>Ga0272443_10002088_pt1 | contig 26582 bp, 23 predicted proteins | sample SSMAcet12_FD_193581 | JGI IMG/M metagenome (GOLD analysis project Ga0272443, IMG submission 193581) | Marine sediment archaeal communities from Little Sippewissett salt marsh, Falmouth, MA, United States - SSM-Acet-12 | ecosystem: Environmental > Aquatic > Marine > Wetlands > Sediment ... | reverse complement strand
CGACAAGATTATTATCTATCTCCAGGTACCCGTCTTTCAGATAGGCCATCAGGTTGTCCCATCTGGATACAGAATAGATCAATGCTTTCCCGAAAGGACTCTTTGGTAGAGTGGTTCTTACCTGTGCAGCCATCCATTTCCCAAGCTCGTTCAATATGGGCAACGATTCATCCAGTCTTAATTCATGACGTTGTTCCGGGGAGAGTTTCTGATCCCGTGCCTTCCGTTCCACCAGGTACAATTTCTGGATCTCCTCCATGGCATACTCAGATCGTTTACGGTCATCACTCAAGCTTTTTTCATACATGCGCCGGGCATGCGCCATACAACTTACCTGAATAATATCCTGCTGTTTTCCGAACCAATCGTATACCTTGTATCCATCGGTCTGAAGATAACCCTTGAAGTCTGTAAGTAATTTCCGGGGACCCTCCCTGCCACGGCCCTCCTGGTAATCAAAAAAGACCATATGCTCAGGAGGTGAGTGATATACCCAGTGGTAACCCCGATGGGTCTTCCCTTTTTTCCTTTGGTCAAGAACCTTGATGGGAGTTTCATCCAGCTGAATATACCCCTGGCCCAGAACCTGGCGCTTTAATTCTTCGTACAGCGGGAACATCAGTTTCGCTACTCCAGTCTGCCAGCCATCTATCGTAGAACGTGGGATGTTCATCTGGTGCTCTGTCTTGAACCGCTGTGCCTGCCGGTAGAAAGGCAGATGATAAACAAACTTGCTGACATGAATATGGGCCAGTAAACCGGGACCGGCTATGCATTTCTCTATGGGCCGTGTGGGAAGATTGCCGGTTATAACGCCCTCATTATTCTCTTTGGCATATTTGGGCCGCTTGTATCTCACGATCTTTAATATGGCAGCTTCATACTCAAGTTCATCGGTAACATCATAGCCAATTAATCTCAGTCCGGTAATATCCTCTTCAGGCTCAATGATGATCTCTTCTACCGGAAGATGATCGGGAAGCGGAAGCCGGCCATGGTGATTCCTCCGGTTTGTTTTGCGGCGGGTAAAAGCAATATCTTCTGTGGCTGGTTCCGCTTCATTGTCATTTGTTGATCTCTCTACTTCAAACGGCAAACTCATCTGGCCATCTTCCCCACCTGATACAAACCGTTCACGCTTAGATCCGTAGACCAGGCGTTTCAGCTGAGAAAGCTCGAACTTCATCGAACTGAACTTCTCCAGCATAGCCTGCATCTTCGTTAAAAGTGATTCGTTTTCCTCCTTCAACTGTTCCCTCTCCCTGGTAAGGTGTTCCCTCTCCCTGGTAAGGTGATCCTTCTCTTGCTGCAAAACCAGGTTTTGCTTTTCGAATATCTCGATTTTCCTTGATTGAAGATGATTGATTCGCTCCAGACCGGTAACATGATCTTGTTTTTCCAAAACCAGCTCCCGAAGCTGTCCGACACTCATATTTTTAAGGTCCCGATCCACATTGTGAAACTATGCTTAATTTACTCAACCACAAAGAATAATCGTGCCTTTTATTCAACAAAATTACTGTATAAAAATCTCTTCCTTCTCTTGACTTTTTCCAAAGAAATACCTTCCAAAATCATCACCAATTCTTCCCGGCTTACAACAATCGATCTACCCCCATTTTTACGCCTCGGAACCTCAAAGGTGCCCGATTCCAATCGCTTGTAGTAGATCACAAAACCGGTCTGATCCCATACCAACAGTTTCAATAAATTCCGACGCCGGTTGATGAAGATAAAGGCATCCCCGCTCAGGGGATCCCGCAACAAATGATTGCGGACGATGCCACTTAATCCATCAAACCCCTTCCGCAGGTCCGTCGCCGGTGCATACAAATAATACCGGATCTGTCCAGACAATCCGTAAATCATCTCCTTAGTATATCCTTAACCGGATACCATGAGGCAGGTCCAGCTCAATCTCCGGAGCCGGGGCTTGCTCCCTTGTCACACTCTCCTTTACAGTCAACGGTACAAATTCCCCCAAAGCAGTGCCCGCTCTACTCCGATGGCGGATACCATGTTCCTTGTTGTATCTCTTGATCCAGTAATTCAGCTTGTGAAGGTTTATGCCATGGGTCCGACAAAAATCCTCTTTCAATCCCGGACTTGCAAACCACCTCTCAACTAGCGGATACATCTTCTCTTTGTTCTTTGATTTCATCTTTTGTTGCTTGGTTAAATCACCAAACTTAAGCAGTCAGATTTTACCAGGAAAGATGGCTTGGTAGGACGGATACGTTTATCCTAAGATTTTTAATTCGAGAGATCTGGATTCACTCAGGTCTCGCGGAAGAATCGCTCTTGCAGTATTGCCGTTTCAAAATCTGACCCTTGACACAACATGGAATATTTGGCAATCCGGGATCCAGAATATCCTGACCTCGGACCTGTCAAATTTCACCGGTGAATTAATTGTCAGGCAGATGGAATCGGTGGAATATATTGTCAGTAATATAGGAATGAATTCCAATGCCTCTGTCACACCTTCCGGCGGAGTAAGAATATCGAAGAAACTGGATACCGATGTATTTATCCGGGGGAACATTATCAAAGATGATTCCCTTATCCGCATAAGCACCCAATTGGTTGACTCTCATTCGGGTGATGTATTCAAATCATTCCGGGTGGAGGCCCCTGCTAATCGCCATATGGACTTTAAATTCATCGATGACCTGAGTGCACAGGTGAAGGATTATCTGGTACTTTCCCGGAAACAGAAGGAATTGCCTGATGAACAACTGAACCTGGCCACTACCAATAATCCGGAAGCTTATAGCAATTATGCAAAGGGGAAATACGCCTTTTCAAAAAGTGATTGGCCGGTCGCCGAAGAATACTTCAAATTGGCAATCCAGCTTGATCAAGACTTTACATTTGCCCATATCCTGCTTTCCTGGGTTTACAGCAATGCAGGAAACATAGGTAAAGCCATTGAGACCCATCAAAAAGTATTTGTCAAGAAGGATTCATTACCCACTTATTTAAGCAATAAATTGATGTATCAGCATGCTGGATATTACGACGGTCCTGAAATGGAAATAAAATATTTGAAAATGCTCCTCGAATCTGATGATCTGGATCCTTTCAATCATTATGACCTGGGGAGGGCATATACGGAAATGGGTAATTATGATGAAGCAATTAATCAATATCGAAAAGCACTGGAGATATATAAAAGATGGGGTACAAAACCTTTTTGGGTTCATAACTACCTGGTCCTGGGATATGCCTATCACGAAACAGAACAGTATGGTAAAGAGAGAAGAATTTATAAGAAAGCCGCAAAGGATTTTCCCGGAGATATTGCTCTGTTAAGAAGTCAGACGATCCTGTCCTTTACGCTTGGGAAGACTGGAAAAGGAAATAAACACTTAAACGAATATAAATACTTATTGAAAGACAGATCATTTCCCGAAGCATATATTATGAGTGCAATTGCTTCAATATACATGAATTCAAATATGATTGAGAAGGCCGAGGAGAATTATCGAAGGGTGATCAAGGAATACGGGCAGACACCAGACAGACTGAACGATCTAGCTCTCTTCCTAATAGAAACTGAAAAAGATGTTGAAGAGGGTTTGGGCCTGGTGGAGACTGCATTGGAAGCAGAACCGGAAAATCCAATGTACCTGGCTACCAAAGGATGGGGATTATTTAAGCAAGGACACATCGGAGAAGCTCTTCAAATCCTCAAAACCGCCAAAGATCTTAATCCCATATTCGACAGAAGAATATATGACTATCTTCAGAGAATCGAAGAAACACTTTAAAATCAGATCCGGAAGTATGAATAGAGCAATACCATATTATCGCAGAAACTATCTAATTGGAAATTTATAATAATTGAATAGAGATCAAGAAAATAGGATACCTTTCACGGAGAAGAACGAGCAATGAATCAAAATCAATCTGAAGAATTACGACAGCTAACATTGTGCAAACTCTATATTGGCTTTTCACGTGCTTTGCACAATGTAGCTTTTACATTGAAATTGTAGATTACAAAGGCAATATATTAATAACTAAACAGAACGATTGCAAACGCAAAGCCCGCGCCAGGTATCGCTTCGGCCCCTCATTGGTAGGCAGGTAGTGATTCACAGTTACGAAAGAGATAGGGTGGCAGGAATGAGGACCGGATAGCCAACACAGCGTTTGCATAAACCGTTAGGCAACATATGAAAAACGCATTTGAAAAAATGGTACATTTGCTTTATGGTAGATTATAAAAATATAATTAGAATCAATCCGGAAAAGAGGTTCGGTAAGCCATGTATACGCAATACTCGTATTACTGTTTATGATGTACTTGGTTGGTTAGCATCAGGCATGAGTTATTCAGAAATCATTGAAGATTTTCCGGAGCTAACAGAAAATGATATCACTGCATGTTTGTCTTTTGCAGCTGATAAGGAGCGAAAAATAAGAACCGCTTCATGAAACTGCTGTTCGATCAAAATATTTCTTATCGGATATCAAAAATTCTGTCAGAATCCTTTCCTGAGGCAAAGCATGTTAGTGAAGTAGGTTTATTGGATTCCACTGATATGGAAATTTGGAATTATGCCAAAAATAATAAATACTCGATAGTTACATTTGATTCTGATTATTATGATCTTAGCATTGTCAAAGGCGCTCCACCTAAAATCATTTGGCTAAGAATGGGAAATGCCACTACTAAGCGAATTGCTTCTACTCTTTTGGCAAATCATGAATTAATCGAGCAATTTGTTTTAGATAGTAACCATGCGGAATTAGCTTGCTTAGAAATAGATTAATACGTGGCCTAACAATGTGCAAATCCCATATGGTATGTCACGCCTTTTGCAGATCAGGAATAAACGAAACACACCCTCCCACCCTGCCAGGCAAAAGCCGCGCCATCACAGACCATAAGGTATTTGCACTTAACCGTTATGGCCAATGTTACAAAACTGTATATAAAATAGCCCTTAATTGTAATATATCAGCAACTCGTTTACATGATTTTAATTGAGCAAAATATCAGCAGATCGTTTACAAGGCATGAATTCTTTCAAGAAGCTTAGCTTTTTCGTAAATTTGGGAAAAGCCAGTTATGATGAATACGTCAGAGTTAAAATTAAAGATACTGCAGGAGTTAGATACCCTGGAGAAAACTAAACTGCAGGAAGTATATGGCTTTCTCCAGAATCATATACGGGGGAACAAAGATCTTGGTGATTGGGATAGTCTTTCATTGGCCCAACAAGAAGGACTAAAGAAGGCCATTAGTGATATTGAAAGTGGGTATGGAATTACACATGATGAAATAATCGAAAAATATCGGAAGAAATTCACTGATGCCTGAACCAATAGTTTGGTCACCCGAATCAGAAAAGGACCTCGAAAAGATTCTCGTTTATCTGGCAAGTGAATGGGAGGCAGATGTTTCCATCAAGTTTTTAGATTTAATAGATAAACTTCTCAGGCATATTTCCAAGAATCCAAAACAATACCCTATTATTCACACGCAACTCAATATCAGAAAGTGTGTGATAACAAAGCACAACAGTCTGTACTATCGAAATAGATGATCGGCCATTGAATTACTCAGAATCTATGACAATCGGCAAGATCCTGACAATCTAGTATTTAAAATACCCAGCGCTTAACATAATGTAAACGCCATCATCGCTTATCACAGCTTTTGCAACCAATGACAAGTGGCGAATCGTTTTCATTTGGAATTGTGGCAATGCTCATGAAGTGTAAATTACAGATTATCACAAATAAACGTAATATGGTAAGGATCAATAATATTCATCCTGGTGAGGTGTTACTCGAAGAATTTCTGATACCGTTAGATATAACGGCATATCGACTCTCGAAAGATTTGGGAATACCTCAGACACGAGTAAGTGAGATATTAAAGGGACGGCGACGTATCACTGCAGATACGGCACTCAGGCTTAGTAAGTATTTCGGAAATTCTCCGAAATTCTGGTTGGGACTTCAAGCCTATTATGATTTGGAGGAAGAGATCCAGACAAAAAAATAATGAATTCCAAAAGATCAAGAAAAGAGAAGATTCCACCGCTTAAAATTGTGCAAATCTCATATGGTATGTCACGGCTTTTGCAGATCTGGACTAAACGAAGAGACGCCCTTCTACCCTGCCAGGCAAAACCTGTGCCAATAAACGGTGCATGCACTGACCGCTATGGCCAATTAAAGAACAAAATCATGAAAACTCCTCTGCCATTGTTGCTTATTACCATTTCTGCCATTGGTATTGCTTGTTCCAATGATCATAAGAAAGAATATACCGAAGAAGAAGCTGCTAATATTGAGATTATTAAGGAGTATACACGAGCCATGAATGAGGTTAATTATGAAGCATTCAGGGAAGTCATTGATACAGGTATGGTCTGGCATCTAAGAGGTGGCACAATGTCCAATACCCCGGAAGCTGAAAGGGATGTTCAGGCTCATTGGAAAAATGCGCTGCCTGATATGGACTATGGCATAGAGGTAATTTTTGCTCACAATGATATGGTTGCGGTATTATATAACTACACCGGAACACATATGGACACATTGCTTGGTTTCCCTCCTACCGGAAACAAAATATCAGTAGATGAAATGGTAATTAACCGACTTAGAAATAAAAAGGTTGTGGAGCAATGGGTAGTATTTGATTTTGAACATATTAAGAATCAGCTTTCTAAAAAAAATAACGATTAAGAAAATCTGGCCATAACGGTTGGTATAAGAATAGTAGCCGCCTATATGGAACCTTCCTGTCAAGCTACAAGGAAGTTGAAGCGAGCTACAGACCTTGAATTTACTACTATCTCGGCTATAATTTTTATCCATGCATTCAATAGGCTTGTCATGCCTTTTGCATTTCCCCGCTGAGGCCTACGCTCTATTTAATTAAGAAAGGTTAACTTTATACATGAGACGTTAAGGCAGTATGAGAAGTTGGCCCGCCAAGACCGAAGCCTTTGGCGGACGGCGCAAAAAGCCAGCCATAACGGGCTGAAGCCCATTAACGTCTACTGAAACATACCGCCGACCGTTGGCAGCAATGCTTTGCATGAATAAACTCTCAATTATTATAATTTATAAGCTCTGTGATACATACTGAAAAAGTAACAAATTGTTAATCCACAGACCGATGAGAGAAATTATATTACTCCTCGTTTTTACGGTTAATCTCTTGAGTTATTCCTGTAGTAAGGATGATATTATTACTCCTGATAAAGCTTCGCTGAAAGTTAAGTATTGGTATCACTCAATAAATGATACGATTCCTATCAGGAAATATGAATATCAATATGATAATAGTAAAAGACTTGAAAGGATTAATCATTACAGCAAGAATTCTGATGTAATGATTACCTATGAATTATTTAAGTATAATATTGATAATGCAGTGGAGAACAAATATACTTACAGTTATTGTTGCGATTCACTTGGATGGTTGATTGGTGACTCCACAAATTATAGTTACGAAAATGGAAAGTTAATTCTTGAAGAGACTTACTATCCTCCACCAAATGATTATCAGGTTTCAATTCATTACGAATATGATGGTTCAAAGGTCACAAAAGAGACTTGGTATGATTATGGAGGGTTTGCGTATTGTATTGAATATCTGTATGATAATGAAGTATGCGTAAAGGAAACTAGATATTCTGATTTAGAAATGGAGTATATGTCGGGATATACTAAACATTTTTATGATGGAAATCTTCGAATAAGAACCGAGCGATATACTTCACAAGATCATAACTTCCAAGTTATCACCTATAGTTACGATGTTAATGGAAATCTAATAACTGAAGAGTCTATTAAGACTGACTTCACAGTGGTTGCACCAATAGAATACTTTTATCGTTATGAATATTATTAATAAAGGCAAGCACATGCTGCCAACAGCTAAACTAAATTGCTTTTCTAAATTTACGAAACATATCAGCTTTAACTGGGCTTCGAGCCAAAACGTGCCAGAAAATCGTCGCCAAACGCAATTTGGTCCCGCCCTTGCGGGCTTCTCTTTCGCTTCAGTGCAAGCTCTGCGGAATCACCCTCTGTGCGATACTTCGTTTAGCGCAGCATTGGCAGCAAGCGAATAATGCATCTGTAAATAGAACAATACTAGAAAGTTGAAAATAAGATTTGCAAAATATAAAGATTTAAAAAAAATAATTGGTATTTATAATCAGGCAATTATTGCTGGAAATGCTACAGGAGATACAAAAGAAATTAATATTAAGGACAGAAAGGATTGGTTTAATGAACATAATAGTGATAAATATCCAATTTATGTAATGGAGTTCAATGATACCATGATTGGTTGGGGATCAATTAGCCCGTATCGAAAAGGCAGAGAAGGATTTAAAGAAACTGCAGAGATAAGTTACTATCTTGATTATAATTATCATGGGCAAGGATATGGAAAAAAACTTATAGAATATATGATAGCTGATTGTAAACGACTTGGGATTAAGAATTTATTGGCTATGTTATTGGAGATCAATAAAAAAAGTTGTTTGATTCTAGAGGAGTTTGGATTTTCAAAGTGGGGATTTATGCCTGATGTAGTAAATATAAAAGGAAAAAGATGTGGACATTTGATATATGGGAGAAAAATATATTCAGATGATGAAAAGAACGCCAGCATACACCCCAACAATCGGGCTTCGGCGGACGGAGCAAAAAGCACGCATAAAGGTTTGAAAGACTTTAATACCAACTCACCGGACCTCTGACCGTTGGAGATAATTTTGTCAAAGCATCATGAGAAATTTATCAATATTCACAATTCTGGTTTTCCTAAACCTTGTTTCAGTTCAGTTACTTACAGCCCAAAATAAAGGACTCGAAACGAATTATATGGTTGAAGAAATGCCATTATTTGAAAATGGCGATCCAGCTGTTTCATTTAGTAGATATATTCAAGAGCAAGTTGATAAATCATCATTACAAATACCTGATTCCATCTCCGGAAGAATAATAGTACATTTCTGGATTGATACAATGGGTAATGTTGTTGATCCAGAAATTATGAGAGGTTTAATTGAATCTATTGATTCAATAGTGTGTAAGATTGTTTTGGATTCTCCGGTATGGATACCAGGAAAACAGAGAGGTATAAAAGTGAAGGTAGGTTTTACCTTTCCAGTATATATAAATATGGAAGATCCCAGACACACGGTAAACAGAAATAAGAAAAGCAGGAAAAGAAATCAATAAAACTTCCCCCAACACAAGGTGTACACCATTGGCAAACCGTCCTTTACCCGAAACGTTACCAAACCTTAAGAAAGATAGTGCAACAATGAAACACATATTCCTATTTTTTGCGACAATCTTGATTACTCAAATGAGTTACGGACAGGATTTACCTTTATTGAAAGTGAGTACAGATCGCAACTATCTTGTGCAACATGACAATGAACCATTTTTTTGGTTAGGTGGCACTGCATGGGAATTGATTCACCGACTGAATAGAGAAGAAGTTGATAAATATCTTACAGATAGAGCAAGTAAAGGATTTACAGTAATACAAACAGTAATTCTTGCAGAGCTTGATGGTTTGAATACGCCGAATGCTTACGGACAAAAACCTCTGTTGAATAATGACCCAACCAAATTAAATGAGCACTACTTTACACATGTTGACTATGTATTGAAAAGAGCGAATGAACTTGGACTATACATGGCCTTGCTCCCGTCGTGGGGTGATAAATATAACAAAAAGTGGGGTGCGGGTCCGGAAATTTTTAATCCTGATAATGCAAATGCATACGGAAAGCTGATAGCAAAAAGGTATCTCAATCATAATAATTTAATATGGATTCTTGGAGGAGACAGAGCTCTCGAAACTGAAGAACATTATGAAGTAATACGGGCAATGGCACAAGGTATCCGAGAAGTTGATAGCATACACTTAATATCTTTCCACCCTGTAGGAGGAAAGAAGGCCACGGATTATCTGAATGATAAATGGCTTGATTTTGATATGTACCAAAGTGGACACAGCAGAACCGCTAAAGAATATTCATATGTGGTAAGCAGTAAAAAAACATCAACTCAACGACCAATAGTCAACGGTGAAGCCAGATATGAAAATATACCTGACAGATTTTGGGAGGAAAGAACATATGGTTGGCTTGACGATGCAGATGTCAGAGTTTCAGCATACTGGAGCATAATTGCCGGGGCAGCTGGTTACACTTACGGCTGTAATGATATATGGCAAATGTACGATATCAACAAAGAACCAGTAATTAGTGCACGGACTGACTGGCAGGCAGCACTTCAGTTACCTGGTTCTACTCAAATGGGTTATATGAGACAAATTTTTGAGAAACTACCCTGGCAAGAAATGATACTTAATCAAGATTTGATATCAAACAACAATGCAGAGAATGAATCATTTACTTTATGCGCAATTGGTTCGGATAAAAAATTTGTTGTTGCATATACACCGATGGGGAATCCAGTAATGGTAGATTTATCACAAATAGATTCGAAGAGATTTAATGCATACTGGTTTAATCCGCGGAGTGGTAAAACAAAACATATAGGCAATTTTGAGACCATCACACCACGGGAGTTTAAACCATGGTCGAGTGGCTGGGGAAGTGATTTCCTCCTGATATTGACAGCAGAAAATTATATGATTGATTTTAAGAATTGATATTCCTGCGGTGATCGGAACACACCCGATACCATGAAAATACTATATTCAGCATAAAGCGGTTTATTTGTTACATTTATAATCCAACAAAGCATTACTTGAATATAAAGGACCATTTATGTTTTCGAAAATCAGACGACTGGTAAACGAACAGTTCACTGTATGTCCACGAACTGGTAAGAGAATCGGACTTAAAATAATAAAGAATAGATCATTATGGCTCTGTATAATAATTGGTCTCGCCTCTGTGGTCTGGGTTCTCATACGGGTTGTACCCAAGCCCAGCCGTGCGACCTATCCGTGCCAGAGGGTGGCTCAGCCGCTGGCTGCCGGTTTTATTGCCTGGTTGATAGGACTTACCGGATCGACAATGATTGCACGCCGGGCCCGTCACCTGTTTAAAAAACAACGCTATCTGGTGGGCTCGGTCTGTTTGGCAGCGGCGGTCCTGCTGTATTTTTTTACCTTGAGCGACACGCGTGAAGTAGCCGCTTCAGCAATTAATTTTGTGACACCAACCGGAGACTTTGTCCCCACCGATCCGGCCAACACCCCCATAGGTGTTGCTAGGGGAATCCATCCCGGACGTGTGGTATGGGTCTATGACAGCCTGCTTTGTGATCAGGGCAGCACTAGTGGCTGGTGGTGGGAGGATCATCGAACCGATCCGGAGGTGGCCCGGAGAATGATGACGCAGGCACTGCTTAACCTCACCGGTGTTGCCGATCCGGTAGAGTCCTGGGATGACCTTTTCAAGCACTTTAACCAGGCACATCATGACCAGGATGATTTGGGTTACCAGGCTGGGGACAAGATCGCCATCAAGGTGAACAACATTTTCTCCCGTTCCTACCAATGGACCAGCAGCCAGGATAACCGGCCCTGTCCGCAAATGGTTCATGCCCTGCTCTGGCAACTGGTGAATAAAGCCGGTGTGCCGGAAGAGGACATTACCATCTACGACTGCATCTTTTACCATGGCGACCCGGTCTACCAGTACTGCCATGCAGCCTTCCCAGGCGTACGCTGGGCCGAAGGCGATGCAACGGACCGAAGTGGTTATGAGTCCGGTCCCGGTAGCGATCCTGGTACCCGGGAGAAGGTTGTACCCGATCCAAATTGCGTGGTCCATTACGGCGATCCGGACCTCGTACCGGGCAGCGGAACGGTTTGTCTCCCCACGGTTGTCTCAGAGGCCAGGTATCTCATCAACGTCGCCCTGCCACGCCCGCATGAACTGGCTGGTATTACCCTTTGCGCCAAGAACCATTTCGGATCCGTATGGCATCCGACACAATATGACTATTACCACGGCTGGCATCCGGCTTTTATGCACAAGGCTGTGGCCGCCCTCGATTTTTCCGCAGACATTCCCATGCGCCCCATGGGATCCTATAATGCCCTGGTCGATCTGATGGGCCATAAAGACCTGGGCGGCAAAACCCTCTTGTTCATAGCTGAGTGTATTCGCTACCGCTACTGGGAGGCTCCACCCTTTAACGGCGGGCCCGCCTCGAGTTTGTTCATGAGCCAGGATCATGTAGCCATTGAGTCGGTCCTGCTGGACTTTTTACGTTCCGAAGGGGACGTTGTCGCAGGAACGGCCGATAATTATTTACACGAAGCGGCCCAGGCCGGCGATCCACCTTCGGGCGCGGTTTACGACCCTGAAAACGATGGCATTCCACTGGAGAGCCTGGGCGTTCACGAACACTGGAACAATGCTACGGACAGACAATACAGTCGAAATCTGGGTACCGGTGAAGGGATTGAGCTCATTGACATCATAAATTATATTCCAACCAATGTTGAACCCGGGAAGAGTGATATCCCGGATACTTTCACACTTCATGCAAATTATCCCAATCCTTTTCATGCATCAACCACAATTTGCTATTCAATTCCGACTTCTGCCAGGATCAGGATAGCCATCTTTAACCTGAAGGGGGAAATGGTGCGTACGCTGATCAACCAACACCAATCTGCGGGTACCTTTGAAATAATCTGGAACGGGCGAAATGATCATAATGAAGATGTGGCTTCCGGAACTTATATCTGCAGAATGGAAATGAAGACTGGTGGACAGATCATCAGCCGGTCACTTCAAATGTTGTTGCTCGATTAACTGAAGGAGAAGCATTTAATAGATCTGACGAAACTACTTAAGCATGATGTTCAAAAACCCCATATTCATTTTATTCCTGCTCCTTCTGCTGTCCTGCCGGCAGCAACCTGAAAACATTAGGCAGGCGATTGACCTGGACGGAACATGGCAATTCGCAATGGACTCAGCCGATGCTGGCGTAAGGGATAAATGGTACTCCAGGGAACTCGCCGGTTCCATTGAATTGCCGGGCACCATGGACCTGGGACAGAAAGGTTTTCCAAACGGGGATACCACCACCTTGCGCCTGAACCGCCTGTACACGTATGAGGGACCCGCCTGGTACAGGAGAACGATCCAGGTGCCCGAGACGTTCCGGGGCAGGCATATCATGCTGGTTCTGGAAAGAACAAAGTCATCCATGGTATGGATCGATGACCATCAGGCAGGATCATCCCGACTGCTTCAATCGCCCCAGTTATTTGATGTGACTCAATTCATGCCTCCGGGCGAACACACCATCACCATAAGAATCGACAACCGCCTGGACCTGACTCCCTATGGAAATGTGCATATCTATTCCGACGACACCCAGACCAACTGGAACGGGATCATCGGAAAGATCAAGCTGACAGGCTCCTCCCGGACACATATTTCCGATCTGCAGGTTTATCCTGATATCGACAAACAGATCATCGAAGTTCGTTTAGACATAAAAAATTACCAGGATCTTGCTCAACTGGATATAGGCCTGGGGATTAAGACCATATATGGCAGTAAGTCCAGATATTTAAAGAAAAGGAGTTACAGGGTCCCCGCAGATTCAGTCATTTTTCTGGAATATTACCTGGGCCGCGAAATGAGGCTGTGGGATGATCTGAGTCAGCCGCTCTACGAACTCACTGCCACCATCGGACAGGGCGAGACCATGGATCGCAGAACAGTCCCCTTTGGTATGAGGAACTTTGAGGCAAAGGGAACCCAATTTGCCGTCAACGGGAGGATCGTCTTCCTGCGTGGAAAGAATGATGCCTGCGTTTTTCCCCTCACCGGTTTCCCTCCGATGGATGTGGAAGGCTGGGAAAAGGTATTCAGGATCGCCCGGTCGTTCGGGATCAACCATTACCGGTTCCATTCCTGGTGTCCGCCCGAGGCGGCATTCACAGCAGCCGACCGCGCCGGTATTTTCATGCAGGCAGAGCTGCCCTTCTGGGGCGGACTGGAATCCGATTCGGTGGCAGAAATGCTAAGGGCAGAAGGCATCGCCATGCTAAACCGGTATGCCAATCACCCCTCCTTTGTGATGTTTTCGCACGGGAATGAGATCTGGGGCGGACACGACCGGGTGGAAAAGAACATCATTGCTTTCAAGGATCATGACAGCAGGCCGCTTTATACCATGGGATCCAACAACAACATCGGATATGTGCCACCCCATGAATGCTCGGATTTTTTTGTAGCCGCCCGCACGCCCTATGCACAGGATACCATTTTAACGCATACAAGGCTGACCCATTCTTATGCCGATTCCAGGGACGGAGGCATCCTCAATACCCGATCCCCTTCCACGGAGGTGGATTTTCAGTATGCCGTGTCCCGGATCAGGATCCCCCTGATCAGCCATGAAACCGGACAGTACCAGGTGTTTCCCGATTACAGCGAAATCGATAAATACACGGGCGTCTTAAGGGCATGGAACCTGGAAGTGTTCCGGGAACGCTTGGAGCGTGCGGGTATGACAGACCAGGATTCTGCTTTTCAGAAAGCATCCGGGGCCTGGTCGGCACTCTGCTACAAAGCAGAAATGGAAGCTGCATTGAGGACACCGGGCATGGCCGGCTTCCAGTTGCTAGACCTGCAGGATTTTCCGGGTCAGGGAACGGCGCTTGTGGGAATGCTGGACGCTTTCATGGACGAGAAGGGTGTTGTCGACCGGAAAAAGTGGCTGCAATCATGCAGCGATGTGGTGATCCTGCTGAAATTCCCGGGGTTCTGCCTGACCCCTGAAGAAGATTTTCATGCAGCAGTCCAGGTGGTGAACTATTCGGATAAAATCATTTCCGATGACCTGCACTGGGAATTGACCAACCGGAATGGTAAAATACTTCAGGAAGGTGTTCTAAAAGATCTGAGGATCACAAATTCAGGTATCAACGAGGTGGGGAAACTGCATCTGAAGCCGGACCCGCTCCTACAACCTGTGCGGTTAGAACTCAGGGTATGGCTCCGGGAAAGCGGCTATTCCAATGCATACCCAATATGGGGGTATCCTGAACCTGAACTCGAAATAAAGAGCGATCACATATTGATCATTAACGAGTTGGATCAACGCACACTTGAGAATCTTAACCAGGGCGGAAAGGTTCTGTACTTCCCGGACCATGATGCAGTGAAGCATCACAGCGTTGGCGGATTGTTTCCCCCGGATTTCTGGAACTACGGCATGTTCAAAGGGATCAGTGAGCGGAACGACAAACCGGTCTCCCCCGGAACTATGGGCATCCTCACCGATCCCGGTCATCCTGTTTTCCGTGCCTTCCCCACCGATTTTCATACCAACTGGCAGTGGTTTCCGATCATCAAAGCAAGCCGTCCGCTGATCCTGGATAAAACAGCAGCTGACTACAGGCCCATTGTCCAGGTGATCGATAATCCGGAACGGAATCATAAGCTGGGATTGATTTTCGAATGTAAGGTGGGCGAAGGGAAGTTGCTTGTGTGCATGTCCCGCCTGAACGACATCCCTGACAGTCCGGAAGCCTATCATCTCTTTGCGTCCATTGTCAGTTACATGGAATCGGAGTCATTCAATCCTGACCATGAGTTTGGAGAAGATTTGCTCACCGAATTGTTCAATTAATGGTTCATTGTTTAAATTTGATGAAGGTTTGACATACTGACGGCCATGATCATTCCAGGGGTGAAAAGAATCCGTATTACATGCATGATGGCATTGCCGGTGTTGCTGTTCCTGCTGACGGCGTTGTCTTCAGGACAGACCAGCACTTACAAACTGCTGGTTGACATGGGTACCCGGTATGATTATGCATATTCAATCGCTGTTCAGCCTGACAACAAAGTCATTGTAGCCGGAGATGCCTGGGGTAATCCATGCCTGATCCGCTTCGACACGACGGGTGCACCGGACCATTCATTTGGCTCCAGCGGGAAAGTATTTGCATCCTGGAACTGCGCCTCCAATCCTGCCGACAATGACATCAAGGTTCAGGAGGACGGGAAGATTGTCCTGGGCACCCGGTATTACAACGGCACCGATGAAAATTTCGTGGTGGCGCGTTATCACACGGATGGAACAGCTGACAGCACATTTGGCGACAACGGAAAGGTCATCACCCGGATCGGGGACTACAGCGACCTGTGCAATTGCATCGCCATCCAATCGGACGGGAAAATCCTCGCAGGCGGATGCACGGGAGTGGATACAGCATTTAAGTGGATGTATGATTTCGCAGTGGTCAGGTATCATCCGGATGGCACGATTGATACTGAATTTGGCGATAACGGATCAGTTACCACGCATATTGGTGATCAGTACAGCATTGGCTATTCGATGGCCATCCAGCCGGACGGAAAGATCATCCTGGCGGGTGAGACCCGTGACAGCATCTTTTCGGATGTTGCCATTGCCAGGTATCACCCGGATGGGTCGCCGGATCACAGTTTTGGCACTGCCGGGGTTGTCCGGACCACGTTGAGTGAAACCTATGATTTTGCCAGATCGATCGCCCTGCAGTCAGACGGGAAAATTGTGGTGGCTGGTTCAACCCAGCAGGATTTATCAAATTACGATATCGCACTTGTCAGGTATCTCCCGGATGGATCACCGGATCATACGTTCGGTGTGAATGGCATTGTGACAACGGATGTTGGCACTGAATTCGGAAATTCCGTTATCGTGCAACCCGACCAGAAAATCATTGTGGCCGGAGGCCTTACAAATACAACGATTTACGATTTTGCCATTTTACGGTACCAACCAGACGGAACCCTGGATCATTCATTCGGAACCAATGGTTTGATCAGCATATCTTTTGGTGCTGGCGACTCGGAAGGGCATGCTTTGGCCTTGGGTAACAATGGGGAGGTGATCATTGCCGGAAGCTATAACCACGGTTCTCCCAACTATTTTGATTTTGCCCTGGTGAGGTTGTTCTCAAAACTGAACCCATCAGCCTCTCCCCTGTTGTCATTTCCGGAAAATGGAGCCGCCAACCAGCAGGTCAGCACCGAACTTGTCTGGATTCCGGTACAGGGGAGTGCAAGCTATCACATCCAGATATCCGAAGTTCCGGATTTTGCCACCCTGGCATTCGAAGCAGCGGGAATTACTGCAACCAGTTGCATGGCTGAAGGGCTGGATTACAATACGACCTATTACTGGAGGGTATGTGCCACGGTGGACGGGATCACGGGCGGCTGGTCAGATACCTGGATTTTCACGACGACCGGGGACAACGGTATGGCCACAGAAAATGAGGCACAAATCAGATTGTATCCGTTGCCCGTTGCTGACATCCTGTTTGTCGATGGAATTGAGCATGAGCATTCGACCCTTGAACTCCTGTCCGCGGATGGGAAAATGATCAGGAAGGCAGAAGGATTCGGGATTAAAGACATGCATCTCCGGGGAATTCCCGGGGGGATTTATATTTTGAGAGTTAAAAAATCAGGTAACGATCTCGTAAAAAAAATAATGAAACTGGAATAATCCGCGAGAGCGGTATCCTAGAATAACTGGTCATCGCTGAAAAATAAATACAAACCTTATCGGGAAACAGGATGGATCCTCAAAGCAGAAAATATGCCCTTTCGGCCCAGCGCAGCGAACTTACCGAATATCACATCTATAAAGAACTTGCAAAAAGGACAGGCAATGCAAAGAATGCTGAAGTGCTTCACCGAATCGCTGAACATGAGAAGCAACATGCCGATTACTGGCAGACAAAAACAGGGGTCAAAGTGCAGCCCGAAAGATGGCGGTTGCGCAGGACGGTTTTCATGGCCCGGATCCTGGGTTTGTCTTTTGTGCTGCGTTTAATGGAAAAGAATGAAGGTACGACGGCGGAAAATTATGCAACCCAGGCCGAATTCTTCCCCGAAGTGATGGAATTTGCACAACAGGAAGAGCAGCATGAAAAAGAGCTGCTGGAGATGCTGGAGGATCAGAACCTGAAATTTGTGGGCTCGATCGTCCTGGGACTGAATGACGCGCTGGTGGAACTGACCGGGGCGCTGGCCGGCTTTACCCTGGCTCTCGGTGATACCCGGATCATTTCACTGGCTGGAATGGTGACCGGGGTATCGGCTGCCCTGTCAATGGCAGCCTCCGAGTTCCTTTCCTCAAAAGCAGAAGGCAATACAAAAGCCCGACAGGCGGCTGTTTACACCGGCATTTCCTATCTCATCACTGTGATACTGCTCATTCTTCCCTATTTCTTTGTGAGCAATAAGTTTGTTGCCCTGGGGATTGTCATGGCCGTGGCCCTGACCATCATTTTCTGCTATAACTATTATGTTTCCGTGGCAAAGAATCTGAATTTCAAGCATCGTTTCCTGGAAATGGCGGCCATCAGCCTGGGAGTGGCGGGATTCTCTTTTCTGCTTGGTTTTGGCCTGAGGTCCCTGCTTGGGGTTGATATTTAAAATGGCAGGTGAGACCCTGGTCGGTGGTCATCGGAATGCAACCAGGAGGTGGCTTTCAAATGGACGGGACCTGATTACAGATGATAATTACATGTAATATTCATAAAACGGTACAAAATGGAACGAATCATCAGGACAACACTTCTTGGATTGACTGTCTTTCTTGTTTCCCTGAATCTGCTGGCTTACCCGGGCAAGGTGGTCCGGTCAATTCCTCTTCCCGGAAATTTCTGCACCGGCCTCACCTTCGATGGTGCGTATCTCTGGGTAGCAGACTACAAAACGGATCTGATTTACAAGCTGGATCCGGTATCTGGCAAAGTCATTCACCAGATCCCCTCCCCCGGTTTCTGGCCCGCAGGGCTGGCCTGGGATGGACAATATCTCTGGAATGCGGACAGGGGTCAGGATCGGATCTACATGATTGATCCGGCTGACGGAACAGTGCTCCGGACCATTGAATCACCCACCGGAGAACCCGAAGGATTGACCTGGGACGGGACAACCCTCTGGCTGGGCGATTCCCGGGAGAATTCGATCATGAAAATCGACCTGAGCGACAATGACGGCACTGCCGTGGAAAAATTCGACGGTCCGGCCAGGTCGGTCACCGGACTCACTTTCGACGGAAGGTATTTCTGGTCATCGGACAGGAACCTGGATGAAATCTATATGGTGGATCCTGCCTCGGGCGAGGTGATCCTGGTTCTGGATGCACCCGGTCCCTACAGCAGGGATCTTGCGTGGGACGGCCGCTATTTGTGGAATGTGGATTACCAGACAGACTCCGTCTACTGTTTGGTCCGCCAGGATGAAGAAACCTACAGGCTGAAAGATCCAAGGAAATCAAAAGTCACCCTCACCCACCAGGTGAATGTACACGGGAAAGGGGTCCTGAAGGACCTTGATGTGTATCTCGCCGTACCGGAAAACATGCCGCAACAGAAGATACTGGATCAATCATTCCGGCCGGACCGCCATACGGTGAAGAGGGACCGCTGGAACCAGCAGGTGGCCGCGTTCAATTACCGGAATGTTCCATCGGATAAATCAGCGGAGGCCATCATGAAGATCGATGCGGAGATCTCGGAGATCAGGTATTTTATTTATCCGGACAAGGTGGGATCGCTGGAATCCATTCCGGCGCATATTTCAGACCTGTACACCGCAGACGGGAGCAAATACCTGACAGGCGATCCTTACATTCAGAAACTGGCCGACGAGATTGTCGGCGATGAAACGCATCCGTACTGGATGGCGCGAAAGATTTTTAACTATGTCCGCAATCACCTGGAATACATCATGGAGGGAGGCTGGAATGCAGCGCCGATGGTTCTAAAGCGGGGTACAGGTTCCTGCTCGGAGTATTCATTCTGTTTCATCTCCCTTTGCCGGGCGGCCGGACTTCCCGCCAGGTATGTGGGTGCCATTGTGGTGCGGGGTGATGATGCCAGCCTGGACGAGTTCTTCCACCGCTGGCCCGAAGTTTATTTCCCCAACTACGGCTGGGTACCGATGGATCCACAGGGCGGGGACAGGCCCTCGCCGCGCGACCAGGCCATGCATATCGGGAACCTGTCAAACCGTTTTTTGATCACCACACAGGGTGGCGGTGATTCGGAGTACCTGGGATGGTATTACAATTACCATGCGGATTATGTCACAGAACCGCAGGTCCGCGTGAACATCGAGACCTTCGGGGAGTGGGAACCGCTTGACAATGAATGATCTCCTGTCATGGTAGACCTGAATGCCATTTCGGAAACCGCGCTGATCACATTGAAAGCGCGGGTTATTGAGGCAGAGAAAACGGTGCCTCTGATCCATGATCGCAGGGGACGTGAGGTCATGGACAGATTGGGTTCCCTGGTTTCGGAAGGCATAAAGAAAAGGGTTTTGGAAAAAAAGCTGAAACCGGCCCTGGTCAGTTATCTTGCGCTTCGGGCGCGCAGATATGATGCATATACACGCACCTTCTTGGAAGAGCATCCCGGCGGACGGGTAATCAGCCTGGGATCGGGTTTTGACACCCGCTACTGGAGAATTTCGGATGAACCCTGGGATTACACGGAGGTTGATCTGCCCGAGGTTATCGCGGTAAAAAAGGAAGTGCTTGGTAAAGACCCGGGATACGAGATGATCGGGTGCTCTGTCCTGGATGATGACTGGATCGAACAGGTTTCAGGCCGGCAGAAACAAAACGTGCTGTTCCTTGCCGAGGGACTGCTCATGTATCTCCGGGAAGCAGATGCCATCGGGCTGATCAAGAAACTTGCAATGACATTCTCCGAGTCGCAACTGGTGTTTGAAATCATCCACAGGAAATATACGAAGGGCTTCAGGAAAAGGCTCGTTGAATCGAAGATCAAAGGCGCATCGGGAACCATGGCGGGTGAATCATATCGTTTCGGCCTGGGAGACGCCAGGGAGATTGAAAGCTACATGGAGAACATCAGGGTGGTGGATGAATGGTCCTATTTTGAAGACCCCGACCTGAAACCCCGCTTTCTCAGAATTTTAAGACATTTCAGATCATTTGCACGAACCCAGTGGACCATCAGGGCCCTGATTGAATAATTCGTTAAAAATGTCTTAAATTGGTTATTTATAAACAGTGGTTCAACGGGCCACCCAAAAATCTGAAAAAATGGAAATCATCGGAGCACTCATTACAGGAGTCCTGGCCGGATGGCTGGGAAGCCTGATCTACAAGGGAAGCGGACTGGGTTTCATCGGAAACATGGTTGTCGGGCTTCTGGGAAGTTTCGTGGGCTTCTGGCTTTTCGGGAAACTGGGCGTCAGTCTCGGTACTGGATGGATCAGTGCCATCCTTACAGGAGCGATCGGCGCGATCATTATTCTATTCCTGCTGAACCTGATATTCAAGAAGAAAAAGTGAACCATGGTTCCCCTGATTCACAGGATTCGGGGGCAGTTTTCCATTATTCACGGTCGACACTGCTTATATACGGAGACCAGATGAAGCTTTATCTGTTTTCTATGATCGCGTTCCTTTGTCTCTTCACACTGGCATGCGGAGACAAAGAATCAAACGGTGATCACAAATGGTCATCGGCCGGTCCCGCATACGATACAGCTTCCATCAATTCATTGAATCAATACGCCATCAAACTGGTCCAGAAAGATCCTGACAGCGCCCTGTTTTACCTGAATCAGACACTTCAACAATCGGATTCAATCGATTACCTGTACGGAACAGGAAGGGCCACCTACTTCATCGGTCTGGCCTATTTCTATAAGTACCAGTATGACACGGCGTTGTTCCTTCATCAGAAAGCCTACAGGATCTTCGAAGAAATGAACAACAAGAAAGGAATGGCCCAGGCGCTTTACAGCATGAGTTATGATTACAGCCTGAAACAAAATATCGAAAGATCAAAGGATTGCATGGAAAATGCCCGAAGCATACTGGAAGGTATAAACGATTATACAAGTGTATATGATTGCATTGAAGGCCTGATTTTCCTTCATAAGCAATTGCACCATGATATAGAGGTAGATTCACTGATCAGGGAACTGGTCTATGTTGCTGAAAGAACCGGGGATAAGAAACGGATGGCAAACAGTTATTACACCCTGGGTAATCATTATTTTGATCAGGCTTATCTTCAACTGGCCATCGAGGCTTTTTACAGGGCCCTCAAAATTGCAGAAGAATCTGGTGATCCTGCCGAGATTGCCAATGTACTGGGAAGTATAGGTCTTACGAATCTCTATTTGCAGGAATACCAGACTGCCATTGAATATTATTTGAAACAGGAAGCAATCCTCAGAGATCTCAACGATAATTATCAATTAAGCAATACGTATACCGGATTGGGGGAAGCCTGTATTGCTTTGAAAAATTATCGGGAAGGATTGGAATATCATCTGGAAGCCCTGCGGTTAAGGCAGGACATGAATTATGAAATCGCCATCAGCAATTCCCTGCATAACATTGGCCTCACATACTTTCTGATGGAGGACTGCACAGCTCTGGCTCTGAAATACGTGAATGAGTCCCTCGAGATAAACAACCGTATCAAAAATTATAACGGACTGGCAAAAAACTACATGGTCCTGGGAAAAATCCATGCACAGAAAGTGGATCATACAACTGCGATAAAATTGCTGGAACAGGCACTGTCGCTGGCACAGGAGTATAACTATCCGGATGTTGTCATGGAAAGTTCAGCTTCATTGAGCGACCTGTATGCCCAGGAAAAGAACTATGAAAAAGCGTTTACCAGTATTCTCAAAAAAAATCAGATCAGCGACAGCATTGTCAGCGGAGAGAACTTCAAACGAATCACACAGCTTGAGATGCAGTACGCTTTTGATAAGGAGCAGAATGAAATAGAGGTCGGATACCAGCAGGAAAGGCTCAGGTATGAAGCAGAACTCAGGAGAAACAAGATCACCCGGAATTTTATTCTCTTAACGGCAACCCTGCTCATCGCATTCGGTATATTCCTCTATTTCAATTACCGGAAATCCCGCAGAGCCGAAAAGGAGAAGGAAATCCTGCTGAAGGAAATCCATCACCGGGTAAAAAATAACCTGATGGTGATCAGCAGCCTGCTCAATCTGCAATCGGGCTCTATCACAGATGAGGGCACCAGATCGGCAGTGAAGGAAAGTCAGAACAGGGTAAAATCCATGGCACTTATTCATCAGATGCTCTACCAGTCAGGAACATTCAACAGGATCGACTTCCCTAAATATCTCGAGCAGCTCATGGCATCCCTGAAAAGCACATACAGCGGACAGGGCAAAAATATCCAGTACGTCATCAAAACGGACGATATTCAACTGGATATTGATACGGCCATTCCCCTGGGACTGATTACCAACGAACTGGCAACCAATGCATACAAATACGCGTTTACTGATAGTTCCACCGGCAGGATCGAAGTTGATTTCAATCATATCACTAACCATAAATACAGGCTCCGGGTATCGGATAACGGAATCGGGTTGCCGGAGGGATTTAACGTGGACCGTTCCACCACACTCGGATTGAAGCTGGTGAAAATTTTGTCCAGGCAACTAAAAGCAAAACTGGAATACACTGTCATGAACGGTACCGAATTTAACATTGAATTCTCGGATGAATCATAGCCGGATATGAGCTTCATAAAAATACTTATCGTTGAGGACGAACTTATTATCGCCGAGGACATGAAGGGTATGCTTCAGGAAACCGGTTATCAGGTCACCGGCATTGCCACCGATAATAATGAAGCGAAGGAGATTCTCACCGGCGATGTGCCGGATATTGCTTTGATAGATATCAACCTGAGCGGGGGCGATGATGGAATCTTGCTTGCCAGATTCATCAGGGAACAATACGATATTCCCATCGTTTTTATCACTTCACTATCTGACAGAAAGACGGTGGAAAGGGCCAAGCAGGTCCGACCCGAAGGATATATTGTCAAACCTTTTATGAAGGAAGACCTTTATACATCCATAGAGATTGCCATTTTCAATCATGCCGGAGCTGTGAAATCATCATCAATCCGGGAAAAGAATGGTAACGAGAATGTGGTTATCAGAGACAGCATATTTATCCGCACAGATTATAAGCTGGTAAAGATACGGTTTGATGATCTGATCTGGATCAAATCGGAATTGAATTACCTCGAACTTCACTGCCGGGAAAACAAATACCTGGTTCGTTCCACCATGAGGGAATTTGTTGATAATCTTCCTGGGGATCTTTTCCTGCAGGTCCATAAATCATACTGCATCAATCTTAAACACATCTCCGCCATCGATCACCGCCACATCTGGCTGGAGAAAGTCCAGGTCCCCATCGGGAGATCATACCTCGAAACGGTTCAGAAAACATTGAACCTGGAAATTTAGTGGTCTTTCTTTGAATCCACTTTCCCTGCAGCTCTGCTACCGGGAGAATCAATGGACTTCGAAGGCCTCCCCTTTTCATCCCCGAATTCCTGCATTTCATCCCGGTGCCACGCGGTTGGGCACAAATAATTGACGAGGGGGTATTCCATGGAATATCTTGGATTGCGGACATTCGCAAATTATCAATTTTCCGGCCATGAAAGCACAATACTTACACGCAATGCTGGTTCTGCTGGCTCTCCTCCATGTTGACCGGGCCCTGTATGGACAGAATTCGGGAACCTACAACCTCCAGATCCAGGCTGATACCTATGTGAGTGAATCGAATCCTTCTGCCAATTTTGGAGGTTCAGTGGACCTGGTTGCGGGCAGGGACTGGGAATTCGGCTACGGGTACCGGATCTATATGAAATTCGATCATTCACCCTTACCCCCAGATGCGGAAGTGTTATCGGCACAACTGAATATATACATGGGTGCCTCTACACATGACAGTTATCAACTTGCTGTCCGGAAAGTAACCGAAGAATGGGGTGAAAACAGCCTGAACTGGAAGAACCAGCCCGGATTTGCACACCTGATTTCTATCGGGACTAAAACCATTGACAGTGAACCCGGATGGAAAAGCTTTGATATACAGGAAACAGTAAGCAAATGGATTGCAGGAGAAACCAGCAATGAAGGGATCGCCCTGATGGCCCAGAACGAATCCGGTGACCTGGGAGAGTGCTGGTTCTACAGCAGGGAGACGGGTGGATGCAAGCCTTATATCCAGGTGGTATATCTGACAGATTCGATTGTGCCTGAATCACCGGATGCACCCGTGTGCAATACAACCGGTGACGACACCCCCCCCGAACTTGAACTCACTTTTTCGAAAAACCAGGTTGAACTGGGAAGTTCAGTATATGTGACCGCAACAGGAACTGACAGTGAGGGGATCCACATGGTCCAGCTGTATCGTGGCAGCACACTGCTTCATTCAAGAACCGATGAATATTCATGGAACTCCTTAACAACGGGAGCAATCGTATGGCCTGAGGAAGCCGGTCCGGTGATGTTCTTTGCAGTGGCCTATAACGACAGGATGCAATGCACAAGGGTGTCAAAAAGAATCCTGGTGCAGGTGGACGGGGAAGCACCTTCCGTTACGCTGCACCACAGTCCCCAGCATCCCCTGGTAGGCGAAAATGTTACTTTCCATGCATCGGCACAGGATCCTTCGGGTATTGCAAACCTTTCGATCGAGGTGAACGGTGTCAGGCATTTCATTGACATTACCCAGGGCGAAACATCAGTAAACGGCAATCTTCAGATCGGAGATGCGGATATCTTTTATGATCCTGCCACCACGCGCCTGGTGACCTATGCTGCCACATCCTACGACAGGGAGGGAAACCATACGACATTCGGCCCGCACACCGTGATTTTCGGTGAAGGAAGTGGCGTGGATACCGATGAAGATGGCATTGAAGATGAGATTGAGGATATACTGGGAACCGATCCGGAATCAGATGATACGGACGGAGACGGACTTTTTGATTCCTGGGAGGTGTTCGGGGTCGACCGGGATAACGATGGAGATATAGACCTCGATCTGCCCGGGTATGGAGCGACACCCCATCAGAAAGACCTGTTTATCGAAATGGACTGGATGGAGGACGCCAGCCACAGCCATAAGCCACATCCATGGACCATTCAGACCGCCATCAACCTGTTCATGTGCTACGGCATCAGGCTTCATGTGGATGCCGGGTCCATGGGAGGCGGAAATGCTGTACCGCATACCCAGAATATGGGTGAAGGCGACGACAAGCTTAATTATTTGCTGACGACCAAACTTGCCAACTGCGACCCGGCCCGTTTTGGGATATTCCGCTATGCATTGTACGGCCATGGGTGGGGACAGTATTTCGGAACGGGTAACATGACCGTTCGCTCGGATCCTCCCAATACGGAGAACAACTATGACGAACCTTATTTCCAGGCAAGGCAGCTCATCCATGAAATCGGGCATTCACTGGCCCTGGGGCATGGCGGGCAGTCGCACACCGACGTGAGTGAAGCTTATTCACTTGACCGGCAATGTTACCTGGAAAGAAATGATGTGGCCAGCTGGATCAACACCAATTACAAGCCAAACTACCTGAGTATCATGAACTATTTATACGAGGGGAAGAACGGATTGAAAGCCCGCACTTCCGGTGGAGATGACATCATGATACTGGGATTCAGCCAGAATCCCGACGGGATGAATGACCTCGACGA
>Ga0272443_10002087_pt1 | contig 26593 bp, 28 predicted proteins | sample SSMAcet12_FD_193581 | JGI IMG/M metagenome (GOLD analysis project Ga0272443, IMG submission 193581) | Marine sediment archaeal communities from Little Sippewissett salt marsh, Falmouth, MA, United States - SSM-Acet-12 | ecosystem: Environmental > Aquatic > Marine > Wetlands > Sediment ... | reverse complement strand
AGGGAGGTTCGTGAATTTATCTAACGCGATCTCGGTGAAGAGGGTCTGAAAAGAAGCGTGGTTGTGGTGGCAACGTCCAACCAGCCCGCGCTGTTAAGGCTTCGTGGTGCTCTTACGGCGACTGCAATAGCCGAGTATTTCAGAGACACCGGGCATGATGTGCTTTTCATGATGGACTCTCTCACAAGGTACGCGCTTGCGGGTCGCGAGGTTGGACTCGCGAGTGGTGAGCCTCCCGCAACGCGCGGGTATCCACCGAGCGTGTTCGGGATAATTCCGAAACTTCTCGAACGTGCTGGAAGATCAACCGACGGCAGCATTACCGGGCTGTACACGGTTCTTGTCGAGGGAGACGACCTTGCGGAGCCGGTAAGCGATATTTCCCGTGCAACGCTTGACGGCCACATTGTTCTCTCACGTGAACTTGCGGATCGAGGGCACTATCCCGCTATTGATATTCTGACCAGTGTATCGAGGGTAATGCGACAGGTCGTTGACAACAAGCAGGTTCGTAATGCTTCAAGACTCAGGGAACATCTCGCGGCGTTCAGGGAGATGGAAGACCTGATAAATATCGGCGCGTATAAAAAGGGAACGAATCCACGTGTTGATGCGGCGATCGAGAGGATGGACGGAATCCGCACGTTCCTTCAACAGGACATGGATGAAGGTTCCCGGTACGAAGATGCGGTAAATACTCTGGCCGGGGCTGTCGGCGTAATACCCGGACAGGATGCGCAGCCCGTGGGTGAAGAAGCACTACCACCCCAGCCTCAGAAGGTGAAAACGGAAAAAGCGGATGAAGGGGCGCCGGCAGTACTTCCGCCGGGTGCTTACCAGGACTGAATCGGTGAAATAAGAAATGCGTGCGTTTAAATTCAGGCTCGAAAGGATTCTTAAGTACCGTCATTCGCTGGTGCTGGATGAGCGCGTGACTTTTTCACGCAAAGCCGGAGAGCTTGCACGCGCGCAGGAGCATGAATCGGAACTTCGAAACCTGAGGGAAGCGATGAAGGTTCTAAGGATTCACGCTTTAAGTGAAGGAACGACATCCACGGAGGTAGGAAACATACACAATCATCTTCTGAGGATTGGCGATGCGATTGACAGCGCTGCAGAGACAGTTGTAAATGCCGAGAAGGATGTCGAAGAAGCACGCGGTGAGCTGGTTGAGAAAATGAGAGATGAGCGTGCGATTGAGTTACTGAAAGAGCGTCGATGGAAAGCGTGGCAGAAGGAGTATTATCGCGATGAGGGTCGTGTTCTTGATGATATCGCGAATATCCGGCATGCAAGGATCGATGACAAGTAATATTAATAATCCGTTCCGGAAATGTTATGGTAATGTGAAGGCAATGGGAAACAAGCTGAAAAATGAACGCGGAAGTGTGATGGGCTGGCTGATAACCATAATCATGCTGCTGGTTGTCGGTGCAGGAATTTATCTCGGCCTAATAAGATTCGAGGTAATCGAGGCTCCCGAATTCCTGGCAAACCAGCCCTGGATGGCGACGTTCCTTCCCCCGTCCGATGAGGAGGAAGGAGAGGCCGAAACCCCGGAGATAAGCATAGAGGACAACTTAAGGTTCCAGCTTGTCGATATGAAGGCAAAGAGGGACGCAGCGGAAGCGAGGGTGACAGCCCTCGAACAGGAACTTGCAGATGCGCAGGCACTAGTACAGGAACGAGAGGATGAAATCGCCAGGCTCAGAAACCAGCTTGAACTCGGGGCGGACAGGAATATCGCTAATGTTGGCCTTATCCTGGAAAGCATGGCGCCCGAGGAAGCATCGGTGATATTGTCGAACTTTGAACCTGACCGTGCTGCGATGATTCTCGGTGCGATGAGGGAGAACAAGGCGGCGGAAGTCCTTGAGGTAATGGACGAGGCCGTCGCGACAGCGATTACCGAGATAATGGCCGGATTCCATAATCTTCCCGCAGGGGGAGGCCCGATGGGACCTTCGGGTACATCCGGAACCACGGGCACATCGGGCACCGGTACAGAGTCAACTGACGATAATGCCGGCGATTAAAGGTCGAAATCAGCGACAAGAAAAGTATGATCGGAAGGCTTCTCCATCGCACGGGGTTTGCGATCGATAAAGCAGTCGGTGGATTTCCCCGCAAGTGAGTTTGTTGTGTATATGTGATCGACACGCCAGCCTGTGTTCCTGTCGAGTGCGGTTATTACACGGTAGTCAAAATAGGTGTAGTGCCCGGGTTCGTCCGGATGGAATTTCCTGAACAGGTCGAAAAAACCCCATTCCCTGACATTCTCAAGCGCTTCGGTAACCTGCGGGTTGTGATCGACATGCCCCATGATTCTCTTTGAGTCATGAACATCGATCGGATCGGGCGCAACGTTGAAATCTCCGACCCATACAACTTTCTGACGTTTTGTGAAATTATCCTGCATGAATTTTTTAAACCGTCTAAACCATGCAAGCTTGTACTGAAACTGCTCGTGCTCGATATCCCGTCCCTGTGGTACGTACGTGTTAATCAACCACACGGGCCCGAACTTGCATGTCATGAGCCTCGGGAACTCCGTTTCATCCCCATCGTTGAATCCGGGAATCATCCTGTCCGGTTTCTTCTTAGATAGAATTGCAACCCCTGCATAACGTTTCTGACCCTGTACTGAGCATACATAACCGATTTCATTAAACGGCTCATGAGGAAAATCCTCTGTTACAACCTTGATCTCCTGCAGGGCGAGCATGTCGGGTTTATTTTCATCGAGCCATTTAGTGATTATCGGAATTCTCGATCTTACCGAGTTGCAGTTGAAAGTCGCAATTCTCATTATTTATACCTTTCAGTAAACCCTTTCAAACCATGTTTCGATAGTGCCGAATTCCGGGCCCTGATCGAAAGAAATTACAAGCGAATCGATCGAATCGAGCATCACCGACATGGGGAACCAGAATTCCTCCTCCTCGCCGATAGTCACCCATGATATCGCGCTGCCCTCGATCCATTCGTCGCCCGGAGGCTCATCGCCGGTGTAGATGACAGTCCCGGCCGGAGTGTCGATCTCATCGAGCAGGCCGCCGTATCCGTCAAGGAACCAGGCTTCCCATCCACCGTCCGCAAGTGGAACGACAACCATGCTGTAGCTGAAGTCCTCAAGTTCGGTCGACTGCCACACTCCGATCGCATCAAATCCCTCAGCCTCCCTGTAAAGGGGGTAGTCGGGAAACACAACCGAAGGGTTATCCGTGTGGAAGCGGAGTATATCCTGATCGTCCTGGTCTATACAGTAATGCGTGATATCCCAGAACGAACCCCCGCCGTATGATTCCGGGAAGCGGAACTTTTCGGTTGCGCGCCAGCATGTTTCGGAGAATGGCTGAAGGTTCGCGAAATATTCACCGATCGAATAACCGAAATCGGTTTCCATATCACCGGGCAGGAGCATAATGAAATTGTATCCCTCGCCGGACTCGTGGTCAGGTATCGAGAGTATGAGAGAGTCACATTCGGGAGTGGATATTATCCATGTGCCCGAGATATCCGTATCGGGAGCATCCGCGACAACCATTGGTGATACAAGGAGTATTCCGAGGAGAGTAATGAGTAAAATTCCAAAGCGCATGTATTCAGTTTAATGGGTGGACAATGTGTATTCAAAGTCGGGAGGTAGAAAAAATACAAAAAAAACCGGATCTGGAAAGGACCCGGTAATGTTTCCTGTATAAAAAGCAGAAGGCAGGTCTACTCGTCATCTCCACCCATTGGGGGCATGGAAGGCATACCCTCCGAATCTTCAGAAGGCATCGGGGGCATCGGGGGCATCACGGGCATCTCCATTTCGACTTCCTCACGCTCGGGAGCCTGAACGAGGATAATGTAATCCGCTTTCGGCGCATCCTCGGGAATGCCTGCGAGTATGTCATCGACGGGAAGAACCACTATCAGCACAACGTCCGATGAAGGAAGGTTTCTTCTGATTCTCGGGAACGTGCCGAGGTAATCCGCGAGGTGGAACGCGCCGGCACAGTGATACACAATAGCGTCGGGGTTCGATTCCGCCGCGCGCGAAACCGACTCGGCCATTGTTTCATCCTTCAGAACCTGCGCTTCGTAGAAGAGCCTGATGCTTTCCTCTGTTACACCCATTTCCTCCATGCCGGGCATCATCATCGTTGCGGAAAATGCCTCCCAGTATGCATCCATCGGGGCATCGAATGTCCGGGCGATAAACGGAAGTTCCTCGTCGCTGAAATCGACATTTTCATAACCTTCCATTGCAACTGCCGCAGCAAGGGGGCGCGGGATGTTCGAAGCAACAACCAGGAGCCCCATTTCACCTGCAAACTCCACCATCGGCCTGTAGTCGGTCTCGTAATTACCCCATGGACGGCTGTTCGCGAGAAACTCATCCTCTCTTATATCGCTGTTCAGGTAACTGTCCAGAACGTCCTGTACGTCCCTCTCGAACATCTCTAGTGAGAGAATAATATCGGGATGATAGCGATAGAGTCCCTCGAGCATAGCCAGCTCGATAAGGTGAGTCGCGGGATCGTCATGCTGTTCGCCAAGTGTCACAACACGCGCCTGCGAGCATCGCGCGAGAAGACCCTCGAAGTCGGTTACGGTCTGAGTGCGCGCATCGTACACCCTGTGAGGGAGAATTACGCTTTCAGCAAATGCAGGTACCGCAGCCATGACAAGTAAGATTATAGTTCCAAGGAATATTTTTGATTTCATGCAGCAGGATTATACAGGACATTTATGAAAGGCAAAACTGATATTTTCAAAGCGGGTTTATTGTCGGAAGTACCCCACGCTCATCCGAAATGTAAAGCGATATCTCGAATAGTCGGTTCCATGGAAGCTCGATTGTGAAACTCGTCGAGTCGGTTGCATCGATAAACCTGAGAGGTATGGGAGGAGAATCGGAGTACTGTGACCAGAATCCGCGGATACCTGATGAGATAAGCCCCGAGAGCCTTTCAGCCTGATCGTCGGTCAGATTATAAATATCATAGCCGGAATCGCGTGCTGCCGTCGTTACCTCGGGCCTTGTTACGGTCTGATAAAGGTAATCATCGAGGAACCGTGACCACAGAAAAACCTCGACAGCGAAGTCGACTCCTTCCGGATCAGCTGAATGTTCGTACGCGAAATCAATGCATGCCCACAACGCCATCGCGGAACCGAGCGTGTTAGATGATGTGTTCCATGCAAGGTACCCGATCAGATTTTCCGGTTTACGGGCGGATGCCATTGCATCGATAAGCGCTTCATCCCCTCCGTTCGTTCTGGCAATGTCGGCAATTATGATCCTCTCATCCCCCGTTGAATTGAGAATCCGGGAAATTAAGGTGCGGAATTCATCATCCGATTCCGATGAGCGTCCATGCACCCAGAGAACCGGTGTCCATGGCCTGCACAGGTTGTGATCGGACACAAGCTGTACGTCAAGCCAGTTAGACATAAGGAGAATGTTCTGAAACGCGACCGAACTTTCGAGCGGCTGAAACTGGAGCAGGTCCTGTGCCGACGTGTATATAAACGGGCACAATAATTCCGGGTCGTTCATTCTTTCTCTTAAGGCCCGTGCAAGGCAAAGCATCATGCCCTCGTCGGTGCCGTCGTGTACATATCGCGAGTATCGTGACAAGCGCTGCCTTATATAGGCAGATAGTGGTCCGGGACGGTTATCGTCGAGTGTTATAAGAAGCCTGTCGGGATCGTAGGCAGCCCTATCGAGAAGATCGATCCATCCGAGAATCCGGTCGATGTACTCACGAAGATATGGATCTTCGATCATCATGCCGGAATTTATCGCATCGATTACCTCACGCTGAACGTCCGGATTTTGAAGTTCCTGTATCACGCGGTTGTATTCGGCAAGGGCTGTTTCATCTCTGACCGTTGGTTGTGCGCGGGGTACGGCGAAATGGATGAGCGCATCAGGTTTAATTTCAGGCGGAATGAGTGTTCGCGGGTCTGCGGTTCGCGATCCAACGAGAGATCCGGCGACTGCGGTGTTCAATGAAACGATGTCCGCATCGATAGCCGCTCCGGGATCAAATGTGATTTCGATATCGATCCCGGCAATTGCCGCAAGCTGTTTCAGGAACAGGCTGTTCGGAGGACGGTCATCGAGTGTCAGGACCCTTATTGTAACCGGAGCGGTCGGGCGAACATCCGCATGCCCGGCTGATGCAGACGTAAGAAGCAGGATAACTGTAATTGTGATTATTCTGATTTTCACTGGCATGCCTATTTCCCTATGCAGAACCTTGAGAATATTTCATCCAGGTCGACAGCGGCCAGACCCTCACCGAGAAGGCGACCAATTGCCCTGTCAGCTCCCCAGAGTTCGGTTGCCGCAACATCCTGCGCAAGCCCCGCTTCGATGCCCTTCCTGACATCTGACAGGATTGTGTTGATCTCTCTTATAATCGCCCGGTGACGTGCTTCGGTGAGAAGGATTTCATCGGGCTGGACTTCAAGGTCCATTATCTCGCGAACTTTCGCCCTCAGTTCAGCGATTCCCTCGCCACGGGTTGCAGACACTACAACATGCGGCATATCCGGCGCTTCCACAAGTGCCCCGATAATTGACGGTTCCCATGCGCTGAAAAGATCGCTCTTGTTACTCACAAGAAGCACGGTGGCTCCCGTGTCTTCGGCGATCTGTCGAACCCTTGCGACTATCTCGACGTTCTCCTTCACGATTGGGATACTTGTGTCAAAGACAACAAGTACCAGGTCCGCACGTTCGGTTTCGTGCCATGAACGCCTTATGCCCTCGGCTTCCGCTGTATCGAGTGAGTCCGAGATGATCCTTATTCCCGCCGTATCCAGAAGCTCTGCGGGTACTCCACCGAATGAGAGTGTGCCGGAGACAACATCCCTCGTCGTTCCGGGGGAGCTTGTCACAATAGCGCGATTCTCCTCGAGAAGCGCGTTGAGAAGAGATGATTTTCCTACGTTGGGAAGCCCGATTATTGCCAGCCGGAAACCTCGCAGGATCGAACCCTTGTCGTAACTTCTTAGAAGTGGATCAAGCTCCGAAAGGATTGCATCAAGCTGCCCGACTGCTTCAGGGCCTGCAATGCCATCTACGGCTTCCTCCGGATAATCAAAATCCACTTCGAGTTTCGCCAGGATATCCCTGAGCATTTTTCGGATTGCGGTAAGCCGTTCACTTAATGTCCCAGAACGTTGCCTTAACGCTTCGCGCTGTGCTGCGTTACCCCTTGCACTCACGAGCGACGCGATCGCTTCGGCCTGAACAAGATCAATGCGGCCGTTTAGAAACGCACGACGTGTGAATTCGCCAGGCTCCGCCGGACGTGCGCCGGATAACCTCAGGGCCTTTTGAAGTGATCGGATTATTGAGATACCACCGTGGAGATGAAATTCCACGGTATCCTCACCGGAGTATGATTTAGGTCCACGGAAGATGAGAATCCCGCATGTGTCTATCGGGACTTCATCAAATTCGATGTCTACAAGCCTGAAAACTCTGTTGGGCACACTGGCGATATCGATCCCGGGTTTAACTACCTTCCCGGCTATGCTGATTGCATCAGGGCCGCTCACACGCACGATAGCTATACCACTTCCCTCGACAGAAGGCGCGGAAGTCGCAAGGGCGTAAATGGTATCGACTGTGGATTCCATCCTGTTGGCAATAATACAGGATCAACAGGTGCGTTCGCCAGCATCTCCACTCATATAGTATGTACTAAAACCAGCCGGATCAGGGCCGTCATGAACTGGTATCCTATTGAACCTGTTTGGATTTATGGGAATCTTAAGGATTGGAAATTAACACAATAACCCGCAGGGAGTAAGGCTGGAAAAAGCTTAACCTCTTAAATGCTAGATTGGGAAGCGGGTTGGAAGAACCCGCCACCCCCGGCTTAAAAAGTCGGGGGTGTTATTGTCGATCACATGCTGCATCTGATCCAATATCCGTATTATCGGAAGGCTGCCCTCCCGGTGTTTATGGAAATTTCAGAGAACCGAAATCCTGAAAATGCTTAATGGATTTCAATGTCCAGGTCATCCTGAGACTGCTGTGGTTGCTGTTGCTGTGGATACTGCCCCTGTTGTTGTGGATACTGCTGAGGGGGCTGGTATTGCTGTTGCTGCTGTTGTTGCTGGTACGGTTGCTGGTATTGCTGCTGCTGGGGATATTGTTGCTGTTGAGGATACTGTTGAGGCTGTTGATACTGCTGCTGGTATTGTCCCTGTTGGGGATACTGGGGGTAAGGCTGGTATCCGCCATGCATAGCGTAGGGTTGTTTCTTCAACTGGCTATACATCACAAAGGAAACCACTGCTCCACCGATTGAGAGAAACAGTACGAACCAGTATCCGACCGAGAAGTCTACAAGACTGCCGGCTTCGCCTTTGCCCTCAAGCAATAACCAGAAAAGAAGTACCGTAGCGATCGCGCCAAGGATGCCAGTGACAATTTTCACATTTGCGTTAGGCACGAAACTAAGTCCGATAGCGGCAGCCGTGCAGATTACGGCCAGCAGAGTCTTGATTTCACCACCATGACCGAATGCGAGTTCGAATCCTGATGCTGATACCAGACCCATTGCGGAAACGAACGGAAGGGCATAAAAAATTAATGCTAATCCAAAGATGATCGCCGGAATATAGACCCGCTTATCCATTCAGAGCCTCCCTCTGTCGAGGAGAATTAATTTGAAATCAGGACAACAAGAAAATGCCGCACCACGGTAATCCGCATGGGATGCCGGATCGCTGTCAGATCAAATACTAACCTTAATAGTAAATGCGAGTCAATGAATAAACCGTTTCGTTGTTAAAAAAAGAAGGGGGTAATATTCCGGTACTGATTCTGTCGTTTTGTCACGATTAAGCCTTTTATCATGATAATAAGATGGTATAATTATGAAAAGACCGCACAGTCAGGAGTACGAGCCATGAATTCACACATTAGAGCAATCTGGGCGCTCATTATAGTTGTATTCATTGCCGGTTGTGGTGGTGCCGGGACTCCTCTTACGCCTGTCGACCAGCCTCCTGACAATCCATCCGGCAGTTCCGACCCACAGGATGAAGAACCTGATCCGGTCGTTCCGTATCTGGGGCAGCTTCTCGAATTCGACAGCTCCTGCTGTGGAGACACCATGATAACCCCGGCGCATGAAGGTTATCACTGGGAGCCCGATATAACGGAACCATACGAGCAGGATATCGAGTCACTATACATTACCAGTGAAAATGGCAAACAGATCTGGGTGACGGTCCACAAGCCGGTATGGGCGTCGGAAGAAACACCATGCCATGGGATCGTGACTGTCCCGGGGGGATTCCAGGAGGGCAACGCATGGGACAAGCCGTGGCACCCGGCACGTGCGTCAAGGTTTGCGAAGTCCGGGTTTGTGATCGCTTATTTCGATGTCCAGGGCAGGGGTAAGTCGGAGGGCATCGAGGACTTCAACGGTCTTGTTCACAGGGGAGATTTAAAATCGGTTATTGAGTATGTGGCGGGGCGTCCGGATGTCCTTCCGATTGGTGTGGGAGTGTTATCGAGTTCGATGGGGATGATGATAGCCGCGCCGGTTCTTGCCGAGAATCCCGATATTCCGGTCAGATTTTTAATCGACCAGGAGGGTCCGGCTGACAGGTGGGATATCACGCATGGTGGTGATCCGATCTATATAGAGATGTTCTATAACCATGGACTTCTCGACAACAATTTCTGGTCAAAAAGGGAGCCCGTCCGGTTCGCTGGTGATATGTGCTGCCCGTATATAAGGGTTCAGTCTGATTTTGATCATTACCACAACTATTTCTACACCAGCCATGCAATAGCACTGGTAAACGAAGCTGTCAGAGGCGGTTGTCCCTATGTCCGTCTTAACAGGATGGAACCGAATGTGATTTACAATCCCTTCAAACCGGAAAAATATGACTGGCTGGATAGCTCGAAACTTTACTACTGCATGTACGACTGGGCGGTTACGGCATCGATGGATTTTTTTCTGCCTGTTGACACAGTTTTATAAGCATGCCATATGAATGCAGTAGTGCAAGGTAACAATAATCCCAACTACAGGTTATAATTGCCGCATGCGACTGGCACTCGATATCGGGGGTACGTTCATCAAATGCGCGTCTGTAACCGACGACGGCGGTATTATTAATTCTGAGAAATTCCCGACCGATTTCAGCCTGGACACCGGACAATTCGCTTCTCATGTTATTGAGAGTGCGCGAGAGTTTAAGGAAAAAACGGGCGAGAAGTTCGATGTGGCCGGTGCCGGGATGGCAGGATTCACTGATGGCAGGCGCGGGATAATTTACGAGAGCCCGAACATTCCGAACGTTAAGAACCTTCATCTTGCCGAGATACTTAGCGAAGGCCTCGGGATTCCGTCCTACATCGATAACGACGCCACAACGGCCGCGTGGGGGGAGTACCTTTTCGGGGATTACGGCGATGTCAAAGACCTCCTCGTGGTCACGCTTGGTACGGGAATTGGCGGGGGATTGGTTATCGATGGCAGGTTATGCAGGGGGGCAAAGGGAATGGCGGGCGAGATCGGCCAGATGGTGTTGGATCCGGATGCCCCTGATTGCGCCGGTGGTGGTAAGGGAACGCTGGAACATTTTGCCGGTAAAGCTGGTCTGCAGGTGGATTATGCTGACCGTGCCGGAATTGATGCGCTTGTGGAACCGGAGGAAATTCACTCGCGCGCACTGGATGGGGACAGCGCGGCGCGAGATTCATTCAGTGAATACGGCAGAAGACTCGGTATAGTCCTTGCGAGCGCATCGAACCTTCTCGATCCCGGCGCTGTCGTTTTAACTGGCGGCATCCTTGGTGCGTGGGAACTGTTTTCCGGGTCCCTCAATGAATCGTTCGTGACCTATCTGATCACACCACACAAGGACCGTCTGAAAGTCACGAAGACAAGACTCGACGGGAATGCGGGAATTCTTGGGGCCGCATTTCTCGACAGGGCTTATAATATATGATCTGGACAGGAGGGCACCGTACATGGTGATGAAAAATCTTATATTACTATCAGTAGCACTTCTTCTTCAGTACTTCCCGTACGACGGCGAGATTCCGGAAAATATGCTGCTTCACGAGAATGAAGATCCCGGATTTTCAATTGTATACCCGGACTACTGGACGATTATCGAAGAGCCTGAAGAAATGATCGCAATCCAGGACGGATCGATAGACCTGATCAACGAGGACGCATTGACCGACGGTGATCTTAATGGTTACAGGGTGATGGTTCATGTAGACGGGTCCTTAGACTACACATCGAACGTTGTTGTAATCGCGTATCCCCATATCGAAGGCTCATACGCAATCTACGACACATCGGAATCGGCAGTGCTCGCGGTAAAGGACTCGTACGAAGATCACCGTGCATCCGGAACGTATTTCCTCGAAGAAACGTATCTCGGAGAAAGCCACTGTTACGTGTACAGGCGAAGTGTCCCGCTGGAAGATACAAGGGACGAGATCAGGGTCACGTATTACATAACAGCGAGCAGGCGTCATGCATTTATGCTGGTAGAGACGGTTCTCATGAGCGATCTTGATGATGTGAACAGGGATCATTTCAACCAGGTAATTCAGTCGTTCCGCATTACCGAGAACGAGACCGGGATGATCGATCCAGGTCTTGACTGGGGAGCATACAAGCCGGGCGAGGATGTCAGCGGTGGGGACCCGGATTCAGACATCGGGGATGTCGTGTACACCGAGGAGTTTGAATCGAACGAGAACAACTGGCCCATCGGCGCGGATTCAATCATTCGGGATGGTGTTTATCGTCTCGAAGGCACCGATTATCCATTCACGATCACCAGTTCATATCTCGGCCAGATATCGTTTGATTTTTCCTATGAAGGCAGAATGGAGTACATCGAGGGAGATGATTCTGCAGCGTTCGGACTGGTGTTCGGATATCGCGATAAGGATAATTATTACGCCTTTCTTGTGACCGGCAATGGATATTACGTGCTGGTTGAGGAAAGGGATGGTGAAGTTTATGAATTGACAGACTGGGCACGTTCGGATCTTCTTACATCCGCCAGTCACGACCTTATGGTACAGGGAAATTACCAGACTGTGGGAAACGAAGGCAGGACGCACCGATATGAGCTGTGGCTTTATATTGACGAGGAGGTTGTTGAGAGATTCAGAATCAACGATATTCTGAGAGTTTCGGGAGGATTCGGTATTTTCGTATCCGAGGGTGTATCTGTTGAATGCGACTGGCTGGAGACCCGTAACTACATGGAAGGCGCGATAATGACAATGGATCGATATGAATAAATAATTGATGATAATGTATCTGAAACCAGGGGATTCTGAAGGGGGTCCCTTTTATTATTCGAAATAAATCTTCTGGTTGTGTACAATTGCTGAAATGATTTCGAGACTGGAAGCAGTACTGTTTGACCTTGATGGTGTTCTCGTCGACTCCCCACTCGACCTTGCAGCCATTAAGAGGGAACTTTTCGGTGATGCCTCGGTATTTATCATAGAGGGGCTTGCAGAACTTCCCGAGGATGAGAGAAGGCAAAAGGACGCGATTCTTCTCCAGCGTGAACTTGAAGCGGCAGCAGAGGCTGTAATAAATCCGGCGGTACCGGAACTTTTCTCATGGCTCGAGGGTAACGATATCGGGCGTGGAATAATCACCCGCAACTGCCGTGAAGTTGTGGACCTGATTATCGAGAAACACGGTATTGATTTTGGTGCGGTAATTGCGAGAGATGACGCTCCGCCCAAGCCTGATCCCGCCAGTATTTACGCGGCATGTGAAAAGCTTCGGGTGGATGCGCGAAACTGTGTGATGGTTGGTGATTACTCGTTTGACATAGAAGCCGGAAGGAATGCCGGCTGCAGAACTGTCTTTCTTGAAACTGAAAAATACAGCCACCTCGAACCGGGCGAGGATGTCAGGATCAGGTCGCTGGGAGAACTGCTTCCAGTGCTTGAAAACTGGCTGTCTGAACTGAGATCAATCGAAACAGGATAAGGAAAGATGGGACTTGGAATCAGAACTGCAATAAAGGGGATGGGGAAAAATTGGAGGGTATGGTTTGCCCGACGGTACCTCGTGGTTTCAGTCGGGGATAACTGCGATCTCAGGCCGGGATGTGTAATCGAGTGCGGCAAACCGGTTTCCGGGCAGAATTACCGGGGAATCATTCTCGGTAACGATGTAACACTATGTGCGGGAGTGGTGCTGACAACGGATTCATACAAGCCCGAATCCGGGATAAAAATCGGCAACAGCACTTCCTTTAACCGCAACACGATGATCCAGGGTTCCGGTGGCGTTACTATCGGTGACAATGTGCTTGTCGGACCGGGTGTTATTATCTGGTCCTCAGGACATGAGTACAGCGGTATGGGGCCTATCCGGGGGCAACCCCTTACTTTCGCCCCTGTAGTAATCGAGGACGATGTATGGATCGGGGCGGGAGCGATCATCCTGCCCGGTGTGACCTTAGGAAAGGGATCTGTCGTTGGGGCCGGAAGCGTTGTCCGAAAGAATGTACCGCCGATGGCCGTCGTTGTTGGTAACCCAGCCGTTGAAATTAACCGCAGGGAGTAGGCAAAACCCGTTAATGCTCCATCTGGAATGCTAAAGCCTGACTCGTCCGGTCGGTTTACCCGTCAGCACCCTCCAGACTGTGTTGAAAGCTTCCGATGATGTTATCTGCCCTTTTTTTCTCGGGGGTTCTTTGATCGTGAGGATTAAAAGGCCTGCGAAGAAACGCAGTATGCTTCCTATCAGAAGCGGGGTTCTGAGGTTATCGAGTGGAATTCCTGCAACTGTAAATGTGTTTGTTCCAATTTCCGTAGCGAGAATTCCCGCGAGCGTTGCGGCTGTGAACCCACTGATCCCACCCATTGCGGTAAGGGCGCCGAAAAATCCCGCACGCTTTTCACTCGTGGTTTCCGCAATGACGATATTGTTAAGCGTTATGTTGACCGCGGGCCAGAATACACCGCATGCTATCGCGTCGATAAAGATTGTGAATGGCATCAGCCCGAAGATGTGATGCATGTCATTCGGTGTAAAAACGGAGAGAAGCGGCTGCCAGAAAACCCCGAGCCACGAGACCATAAGGACGTTACGGTAACCGAACCTGTCCGACAGGCGTCCCATAACAGGTGAGATAAGGGTGGATGTCGTATGAACGATCCAGATATAAGCCGTGATGCCCATCCACGACAGTTCCAGTTTGTTGAGGAAAAACTGCATGTAGATGCCGGTGGTTACGCCGGTCGAGATCCAGATCGCGATCCATGTGACTGCAATTTTTTTTCCGTTGGGGCTTGTGAGTGTCTCCCATATTGCCTTCCAGCCTGATGTGACCATATTTTTCATTCTTCGGACAGGCTGCAGGTAGAGTATTACCAGAGAGAACATGGCGAAGATGAAACCCACAACGAGCAGGATGTAAAGCGTGTTGAAGTAACCGGGTCCGGAATCGGTCTGCTCCTTAATTTTATCGGCCCAGCTACTTGCGATGGTGAGACCTATAAGGCCGATAATCCCGGTTACCGCGGTTCGCACACCGAAATAAATCCCGCGGATCTGTTCGGGGATGACATCGGAGATCCAGCTCAGCCAGCCGACAACACCACCCGCGTGCGCGAGATGGCTTAACGCGGTCACGAAGATAATGAACCAGACACGGAGGGTTGGATTATCCGGAAGAAGTAAAATAAAGAGAATTCCGAGCCATGCAGTACGGCTGATGAGTTCAACTACTATAACGAAGGGTTTTCGGATATCCCTGGACTGGATTATACGTGCTGCGGGCAGCCCGAACATGTTACTGAGCAGTGGAAGGCTGTTGAGGACTGCAAGCTGGAGTTCGGTCGCATTCAGGGCGATTGCCAGGCCGTTTATTACGATGACGAGGATAATGTTCCAGTAGACTCCAAAAAAGGAGCCTTCAATTACAGACAGCCTTAAGGCGTTTTCTATGGGTCTAGCAATGCGCATGAATATTTAACGCTAATAAAGTTACTGGCGGGGTATTTTATCTCCCCGGGATGGGATTTTCACTTAATCAGGTGGAAATTCGCAGAAAAATATTGTTTCCCTGAACCCTTTGAGAATATCAAAGTGACCCGGCCCGGTGGATAGAATGCCACTTAGTAAGCCTTCTGATTTCCGGATAATCTCAAGTTGAATGGATGAACCGGAATCAAACGAAGGCTGGTACTTGCCCGGTGCATCTATTATATGATAAGTTTTCCGGGTTTCCACGGCCGGTGGCAGTGGAACCAGTTGTCGTATATGCCGGAAACGCCTGAAATGGCATCCGAAAATGAGCGGGAAGAAGAGGCTACGCCTTTGAGGATTTCGTGGCGCGTGCACCCGTTTACGGAGGATTTCTGGAAGTCCACGCTGCTGGTAGTGATAATCATAGTGGCCAGTGTGGCCTGTGCATTATTTACCGGCTGGTGGAGCATGGCGATTCTGGCATTCGTGTTCCTTGTAGTATCGATGGCTCCATACCTGTTTCCTGTCCGATATGAAATGGACGAGGACGGCATCCTTATCACCTTCCTCGGCATGCAGACGTACAGGGGATGGGAGGAGTTCAGGAACTTCTACCCGCATGATGTTGGAGTACACCTGTCGACCTTTAAAAAACCGAGCAGGCTTGATGCGTTCCGCGGGAATTTTATCAGGTTTTCTCCTGATAATCGGGAAGCAATACTAACTCACCTGGAGGAACACATTAAAAGGGCGGACATAGCTGATGGCAGGCAGGGGATGAGTAAGTAATCAATGACAGTAAACGATAAAAATCTCGATCTTCCGGAAGGCGGATTAAAAAGTAAACTCCGTCAGGCGTTCGCTGTCGGTGAGGAGTACGAGGAGAAGCTTCTCGAGGACGAGGATGAGCTTCTTGCGGACATTGCCGAACGGGTCCATCGTCGCAGGCTGACCGCAGCCGCGATACCGTTCCTTATCTGCAACAGGCCGCTTAACGTGCTCGGGGCCAATGTTCTCCAGATGGGTGAACTCCTGTTCAAGCAGGCCCCGGTGGAAGCGTTTCTTAAGCAGTTCCTCGGACCGAAATATCATCATGATCTCCTTGTACGGACTCTCGAAAAGCGATGCGCTATCGATCGGCTGATCGAGCTTCTTGAGGCGCAGACAGATAAGCGTCCTGGAGAGGAAAGCAGTTAGATGTCTCAGAAAAACGATCCTAATCTCAAAGTAATCCTGGCCACGGACTGTGGCTCAACAACCACGAAGGCAATTCTTATCGAACTTGTCGGCGATGAGTTTCGACAGACTTACAGGGGTGAAGCCCCGACCACCGTAGAGGCCCCGTTCGAGGATGTTACGAAGGGGGTTCTCAACTCGATCAACGAAATCGAGGACCTGTCGGGACGCAAGTTCCTGGACGGAGAGAAGATTATCTACCCCTCTCAGCCGGATGGAACGGGATGCGACATTTACATCAGCACATCATCCGCCGGTGGCGGACTTCAGATGATGGTGGCTGGTGTTGTCAAGCAGATGACCGCCGAGTCCGCGGAACGTGCCGCACTCGGTGGCGGCGCGATCGTCATGGACGTCCTCGCGATCAACGACCACCGAATGCCGCATGAGAGAATCGAGAGAATCAGGGTGTTAAGACCTGACATGATCCTCCTCGCAGGCGGGACCGATGGTGGAGACGAGGCGAAGGTTGTCTCGATGGCTGAGCAGATCTCAGCCGCGGACCCTCGTCCGAGGCTCGGTATCTCGTACAAGCTTCCGGTCATCTATGCAGGCAACGTGGAAGCACGCGACAAGATCGGAGAAACCCTCTCCGACAAGTTTGCGCTGAGTATTGTCTCGAACATCCGTCCGACGCTTGACCAGGAGAATCCCTGGGAAGCGAGGGCGAAGATCCAGGATCTGTTCGAGGAACATGTCATGGCGCAGGCCCCCGGCTATAACAAACTCATCGACTGGGCCGGTGCTCCGATCATGCCTACCCCCGCGGCGGTCGGTCTTATTATCAGGACAATTGCCGAACAGGAAGGCATTAACGTAATCGGTGTCGACATCGGTGGCGCAACAACCGACGTATTTTCCTACTTCAAGGTTGAAGACGAGGGGATATTCAACAGGTCGGTATCCGCGAACCTCGGAATGAGTTACTCCGTGTCGAACGTTATGGCCGAGGCGGGTATGAACAATGTCATGCGCTGGGCTTCGTTTGATATCGAGGAAGAGGACCTTCGTAACAGGATCAAGAACAAGATGATCCGACCGACGACTATCCCGCAGCTTCTCGACGAGCTTATCATCGAGCAGGGCCTTGCACGTGAAGCTCTCAGGCTCGCGTTCGAGCAGCACAAGGAGCTTGCCGTCGGTCTGAAGGGTGTCCAGCAGCAGAGGGACATCGCGGATGCGTTCTCTCAGGAAGCATCAGGAGCCAGCCTTATCAAAATGATGGAGCTGGACCTGCTTGTAGGTTCGGGTGGAGTACTGAGTCATGCGCCGAGACGCCAGCAGTCGATGATGATGCTGATCGATGCGTTCCAGCCGGAGGGCACAACCCGTCTCGCGGTTGACTCGATATTCATGATGCCCCATCTCGGTGTGCTGACGGCTGTACATGAAAAGGCTGCGACCGAAGTATTCAACAAGGACTGCATCATCTACCTCGGCACCTGTTTCGCCCCGAAGGGTGATCATAAATTCGGCGACAAGGCGTTTACATATAAGCTGGAGCTTGAGACCGGGGAAGTCCACGAGGGTGAGATGAAGTTCGGCGATGTAAAGCTGATTCCCTACGGTCTTAATGAGCGAGGGCTTCCGATGAAGGGAACCGCGACGATAAATCCCGGACGCGGACTCGACATGGGAGAGGGACCCGGCAAAAAAATAACTGCTGAAATATATGGAGGTGTTGTCGGGATCGTACTTGATGCACGCGGAAGACCGATAAAATTCCGCGACACGCAGGAAGATCGCGTTAAGCAGGTAGATGCCTGGACAAAGGCCTTCGGAGGATATCCGGAACGGAAAGGGGGTGCTCAGTAATGGCACACGCATATACCCCCGGATTGAGAGTAACGGCGCAGGCCGAGATTGAGAAGGACCGGATTCTCCCGCTGAAGGGTGAGGTAAAGGTCAAAGTTGGTGACAAGGTCAAGGCTAACGATATCGTGGCCATGACGGAGCTTCCCGGTGATGCCCAGTCAATCAACGCCATGGGCCTTCTTGGCTGCGAGGCATCGGAAGTTCCCGAGTACATGCTCAAACAGGAAGGAGATGCGATCGAGGAAGGCGAGATCATCGCCGAGACAAAACCGCTTCTCCCGTTCCTGAAGTTCATGACCGCCAAGGTCAAAACTCCGATCGACGGTAAAATCTACAAGATTTCGAACGTAACGGGCCAGGTCATACTGCAGGAGCCGCCCAAGCCGGTAATAGTGAAGGCATACGTGGATGGCGAGGTCCAGGAAGTTCTGCCCGATGAGGGTGTGATCCTGAAAACCACTGCCACGTTCATCCAGGGAATTTTCGGAGTTGGTGGTGAAACCGGCGGAGAGATAGTAATCGTATCGAAAAGCCCGAAGGATGAGCTGATGCCGGACGAGATACTTCCCGAGCACAAGGGCAAGGTTATCGTTGGTGGATCTTATGTCGGAATCGAGGCAATTAAGAAAGCTATCGATACAGGTGTGGCCGGCGTTATCGCGGCCGGACTTGGTGACAAGGATCTCAAGAAGCTTCTCGGATATGACCTTGGAGTGGCTATTACAGGTCACGAGGAGATCGGAACTACGATTGTCGTAACCGAGGGATTCGGTCGAATCGAGATGGCGCACAGGACGTTCGAACTACTCAGGACGCGCGAGGGAATGAGGGCCTCGATCAGTGGCGCAACGCAGATACGTGCCGGTGTTATCCGACCTGAGATTATCATCCCGCTTGAACCCGCACAGATTTCGTCGGAAGCCGAGTCTCAGACAGCAGCGACCGATGGCGTACAGGAGCATGCACCTGTCAGGATCATCAGGGAACCCAATTTCGGCCAGATCGGGCACGTTAAGAGGCTGATTCCCGAACTGATGATTATGGAATCCGAGACGAAGGTCAGGGTAATGGAAGTCACGCTTGCGGATGGGACAGATTTTATTGTCGCCCGCGCAAATGTTGAGATCATTGAGGATTAATCTGCCCGGCTTGTAACGAGGGCAATAACTATAAAGTAAAACACAACCTCGCGGTGACCCCGTGAGTGCGAAGGAGCGTATATGAAACCGATTCCCAGGATTGGCGGCATTCTATGGCCCGCCTGCCTGATTATCGCGCTGCTCCTGATCCTGCCTTCAGCAATCTGGGCGCAGGACGTGGGGGACGAGGGCGCAGATGGTACAGGCGAGGCCGTAGAAGAAGCGGGCGGGGATATGAGCGTTGTCGAAGAGGAGGGCGATGTCCTTCTCACGACACCAGCGGAGCCGGTTACCGAAGAGCCTGTCGTTGAAGATGGTGCGGCAGGATCCGAACAGGAGCCGGTTGAAGAACCGATACCGGACTTCAGGTTCACGGCGGCCCAGGATTTCAGGGTTGAAGACAGGCTCAGTGACGAGGGCGGATCCCTGGCGATCCTCTGGAAGGCTGAAATAGAAAACGGTCGCTACATTGTCTTCCATTCAAACGAGGGACCGAACGGGCCGTGGCAGATCATCGATGATTTCTCGTCTGATTCCCAGTACATCTGGGAACAGCCCAACTACTTCGGCTTTTTCCTGTCGGAGGATAACAAGGGATCCGAGGAGCATAACTCGGTGTACACGAATTATTACCCAAGCACCGGAGTATACGAAATCGGGTTTATTGCCGACCGGGACGAAGAGGACAACCTGCTCGGGACTCACACAATTGTGGCCAAGCTGTACGATGCCGATATCACGGACTACAGCAACCTTGAGGTCTACATTAACCTCCACCCGGTCGGTGGCGACAGAAAGGTGATCCTTGAGTATCAGGAACCGATTCCGGGGAGATATTACGAGCCCTGGGACAACATATTTTCCACAACGATGGATCTGGATATGTCCAACCTGAAAACCACCAGGCCTTATTACGTACAGTTCGTTGGCGAGGTGGGAGGCAAGGACAAGATAATCCTTGAGATCCAGCCCCAGAAAGGTGAAATAACTGCCGGGAACGGTGACGCGGAGGAGTTTATCTTCGTAAGCACCGATGGTGGAGAAGATCCCCTCCCGGATAACAGGGATCCGCACTGGTTCCGGGTCTATGCGGTACCGATTAACTTCGTGTTGCCGGATCCGGAAGTGCTAAGGATCCATGACAACGGCGGCGAGGAGATGCTCTGGAACCACGCCCAGCTTCCACGGGATGAGTGGCTGATCGGGGCTAATGACGGTGAAGGTGCAGTCGCGTCTTCAAACCTCTGGAATTCCGCCAGGACCAACACGTTCCTGTTCTCAATATTTATGGGCACGGCGGTTATGGGCTTTATCTTCAGGGCAAGGAAGGGCGAAAAGCTGTTCGTAAGACGTATCGCCGGTCTTGACCATGTTGAGGAAGCAATCGGCCGCGCCACCGAGATGGGGCGTCCGATACTTTACACGACGGGTCTCGGCGGTGTCGCGGATATCGCGACAATCGCCAGTATGAACATTCTCGGAAGGGTTGCGCGCAAGGTGGCCGACTATGACAGCCGGCTGATCAATCCGCACCGTGACCCGATTGTAATGACCGTCTGCCAGGAGGTCGTCCAGGAGGCCTACATTGATGCAGGTCGCCCTGATGCCTTCAATAAGGACGACGTGTTCTTCCTGACTGACGACCAGTTTGCCTATACTGCCGCGGTCGACGGCATAATGATGCGAGACAAACCCGCGACCATCTTCCTGATGGGCATGTTCTACGCGGAAAGCCTTCTCCTTGCGGAGACGGGAGCAAGTACGGGTGCGATCCAGATCGCCGGTACCGATGCGCTTGCGCAGCTTCCGTTCTTCGTTACGGCGTGCGACTATACGCTGATCGGTGAAGAGCTTTACGCGGCGAGTGCTTATCTCAGCTCGGAACCTCTGCTTCTTGGTTCACTCAAGGGGCAGGACCTTGCGAAGATGACCTTCATGATCTTTATCATCGTGGGTACAATCTGGCTTTGTCTCGGAACACTGGTGGATACCCTGCCCATGAAGGATTTCTTCCAGAAACTATTCCAGGTATTTTAGGAGGTGACGACGAATGCAATTATTTAAAAAACACATACCCATTGCCGTCGCCTTCCTGATGGGCGTGGCGATGTTCCTCACGACGTTCATTCCTACTCAGGATTCGAACCTGTTCGTGGAGGAAGTCTCCCAGTGGATCCGAATTATCAGTGGATTCACCCTTCTTCTCGGAATCTACTCGCTTCTGAATCACCATTATCACAAGATGCGAAGGAAGGTTCCGGGATGGGGTTTCAGCGTTGTCGTATACGTTGGTTTCTTCACCATGCTGCTTGCGGGATTAATCGGGGGAATTAAAAACCCCGAACCCCTTCAGCTTATTGCAGCGGATGGAGTTCCCTACCAGGAAACAGTGTATGTTCCCTTCCAGTGGATGTACGACTGGATGTTCGCACCGATGCAGGCGACGATGTTCAGTGTTCTTGCTTTCTACATCGCGTCAGCCGCCTATCGTGCGTTCCGTGCCAGGACCAAGGAAGCCACGGTGCTTCTTGTCACGGCAATAATCGTTATGCTTGGAAGGGTTCCGCTTGGTGCGCTGTTGATCCAGTGGCAGCCGTTTGATGGTGTCGGTGGTACCGAACAGACACTTGATTTCCTGCCGTGGTTGACGGAGTGGCTTTTAAACAACCCGTCGATGGCCGCTCAGCGGGGTATCATGATGGGAGTTGGACTTGGAATGATAGCAACTTCCCTCAGAATCATATTCGGAATCGAAAGAACCTATATGGGAGGTGGTGACTGATGAAAGAACAGAGTAACTGGATGGAAAAGATGATGAATCTCGACCGTCGTTACATCTTTATTCTGGTAGCGCTCGCGGTCGCCGTTCCCATCATATTCGGCTGGAGTCTTCCGACCAAAACAAGTCCTCCGGTTGAATCAATCTTTGAATATATCGATGAGCTGCCCGAAGGCTCGAGGGTATTTCTCGCCTGCGACTATGACCCTGCGAGTGAAGCCGAACTGTACCCGATGCAGAAAGCCATCATGAGGCACTGTTTCGATAAAAACCTAAGGGTACTTGCAACGACCCTCTGGCCGAACGGTGCGGCTCTTATCGAAAGGGCTTTCAACGAGATGAAGCTCGAGTACGACATCGAATCCGGAATTGACTACATCAACTTCGGGTACGCGGTCGGATACTCGATGGTGGTTATCCAGGCCGGGCAGAATTTCCAGGACGCGTTCGCCGTGGATTACCGTGGTAACTCCACAACGAACATGCCGATCATGCAGGGCCTTGGTGGCCTGGGTGATATCGATTACATGATCGACCTGGCTGCAGGTTCCACGATTGAAATGTGGATCGCCTACGGCTCCCAGAGATACCACTTCGATATGGGGGCCGGATGTACTGCGGTCTCTGCGACCCAGTACTATCCCTACCTGAACTCGGGACAGATAAACGGCCTGATAGGTGGTCTTAAGGGCGCTGCGGAGTACGAGTTCCTGCGGGATCCCAATCTTGAGGGTACCGACAACCAGGCTCTGGCGGGTATGACCGCTCAGTCGGTCGTGCACGTTCTGATCATCCTGCTCGTTATTTCTGCAAACGTCTTCTATTTCCTGACCCTTAGAAAGGGGGTGGCATAGTATGGACCATTTAACACTTGCTCAGGCAATCGGAATCATCGTTGGTGCCATACTCACCCTGATGATGTACTCGTTCCTCTACAAGGACAATATTTTCTATAAGTTCGGGGAACATCTGTACGTGGGTATCTCTGTTGGATACTACGTAAACATCATCTGGTGGCAGGCATTCAAGCCCCTTTTCGTCATTCCCGCTATCTATGAAAGGGACCTTGTGCTCCTTATACCGTTCGTGCTTGGAATGATGATGCTGGCGAGGTTCATACGACAAATAAGCTGGCTGAGTCGTACACCTATGGCCATGCTTCTTGGAACCGGAAGTGGCCTCGCAATTCCCATGATTCTCAACGCGAACGTACTCCGGCAGGTCCAGAGCACAATCATGACTCTCTGGGTCGATATACCGGAAGGCGGGATCAACGCCCTCTGGTGGTGGAACACATTCAGTGCGTGGATCATCTTCATCGGTGTTCTCTGCGTCCTGTTCTACTTCTATTTCTCACTGGAACACAAGGGCGTAATCGGGAAGCTCGGAACCGTCGGAATCTGGTTCGTCATGCTTTCATTCGGCGCCGCTTTCGGTTACACCGTTATGGCTCGTGTCAGCCTCCTGATCGGACGTGTTCAGTTCCTGATTGATAAGGTGCCTGATGCGTTCACCAGGCTATTTTCGGGTGGGGGCGCTTAACAGGCTGTAAAGCCAATTACCTGGGAAGATAACCCCGCTGTCATGGCGGGGTTTTTTATATACTGATTCTGTGGCAATACATATGATAAAGGATATGAAGCCGATTATTACGTATTACACGGCTATTCAGATCGAATACGGGTCCTGATTGAAGGGGATTTAACGACATTTTGTCTCCCTGAAACTAAAAAGGCACAAAATAACCCATTGAGTATTAAAGTCCCCGAATGATCCCATAACGGACAAAAAATCCATGATGAAACAGATCAAGTAAGGCTTGATTGAAACGGGTCAGAATAAATGCGGGTGAAAATTGCCGTTAATAAACACGTATTCAGGTGGTTCAGGATAGATTTTGTTGAAATAAAGGAGAACATTTCACTTTTGGTCTCTGATTTGCATCATAAGTCCTCGGTTGAAGGAAATCAGGCAAATGAGCATTGATGACATCAAAAAACCGGATAACTGCAATCACATGGTATTAAAGCTCGGTGAGCGAAGATACACATGCGATATCTGCACGATCCAGGAAATCGTTGCGAATCCGGTTATTGAGCCGTGTCTTGATGGAAACGAGTTCCAGATCGGTTGTTTTGAAAGCACAACCGGTGATATTCCGGTACTGGATATCCTGTGTCGCACACCGGATATGTGCCCGATACGGGAAATGTCGCTGGTGATTTTCGAGGTGTCCGGAAGAAGGATTTCAATCCTTGCAGATGACCTCCTGGAACTTATAGAAATTGAGAGCTCATGGATCTGCCCGCTGCCTCCGGGCGGCAATGGAGTTCCCGACGACCTGATCAGAGGTGTAATCGAATTTAACAATTGTCAATATTTCATGCTGGATCTGGAAAGGATAGTCACCACCTGGCAGGGGGTTTCCTCCGGGAAGAGGACCAGTTCAGGAGAGACGTCTTAGCGGACCGGCTAGAGAAGAGGATAAAAAACATGACGCCAACAAACTTCAGAGACTACGGAGGAGCGAGCATGAATTACCTGAGGGATTACCGTGTCAAAAAGCTCATGACACAGAAAGAACTTGCGAAGGCCAGTGGTGTAAGCCAGGTAACGATCAGTTTCATCGAGAACCAGCTTTCGGAGCCGATGGAACTGACGAAGCAGAAGCTTGCCCGTGCCCTTAAGGTTGCTCCCGAGAAGCTGTTTCCGCCGAGGACACGTCGCAGAGAACGACTCGAGGTCTAATTTGTACTGCGGCTCCCCGAAGAGAACAGTGTGAATTCCAGCCGACAACTCAATTCCGCGTGGATTGGTGGACCATGAAGAGGGGGGTGAGAGTCACACTGACCGGGGTAAGTAAGAAAATCATACAGGATCGCGCCACCAGAGCTGGTGCACAGGTGGCGGAGGGTGATCCTTTCAGAACAATCCTATTTCTCGCCAACCGTCCCAGAATGCTGGGGCGGTTTTTGGCATCTATACTGATAGTGAACCTTGATCTGCCCGTTCAGATCGTTAACATGTAGCAATATCGAGGTGCATTGCGTTATACTCGTGCGCTGTACTTCATGCGAACTGAGTGGAGGATTAGAATGAGTAATACCATTTTGCGACTTGTACTCCCGATCGTTTTTATCGCTTTACTCCTGGGGACTGCCTGTTCGCAGGTGGAAACACGTGTCCCGGCGAACAATACCGAGCTCCCGGATGATATTTCGGGCCTGATTGAACGCCTTGGAGATCCGACCCAGGGGAATCAGAATGCGATTATCGAGCGTCTTGCCGCTGAAGGCGAGGACGCAATCGAACCACTGATCGAAGCGCTGTCGGTTGAAGGAAACAAACAGGTGAATGCGGGTTATGCGCTTGCAAGGATCGGTGAACCTGCAATCCCGGCCCTTGTTAATACTCTTGAGAACAGCACTGACTATATCCAGCGCGAGGGTGTAATAATGGCCCTTTCAGAAATGGGGCCTGCCGCGGCAAGCGCGACCGATGCGCTTCAGGACAGGTTCGCGCTTACAACAAAGTCCGAACAGTCGGCGATAATGTTCGCGCTTGCCAAAATCAATCCGACCGAGAGCGTGATCGGCATGATAAGCGCATCGGCAAGGATCGAGGACCTTCGCCACGACGCCCTGCAGGTTCTGGGGCTGATCGGTCCGGATGCTTACATAACCATCCCAGGCATTATCGGTTATGTCGAATCAGACGGCACGGAGCTGACGAAGAATGATGTGATTTCAACACTGAAGGGAATCGGGCTCACCGAGGCACATAAAGATATTACCCTTGAAACGCTGGAGGGCCTTCTGACAGATGAAAGCGCGGCGGTAAGAGAAAATGCCGCGGAAGCGCTTGGAAGTTTCGGCCCCGACGCCGCGGAATCATCCGATGCACTCGCCGCAGCTTTAAGTGATGTTGAGAAGGGCGTCCAGAGAGCGGCAGCGACGGCAATCGGAATGATGGCACCGGCTTCATCGCCAGTAATTCCCCAGATGATCGACGCACTTCAGAGCGAGTTCCCGACAGCGCGCAACAGCATGATACAGGCGCTTGCCGAATTCGGCCCGGATGCATCCGATGCGCTTCCGTTGCTTCGTGACCTTGCGGAAAATGACCCATTCGATTACGTGCGAACGTCGGCCCGGAACGCTGTTAACGCGATCGAGGGAAGCTGACACAAGCATTTTTATCCCTCGCGATGCGTGGTATATTTATCAGGAATCAAGTTTTTTTGAGGACACCGTTTCCGTGTTCCCTTGATGGAGTGAAATGATGCGAATAACCGTACTATTGATTGCGCTGGCCCTGGTACTTACGATACCGGTCAGTTCGTTTGCTGATGAAGAGGAAGTTGAGTGGGATGGCATTACTTTCGAGCTTGAGAACCTCGATGGTGACGATATGACTGAAGAGGAGGTTTTTACCGGCGGTAAGATTTATCTTGTCGATTTCTGGGCGAGTTATTGCCGTCCGTGCAGCGAATACCTTCCGCATCTCGAAGACATGGTTGATGAGTACGGTGAAGACGGGTTCTCCGTTGTCATTTTCTGTGTTGATGATGCCGGCTCAGTCTCCACTGCGAAATCGACCCTTGTCGCGGAAGACTA
>Ga0272443_10002086_pt1 | contig 26604 bp, 27 predicted proteins | sample SSMAcet12_FD_193581 | JGI IMG/M metagenome (GOLD analysis project Ga0272443, IMG submission 193581) | Marine sediment archaeal communities from Little Sippewissett salt marsh, Falmouth, MA, United States - SSM-Acet-12 | ecosystem: Environmental > Aquatic > Marine > Wetlands > Sediment ... | reverse complement strand
GGCGCCCCTGCCGCGACTCGAACGCGGAACCGTCGGATTAGAAGTCCGGTGCTCTATCCCATTGAGCTACAGGGGCGTGCGGCTCTATTGTACCAATCATTCGTCCGTGCAGGGGCGGATTCCCTTGTACACCCGCCTGCTGGAGAGGGTGCGCAGGATGGTTTTTGCATTGCGGTTGAGCGCTTCCCCCAGCTCGACCGAGGTGAGCGGTGTATTTCCATTGGCGAGGAACACACGGAACACGGCGTTGACCAGCGTGGTTTTCGCCGAGAGGTAATCGGGCTGTTGTGCGCAGTGGGTGATGAGGATGTGCTGGATCCCCGCCACACGTGTGACCTCGGCCGTGGCCGGGTCAACATGATCCACCTCGACGTCCCCGTCCATGTCAGCGAACATCTCACGGTGTTCGTCACAGAGATGACTGCGCAGGTAGACGTCAAGCTCACGGTCCGTGCGCTCCCACCACTCGAAATCGATGTGAAACTTCGTCTCGAGCGTTGGGCGGAAGATGGTGGTGGGGCGCCTGGTTTCGGGTGAGGTCATTGGTTGTTCCAGATCTCCATGTCGAAGCGCCAGTAAAGGTCGCCGACATGCACATAGTACGGTCGCGTCATCAGTTCCGCGAAGACAACCTCGGGCGGCAGCCGGCGCAGCACATTGATACCGGAATAGAGCGACTGCGCGTGCACGGCGCTCTGCGGTGTGAGCTTGGCCAGTTCACGGAACACGCTCGCAAGCAGGCGTTCATTGTTCATGTGCTTCTGCTTGCCGGTCAGCCACGCCTCGTCCAGCGCAACCGGGTCCATCAGCCCCACGACCATGAGGTCATCATACCCGGAACCCACAGACTGCTTGAGCATGGTGAAGCCAATCGTGCCGTCACCGTCAATCGTGGCGGTGCGGATCCAGTCGTTGTGGGAGCGCTTGTCGACCGCCTCCACGACCACTTCGCCCGTCTTCTCGCCCTGGCGCAGCTTGACCAGACCCCCGGCTGGAATCTCGTACTTGCGATAAAACTCGTCGAGACCGGCGATGTAGCCTTCGTGGCGCACCACCCAACCGGGAAACGTTTCACCACTGTGCCCGTCCACGAGCATGAAGCGAATGCGCGGTGCCTCATAGGCCGTGGGGAAAAACGGCTTGAGTCGGGCGGAAAGCGGCAGCGTGCCCACACGCCAGTGCGGGAATATTAACGAAACGGTAACCTCGGCGGCGGCATCGTCTGCAGCATCCAGCGGACTGAGTTCGTCATCCAGCCGCGCTTCCAGCGCCAGCAGGTCTTCTGTAAGCAGGGAGCGATCCACGTTCACGCTTTCATACTCGAGGCGCTGCGGTTTGAAGAGCACATCGGGCGGCTCCAACCGCTTGAGGAACCATGCCGTCACACCGGCTGGACCTACCTCATCAAAACGCGGGTCCTCCTGCAGCCCATAATCGAGCGAGAACTCCGCCAGCAGCGGGTCGATCGAGGACGGGAAATCAAGATGCTCCAGAAAGGCGGAGGTATCCAACGGACCGCCTGCGGAGACGTCAAGCACGGCTTCCGCAAGGTTGAGGTAGCCTTCATTCATCTCCACCAGGAGCGCACGCGGGAACCAGCGTCCGGCCAGGAAGACGATGTCCTTCGCCAGGGTAAGTTTGGCTTCAAGTGCAGCTGCAATGCCCTTGCCGAAACGGGCAATGACGGTGTCGACATCCTCGAGGTTCTCCTCGGAGGCATCCTCCTCGGGCGGCTCATTGAGCATGTGATCGCTTAACCTTGCAGCGAACTCCCGCAGGTCACCGCCATCCCTCATTTCAACCTGGATGACGTCGAATTCCCCCAGTTCCGGATTGGTGCCCGTGCGCGTACCTTTCACCGTTCCAATAGCGAGGCTTAGCGCCGGAAACGCCAGCTCCTGCCCTACCTCATAGGTCTCTTCCGGCAGGTACAGCCGGGCTTCTGGTTCTGCAAGACGTTCACGTTCTTTCTGATAGCGCGTCAGGCGATGCTCCACCAGCTCGGGGAGCATTTCTTCGCTGGTCAGCGGTTGTTCGCGTTCAAGCAAAAGGTTGATGACGAAGTCGATATCCTCGTCACCCAGCTTGATGTCGCTCCAATAATCTTCGAGAGTTTGTCCAGTTATGGCAAGCGTCATGTGGTATTACCTATACGGAGAAATGCAATCGCCATTATACTACAAGCAAGGCAGGCAACCGATGAAAGATGATCCTATCACCCTCTTCACCGCTTCGGGCATGCTCGAAGCCGAAATCCTCCGCAGCATGCTGGAGGCGCATGGCATCCCTGTGATGCTCTCTCGTGAAGCCGCTATGTCGGCTTACAGCGTGGGCGTCGGTCCCTTTGCGGAAGTCGACTTACGAGTACATCCCGCCCACGAGAAGGAAGCGCAAGCGCTGCTGGACGATTATTTCGCAGACCGTCTCACCACTCCCGACACCGACGCGCACGACTGAAAGCAGCGCGCTCCTCAACGGCAGTCAACCTAGGGATATACGGTTGTCACCCAATCAAGGGGATTGACCGGCACGCCGCCCACGCGCACCTCCCAATGCAGATGCGGGCCTGTCGAACGACCGCTGCCACCCACAATGCCGATGACCTCACCCCGCTCCACAGTCTGACCTTCCTCCACCAGAATCTCCGCCTGATGATAGTAGCCTGAGAAGACACCCCAGCCGTGATCGATGAAGGTCGTTCCGCCTCGCACCGTGAGTTCACCGGTGAGGGCGACCACACCGTCCGCCGGGGCGTAAATGGGCACCCCGTTGCCGTACATGTCCAACCCGGTGTGGTAGCCGAAGTATGCGCCGTAATTGTAGCTGCGGCGGGTTCCATACACGGCCACAAAACTGTCAGTGTAATACGTGGAAGGAAAGTCAAAGGTGCCCTCCCACATCCGATCCGGACTTGCCACGCTGGTGACGGCGTTAACAAGCTCGTCCTCCGGTGCGGTGACGGCGGGGTCGATGGTTTCCTCGGGAACGCCGTTCACATATTCAAACCCGAACTCGCCATCGTAAAGACGGATGGGCTGCACCAGACGTCCCTGCACCTCACCGCTCGCGGGATCGACCACGTCCAGGACCAGGTCGGCCACGCCGGTCTCTTCGATGGCGGAGATGCCCTGCAACGCAACAAGGCCATCGTCGTGGGGGAAGAAGTGCAGTTCATAACCGGCGAGTTCACCCGCAAGCGTCACGCCCTCATCAACCATGGCGCTGAGCACGACCATCATGCCCTGCTCCAGTGTACCGTTTACCTCGAACGTGAGCAGCCCGCCGGGCATGAGTTGAAGGGTGTCACCGTCACCCGCTACAAGCAGCGGCGCCTGCGGCAGATCCCACAAACGGGCATCCTCTGCGAAGAGCGGCTGCAGCGCCCAGGGGCTTTCCCCCGCGCGCAGCGCCGTCGTGAGACGTCCCGAGTCGGATACGTCGAGGCTGGCGACGGCCGCCGGGTCGCGGTCGCTGAGGATGATGAGCCGCTGCCCGGCATAGATGCGCTCGGGATTGACGATCCGGTTGAGTTGGGCGAGTTCATCCACCGACAGGCCGTAGCGCAGGCTCAGACTCCACAGGTCTTCTCCCGGTTCGACAGTGGCCAATCCCAGTTCGCCCTGCACACCCTCATAGCCAGGAATGATGAGTGCATCGTCGACGTTGATGCGGCTGGCATCGACAAGGCCATTGGCGGCCATGATGGCGTCGACGGTGGTGTTGAAGGCAAAGGCGATGGCCGACAGCGTATCGCCCTGTTGGACGCGGTAGACCGGACCACCATCCTGCGCGAGGGCAGGCGCGCTGAAAGACAAGCTCACGGCAAGCACAGCTGTGACGATGAAGGCATTACGCTTGGTCATGCACAAACTCCAGACGATCTCCGACCGACACACGTTCCAGGAGAGCTGGATGCCCTTCCAGAATGTATTTCGCAGGCGCAGCGGGGGCGTACATTCGCCAGGGCTTTGCCACAATGGCATCCACGACGAGCCCATTTGCGTCCAGCCACACTACGCCGAGTTGCATGAAGACGGCCAGCATGTGGATGGCGGCAGACGCGACGCTCTCCCGAGATTCTACCAGCAGCAGACCCTCGTTGGCAGAAAGGGCTCGGCGAAAGGTGAGCCCGCGCAAGCGGCAGCGAAAGCTGGCGCACCAGCGCGCCCGCACAACGGGTTCACCACCCCTGCTTGCATTAAGAACCTCCACCCACCTGGCCATACGCACTCCAATAAAAAAGCTGGGCGAGGGTTCCGCCCAGCCACGCTCTCACTCCAGTCCGTCAGGCGGATACACCCAGCAGCTGCTCTACGCTTTCCAGAAGCTCCTGCGGCCCGAACGGTTTGGTGATGTAATCATCCACCTTGGCAATGTGCAGCCCGAGCACTTTGTCAATGGACTGCGCCTTAGCAGTCACCACAACCACAGGGATGCTTTTCAGGCCATCATCGGCTTTGATTTGCTGATAGACCTCCCAGCCATCCATATCCGGCATCATCAAATCGAGCAGGATTAAATCCGGCTTCTCCCGCCGGACGGTCTCGAGCCCCTGCACGCCCCCATTGGCACCGATGACCTGGAAGCCTTTACGGCCAAGGATCAACCGCACGAGGTCAATCATTTCTGGCTCGTCTTCAATGCAGACGACGCGTTTGTCCGCTGCATCCATGGGATCCTCCTCGGATCACGGGGTCCGCGGATTCCAGTGTATCACAACGGCTATCCTGCGCAATTAGCCGTTAGTCCTAGTTTCTCTACGTCAAATAGCGTCTATCTGCAAGGACGAATCAGCGCCGACCGGGCTGGTTATGGCCACACCTGACAGTCGTCCTGGGGGAGGATGTCACTGGTCGGATCAAGGTAGCCTGCCTGGAAGAGCTCATCCGCGCGCACACCCAGGTAACGCAGGTGCCAGGGCTCATACACATACTCGGTCACCAGCGGGAACCAGCGGTTGTGGAAAGGCCATGTAGCAACCTCACGATAGGGATAACTGAGCACAAAGCCAAAGAGGTGGGCATTCTCCTCCAGCCACGCGTACAGCAAGTCGTTGCGGGAATCGATCACTCCCAGGCCGACGCCCGGCCAGGCGACGTCGAGGGCGGTGCCAAGCTGGTGCTCGCTGTGACCCGGCGGCGCGGAATGCGAGAATGCCGTCTGCGGATAGAGCACCTCCTCGCGGGTGTAGACCTCGACCTGATAGGCATAGGAGCGGTAGCCCGAGAAGATGGTCATCGCCACGCCATCCTCGGCAGCCGCGGTTTGCATGACTTCGAAGGCCGCCTGGGTCTCAGCCTGGAAGCCAGGATCGTACCAGGCCGGCAGCCCGTGATCGCGGTCCACGCACACATTCATGGGCGGACCGATCAGCAAGTTCAAGAGCAGGTAGAGTTGCGCCACATGCAGCAACGTCAGCATCCTCCGTCGGGAATGTAAGGTGCCTGTAACGTACAGCACCTGGTTCTCATGCTAGCATAAAGATGGTTTCTACACAGCATCTCATCACGACCAGGACGGGATATGGAACAGTCAGCCAACCAGACACCCCCTACCATCGACGAAGCACTCAACTTTGCCATCGAGGCCGTCAACCGCGGGGATATTCCCCGGGGTAAAGCCGCCCTCGAGTGGGTACTCAGCAAGGATCCCGAGAACGTGAACGCCTGGCTATGGATGGCATGCTGCATGCCCAAAGATGCCGACCGCCAGGCCTGCTACCGTAAAGTCAACCTTCTGCAATCCAGGAACTAATGTCCTTCTCCTCCGGAAAAAGCCGCCAGCAGGCGGCTTTTTCTGGTTCGGGGAACGGCCCTCCCACAACCGAAGCTCAGCAACGCATCCCTGAGCCGCCAGGCCCTATGCTCGGGCGCCACGCTTCGATCGCGTGCGCACCCCGTTCAAGAGGACAAAAGCCCCCGCGTTGCAGCCCAGCGCGATGGCATACAGCCAGTACGCGCCCAGCCTGTCGAACGCGAGCCCCGTCAGCGGCGAGCCGATAATCTCCATCAACGACGGCAGGGTGATGGTGAACAATGCCAGCATCGCACCGATCGTCTTCTCCGGCACCAGGCGACCAACCACTCCTACCAATGCAACGCTGTACAGGCTGAAGGAAAGTCCCCCCAGACCCCGCACGAGAACAATGGTGGCCACAGCGGGACGCAGCAGGATACTGCCCTGGACGATGAGCTCGATCACAAAGCAGATGCGCAGAATACGCAGATAACTGTGTCTGGAGACCAGCCGGTCGGCGAGGAACATGGCGGGGATTTCCACCACCGCGCCCACCATGCTGGCCACGCCGATGAGAAACTCACCTGCCCCCAGCTCTTCCAGGTAGATGCCCTCGAATCGAATGGGTCCCACACGTGCCATCCACCCCACGGAAATCGCCGCTGCGAGGAACAGCAGGTCACGGTTCAACGCGGCGCGCAACTGCACGTTGCTTTCCGATTCCTCTTCCTCACGCTGGGGCGAGAAGCGCACATAGAATACGGCTGCAGTTGTAAGGAGAAAGGCAACCGTTTGTCCATAGAAGCCAAAGCTGAGATCCGCGCGCTCGATCGCCCAGCCGCTCACAAGCACCATCACCACCCAGCCGATGGAGCCCCACACCCGGATAGATCCGAAACCGATGGATGGCAGACGTTCGGTGAGGTCATACGCCAGGGCGTAGAGCATGGGCTGGATGCCGGCGATCGCCGCGCCGTACAACCCGCCCGCAATGAGCAGCGGCCAGAACCCCGATTGGAAGCGCAGCACGAGCGTCATGCCGGCGCCCATGAGAAGCGCGACTTGTATGACGCGCTTGGGAGACTGTGAGCGGTCGCTCAGACGGCCCCAGCCGGTCGCAGCCAGCAGAATGGCGGTGGACATGACCGTGCTGATAAACCCGATTTCCGTCCCGGTCAGACCTTGTCGCCGGAGAAAGAGCCCCCAGAAAGGGAACAGGAAGCCGGTTCCTCCGATGTAAAACAAATAGAGAATGCGCACCCAGCGCACATCATGTCGGGTCGGTTGTAGGGTGGCAGCGTGTTCGGTCATGGATTCACCTGTAGCAGCGTTAGGGTCGGATTTGTGCGTTGAATGTCAATGGTTAAATTCCTGCAGCGATGCCGGGCGTTTTCATCTGGAAACGGTAGAGCGATGTGCGGGCCGTGATGTAGAGCGCACGTCGATCCGCTTCACCCCAGGCGAGATTGGCGGGGCGTTGCGGCGTGACCAGCACACCCAGGCGTTTCCCCTCCGGTGTGAAGACCCATACGCCTGTTGCGCCGGCAACGAACACATGACCATCCTCGTCAACCTTGATCCCATCCGGTGAGCCCGGTTGGGGGTGGTCCATGTCGGCGAAGATGCCGTCCACTTTGAGCAAACCATCCACCCCGACCAGAAAACGGCGCACGTGTCGGCGGCCGGAGTCATCAATGTAAAGCACGCGTTCGTCCGGTGAGAACGCCAGCCCGTTCGGGCGGACGAAATCATCCGCCACGCGAGCCATGCTGCCATCCGGCCGCACCAGGTAGACGCCATTGCAGGGCTGCTCGGACTGCCCGGGTTCGATTCCATACGGTGGATCGGTGAAGTAGATGCTGCCGTCCGACCGCACCACGACGTCATTGGGGCTGTTCAGGCGGCCACCCTCAAACGAGTCGGCGACGGTTTCCAGCGATCCATCCGGGAGCGTGCGAGAGACGCGGCGGTTGCCATGCTCACAGGCAATCAGATGTCCCTGCCGATCCAGCGTGAGGCCATTGCTGTTGCCGCTGGGCTCACGCCACACCTCAACGCCATCGGCGGAGAAACGGTAGATGCGATTGGCGGGAATATCAGAGAAGAGAAGTGCACCTTCCGGCAGCCAGAGCGGCCCTTCGAGGAACTGGAAACCATCCGCCAGGATCTCTGCGTCTCCCGGAATCATCAGGGCTTTCAGTCTCATGCCGCCCTCCTCTCTGTACAACACGCCGGAGGTTTACGGCCTCCGGCGCAAAGCGTTGTCGTTGCTGGCATTGCCTCAGCGGGTCGCCGAGCGCCACCAGCGGTAATACTTCCCTCGCAAATCCTCGGGACTGGGCATGGAGTAGAACAGCAGATCCGGTCCCACACCGATGTAGAATCCCTTTCTCACCATGCGGTACGGAAAGGCAGCGGACTGCAGACGATCTACCATCTTGGTCGCCTTCTCGCCCGGCTCGAGCGACATCAGGCAGTCTCGCAGGTGCTCGATATTGCGGTAGGGCAGGTTGCTAACGCGTCCGTGTTCAGGATCGGTCGCCAGCTCACCCAGCTCAAGATCGACAAACGCCATCCCAGGAAAGTTAATGAATTTGGTGGGGCTGACGGTAATGCTCTCGTAGAAATCGAGCGGTGGCTGGTTGCTGACCACCATGCGGCTGACCGGTGCGATCTCCTGGTAAAGATGCAGGGCATCGCCGTTTTCACGCTTCAGCTCACCCGGCTCCAGCCCGAGCACCATGCCATAGGAGGAGACGAGGTAGAGTTTCTGGAGCGCTTTCAAGTCCATATGTTCAAGCACGCGGTACACCGATATGTACACAGACGCTTTCGGCATGCCATCGTCATGAGGCACACACTTGGCATACGCTTCATCAATGGGGAAAAACGCATGGCGGAAGTCGGGATCAACCTCAAGGAACAGCGCCTGCCCGCGCACTTTCATGTTGTGGCTTACCGCGTAGTAGCTGCCAAATTCCTCCGGCGAAAGCATGGAGGCGATGAGCGCTTCCGGAATGAGCGAAAGGTAGAGATGAATCGTCATATCACACTCACTTTCACGATGAAGATGTCCAGGCGGGAGCCGTTCATCAGGCATCGACGATCATGCCGTCATCGACGGTGAAACCAGCATCTCCCACCCCATGCGGGTACCTTCCGCCATTATAGTATAGGCCTGCCTGGATGGGGAGTTGCGAAAGACTTCACTCTCCGTCGTTTCACCGAGCCCGTCTGGCGCCTAGGAGTAGGAAACCCTTTCCTCGATGTGGATGTCCCTCAAGGCGAGCTCCTCACGGAAACGGAGGTATCCATCCTTGCGGATGCCGTCCTCAGGCGCAACAATACCTTTGCCTTCGACCTGACCACGTCCCAGCATAAGGGCGCCGATCGCCGCTGAGAATCCTGTCACGCGCGCCATGGAACTGATGCCATTGGCGATGTCAGCTCGGTCCCAGAGGTAGCTGTCGACACGCGCAGGCCGTCCATCTTTGGTGCCCTCAGCCGAGGTCCACATCACACACACGTCCGTCTCACCCTCGGCGGGCAACAGCCTCGGCTGGATGAGCGAGAGAAGCACTTCACGCGGGACCACACGACGCCCATCAACCTCTACCGGCTCCAGATCCAACAGACCACATTCCTTGAGCGTGTCAATGGCATGGAAGTGCCCCGGCCAGCGGATGGTCTTCTCCGAGAAGGTCTCCAGCTCCTTGCGGGTATAAAGGTAGCTGGGCATGCCCGGCGTGATGGCGCATTCCAGCACCTCTCCCTCCACGCCGCATGCGGAAAATTGGAATGATTCGTGGTCGCTGAGCGCGGGAACTTCGACAACCCTGCCAGCTTCCATCACGTTCACATCAACCATGTATTCGCGCAGGACATGCGAGAACGCCCAGGTAATCATGTACTTCAGGGGATGGTGGTCGGCATAGGGCTTGTCAGGGATCCCGCCCACGCGGGCGATAGCCGTACGGGCGACGTCCAACTGGTCGATCCCGCTCCCCAGCGCCAGGTTGCTCAGCCCGGGGGCGAAGCCCATCCCATCCAGAAAAGTGAGGGCTTTTTCCGCAAATCGGATGTGGAGGCGCTCTCCGTACTCCTCCAGGCTCATGCCAGCGGGGATCTGCAGGCCCTCGATTTCATAGGCATCCGGCCGGCGGTGGTATTCCTCAAGGATATCCACCAGGTGCAGCCCGGCCTCGATGGCATAGTCTGCGACAAGGTAGCTCAGTCGGCGGTTGGGCAACGTCACGACACCAACATCGTACGCCCGCATCAGATCAATGACGGCTTGCCTCTCATTCAAATTGACCATATGCAGGCTTAGCTTTGAACTACCCAGCCAGCGGTCAACCTGTTGCAGCCCTTGCTTGGAGCGATCAAGCAGCCCAACCTGCTCGACATCCGCCTGCTGGACGAGATCCCAGGCGACCGCCGAACCCATTTTTCCTGACCCGCCGAAGACGAGCAACTTCATACCCAGACCTCCCTATCGAAATAATGACTACACTGATGGTACGCAAGCGGAAGAGTCGGGGCAAGGACATTCCTCCCCATCCCTGACGTCAGCCTTCGCCAACGCTTGTACCGACAGGAGAGTTCATGTACAGTGCCTGCAGGAGAGCGCGCAGACAGGTGAGGACATGGACAACGAATCAATACCACAGGACCAGGGTGACGCTATCAGCCGCATGCCGGGCTGGCTTGTATCGCTGCTGGGAGCAGCGGGGTTGATTTACATCCTCAATCCGAGTTTTGGTGTCTTTGAACTGCTCCCTGACCAGCTTCCACTCGTGGGCAATCTGGATGAAGGTGCGGCAGCGATGCTGCTTTATTACGGCATTCGAGAGCTTCGCAATCGTCGCAAGAAGCGCAGCGAAAAGGACTGACGCTCACCCCTCCTCGCTGAACACACAATCCCGAATCCCCTGCGCGGGATCGGGCCAGGCCTGGGAGAACGCCTCTCGGCTCATCAACTCCATCATCATCGCTTCGGGCAGACGACGGAACGGATTCTCCGGTCCGAACTGTGTGCGGTGACAGTGCAAGGCGTTCCATTTCTGCTGCACATAATCCTTCACATCTACGACGACATGGACAAGTTCGTCCGGCCAGCCCGCGCCGCTTTCCTCGAACGCGTCAAGGTCATGCGTGTCCTCGCCCAGCTCCCTTAATTGCTCACGCATTTCCAGGAAGAAGGAACGGGGGATGGCGGAGTAAAGCAGGCACCCCGCCTGCCATGCAGGTCCGGCATCGGGGAACATGTCCGCGTCGGCTGCAGCGTGAAACGCTGCCACCGTGTGATGATGAACGGCGATGTGGTCAGGGTGACCGTAGCCGCCGTTGGGTTCAAAGGTGAGGACGGCATCGGGTTGCAGCGAACGCATGATGACGGTGAGTTCACGCACGACGTTGTCGGAGTCCGCGTTGATGTATGCCCGCGGGTGTTTGTTCTCCGGCGTGCCAGCCATCCCGGAGTCACGGTAGGAGAGAAAAATGGGGGGCTCAATGCCCATCGCTTTGGCTGCACAGCGCAGTTCGCCCTCACGAACGGCGCCCAGTGTTTCCGGCGTGGCCAGGCCGGGCTCTGAAATTTCGCCCACCTCACCGCGCGTCGTACAGACCAGAAAAACCTTCACACCCTGGGCGGCATACTTGGCCAGGGTTCCTCCGGAACCGAAGGATTCATCGTCTGGATGGGCAAATACGGCAAGCAGCCGCTTCGTCTTTTCCACCGTCCACCTCGTATCGTTTCGCTGATGGATATGCTACAAAGAATGTATCGCGCCGGTTGGAACCTGTCCACACCAAATGGATCAGGCGCGCTCCTTACTCATCGATAAGCTGAGGAAAAGGTTCAAACCATGCTTCCCGGCTTCAACATTGGCCTGTGATGAACAAGGTGAGGGTTGTCATGAAAAACATTCTTCTGCTGCTCCTGTTCACGCCCATCCTGACGGGTTGCGCCGCACCGCCAGCCTCTGCCACACCACCTCCGGCTCCGACCACAGCGGTGGAGCATTCGCCCACACCATGGCCGCTGGACGCCACGGTGCCGCGCACTCCCACGCCGGATCCAAACCTGCTCTCCTTCGACAAACCGGAAGCCGGCACGGTCGCCCTTGATTTCATCACCAGCATGTGCAATGCGAACTGGACCAATAACGGCGCGCACATCGCCTGCCCCGGTGATCCCAATGACACAACCGATGGCTACATCGGCCTCTTCGAAGACCAGGCTGTGCTGGATGGACGCACGCTCGATCAACCTGCTCTGCTCACCATCCCCGCCCACAGCGATCGGCTGGGTATTTTCGGTCAATACCCTCCCTTCACGGTGCAGTATGGCGATGAGTTCCGCACCTTCATCAGCTGTGCCGATGGCAGTGAATGCGATGTGACCTTCCACCTAGAGTATGTCGACGCCCAAGGCGGCTACCACACCATGCAGCAGGGTTTCGGCATCGATTCCCTGGCGAGCATCAGCGGTCTACGCCCCCCGGGAATTCCCATCCAGCTCAGCCTCGACAGCCTCGCCGGTCTCACGGTGGAGTTACTGCTGGTCGTGAGGGAACATGGCGAATCCAACGGCGCGCAGGCCGTCTGGGTTGCCCCTCATATTTATCGGGATCCGGATTACACGCCACCCACGATCACGCCCACACCGACACGCTCATCCGCAGAGGAAACCGAGCAGGCCGCGATTCCAGGCGTGATTGCCGGCTGGGTGGATATGCGCACCGCACCGCCCTACCTCAACGACCCCATGGTGCATGGTGGGCTGGGTGCACCGGTGGTGGTCGTCGTATTCAACCTCGATGAGGGAACCTGGCGCTGGATTCACACCACAGCCACCCACCCTGCTTTCCAAATAACGGTCCCGCCCGGACGCTACCATGTCGCCGCCTATGGCTTTGGCGTGGGGGGTATGCCGTACGTCGCGGGCGGCTATACGGGCAGCAACCCATCCTGCGGGCTGGAAATGGCGGTGGTCGAGGTACCGCCGAACGGGATGGTGGAGGGCATTGTGATTGCGGATTGGAACTGGACCTGCGGCGGCACGGCGTACCGCCCCGGGAAACCTGACGCAGTCCCGCTTCCCTGAGGATGCTGCCGGAACAAGAAACGGCTCCCCGGTCGGGGAGCCGTTCTGATTCAGCCTTCCAGACATCCCGTCAGCTGCCGGCCAGTTCTTCCTTCATCGCCGTGCCCAGGCGGCGGATGCCCTCCACAATGGTGTCTTCATCGGAGTAGGAAAAATTGAGGCGCATCGAGCTTGACCCACCCTCTTCATTGGGATAGAAGGCAAAGCCGGGAACATAGGCAACCTTGAACTTGGTCGCTTTTTCGAGAAAGGGGCCTGTCTTGATCTGCTTGTTGCAGCGCACCCACAGGAACATGCCGCCTTCCGGCTTGGACCAGTAGGTTTCATCGGGCATAAACTCCGTCAGCGCGTCCAGCATGGCATTCCTGCGGGAGCTGTAAATCTCCCTCAGCTTGCGCACATGCCGTTTGATGAAACCGCTTGCCAAGACCTCATGTGCGACGTGCTGTACGAACGTCCCCGTGTGCAGATCGGCACCTTGCTTGGCCTGCACGAAGCGGGCGATAAGCGGTTTGGGCGCCGTAATCCATGCCAGGCGCAGGCCCGGCGCAAGTGTCTTCGAAAAGGTGCTGAGGTAAATGGTGCGTTCCGGGGCCATGCGGAAGAGCGGGGTAAGATCCTCGCCCTCATAGCGCAGTTCACCGTAGGGATCGTCCTCAATGATGACCAGATCATGTTTGCGGGCGAGCTCCACGAGGTAGTCGCGTCGATCCTGTGTGAGTGTTGTCCCGCCGGGGTTGTGGAAATTCGGCAGCACATATAAAAGACCTGGTTTCTTCAGTTTCTTGAGCACATCAGGCAGCATTTCCACGCGCATGCCGTCATCATCCAGCGGTACAGCATGGTATTCAGCCTCGTAGGCGTTCCAGGCTTGCAAGGCACCGAGGTACGTCGGGCGGCTGCAGATGATGTTGCGATTGGCGTCGACGAACAGCTTCCCGATTAAATCCAGCGCCTGCTGTGATCCGGAGGTGACAAGCAGGTTCTCCGGTTCGACCAGGATGCAGTACTTCGCCATCTGTTCACAAATATCAGCCTTAAGCGGTGGGAACCCCTCCGTGGGGCCGTACTGCAGCGCCATGGGCCCGCTCGTCTCGAGCACTTTATTGCACGCGTCCTGGAACTCCTTAACGGGAAAGACTTCGGGGGCTGGCAGCCCACCAGCGAAGGAAATGATGTCGGGCTGCATGGTGAGTTTGAGTAGCTCTCGGATGACCGAACTTTTCATGCGTTGTGTGCGAGCAGCGAGGTGCACCTCCCAGTCGATGTTTTCGACCTCACGAAGGATCGGTTCCGACGGTATCATTAAGCTTCTCCTATGCGGACATCATGATTTTCGTACAATCGCCTGCTTTTCGCAATGGCCGAAGTTCACTACTGATTGTGACGTACGGTTGAAACCCTGTTGGCAGGCCCTTGGTATGGTACCAACTCGTCATCAACAGAGCACTGCTTCCCGGGTGATAATACGGATATGATTGCCCTTGAAGTGAGAGCCCGGGCAGGGCTCACGCGCGCGCTCATCATGCTGATGCTCTTCTTCGCGCTCTCCGCGTGCGCCATTCCGCAGGCGGCAGCCGAGCTTGGGCTCGCGCCCGGAACCACCGACACAGCGACGCCCTCCCCCACGACGTACGTACCGCCAGACGGCGTGCCGCTGTTCATGGCTGAGGCGCATGGACCCGGCGACGTTGATCCCACCGGGACACCCCAGCGCGGTGCCTTCGATGTGCCATCCGCTGCGGAGTTGACCGGCACACCCACCTTTACACCCACGCTCACCGAGACGCCCACCATAACCCCGACCGGCTCGCTCACGCCTTCGCTCACGCCCTGGCCGACGTTCACACCGAGCCGCACACCCACTCCGACACGTACCCTCCCCCCGGCGCCCACGCGCACAGCTGGACCAACCGCGACCCGCACACCCTCACCCACAGTGACGCGCACGCCGCTTCCGACGAATACCCCGCTTCCAACCAACACACCGCGTCCCACCGACACCGTGCGGCCCGGCGCACCGACAAGTACACCTTACCCGCCCACGGCTACTCCGCTCCCCACCAACACACCGATCCCGCCCACGGCGACCGTGCCGCCTCCGACCAACACGCCGGTACCTCCGACAGCGACCTCCGCAGCCGCATGTCAGATCCAGTACAACGCAGGCTATGAAGCCACCCTTGTGGGGCTCATCAACAACGAGCGCACTGCACGCGGCCTTACGCCCTATGTCGTCGATTCACGTCTGACGGCATCCGCCCGCGACCACAGCACCGACATGGCTTGCAACAACTTCATCTCCCACACCGGATCGGACGGCTCCACTTCTGGCCAGCGCATGCTGCGCCGCGGCTACACCCATTCATGGCACGGCGAGAACATCTACGCCGGCGGCGGAAGCTACAATTCGCCGCATCAGACCTTCAACTGGTGGATGGACAGCGAGCCCCACCGCAACAACCTCATGAGCCCCAACTACATCCACATTGGCATCGGCTACATCTACGCGCCCGGCAGCCGCTACGGCGGGCACTTCACCGCCAACTTCGGACGGCCCTGAACGCAAACGCCGGAGCTACCAGCCCCGGCGCCGTACGCCATTAAAGACCTCGCCAATTAAACGTTAAAACGAAAGTAGATGACGTCGCCGTCCTGCACAATGTATTCCTTGCCCTCCACCCTCATCGCACCTGCCGCTTTGGCCGCGCTGGTGCTGCCATGCTTCACAAACACATCGTGGGGGATGACTTCCGCCCGTATGAAACCCCGTTCGAAGTCCGTGTGAATCACACCCGCAGCCCGGGGAGCCTTCGCACCCTGCGGCACGGTCCAGGCTCGGACTTCATTCTCATTCATGGTGAAGAAACTGATGAGTCCCAATCGATCATACGCCAGACGAATGACCTGCTCCAATCCGCTCTGTTCTACACCGGCCAGGGCCAGCATTTCCACCCGCTCCTCCTCCTCCATGTCGATCATCGCCTCTTCCAATTGTGCGCAGATTCGGACAACAGGAATTCCTTCCTCTGCGGCAACGGCGCGCACGACGTTCATATGATCGTCATCAGCACCGAGACCTTCTTCGTCGACATTGGCAACATACACCAAGGGCTTGCCCGTGAGAAGACGCAGCTCATGGTTCAACCTTCGAAACGTGTCCGAAGCTGCATCCGCAAAGGTTCCCGCCCGCTTCCCCGAATCGAGGTGCGCTGCCAGCGCGCGTGCGGTTTCCAGCACCGGCATCCGTTTCGTATCGCCTTTGACCTCGCTTTCCAGCCTTTCGATCTTGCGTTCCAGCTGCTCCAGGTCCGCGAGGATGAGTTCCATGTCAATCACAGCGATGTCAGCAGCGGGGTCAATCTCCGCCTGCACATGCGCCACGTTGGGATCCTCAAAGCAGCGGATCAGATGTACGATGAGGTCTGTATCGCGAATGTTGCCAAGAAATTGGTTGCCGAGCCCCTCACCTTTGCTGGCCCCTTTCACGAGACCCGCGATGTCGACAAACTCGATGGTGGTATAGATTTTTTCTGGTCGAGCGGTGATCGTATGCAGCTGGTCGAGACGCACATCGGGCACAGGCACGATGGCGCGATTGGGCTTGATGGTGCAAAAAGGGTAGCTCGCTGTCTCCGCATTCTGGGCGCGCGTCAGCGCGTTGAAGGTTGTGCTCTTCCCCACATTGGGCAAGCCGACGATGCCGATTTTCAATCCCATACCGTTTTTTGTTCTCCCTCCACGGTTTGTGCAGTGCGTGGTCCGAGGTCCCTATTCGCTACCGCTGATAGGTGCCCATCAGCTCCGCTTCGGCGAGGATGTGGCCCTGGATGGTTTGTATAAGTTGGGCTTTGTCCGCGCCTGGTGCGAGCGTCAGGATTTGATCGAGTGCATAGATGCGGAAGAAGTAGCGATGGCTTCCGCTTGGTGGACACGGTCCTCCATAACCCATACGGCTCCAGCTGTTATGCCCGTTACGTGCACCGCTGCTGATCTGAGGATCCGACGGAAAGCCCTCGGCGAGCATACGGGTTCCCGGTGGCACATTATAGAGCACCCAATGCACCCACGTCCCCATCGGAGCGTCAGGATCATCCATGACCAGTGCGAACGACTGGGTGCCTTCCGGCGGGTCCGTCCAGCGCAGTGGTGGTGAGATATCCTCTCCATCACACGAGTAGCGCTGCGGGATTCGCTCCCCCTGGTTGAACGCTTCGCTGTTCAAGTGAAAGGTCATGTCCCCTCCTTGCGGCGATTCCTCAGCGACGGATTGCGGCTCCCCCTCCTCCGTGTCTGCCGTCGACGTCGGTCGCTCTTGCTCTACACGTGCAGCTGTGGGTTGACTCTGTGCTGGTTCTCCTTCCCCCAGTGGCTCCATATGGACAACGGACTCCGCCGTGCTGCATCCCGCACTCAAGAGCAGGACCAGCAGAAGGGCTGCCTTCAAGGACCGTCGCTGTCCCGTCATCACCTCACCTCACCGCCGTATGCATAGCTTACGATGAAAACCAACCCCCAATCAACCACAATTCCCACTTTCGAACCCTGTATGCGACCAACGCCGCATCTCCGTCCTCCTCTCGATTGCTGCGAATCAGACGCGCGGCGATGGAAGGCCGAATGCTCGCCTCCATGGCGATGCCCATTGCATGCATTCTTCCCGCGAACGTGTGCTTTGTCACTGGTGCCGCATCCTTCTCGGACGTATACTTAGGATAATCTAAATATTCTTATCGTCTTATCTAATCTCTTGAGGCCTTTCATCAAGGAGGAAGCGATCATGTCGTCAGCAAGGATCCTGGTATACGGCGCTGGTCCCCTTGGCAGCCTGTTCGCGGCCAAGCTGCAGCGCGCAGGCCACGACGTCTCCCTGCTCGCCAGAGGTCAGCGGCTTGCAGACCTGCGGGAACACGGCATCGTTCTCGTCGATTTCATGCGGAAGGAACGAACGACAACCCAAGTCAACGTGGTGGAAAGCCTCCAACCGGGTGATGCCTACGATCTCATCCTGGTCATCATGCGAAAGAACCATGCCCTTCAGATCCTGCCTGTTCTCGCAGCAAACACCGCCACGCCCACAGTGCTCTTTCTGATGAATAACGCGGCGGGGCAGGACGAGCTGGTGGATGCCCTGGGTGCAGCGCGGGTGATGGTGGGTTTCCCAAGTGCAGCCGGCGCTCGTCGGGGACATGAAATGATTGTGCTCTGCGGCACAGAAGAAGAGCCCTATCCCGTTCCTATCGGTGAAGTTGACGGCAGCATCACCGCCCGCACGCGCGAGGTGGCCGGCATTCTCTCCACGCCGGTCGAATTCAACGCACAGATCAGGGAGGACATGGATACCTGGCTCAAATGTCATGTCGGATTCCTTATGCCGGCGCTGGGGCCAGCGATGTACGCCTGCGGTGCGGACAACTACCGCATGGCGCGCACGCCCGACGCCATCCTGCTGGCCATCCGCGGGATCCGCGAGTCGCTCCGGTCACTGCGAGCGCTGGGCTACACGATTGTGCCGCGCTACCTGCGGGTCCTCGCTGCACTGCCCGAGCCCATTGTTTATTTCGTGCTGCGAAAGGCGCTCCAGGGGAAGCATATGGAAATCGCCATGGCCGCCCATGCCGAAGCCGCCCGTGACGAGGTGCAGCATCTTACAGCGGAGTTCAAGCGCCTCACGGCCAGCAGTGGTGTACGAACGCCGGTTTGCGACCAGCTTTCCACCTACCTGTATGACGAATCTGCCCGCATGCCGGAAGGGCAATCGAATGTGCGTATGCGCTGGGAGGAGCTCCTGCTGCCCGTGCTGGCGATCGCCGCACTCATCATCGCGCTCGCCATCTTGCTGTAGAACAAAGCCGAAGAGTCAGCACAAAGAAATCAAAATGAGCTGTGACAGGTTCTCACAGCTCGCGACGTAGACGTCCGTGACGCCTATGCGTCAAACGTCAGCGTGCTGCCGGCCGGAAAGGGATGCACATGATCGGGAAACGCCGTCATGAGCTTTACCAGGGCATGTTCGCCGGTGCAATGGTTGGGATAGAGCTCGGGGATCCCGCGCGCTTCCAACGCGACCATCAAAGCAGTCATGGTGTGCTGGTCTGCCGTTTTGAGATGCAGCCCACCGACTACGGTCTCCGGCGCCTGACCGAAATGCGCTTCAACCCACTCCAGGGTGTTTAGCAAACCCGCATGGCAACAACCGCACACCAACACCAACCCCTGCCCCGTCTTCAGGATCAAAGCCTGATCATCGAGATAGGGATCTGGAATCCATCCGCCACCTGACCGCACCATATGGTACGCACTGCGTCCCTCCGGATGGGGTCGCGGCTGGATCTCGCCACTGGCATGGATGCCGGGCAGGACTTCCTGGATTCCTTTGTGGAGAATCAAACGCTCTGCGAGCGATGCGAGGTCGAAGGTGAGCCCTTTGGGCAGCGTCCCCTCACCGTGCCGGGTGAAGTGTTCTTCCAATACAGCAGGATGGGCATAGACGGGAACGGCTGGATGACGCTCAAGGAGCCAACCCAAACCACCTGTGTGATCGCGGTGATTGTGGCTCAATACGACCGCATCAATGCTCCCGGGCTGGATCCCCGCCTGGTCGAGGTTGTGCTCTAGAACCTCACCGCTTCCGCCTGTATCATACAGGATGCGGGAGCCCGCATGCTCAATGAGCATACACAAACCATGCTCGCCCCAATAGATGGAGTTTCGCACCGTATTATCGATGAGACAATGAATGCGCACGCACCTGGTCTCTTTCCTTGGATGAGGCTTCCTAACGTGCGAGTCGGAAGGCAGCCCGACTGTCATTCCCCTGGAGGTTGTTGACATGCTGCTCGTTGTCGTTGTCCTGCCCCCCCTCGGCGGGCGGGCGGGCGACGGCTGATTCTTCTCTCGCCAGCTCTCCTTTATGATACTGCGCAAATACGGGTGCGATATCCGTCACCAGCGGCTCCAGCAGTTGGATCAGCCAGCAGCGGAGGCGCTTCAGGCTGGAAAAATCAGCTTGACGGTTAGAACCGCGCCTCATCATCATGGCCACCTGCCTTTCATCCTTTTCACGGACAACCCGCAACGTTAATAACTATACGCATGAAGTGGCGACGGGTTTCACACCCCCGGCTCACTCGCCGCCTTCGTCATCGCGCTGGAGGGATTCCAGCTCTTTGATCCGCTTCCCGATTCGCTCGAGCTGCTGCCGCAACGCATGAGCCTCAGCCTTCAGGTCTTCTACCTCGAGCGCCGGGGTTGGTGGAACCGCAAAATAGGGGTCGCTGCGAAAACCGTAAGGTGGACCGTAGCGCCGGTGCGGACGGCCCCATCCTCCACCCCAACCCCGTCGGTAGCCGCGGCCATAGCCGTAGCGCGGTGTGGCATAGCCGGGTCGTTCCGTACCGCCACAGTAGCCGGCTCCACGTCCGGTCATCGGTCCTTCTCCGCTCGGTCCTGTTCGATCGCCACCTGGCATGTTGTTGTCTCCTTTTTTCTTCCTAACGCGCCGTCAATTGCATTAGCGTCCGCGCCGGCCGCCGCCAGAACCATCCCGGTTCCCCGTACGGCGTCCGCGCCCTGTTCTGCGCCATGGCCAGCGGAAGCCGCTGTTCCGGTTTGTCGTGCGTGGGTCCGCTGGGTTGTCACCAGCGCATGGTCCCACACCCCGTCCGGTTCGCGGCCCTTTCCCCTCTGGCCCTGTTCCATCACCTCTTGGCATCCTATGCTCCCTTTCATCCGTGCCCCATCAACTCAGCTGCCGCGGTATCCATCCAGCAGGCGGTCGATGTGAGCCTTGGCCTCTTCCAATTCCTCCGCCCAGCCTCCCAGCATCTGCTCGCCCTTCGGGCTGATGCTGTACATCCGCCGGGGAGGTCCCTGGGTGTCTTCTTCATCCCAGGTCGACTGTATCAGGCCGCGTTCCTCCATGACCCGCAGCGAGCGGTAGAGCGCGCTGGGCTGAACATCACCCAGCCCGTAGGCGGCCACTTCCTCGATCAGGCTGTAACCATGAGCGGGGCCTTCAAGCAGCTTCAGCAGCAGCACCGGTTCCAGGAGGCGAATTCGCCGCCGCCGGGAGCGGTGCCTGCGCCCGCCGCCTTGCCCTCGATGTCCTCGTCCGCGCATCGGTCCCTCTCCTTCATCTTGTCTATAGTTAATCATGCTATTGTCATATTGTCAATAGTCATCTTGCACTCAGCTGGCTCTTCCCCCCACACGGATACCGGCAGCACCGAACCTGGTCCTGCGTGGTATCATCACCCATATGAAAGATCGACGCCGCATCTGGATGTGGTTGCTCTTCATCTACACCCTCGGCATGAGCGTGTGCTGCATGTTTTTCTTGTTGCGCACGTATCCACTGTCTTGAGGATGTTCTGCGTGCTGCCATTCGAATTCGATCCCTACCCATGATGACGTATACGTTGTGAATGCCGGTATGACCGAGATCAGCGCACTACCCCAGAAAACGGAATTCTCTCTTGATACGGCGATCCGCTCAGACCGCCGCAGTCCTGTGCGCTGGGTCCTCTCCCATGCCTTCCAGCGGCCGCTCTGGCCCCTGCTCCTCATCCTGGCTGCCCTCGGCAACAACCTCGCTTACGGACAGGTCCAGGTCATGCTGGGGAGAGCGTTTGACCTCATTACGGGGAGCGGATGGACCAGCACCGAGCTGCGCAGTGCCGCCCTCACGCTCATGGCCATCACCCTGCTCCAGGGCCTGACAGGGTTGATGCGGAACTTCTCCAGCGAGTTCATCGCCCAGGGCGTCGAGCAGAACGCACGTCACGAGCTCTACGTAAGCCTGCTTGGAAAAAGCCAGACATTTCACAGCCGCCAGCGTATCGGCGACATCATGGCGCGGGCGACCAACGATGTGCGCGCCCTGAATTTGATGTTCAACCCCGGCTTGATGCTCATCACCGATTCGGTCTTCAACCTGCTCATGCCCTTCATCCTCATCGCCGCCATCCGCGTTGAACTGCTCCTCGTGCCGACCCTATTTACAGCTTTGCTGGCGCTCACCCTGCTGGATTACAACCGCAGGCTGAGCCCGGTCAGCGAAGCGATGCGGGAACAATTCGGGGACATGAACGCCGGCCTGGCGGAAGCCATCGCGGGAATTGAAATCGTCAAAGCCAATGTGCAGGAAAAGTACGAGCTGAGAAAATTCACCCATAACGCTTATCGCTACCGGGAACTCTTCGTCCAGCATGGGGAGATCCAGGCGCGCTATTGGCCCATGCTCGTGTTCAGCGTCTCATGGGCAGCGGCCCTATTCCACGCTTTGCTCATCTGGCGCGCCGGCAACCTCAGCCTGGGTGAGGTGATCGCCTTCGTCGGTTTGATGGGCGCCCTGCGCTTTCCCACCTTCATCTCCCTCTTCTCCTTCGATCTCGTGCAGCTCGGCATCGCCGGAGCGCGCCGTATTCTAGAACTCATTAACACCGAGACGGAACTCGATGAAAACGTCGCTGGTTTCGCAAGCTCGATGAAAGGCGACGTCACCTTCGACAACGTCTCCTTTCAGTACGAAGGGAAGACAGTGCTGCACAACATCAGTTTCAAAGCAGCAGCGGGAGAAACCATCGCCATTGTGGGGCAGACCGGCTCCGGTAAAACCAGCCTAACCCGCCTCATCAACCGCATCTACGACGTGCATCAAGGACGGGTGCTCATCGACGGTGTGGATGTGCGCGAGTGGAGTCTCGAATCCCTTCGATCGCAGGTTTCTACGATCGAGCAGGACGTGTTTCTCTTCTCGGGTTCCATCCGGGACAACATCGTATTCGGTGTGGAAGACCCTGACGAGGCGGCTATCCGTCACGCTGCGCAGGAGGCACAGGCCGCAGACTTCATCGAGGCCTTTCAGGAGGGGTATGAAAGCGATGTCGGAGAACGCGGCGCCAATCTCTCCGGCGGGCAGCGCCAGCGCATCGCCATCGCACGTGCCTTCCTCACCAACCCCAGCATCCTCATCCTTGATGACAGCACCAGCGCCATCGACAGCGCCACCGAGGATCAAATCCAGCGCGCCATGCGCCGCATCAGCCACCAGCGGACAACCTTTCTTATCACGCATCGTTTAAGTCAAATCCGTTGGGCAGATCGCATCCTGGTACTCCGCGATGGCGCCATCGCCGCCCAGGGCACACACGACGAGCTGATGAAATCCAGTCCGCATTACCAGCGCATCTTCTCCCGCCACACGCGTCCGGACACAACCACGGCAACCTCACATGAGGAGGATGCCTGATGGGCTTCATCCTTGACGGGCTGGACACCGAGTCCTACGACCGTGAATACACCGACCTCCAGCTGCTGCAGCGCATCGTCGCCTATTTCCGCCCACATCGCCGGAAAATCACCGTCGTCGCCCTCACCCTGGCGCTGAACGCCATGGCTGGCAGCGGAGTCCCCATCGCCATTTCACGCGCCATCGACGTCGTTCAGATTGACCCATCCGTGACGGGTATGCTCCTTGCAGCCGGCGTCATGCTTCTCGTCGGCTCAATCGCCTGGGTGTCCAACTTCATTCAGCAAACCAATTCGGCGCGCATCATCGGCGATGTGGTCTACCAACTGCGAGCGGACGTCATGTCAGCGACGGTCTTCCACGACATCACGTTTTACGAAGATCACCCTTCCGGCAAGATCGTCAGCCGTGTGACCTCGGACACACAGGACTTCTCCAATGTCGTCACGCTCGTCATCAATCTGCTCAGCCAGCTGCTCACCGTAGGCATCATCATCACCTGGTTAACGCTGGTCAACCTGCGGCTCACGCTCATCCTTCTGGCGATGACGCCCCTCGCCGCTGCGATCGCGCTCAGCTTCCGCCGTGTCGCGCGGCGTGTCACTCAACACGCACGCCGTGTCACGGCCAAGATCAACGCCCAGATCCAGGAATCCATCAGCGGCATCGTGGTCGCCAAGAGCTTCCGAAAAGAGCGCGCCATCTACGGCAACTTTGAGCGTAACAACCGGCAGGCGTACCAGGTAGGCTTGCGGCGAGGCCTGACTCTCAACACGATTTTTCCCATCATGTCCACGGCCTCTGGCCTGGGGCTGGCCCTGCTCGTATTCCTGGGTGGTCGACAGGTGGCAGAAGGGGCCATCACCTCCGGCAACTGGTACCTTTTTATGCAAGCCGTGGGTTATTTCTGGTTCCCAATGATGGGCATTGCGTCCTTCTGGAGCCAATTCCAGGATGGGCTCTCCGCAGCGGAACGGGTGTTTTCCCTGATCGACGCACAATCGAATATCGTGCAGACCGACCAGATGCAGATGGATACGATGCGCGGCGAGATCGAATTCGATGTGCTGCGCTTCAGCTACGTGCCGGAGGAAATCGTGCTACCCGCCTTCTCGCTGACCATCGAACCGGGCGAGACGCTTGCGCTGGTCGGGCACACAGGCGCGGGGAAAACCAGCATCGCCAACCTCATCTCACGCTTCTACGAGTTCCAGGGGGGCACGCTGCGCATCGACGGGCATGACATCCGCACCCTCGATCTGGCCCACTACCGCCGCTGGCTTGGCCTTGTCCCCCAGGAGCCGTACCTCTTTTCAGGCTCAGTGGCGGACAACATCCGCTACAGTCGTCCGGAAGCCAGCGATGCAGACGTGGCTGCAGCCGCCCTGAACATCAGCGATGGGCAGTGGCTGGATGTGCTTGCCAATGGGCTGGAAACCGATTGTGGTGAGCGCGGTTCGAATCTGTCCATGGGGCAGCGCCAGCTCGTAGCCCTTGCGCGGGTGCTGCTCAAGGATCCACGCATCCTCATTCTGGACGAGGCAACAGCCAGCGTCGATCCCTTCACAGAGGCGCAGATCCAGGACGGTCTTCAAGCCATTATGCAGGGCCGCACCTCCGTCATCATTGCCCACCGACTGTGGACGGTTCAACACGCCGACCGCATCATCGTCCTCGATCACGGCGACATCATCGCAGAAGGAACGCATGACAGCCTTATGCAGGCGGGCGGGCATTATGCCGAGCTGTACAACACCTACTTCCGCCATCAGTCCATGGACTACATTGAAACGCGCGCCATTAACTGATCGCCGCTTCCGCTCCATCCCACTCCATCTTGAATCTGCTTTGAACATTTCGGCGGGCTGCAGCGTAAACACTATGAACAACCACATATGGGCGGTTCATCTCTCTTCTTCCTTTGGCCTGTCTATCCTGCCCGATGGTGAATAGTCGATCTTTGCGGGTCCGGTTCACCACCTGAGCAGGATAGACAGTGCCTTAAGATTCACGTCGCAAGTACGATACAATCGTCGTATGCGCCATGAGGTGCAGAAAGGTAGGACCCTCGCATGAAGAAAGTCGCGCTGCTTTTCTCCTCCGTATTGCTGCTCTTTCTTGCAGGCTGCGGCGTCACGGAGAATGCTGTATCGGACATCCCTGATAGCTCTGAGGTTGAACCCACCGCCCCAGAATCCACGCCTTCCCTGCTGGATGAATCCGCCTTTTTCCTCTTCCCATATGACGACATGTCAGTTTATGAAGCGGGGCTGGTCAGCGGTCAGGAGACCGTCTTCGACGAACTCTCAGGCCTCACGGTGTACCGCATCCAGATGACCGTAGAGAACAACCTCTACCAGCTGAGCGGTCGCCAGCATGTGCGCTACACGAACATGGAATCGGAAGCGCTGGATACCGTGTATTTTCGCCTGTATGCGAATTTGTTCGGCGGTTCCATCACCGTAGCTGATGTGACGATGGACGGCGAACCCGTCGACAGCAAACTGGAGCTTGAAGAATCTGCGCTGCGCATCGACCTCCCTGCGCCGCTACAGCCGGGTGAGGTTACCGAGATCGCGATGCAGTTTGACCTCGAGCTTCCCAGGGAAATGGGTGGCAACTACGGGCTCTTCAGCAGTTACGACGAGCGCATGCTGCTGCATGTCTCCTACCCGGTGATCCCGGTCTACGATGACGAGGGCTGGAACGTGGAAATCCCCCCGGAATACGGCGACGTGTCCTTTTTCGACATGGCACTCTACCTGGTTCAGGTCGAAGCTCCCGCCGGCCTGAGCTGGGTGACGACAGGTGTCGAGATCGCCGCTGCTCGTGAAGACAGTGGGGATGTACTTGTGTTTGCGGCAGGTCCGGCGAGAGATTTCTACATGGCTGCGAGCCCGCGCTTCGAAGTTCTTGCGCAGCAAGTCGGTGAGACAACCGTGCGCAGTTTTGCATTCGATGGGCGCGAGACCGGTTCGGAGGCCGCGTTGAACGTCGCGGCGAACGCCATCGCCTCCTACAGTGAACGTTTCGGCCCCTACCCCTACACGGAATTCGACATCGTTGGTGCGCCGATGGAAGCCTGGGGTATGGAATACCCAGGCGCAACAGCCATCTCCGACACGCTGTATGACCCCGAGGTCTATTACGGCAACACACCAGCCCTGACGTACCTCGAGGGCACAGTCGCCCATGAAGTTGCCCACCAGTGGTTCTTTAACCTCGTGGGCACCGACCAGGTCGACGAGCCCTGGATGGATGAAGCCATCGTCCAGTACGCAACCGGTCTCTATTTCCTGGACCAGTACGGCGAGGAAGGCTACGACGGTTTTCAGGCTTCATGGTACGACCGCTGGAACCGGCTCGACCGCGCCGACATCCCGATCGGAGGACCCGTATCCGACTACCCTGGGGCCTCCTACAGTGCCATTATTTATGGGCGGGGTCCACTCTTCATCGAGGCGCTCGCCCGGGAGATGGGGCAGGCAACGTTCGACGAGTTCATCCG
>Ga0272443_10002085_pt1 | contig 26610 bp, 20 predicted proteins | sample SSMAcet12_FD_193581 | JGI IMG/M metagenome (GOLD analysis project Ga0272443, IMG submission 193581) | Marine sediment archaeal communities from Little Sippewissett salt marsh, Falmouth, MA, United States - SSM-Acet-12 | ecosystem: Environmental > Aquatic > Marine > Wetlands > Sediment ... | reverse complement strand
AGATATCTTGACAATTGACGCCAAGATATTATATTAGGGCGAAATTTGAGATATGGCGGTATCGTCTAGGGGTTAGGACGGGGGATTCTCAGTCCTCAAACCGGGGTTCGATTCCCCGTACCGCTATAAACGGTCGCTGGTAAGGGTAACTGATTTTTCAGATTCGCCTTTACCAGCGCTTTTATTTTCCAGCCTTTTTGAATCTTGATTGGATTGATTACAATTTTATCGACTATCAAAGACCGTAATTCCTGGCGAAGGATCTGAATTTTATCCTGTTGATCTTCAAATATGGAAATCAGATTGTGGAGTTTATCTATTATCCATTTTTTTGATGTGGTTAGATCTGTATTTTTAACTGACTTTGCCTTTTCAATTTCAATTTTGAGTTCGGCTATAGTGTTTTCTTTTTCTGAAATCAGATTTCTAATTGAATCTGATGTATCGCCCCCCATGACAAATTTATGCAAATTATCGAGAGCCTTCTGCTCCAATTTTAATCGCTTTTTAAGCTTTTCTATCCCTGATTTGTTGTTATTCATAACCGGACTATCATTCGAATTCAGACTTTTATATATCATATTAATCACATCCGGATTTATTATTCTCTTTTTAATCGATTTAAATAGGTAAGATTCGACTTCGCTACGATTAAGCCTTGCATTATTAGAGCAGACTGATTTACCACGTGACCAATTGTTATTACAGACATATACAGAATAGTCACCTGAGGTTTGAACAATCAGGCTTCCTCCGCATTTATGACACCTGAGTAATCCTGAGAAAAGATATTTCCCGCGATTGCCAATAACCTGATGCCCTGTAAATTTGCCATTATTGGGTTTATATTTTGGCGAATATTCCTTGAATTTTTTTTGAACAGCATCCCAAATAGCCTGATCGATAATTCTCAGATCCTTGCAATAATTTAAAGTCCATTCACTCTTGGGCCTGATAACGGCCTTACGTTTGGATGTCCCTGGAATCTTAACCCACTTCTTTTTTCCCCAAGTCCAATCACCAGTATATTTGGGATTTAAGAGAATTCCGCGCACTGTTGAGACCGACCAGGTTCCGCTTCTTTTTAGATTGTCAGATTGGGGCGATTTGATAGCCTTACCATTCAAATAACCTGCGATTGCTTTAAATCCATGCCCCTTGATCCGCATATCAAAAATCTTCCTGACAATTATAGCTTCATTTTCATCGATCTCGATCTTCACTCCAAGCCTCTTTGGACGGCCAGATTTCCCTTTTTGACCTGATGGATCCTCTACATCGATATATTTATATCCAAAAACTCGGCCGCCGGCAGAGAAACCTCGAAGAACCTGCCCTCTCATTCCTCGGGACACCCTCTCCCGAATATCATCACTGTACATTTCATTCATTATTGATCTGAAATAATAAGGGAGTTTTGCCATTGGTTTTGATGTGTCAATCCCATCAGAAACGCCAATAATATTTATTCCCAAAATACTTAATTCGGAGAATATCGTAATAGATTCCAATGTATCGCGGCCAAGTCGGGAAAGATCATCGACTACAATATATTCAAACTCTTGTCTTTTAGCGGCTTCTTTCAAAGCGATATATCCTTCACGACTATTATCTGTTCCAGTGGCTTCATAGTCGGTAAATATATGCTCTCCGCGCACCTTCCATTTATTGTTATCGATTAATTTCCGGCATTCGCGAATCTGATCCTCAATAGACTGAGGCTTTTGCATATCAGATGAATACCTGGCGTATATTGCTGCTTTAATCATATTGCCCTCTTGCCTCTAAATGGCCCAAAATGCATTAAAAATTAAGTTGCCATATCAGAAGACTCCCTGGTCCCAGAAATTCGCTCCTGGCTGCCCAAACTGCCGTCAGAACCGCCTTTTTTTGATTTAAATCGATAACATTGATTTGATTCCATTAGAATATTACGATGCTTTTCCGATAATCGTCGGCGTTTCTTTGGTCGGGCATATTTAGCAATCTTATCAAACTGATCAGGCGTAAAAATGAATACACCTTCTATATCCCCATCCTGGATCAATTCTATCTCAGGCAGTTCCCTGATAATTTTCTGCTTAATTTTATATCCTTCACAATAAAAGGCCAGTTTTGTACTGGAGTATGGGTATATATAGCCATATTTACATGGAATCTGGTAATACCAGGGATCTAATTTTCCATTACTTGTATTATAAGCAGACTCATCAACTGCCATTTTATATGTTTTAGCAAAAATGATATATAGATTCAAACAATCATAATTGATAACAAGGTGTTTCATTTTATTCCTTTTGTTCCAATTCACAGGCTATTATCAATGAGATTTCTAATTCCTTTAAATTTCGTGGTTTTAATTTGTTATCACTATTATGCAAACTATTCTTATTTTTGACGGCGCTTTTTAGAACATCAATTCCGTAATTTGTGACCAAACCTTCTTCATCATCAAAAAATAGTTTTTTGTCTTCGCTTAGCGGCTCGAAAATGGTTCCCTTCAAAATGCGTGCGACGTCCTTTTCTTTTGGATCAGTTTCTTTTGATATATTTTCTTTTGTACTATCTTTTGAGGGTATCACTTCAGATAAGGAAATCTTATCATTTTCGATAAGACTTTTATCAAGATTGACAACTGGAATATCTTTTTGGATATACTTTCCTTCAGAATCTTCGCTTTTTATTTCTTCAGCCTTTTCCCCTGTTATCTTTTTGGATAACGGTTTCCAACTAAGGTAATGTTTATTAATGGAATAAATAGCAGCTTTGTTTTTATCTTTTTTGATAACAAGATTCATTTTGATCAATTTATTAATTGCCCTTTTGACATTAGGCTTTTTTATACCTGTAAATTGAGCAAACTGTGATAACGGTATGCGATCTTCTTTCTTATTAAAGCCATAGGTCTTTCGCATGATTAGATCGAATATTTGACGCGCTTCGCCAGGTATTCTTATATTGCATAGAGCTTCCAATAGCTCATTGGCAATTCTTGTGAAGCCATCTTCGAGTTGAGGATTTCCCATTTCGAAGGCCTTTATTCCATACAATTAAACTAATCTATTTCCTCTCCGAATTTCATATGCTGCACTTTTTAGAGTATTCATAGCTTCAGAGAATTTCAGCGCTGAAACCTGTCCGGTGCCATTGAAGAAATTCGTTATATCTTCATTTGACGGCGGTGGAGATAACACGAACAAGACTATATTACTTCGCGTAACTGGCTTGGCTTCCTTTAATTCTGACTTACCAGAAGCCAATAGGTAAGCTGCGAAGGTCAGTTTTTCAGTTTCATATGTTTGTTTGTTTTGATTGCAATTTTTCATTTTCAATCTCTTTCATTCTTTCGGAAAGAAAAATTTCTATTAAGATTTGAACTAATCCTTCCAGCCTTTGGATAGGCAGTAGATCGAAATAAGCTTCAGCTAAAATATGTAGTTTATCATTTTTCATCTCTAAAATATATAAGGCGAGAAAACAAAAATGAGAAAGGTATTTATTTTGAAAAGTAGTACAAAAAGGTATTTATAAGGTAGTAATATACCGAAAGGTAGTACGTTTTTTTCCGTCTTAATCTGCTGCTGATTTTTTCATATCAATATCTAACAAATATTTATTTTTTTCGCCCTTTAAATTTACTATCAACTTACTAAATTCCGTCTTCTGAAAAATGCTTCTTATAGCAGACTTTCTTGTAGATTTAGTTTGGGGGATATTTAGCTCATTACATAATTCTATCCTATCAAACTTAGGTTCGACGCCATTTGAAATGCATTCAATCTGCTTTTTTATAATAAATGAAAGCGCTTCTATGACTCGTGGTCTAAAGGAATATCGTTTTCCATTGATTATAACTACATTGTAGTATGGCTTTACAATTACAACAGGCTTTTGCGGTTTTGGTAGCTCTGTTAGTCCGACCTGCAGTGAATTGCCTAAATCACTTAATATTTTGGATTGAAGATTTTCCATATATTCATTTTCTATGGTTTCTCTCTTGCGACATTTATTGAAGAACTCTGAATATCTGGGATACATTCCGGAAGCCAAATCCCTATAGAATTTGTTTAAGTTAAAGACTATTCCAATATCCCTGGTTCTTGGCATCAATCCACCGAGAATATCTCTTATGTCACTAAGTGTCCTTATGTCCAACTCCTTTATGACATGGAAAATGACATTTAGCATATCGATTAAACCGCCACCAAAATATCCTGAAGGAGGGAGAGCATATTTATTGCTATAATCGAGATCATGCCACAATTGTATTAAGTCCTTTTCAAGGTAAATATTATCCATAGAAATTAGAAATTTCACCTCATCGGGACTCATCGTTTTAATAGCATTATGGCATTCATTCCAAAGGTCCACCATTTCCCTCTTTTCTACACTTCTAAAAAGAATCAAAAGAATTTGATGGTTTAGATCAAATACTCTTGCACGCTCTTTCTCCAACTTCTTCGCATCCTCTTTTTTAAAAAACTCAATATAATCCGCATCTTTATAGCAGCTTGGATATAGATGATTCTCACCATTAATGGATTTCTTCCACGGATCCCTTCGATCAATAAATGGGAAAACATCGATTTTTTTCACGAAATATAATTTGTTTAAGTGATAATCTAACCAAGGTGATAACTCAAACATTTCTTTTGGATACCCAGTTTCAATAAGAAGATTTTGATTATAGGTATAATGAACGATAAAGGCTTTTAGTAATTTCTCCAAATCATCAATATTGCAAAGGGGTAAATAAGGGTTTGATACTTCCAATGCCTTTTGCCAATTATCTACAAAATCTTTGTAATCCTTTGCAGAGAGACTTTGCAAAAAATCAATAAACTTCACCATTTCGCCTATTGATTCTATAAAACGTAAGGCCCTTTCAAGCTCATCACTACCAATTGACTTTTCAATGGGGTAAAGCAAGTCTTTAAGCAGAATTCTACTAATTGAGTATTTGTTAGAAACTCTATTTATCCACTTTAATATTTGACCAGGTCCAATGTGAACCAACCCAACATCATTATTATCTGAGGATTTATCACTTCGCATATGTCAAAAAACCGGTCGTTTTATTGACGGTTTATCCTTTTATTCTATTGACATACTTTCTGTTTCGCCGTTTCAGATTGTCATTTAATATGTTTGAAACAGCCATATAACTAACTCCTATGCGCCGGGAAATCTCCCTTAGCGACTTGCCCTGCCGCCTCATTCTCTTGATCTTGGCTATATCGCCTTGCTGCTTCGAGTCCTGTTCAAGCTCACCTTTTTGATTTATTCTAAATCCAAATGGGGGGCGTCCCACCCATTTGCCATTAGATTTTTTGTTACTAAGCGTATCCTTGGTTCGCTCGGATATAGTATCTCTCTCAAGCTGGGCGAATACTGCAAGCATACCCAGAAAGGCCTTTCCCTGGGCAGTGGTGGTATCAAACGGCTCTATTACTGATTTGAATCCAATACCGCAGGGCTCAAATACATCTTCCAAAAGAAACCAAAGATCTCTTTGCTTTCGCGTTAGTCGATCGACCTTATAGACAAGAACGGTATTGATAGAACCAAGCTTTATATCAGTCAACAAGCGCTTTAATTGAGGACGCTCCAGGGTCTTCCCGCTGACTCCCTCTTCACGGTATATATTTCCTATAATCCAATTCTGGGATTCAGCATAGGCTCGGATTCGCGCTTCCTGGCAGGACAGACTCAATCCATCGGAAGCCTGTTCATCGGTAGACACCCGGATGTATCCAGCAGCTTTTATTTGTCTTTCCGATTTCATTTCATTTCGTATTGGGGCAAATTAGCCCCTCGATTCGATTGATTTATTTCCTATCAGACAATAGAAATAACGGATGTTTCAGACCATTATGTCAAGGATATATTCAAGTATTATAACAGGTCAATAACGGAGCAATGCTTGTTTTCAAATTTTCTGCGTCGGTCTGAAATTCTATAATATATAAAATGGTCCTCATTTCACAACCCAAGTGAAATTGTTATAATTCAACGACTTTCGATGTGGGCGCTTGTTTGTGGAATGATTATGCACCTAATGAAATTACTTTCCATTAAAGTAAAGGACTTGATTTTTTTGCATGCAGAATTGGGTAAACATGTTCATCGACTAAGAATCAGTAAAAGTCAGATGTCAACTTATGCAAGTCTTTACTGCCTATAATGATACTCTCTATATGCAGAAGAATGCACACTAATTTTTATTCACTGGACCTTTAACTGGTTTGCTTTCTTAATCTTAACGCCAACAAGCCAAAAAATTGACACACCCTCCCCGGTCTTCACAGAGCACCCAACCTGAGTCTCCCCCAACATACCTGATGCGGACAAATTGCCGTTTCTCAGAAAAAAAATAATATAAAAAAAATCAAATTCATGTATAGTCGATAGAGAATTACTACTCAAAATGGATGGTTTCTAAATTGGATATTCTAATACTGGAAGCCTCAGACTTTCTTATTCTTCATCGACTAAGAAATTACAATTTGCTCTATAGGCAGTGCCCTCGGCACTGCCTTAAAATCCTTCTTTAATACTTTGAAGTAAGAGGGGTTAGCATCAAAAAACACAAGATTCAGCAAAGCAATGATGTCTTAATCTAAACCAGGTCACATAGTCGATAAAAAAAACTTATAACCCCTTCAAAACGGCCGTTTTTCAGAAAAAATTAATTTTTTTTACAAAATCTATAAGCAGAACAATATGAACGATCTCAAAATCGGCTTACATCTAAATTGATCATCTTATCTTCTACTTCAATCTACCCTTTATCTTCTGCTTTCATCTATGCCCCTCTTTTGCAAAATTACCAGATTTCTTATAGGCAGTGCCGGGCACTGCCTGAAATATATGGTTGTCTAATAATCAGTTAATTAACATATAGTATTTATTGCAGTAATCCTTGCTTATTCATATTTAGCGGAAAATTGAGACAACTTTTATCCCACCAAAAAGGGCAGTTTGACGAAAAATTTTCCGTTCGCAATACTCTCAAACAAAAAAAATTACAGATTCCCTAATTTATTTGCAAAAGCAAACAGGATAAAATTTGCTTTAGTGATCATTTTCAGATTGAATTTCTTAATACTCTATCCAATAGACACAAGCGAAATTACTCCTTAACACCATACCTCTTCATCCAATTGGTAAAGGTTTGGTAGTTGGGAAGGCCAACCATTTCGGCTGCTCTCTTCTTTACACCCTTCGATTCCAGAAGGGCTTTTTTGAAATAATGATTTACTGCCTCACCGATTACCTTATTGATGTCGAAATCATCATCCAACGGTCGATTTAATATGCTTTCCTCTCTCTTTGGTATAGTCAATAAAGAATCTTCAATATCATTTAATTGGATAGAATCTGCCGGTGTCCAGGTCATTGCCCTCAGAAGCGTATTGTTTAGCTCTCGGATATTGCCAGGCCAGGAATAATCCAACATGGCACGTCTTGCAGATGGACTAAGCTGTTTGGGACTGAATCCAGGTTGAGAGGCGAGTTCTTCATTCAGCCTTTTTAACAATACATCTATTATTAAACTGATATCTCCCTTTCTTTCTCTCAATGGGGGGATATTCAGAATGCCTATTGCTATTCGATGAAACAGATCCTCTCTAAAATCCCCAGATCCTACTTCTTCGGCCAGATTTCTATTCGTGGCAGTAACCAACCTGAAATCGACCTTTATAGGATGAACCGAACCAAGTCTGGTTATCTCACCCTCTTGAATAACCCTGAGCAGTTTGACCTGAGAGTATAGCGGCAGCTCTCCTATCTCATCCAAGAATAGGGTTCCACCAGAAGCAGCTTCAAAATATCCCACCTTGGGGCTTTCGGCTCCGGTGAAGGCTCCCTTTTCATATCCGAATAACTCTGCCTCGATGATATTTTCTGGGATTGCTCCGCAGTTGACAGCCACAAACGGGCCTGCGCTACTTGGGTCTGAGTAATGAATTGCTCTCGCAAATAGCTCTTTGCCTGTTCCTGATTCTCCTTGAATCAATACTGGAACATCTCTTAATGCCATTACTCTTGCTTTTGCAATCAATGTCTTCATGGCATCGCATCGATGAATAATGGAATCAAACTCGGGAGCCTCGGGCGGTAGAGCATCAGATAATTTCTTAAGTCTCTCATCAGGCTTTTTAAGAATATCCGGGATAAACTCTGCCGAGATTTCAAAGGGGAATGAAACTGTCTTAACTCCAGCTTCAATTGATGATTCAATCAGTTCAGCCTGAAGATATTTCGTTTTGGCAAGAATAATCCATACCGCAGCCATTGCCGGTGTGCCGGGACTTAAATGAAAGGTAATTTGAGTAACCTCACGAGATGGACTAATTTCCTCATCGACTACTGAGGAAGCGATTTTGTAGATGCTGCCAAAATCAGTCGGCGAGTCCAGCTCAACAGGCTTTAGATTAAGTTCGATTTCGCTTCTCTCTTTTAGCCACTTCTTATAATTCTCAGCCTCATCAAAAGGATGATCAGAAATGATTACAGCCTTATCATAATCACCCTTAATAACCGCCTGGGCTATCGGTCCCTCGCCTATTCTTTCAATCCCTTCACTTGCCCGCAGATCAGTATTTCCAAGCCAGCAGAATAATGATTTCATGATATTAATATATAAATAATTTTATTATTATACAATAATATTTATTTTTTTATATATATTCCCCATCTTATCTTGAACTCATATTATATTTATATCATTGCTATACAATGTATTATATTTTTGTGACAGCTTTTGGCACAGAGATTGATTACACTAAATTGGAAACAAAATATTGAGGTATTAAATATATGAAATCATGGCAAGAGAAATTCAAAGGCGAAGAGTTTTATGCGGCTCCAATATGTCATCGGCTCCTAAGTGCCATGCTAAGGGGTTTGGATGTCGAAATCACCCGCTCCAATCCTCGTCGAAACACCACCGTTCCAACCTGGCATGTCTTCTACCAGGGAGTGAGAGTCCTTGCCGTCGATGTCTATAAAACTGGCCTGCTATGCAGATTCATAAAACTGAAATATGCACCCAAGAAAATACTCGATCATCATCTTCTGAGAATCGAGCGCTGGAATAAATCCAATTCGGCCAATATGCTCATCGATGATATCGACATCGCCAATAACATCAGACCACTTATTTCCGAGCATCTGAACATTATTGAAAGCGCCCTGCTTGGGACACACCCCTACCTTCCAAAGCCCCGCCTTGACGCCAAATGGCTCAAGGAAATGTATTTTGAAACACAGGTTCAGAATAATCTGGATTTGATAGAAGAAGGTCTTTCCCTGGTCAAACGCCAAGTTGTTATTCCGGTCGGCAGGATTGACCTGCTCTGCAGTGATACCAATAATCTGCCTGTGGTCCTCGAACTAAAAGCTGCAAATGGCGATAATTCGGCTGTCGAGCAAATCAAAAATTACATCGACTGCATTGAGCATGAAACCGGTCTTAAAACCAGAGGAATTATTGTTATTCAAAATCCTAATTCAGAGCTTAATAGTAATGCCTTACAAAATGGCATCAGCCTCTTCGTCTGGGGTAAACCAAAAATAAAAAAACAGCCCAATAAAAGCGATTGAACTCTTTACAACAGGGATTACTGCGTGTATATTTTGGATTCTAACATGTCGGATAAGGAGCTTAACTTGGCCCAATCTAAAGAAGCAGATGCCAGAATTCTTGTTGATGAGCTACTTCGCAATGCCGGTTGGAAGCCCGAAGACAAAAATCAGGTGTTGACCGAGCAAAAGACTGCCCACGGCTATGCCGATTACGTTCTCCTCAATCGCAATGGTCTTCCACTGGCTGTCATCGAAGCAAAGCGAGAGGGGATTAATCCATACACGGCTAAACAACAGGCTTTACCATATGCGAAGGACATGGGGGCGAATTTTATTTTTCTGACAAATGGCGATATTATCTATTTCTGGGATTATCAAAATGATGATGCCCGGCCGATCAATTCTTTCTATTCCCAAAAGGATCTCGAGAGACTGACCTTCCTCAGGACGCATCAAAAACCACTCGCTGAAATTGAAATTCCCGATCATTTCCTTATGCATGATGAGTCTCTTGAACTCAGGCCATATCAGAAAGAGACGATGCAGGCTCTTGATGTTGCCCTGGAGCTTGGTAAAAGGAGATTCCTCATCGAGCTTCCAACCGGAACAGGCAAGACGGCATTGATTTGCCTTTATCTCAAGCGACTTTTTGATGCTGGTCGAGCCGATCGCGCATTGTTCCTTGTTGATCGGGAGCAATTGGCGGAACAAGCCCTCGGCTCCATGCTTGATCTTTTCGGAGGGCAGTTTAGTATATACTGGCGCAAATCCGGGATAGTCAAACAGGAAAAGCAGATTACTATCTGTCTTCTCCAGACCATGATCAACAGCTATGAAGAATATACCAGCGGTTATTTTGACGTGGTAATAGCCGATGAGTGCCATCGTTCCATCTACGGCGCCTGGCAAACGGCTTTGACTTATTTCGACGCTACTCATATCGGTCTGACCGCAACACCATCAGGATTCATTGAGAAAAACACATTTGATTTCTATGATTGCGAAGACGGCAAACCTGATTTTTCATTCCCCATTACTGAGGCAATTAAAGAGGGTTTTTTGGCTCCATACACATTTGCCCGGGGAATTACCAGTATCATCGATAAAGGCGCTGATAAAGAAGATAAGCATTATGATCCGGCTCAGTTCGAGAAGAAATGGACCAATGAAAAAACCAATGAACTCATGATGAAGAAGTTCGATGAATTGGCCTGGGATACATATCAGGATCTTGCTCCGGGACAGAAAACAGGTCCCGGCAAGACTATCATTTTCGCCATTACCAAAAAACATGCGGCCGATCTTGCCAAAATTCTTAATAAACTCCACCCTGAATGTAACGGCAATTATGCCCAGGTTATTACATCCGACGTTCAAAGCGCTTCGGATTTGATTCGGCGTTTCAAGCATGAGACATATCCCCAGGTGGCTGTCAGTGTCGGTATGCTCGATACCGGTTTTGACTGCCGGGAAGTTTTGCATCTGGTTATGTGCCGCCGTGTCCGAAGTCCTATTCTCTACCAGCAAATGCGCGGTCGCGGAACCAGAACCGCCGACCATATTCAGAAACAAAAATTTGTCATCTATGATTTCTTCCGGAACAGCGAATATTTCAATGATTCCGATACCGATATTTTCGTCGATTACGGTTCAGGAAGCGGGGCTTCGAGTCGTGCTGCCGAGAAAAAACTTTCTAAAAGAGAGATTGTGGAGCTTGGCCTGCCGGACGAATGGCTGGAGAATGTAACCTACATCGAAATCGGCCCCGAGGGTGAACGAGTTGACAAGAAAGAGTATATCTCCACATGGAAAACCGCCATTACAGATATGGCCGAAGATGATGAAATAATACAGAAAGTCCGTGCCGGTGAGGAACTCGATGAGGACGAGGAAACCGAACTGGCCAATCGGCTCAATCAGCCCAAAAACTATTTCAATGAAGACAATCTCCGCAAAGCTTATCAGGATAGAAGCCGGACGCTGATCGACTTTATCAAAGCGGCGCTCGGATTAATCAAAGTCAAAACCCGTGAGCAAAAAATCCGCGAAAATTTCAACGCTTGGCTAATTACAAAGAATTTCTCGCCTGACCAGGCATCGTATCTCTCTTTGCTCAAAAATCGCGGTATTGCCCGGGGGAATGTCGATATCAATGATCTTTTCAAACCGCCTTTGTCGCTTCTCAATGCCGGGGGGATCGGTATCGAGCTATTTGGCGAATCCGGCTTGAAAGCGGTTGTCGATGAAATGAACCAATCACTTTTTATAGAAACAGCATAGGATAATATGGATCCGGAAATAAGAGCAAAATTAAGAAGAATAACCGATATTCTCTGGGCCGGTGGCGTCACCAACCCGGTCACATATATCGAGCAAATAAGTTATCTCATCTATCTCAAAATGCTCGATGAGCAGGAAATCCAGTATGAAAAACAGGAACGGATGACCGGACAGCGGCCGAAATCATTATTCCCCAAACAGGCCAAACGGTTCAGATGGCAGGAGTGGTGCAACACATCCGGAGATAAACTAAGAGATTTTCTTGGCAACGAAGTCTTCAAATATATGGGCTCGCAGTTAATCAAAGATGCCCATAAAATTGCATCATTTTTTCAGAGTGCCGTTCTCGAAATACGAGATCCTGCTGTTTTGAAGGAAGTAATTGATGAACTCGATACCATTAAATTCTCTGAACTTGGGCCGGACATTAAAGGTGATATTTTTGAATATTTGCTTTCGCATCTTGGACAGGCAGCCCTTAATGGTCAATTCAGGACTCCCCGTCAGATCAGGGCTTTTATGACAGAGATGGTCGATCCCGATTTGGGTGACTCCATTTTTGATCCGGCTTGCGGGACCGGCGGCTTTCTTATCGATGCGGTTGATTATATCCTGGCCAAATATTCCGAGCAGGCTGTTGAGGTTCCCATCTATGGCGAGGACTGGCTGGATAAGAAGAAAAAGAGCATCGAGGAGCTGAAAAAAGAAATTCCCAATCTACAGACTTATAAAAAAGGCGCCGGAGAGATAATACCGAGCTGGGAGAAGCTCGAGAAATCAATTTTTGGTGTCGATGTCAGCCGTCAGATCATGCGGATTGCAGTGATGAATGCGGTTCTGCATGGTATCCCCAATGCCAATATAAAGCGGGGTAACACCCTCTCGAAAGTCCAGGGTTTGACCGAAGAGGATATTAATCGCAAACACAAAGTCATTCTCTCCAATCCCCCGTTTGCGGGTAAACTCCCGACCGAATCGATTCGTGATGATCTTCCCACTAATTCCAAGAAAAGCGAATTGCTGTTCTTATCTGTAATGATGAAATCGCTGGATGCGGGCGGATGGTGCGCGGTGGTTGTTCCGGAGGGATTGCTGTTTGGTTCGACAACGGCACATAAGGATTTGAGAGAAAAGCTGCTTAATGAATTTGAATTGCGGGCAGTGGTCTCGCTTCCGGCCGGGGTGTTTAAACCTTATGCAGGGGTTAAGACAGCTGTATTGGTATTCAGAAGGCCGGTCAATGAATCTAAAAAAGGACCACATACCAAGAAAGTATGGTTCTACGAAGTCAAAAACGACGGATATGATCCTGATAAAATAACCGGTGGTGTAAGGCCCGAAACTCCCGAGAAAAATGATATCCCCGGATTGCTTACAGAGTGGCAGAAATATAAAGCATCTCAGTTCAAGAAAATCCCGGGTATCAAAGCTCGGGAGATTCTCGAACCCGGCAGCGACGAACCCAAATGCTGGTGGGCCGAATATTCAATGATCAAGCAGAATGATTTCAACCTGGCGGCAGGAGGATATAAGCCACAAATTGGCGAAGCCATTTCTAAAGAAAATCCAAAAGAATTAATTGAGGATACTCTTGCTATTGAAAAAGAAATTACATCCGGATTGAAGAACTTATTGAACGAAGTGGAGGCTATTGAATGAAATGGCCGGAAATTAGGCTTGGTCATATAGCAGACATTCAAGGCGGCGGAACTCCCCGAAGGAACAACACTGACTTTTGGAATGGTAAGATTCCGTGGCTAACTCCCACCGACCTTCCAAAGCCAGGAGATGGTATTAAGTTTGTTAATGATACATTAAATAAAATTTCAGAAAAGGGGCTAAATAACTCTTCCGCTAAATTATTGCCAATTGGAACCGTGTTATTTTCTTCAAGAGCGACAATAGGAAAAATTGGTATTTCTAACGTGCCAATGACGACTAATCAAGGGTTTATTAATTTTATTCCGAATGAGACTATAGAATCAAAATATCTTGCCTATGCTCTTATGTTCTACCATAACAAAATCTCATTGCTTGCTGGTTCCACAACCTTTAAAGAAGTAAGCAAAAGCTCAATTAAGGGATTTAAAATCCCCGTCCCCCCACTTTCTGAGCAGCGGAAGATTGTCGAGATACTCGACCAGGCCGATGCCCTGCGCAAGCTTCGCGCCGAAGCCGACGCCAAAGCCGAGCGCATCCTCCCAGCCCTCTTCTACAAAATGTTCGGCGACCCAGTGACGAACCCGATGGGGTGGCCCACATTCAAAATCTCAGAATTAACAGTCAAAATAGAAAAGCGAAATCCAAAAGATAAGCCAGATGAACATTTTAAATATGTTGATATTGCTGGTATAGATGGTGTGAAGGGTAAAATTACCAAATATAAGCAACTGATTGGGAGTGAAGCCCCAAGTAGAGCAAGACAAATAATAAAGAATAATGACGTTATAATATCTACAGTTAGACCATATCTAAGAGCAACTGCTTTGGTTCCAGAACAACTTAGTGAGGAAATATGCAGCACCGGTTTTTGTGTCCTAAGAACCAAAGAAGACTATGGCTTCGGATATTTGTATGCTCTTACCCGCCTGCAATGGTTTACGGACACTCTAAATTCCATGGCCCGCGGAGCTTCTTACCCTGCTGTCACTGATAGAGATATTTTGAACTTGAAAATACCCATTCCATCGGATGATGCACGTCTGGCGAAATTTGATGATGCTGTTCTGCAATTGCAAACAGCAATCAATGATAGAGTAGAATCCAAGAATAGGATTGAGACTCTCTTCGGGTCTATATTGCATCGCGCCTTCTCCGGCGATCTTACCGCCAAATGGCGTGAAGCACATATGAAAGAATTGCTCAAAGAAATGGAAGAACAAGCAAAGGCACTCAAAAAAACAGCAGAGAAAAAGAAATAAACAGTAGTTGGATAATTTATATAAATGACAAATAATACAAAAGAATTTCCCCTCACATTAGTTCATAAAGGGGTCAGGTCATGATATCAAAATTTTCAATAGCCAATTTCAAGGCCTTTGGAGAAAAGCTCCAGGAAATACCCATACGACCGATTACATTAATCTTTGGCCCAAACAGCTCCGGCAAATCAAGCTTGCTGCACAGCCTGCTTCTGATACATCACGCAATGGAAACGGGAGACTTGAACGCCAATCGTTTATCTATTGGCGGCGATTCTGTGGCCCTTGGGGGATTCAATGGTTATATACATAGACATCTTAATGAAAACAGGCTGACCTATAAAATTGAAATAGACATTTCCAAGGGGAATAGGCTGTTCCCTGATGTTGAAGTTCCTACGGATACTTCGAGTAAATTTGAGATTGGAATTACAATAGGTCTTTGGGGGCTTGATAAAAGCAAAGATTCTGAACTGGAGACAGGATACACAAAGGATGTCGTAGTTCAAGCATTTTGGGTAGATTTGAATGGTGAGTCCCTGTTTGAATTCAGCTACAGAGATGATAATCACTTGCACCTCGATTCTTTTAACTACGATCATACTTTTTTCGAAAATCAGTTGAGAGAGCTGATTATTTCCTTCACGACAACAAGCGAAATCTCCGAGGATGACTACAATATAATCACAAAGCGCATTGACCAATTAGTGGAAATGGGTAAAGCGCCAATTAATGGAATATTTCCTGGAAAATGTGTATTCAAAGATGAAATCCCTGATGAAAACAGTCCGGAGAAGTTTTTTGCGATCAGCAAAGGAAACAGACAAGGCGATATTAAGCAAGCAATTGACTTTTTCTTCCCCAGATTACTTAACAGCACACTTGATAACATTATCCAATTAATAAATGTTCAATTACACGAATTGCATTATCTTGGCCCATTAAGAACGTATCCACCCAGGCATGTAGCCTTTAGCCCTGATTCCAACATGTTTAACGAGGCCAATGGCGGTAAAGCATGGCGATTATTGCTGGATGATAGTGGTCTTAGAGAAAAAGTCAGTAAGTGGCTGAATAATGATAAAAATGATACCAAATATAAAATTCTAAAAACCTCCTATATAAATTGGGATGGTGCCTTATTGCCGCTGTCAAAAAGCATTGAAAATCTGGACCTTGCTGTAACTCCAAGAGATGATTTTTGGAAAGAAGCAGCCTCTAAATGGAGGCCAAATGAAAATAACCATGAAATCCCTGAGGAAATAAGTTCGTTTCTGGATAAGGAGTATATCAAAAGATATAGGGACCTATTAACGCAATTTCTCGATTTAAAACGCCAAAGAATTATAACTGGATTCATTGATGAATTAGTTGCGAAGGGAATAGTAACCGAATCAGATTCACGCTGGAATCTAATAAATCTGAAGGACGACCTATTAAATCAAAAAGAAGAAGGACAGATAAAAAGCGAAAAAGATAAGACAGTTATCTACAAATCTGATTTCGAAGTATTTTCGAATTTACCAGAAAAGCACATAGATCAGATGGTGGATATGTTAAATTCCATTATTTACCCGGCAATAGAAATCGATACAAAAATAAAGTATATTGATGACATCATAGATTTTGCTGATGGAACAAATAGTATATTGAATATTGAATTTATAGATATGGATCAGCCTGGTATTAAAGACACAATTAAGCGGAACCTAACGGAAGATCAGATTCGTGAGGAAATTGAAAAACTGAATGATTCGCCTGAGGTTTGGCTCGGAGATAAATTCGAAAACGAAATAAATATGTCTGATCCTGATAAAGCTATAGAGGATATAAGAAATGATGTCTTAAGGTCGGACGTGGGTCGAGAACCGGATTTGATTCTCATTGATCAACTGAGAAATAACACAGCCGTTACTCTAAGGGATGTTGGTATTGGAATAAGTCAGGTAATTCCTGTTATAACTTATGCAAACAGTTTTAAGAAGGGTTTGATTTCAATCGAGCAACCAGAGCTTCACCTACACCCAGCTCTCCAGGCCGAATTGGGCGACCTGTTCATAGAATCTGCACTGGGTGATAGCAAAAACACTCTCCTTATCGAAACTCACAGTGAGCATCTGATTTTACGCATCCTGCGACGAATTAGAGAAACATTCGAAACAAGTCAGCAAAAGGCACCACCCAAAATAGAGAATCCTATTACACCAGATGATGTATCAGTCATATATGCAAAGCCAACCAAGGATGGCACAAAGCTATATAACATGAAGATAACAGAAGATGGTAATTTTGAAAAAGACTGGCCGGATGGATTTTTCGAGGAAAGGCTGGAGGAATTTAGATAAATGGTTTATGAATATGCGATTGATCCCCGGATATTTAAAACAAGCGGGGATTTTTTTGCCATATGGAATCAAGTGGGACCTGAGAACGGAAGACTCATTTCTGCATTACCCAAAAACTGGTGTCTAATTGTATACGATAGTATTACCAAATCACTACTTCCAGGCGATATACAACGTAAAAAAAGTCTTGAAGCCTGTCTCTGCAGTCCAATTCCAAAAAATATATGTTGTAGAAGGGGAATTAGTAATACTAACTCAGTCAGTAGATGGACAACCGAAGTGAAAGCAGAACACTCAAAAAGCAAATTTAAGGGTATTGTTACTGATGATAAAATTAATTGCCACTGTCTCATTAGTTCCCTTGACGCAATCAGTGGTAGCTCAAATAATCCGCATTGGCATCTTACGACCGGAGAGCATCCTGTTCCAGGCTCAGGAGTAGCCTTGGCGCAATATATCTCTTCGTTATTAAGACTATCAAAATATGTCAAGTTTATTGACCCCTATCTAAATCTAAATGAAACTGAGTTTAGAAATCCTATTTCACAAATTGTCTTGGAATTGATTAAAATTACATCAAAGCCAAGAAAATATACTCTCGAATTTCATTGCACGGATAGTGATATAAAAATCACTTCTGCTGACCGCAAAAAAGGATTTGATACTTTTATTCAAAATTTACCAACAGATAAAGATGGGTTATCTTTCAAATATAAGATATGGAAAATATCTGAACTAAGAGAAGAAATTAAAGACCGTTTCATATTAACCAACATCACTGGTATAGCGGTGGCTCACGACTTGAGAGAAAATCCAAGGGGTTGGACCCTGACCAATATGGGCCCTAATCTTAGAATTGAAGATAATATTCAAACGGACAATTTTGATTTTGAATGGCCATAAATATATAAATACTTCTCCTAATTTTAAAAAGGAGGGATTGAAATGAACAGTGAATACGCCCTTTGGGGGATTCATTCAGGTAGTCAGGCGCAAGCCGACAATTTATTCCTAAAGAAGAAATATATTGCTCTTGGTTGGGATGATACCGGTGACCTTAGCGTCTTGGGAAATGATAGAGAAGCCTTTAAGCAAAAACTGATTGAAATTTATCCGGATTCAAAACCAGGGAGTATTGCCATTTGGGGAGGACAATTATATCGTTTTGTGCATGAAATGAAGGTTGGAGATCTCATTTGTTATCCTTCGAAAGTAGATAGAATGGTGCATCTGGGACAGGTAGAAGGAGAATATACTTATGATCCTTCAATAAGTTCTGAGTTCCCTCATTTGCGAGTGGTTAAATGGCTAAAAGAAGTTCCAAGAACATCATTCACTCAGGGTGCACTTTACGAAATAGGATCCGCAATGACATTGTTCCTCGTTAAGAATTATGCGGAAGAATTTATTACTGCCTTGAGCGGGGAAATATCAGAAGCTCCAGCCAAACACGATGAAACCATAATGTTGGTAGCGGAAGATATCATTGAGACCACAAGGGATTACATCCTTAAGAAGCTGTCACAGGAATTAAAAGGACATCCTTTTGCTGAATTTGTGGCCCATCTTTTAAATACGCTTGGTTACAAAACACGCCTATCCCCTGAAGGGCCTGACGGCGGTATAGATATTATAGCCCACAAAGATGAACTGGGTTTTGAACCGCCAATCATAAAAGTTCAGGTAAAAAGCTCGACCGATAAAATCGGTGATCCTATCGTCTCTCAATTGTTTGGTAAAGTTGATAACAATGAATTCGGCCTTTTTGTCACTTTGGGCAGATATACACACCAGGCCATCAATTTCGCCAGGAATAAAAGCAATCTAAGGCTAATCAATGGTGATGATGTCGTAAACCTGATCCAGCAGCAGTATGATCTACTGGATTCGAAATACAAAGGCCTGATATTGTTAAAGAAGGTATATGTCCCAGAGGCGATAGAGGATGAATAAAGAATTAGGCGGCAATACAATTAGTGCATTTTTCTGAAGTTGTAAATATAATAATATTTACTGTACTTTAAACATTGTAGACTTAAGGCTCTTAAAACCTTTTGGCAATTATCGTTTTATTCCAAGCGTCATACCTCTTGACAGATATCTTTGAGCAATTAGAGTCATAATAAATATTGGAATTATTATAATAATTGCTGTGGCGGTAAGCTGGCCCCAGATAATACCACGTTGAGTAATGAATCCGGTTGCAAGAACTGGAAGTGTCTTAGATTTGAATCCGGTCAAGATAAGTGCAAATAAAAACTCATTCCAGGAAAAAATAAAAACAAGCAAAGCTGATGTGATAATTGCTGGCTTTGACATTGGGACAATTACCTTCAAGAATCCACTCCACTTACTGAAACCATCTATCGCGGCCATCTGATCATATTCAATGGGTATTGTTCTTATATATGATGAAACGAACCACACTGTAAGTGGTAAATTAAATATTGTATAAATAAGTATAAGCGATATTTTTGAATCAACCAACCCAACGTATTTCATCATAATATAAAAAGGAATTATAATTGCAATTGGTGGCATCATTCTGAGAGATAAAAACCAAAATCTTAACCGATCACTCTTGAGCTTTACCCTTGCTATATAATAAGACGACATGGTTCCTAAAAATAAAGTCAATATCGTGGTAATTGTTGAGATTACAAAGGAATTCATCAAGAATCGCCAAAATCCCTCTTGGACTATTGAATAAAATCCGCCTGCGCCTCCAAAAAGTACTGTTTTGTAGTTTGAAAAATCAGGCAAGAAAAGTAGTTTGGGTGGCATTGATGCAACCTCAATTGGTGGTTTTAGGGATGTTAATAAAGCCCAAAAAATAGGAAATATCGAAATTATTACCCATGCCGAGATAAAGGAAATGGCAACGGTTTTTACGCTCTTATGAATTATATTAGATCTCATATTATTTTTTTAAGAAGTCTAATCAAAAGGACCGTCCATACGGAAATCAACAATACCAAAATTATTGACTCCGCTGAAGCCAATCCCATTTTAAAGAAAATAAAGCCAAGTCTGTATCCAAATAGACTAAGAGTCTCTGTCGCTGATCCAGGACCTCCCTCAGTCAAGACATATACTATATCAAACAATTTGAATGTGTCTATTATTCTCAGCAATAAAGCTACTAATATAAACGGCATAATACGTGGGAGAATTAAAAACCTAAGGAGTTGTAATTTATTGGCGCCATCAACCAACATCATATCAATAGCGTTCCTTTTAATCGATTCATAACCCGCCAAAACGATTAATAAAACAAATGGGGTCCATTGCCATATATCGACTATTATAATTGAGATTAGGGCGTATGCATTGCTGCCAAGCCAATCAATTGGTTTTAATGAAAGAGATTCAAAAATATAATTCAATATTCCATAAGAAGAGTTAAAAATATATTTCCACATTAATGCAACTGCAACTGGTGCCATTGCCATTGGCATAATAATGATTGTTTGAATAAATTTCTTTAATTTTCTTACATATGTAAAAAATATTGTCGCTAATGTAAATCCAATGGCCAATTCACAAAATGTAGAGATAGCTACCAATAATACTGTGTTTTTGAGCGATTTTGTAAAAAGACTATCTTGGAATAGCTCAATATAATTATCTATTCCAACAATCTTTGTTTGGTCGGAAGAAACATAATTATGGTCTGTAAAACTGAGAGCTATCGCATATAGAAATGGAAAAACTGTCAGAATTATTATAAATATTATTGTAGGCCAAATAAATATTCTAAACTGGCCAATTTCCCTTGATGTCATTATTGCCAAGAATTTCTACTTAGTGATCTCCAACGCAGACTCTTCTGCAATTTTTAACGCCTCCTGAGAACTCATCTCACCAACAAATGCCCGCGATACGGCCAATCCAATTGTCTCCTGAAGTTCAGCATATCTAACCAAACGGGGACGATACCAAGAAATTTCGAGCGATTTTAGATGTAGGTCATATATAGGGTGTTTCTCAAGCACTTCAGGATCAGTATAAATACTCTTTCTTGTGACTATTGCACCCCGCATAGCCGCATTTTTCATAAACCGTTTCCCGGTCATAAACTTAATAAATTCCCATGCCGCTTCCATATTTTTTGAATCCACAGGTACACCAAAACTCCCGCCTCCGATACTTGGTGCTCTTACGAGTTGATCTTCGTGATACATACCAGGGACCAGGGCAACTGAAAACTTGTCGACAATAGTCGATGTATTGGGATCATTAAATGTTGGATAAAATGCAAACCATTGTGGGCACATTGCAGTCATACCTGCTGCAAAAGCGGTTATTGATTCATCATGCTGCCAATTTGAGACGCCAGGTGGGGCGTATTCCTTTAGACTGACAAGGTAATTCAAGGCCTCTACGCCACCAGGAGTATTAAAAATGGGCTTTGAATTGCCATCGAGGAATTGAGAATTAGTAAAGGACCAATAGCGCATTGCGAAAAACTCAAATGCAAAATGAGGCCTCTTTAAAGTCAGCGTAGTCCCGTACAAATCGATTTTGCCATCTCCAGTAGTATCACGAGTAAAAAACTCGGCAATATCTTTAAACTGATCCCAGGTTTCAGGTGGATTCAAATCATATCCATATTTATTCCTAAAGTCGCTGATGTTTTTCGGGTTTTCAAATAGGTCAGTCCTATAAAAAAGACATTGTGCGTCAGCGCGCTGGGGCATTAGCCATATTGTATCGTTCAGAATGCTCTCAGCTACTACGACCTTATCTACAAAGTCATCAAAATCCACCTCTAAAGAATCCCTACTAACATAATCAGTCAAAGGAATGACAATTCCTTCCTTCGCATATTCATACATCCAGATATCATCGACATACATAACATCATAAGCGCCCTGATCTTGTCTGACAGATGTAAGCTCTTTGGATCTAACATTATCATAGGGAATTTCAAGAAAATTAACGGTAATTCCTGTCTCTTTAGTGAACTCCGGCATCATTTCTTTCATAACCTGGCCCATTGGAAGACCAGCGAAATATATGACGTTAATCTGAGCTCTATCATTGTTGCTACAACCGACAATGATTAATACAATCAATAGTAAGGATAATAGTAGTCTGAACATCTTAATCCTCCATATTAAATAAGTCATTTTTCAATATTTCTGGTTCAATTATCTTATGTGTTTCTCCCTTGTTTATATTTTGAGGAGATTTTATTCTTTCAGATAAGAAATGCGCTACCCATTTTGCTTGTTGGCTAATTTGCGCATCTATTGTGGCAATTAGTCTACTTTTTTTATTCCTTAATTCACTAACTGCCAAAGGTATTGCATCAAATCCTACTACAATTGTGTTTTCAATTGTAGCTGGATTTATCTCTTCTCTTATTTCAGGAGAATCCAATAGCCGAATTGCGGCAATTGCCATTTCATCGTTGCACGCAAAAATGCCATCTACTCTATCCCAACCTAATTCCAAAAGGTTAGCTTTAAGAAAGTTTCGAAGCGAATTATGGGATCCAATTGCAATCCAATCACCATCATTAGTTTGTATTGGATTTGTAATGCCTCCTGTCATTTCCTGCCACTTTGATTTAAATCCAGAGACTCTTTGTTGTGAGTGAAAGTGATTCTTATTACCTGGTATATATATAATATTATATTGCTTTTTATTCTTTGGTTTACGGAAGTTATCAAGGTATTTTTTCATAATTTCAGCTGCAAGTTCACCACCAAACCGGTTATTTACAGTAACATATTTCGGTGCTGCAGCTTCTAAGTTTATAAAATGCTCTTTCCACGTTTCAGGTGTAATATCATGTAATACTATCGGGTAGCCGAGATTTAGTCTTTCTACAATATGAGGAAGAACACCAGGTCCAGCCGGTGCAATAATTGCCCCCTGTATTTCATCCCAATTATATTCTGAGATCTTCTTCTCTTGGCTGGGAACATTATAATCTCCATTTAAAGATGACAAACGACAATAGAATTGTTCATCGCTTAAACAACACATTGCCTCAATCTCAAATTGCTCCCAAAAATAGCCACTTCTATTTGATCGGGGCACAAATAGTGCCACCTTTTTTGGCTGAGAAGCCTTAATTTGATTTATAAAATCTTCTTTTTCCTTTTGCGCGCGACTTTCAATCTTCTTTATTTCCATTCTTAGATCGTCTTCGTTCTCCTTATATTGCTCTTTCAATCTTTTAATTTCGATATTAAAATTATTTTTTAAATCCTCTTCTCTTCGCTCGCCCATTGATTTAATTTCCGTTAATTGTGTTTTAAAGTTTTCTTCTAAGTCCTTTTTGTCTTTCTCACTTTTCTCGAGGACTTTCCTAAATTGCCAATTAATAATCGTTGTAGTCGCAAATAAAAGCGTTATAACTACTAACCACTCAATGTTATCGTGAATAAAATCAATCAAATAAATAATCGCCTTTTCTATACCTTGTACCTTATTAGGATCCTGGCCGGATTTTGTAAATATAGATGACAAAGATAGCAATAGCCCGATAGAGGTAATAAAACCATAAAAGTGTGTCCAAAACTTATTACTTTTCACAACTAATTCTCCTCTAAATTCTTTTGATTTTTATTATCAAAGAATATGAGATTTTGTGGCTTATAATTTAGGCATATCTTACTGCCAACTTCAAACTTGGTAGATGAATCAGCTATAATCTTGAAATTCTCAACTTCTTCTATCCATACAATTGTCTGATTTCCTTTGAATTCGCAGTATTTTATGGTCGCAAATAGTAAACCATCACAATTATGCGATATCATTAAGTGCTCTGGACGAATACCAACCAAGATATTATCCTTGGTTCGATTCGTCATATCTTTGTCTGGCGAAATTTCCATATGCCCTAACTTGGTTTTTATATATAGGTTTTCATATTTTCTATCGATTTTGCCTTTTAGGATATTTATTTGAGGTGAACCAACGAATTTGGCTACAAATACATTTCTTGGCCGCTTATAAATCATTTCAGGTGAATCGCATTGCATTATTGCGCCATTATTAATAATGAATACGCGATCAGCCAATGCATTTGCCTCATAATGATCATGGGTTACATACATAAAAAGAGCCTGTTCAGCTTTATGTGTCTCTCTTATTATATTTTTAAAAAGCACCTTAACTTGAGTATCAAGATCACTTAGCGGTTCATCCATTAGAAAAATCTTTGGCTGTTTTATGAGAGCCTTACCAATAGCCACTCTCTGTAGTTCCCCTCCTGACAGAGTTGTAGTCTTTCTATGAAGAAAGCTGGTTAAAGATAGTCTGTCAGCTATCGCTTCCACATTTTCTTTAATAGTCGATTTTGAAAATCGCTGCAATCGCAGTGGTATGGCGAGATTATCAAATACATTCAAATGCGAATAAACCGGAAAATTTTGAAAAATCATTGATATTTTTCGTTCAGCAGGGCTAAGATTGGTAATTTCCTTACCATTAAGGAATATTCGGCCACTATCAGGTATCTCCAAACCGGCAATTATTTTTAGTAGAGTGGTTTTGCCACAACCGGAAGGTCCCAAAAAAACCGCAAACTCATTTTCCTGGGTTTCAAAATTAATATTTCTTAGAACCCAATTACCATTATACTGTTTTGAGATATTTTCCAATATCAGTTTAGACATATCTCATCGTAAATAAATGCAATTATAGAGTCAATAGCCGACATAAATCATTGATGCTTAGCAAGGTGAAGTCAGGCTAATTAAATATGAATACTTGGATTAAAGATACTATCAGCGGCAAAAAAAGCAATTCTTTTTTATAATTTTTTACTTATTTCAGTTTGATAAATTTTGGGCTATAATTTGTTAATGCGTAGTTAAAAAAATAGTGTTTGCCAATAATTATAAAGTCAACCAAATTATGGTAAAAGCTCTTAACTTATAATCTGTCAATATGATGCGTGGCAGAAATTGATTGCAGGCAGACAGATTGTTAGTTCCATTATTTGGAAATTGAATAATCATTGAGGACATGGCTTACAATAAATCGGACAATTATAATCACAATTAAAAGATGTAAATAATATGTATTATTTAATAAAATATTAGCAACACCCCATTTGTTAAATTAATTTAATAAGGGTGGAAATAACTTCTTGGCCAAATTATATATCATGTATTATATTGGGTAAATTTTAAATAGGGTCCTTCGGCTTTGAAAATCAACACTGCACTCGTCGGAATAGGCAACTGCTCCAAAGCATTGCTTGAGGGAATTGCCTTTTATACAAAAAATAAAACTGACAATATAGGATTAATGCACCCGTTAATTGGCAAGTATCATCCATCGGATATTGACTTCGTGATGGCATTTGATGTTGACAAAAGAAAGGTGGGGAAAAAACTTTCGGAGGCGATATATGCCTTGCCTAACAGAACAATCAAAATTTCTAATCCAATTGATTATAATGTTACTGTTAAGAGAGGACCTACATGTGATAGCATTATTCCAGAAATGACTAAGTGGTATATTAACGAAAGCAAAAAACCAGAAGTTGATTTGGTAAGAGCTCTAAAGGATTCAGACACTGATATCGTTATAAATTTCTTACCTACGGGAAGCGATAATGCTACTTACGCGTACGCCGATGCTGCCCTAAAAGCGGGATGTTGCTTTATTAACTGTATGCCAACTCCTATAGCCAAAAGCAAAAAGTGGAGATCTAAATTTCAACGGGCTGGGCTCGTGCTTTTGGGTGATGATATAAAAAGCCAATGTGGAGCGACAATTTTAAATCGATCTATTTTGACTTTAATGAAGGCAAGAGGTGTAAATATAACAAGATCGAGCCAGATTAATTTTGGAGGTAATGCCGATCATTTTAATCTAAAATATAGGCCACTTTCTAAAAAAGAATCCAAAGGCGATGCATTAAGAAGTGTTCTTGGGAAAGATGATGAGCCACCAATAATTAAAATGCGATACGTTGAAGAGAACTATGATCACAAACAGGCTAAAATTAAAATCACAGGAATGATCTTCGGCCATATTCCAGTATCGGTAAATTTAACCTTGGAAGATGAGGATAGCCCCAATAGCGCCGGAGTGGTCATCGATGCCATTAGAGCAACTAAAGTCTTAATGGATAGAAAGGCGGTTGATGAAGCGGACAAACTGTCTCCTTTTTTGATGAAATCTCCAGCCACCCAATATTCAGACTCTGAAGCGATTAATCTATTTAATGAAGTCATCGGCAGATAAATAAAAGTGAGTTATATTATTTTAGAGTAAGATAGTCAATTATTTGCTATGCCGATTTCCGTTTATCCAAAATCTCGAATTCAACGTCGTAAGTTATTGATAATTCGTCTCCAATCACCGGTTTGAGCGGGGTACCGCTACCAAATATGAGACCGGTGGTTTTTTTAGAACCACCGGTTTTTTTTGTGATTGATTATTTCTCTCCGCCGCATTATTATAAACAGAGTCGGAATATACAAAATAAAATAGAGTTATAG
>Ga0272443_10002084_pt1 | contig 26610 bp, 20 predicted proteins | sample SSMAcet12_FD_193581 | JGI IMG/M metagenome (GOLD analysis project Ga0272443, IMG submission 193581) | Marine sediment archaeal communities from Little Sippewissett salt marsh, Falmouth, MA, United States - SSM-Acet-12 | ecosystem: Environmental > Aquatic > Marine > Wetlands > Sediment ... | reverse complement strand
GGCGCAACTGAACACTTGTGGGACAACCTCCTCTCATCTGCCGAATCAAGGGGCAGGCCGGGACCCGCAATGGCGGGTTGTTTGCTGCCCATGTTAAATTAAAACGTCAGTTCATGCGCTCCATAAAAGGGACGAAAAAACTGACGCAACTCGCAGGGGTTTGTAAATACGAGTTTTTCAATACGCCCTCGGAGAGAGGGCGTATTATCAATCTACATGACTGCTTCGCAATTCTGTTCGGATGTTACGTTGATGGAGTTTTTTTCCATATACATTTTTTCAAGCGAGAAATATAACTCGGCCATATGTTCGTTGGCCTGAGCGAGAATATCAATAATCTCTCCGATATCAAGTTCCAGATATTCAGCCATTGACAGCGCCTGGCGGGTTGAGACTTTACGAATTGTATTGGTGGCATCAGCCGATAAATCTAATCTCTTTTGTAGCTCATAGATAAGCTTGATGTTTTCTTCGATATCCGGGAAACTTTCATCGAACGGGCCGGAGGTCAACCGGTCAGCCATCATAATGATGTCATTCAACCGCGCATCATCTTCAACGATACGAGGGGCATTAGTCGTATGATGATTCTGAATCACATAAACCAATCGCGGCGGTAGTTTCCAGGCCTCGACCATTTCGGCACCGATATCACAATGGGTAAAATTGAACTTTTCCCTTTCCAGATCAACTATACTTTGTTTTTTCTCCTTAACTTTCTCGGCAATTTCAACGTACTCATCTTTAAAATGCAAAAGCATAATGATAATACCGAGGTCGTGGAGAATCCCGGCTACAAAAGCCTCCTCCGGCTCCCGCTGCTTTAATTCGAGCGCGATATTTTTGGCATTAACAGCAGTTTCTATCAGATGCAGCCAGATTCGTTTTATATCGAACTTCTCGTTCATCTTATCATCGGGAATCATCCCGAAGATCGAGCTGCTCAGCGTAAGCATTTTGATACTATTCCAACCCATAACCGATACTGCTTCGGATATTTTGGTTACTTTTCTGGTACGGCTGTATTGAGCCGAGTTAACCATCTTCAAAACACGAACGGTCAGGGCGACATCTTTGGATATCACGTCGGCGATTTTATTGGCATCGGCCGATGGATCATCGAGAACCTTGAGAACAGAAGCCAGAGATTGAGGCAGGCTTCCGATTTCGCAGACTTTGGCGACGATATCTCGGGGGGTGGGGGAACTCATTAATTAATTTTCTCCTATTACAAAAATTATTAATGCAAGCTATTAATACTAACGTATCGGAAAAAGCAGCCAATTGATTAATACGTAGTAAATACGTAATAAGTAGGTAAACGAACTTTATTTTTAATGGGATTCACGAGACGACTTCCTTAACCGAGTGAATGAGTATGCGGCTTGATTTTTGGCGACTGAGGGCTAAATAATCAATGCCGTTGAAATACGTAAATGTACCTTACATGATTAGCCCAGTACTATATACTGACTTTAATACTGGACCGAAATATGGCGAGTGCAAGACCGCTTTAATTCAACCCGTTATTTTGATAATTAATTTTACTTCCGGTCAATTCTGCGCAGAATCCCGTTCCTATCGAAACTTATCTTGAATTTAACGATCGATAGATTAGATCTGCGGTTGGTAACATCCTCTTTTCCTCTTTTTTCATTAGCGAATGTCCAAAAATCCTCATTAACGGTGGCATGATCTTCCTTTATATTATTATTACTGAACAGATATTTTGAAACTGCCGATGATTGTGTCTGTTCAATCCCGATCTCATAATATGATTCCTGATTACTAAATGAGTATCCCACAATACCGAGGACAGAATGAGATGCGGCATTAATTCCCCACCATTTTTCATTTACAAACTCACTGACAAAATCTTCTTCAGTAGTTTCACCGATAATGTATTTATCAATAAGTGCCAATCTTCTTCGGGATTCCGGAAGACAAAGCTTATCTTTTGCATCTAAGTTGCCTTGATCCATTGCCTTGCTGTACCATTTCAGCGCTTCGGTATAATCTTTGCTTACTCCTTTGCCTTGTTCATACATATATCCAAGTTCATATTGAGCATCCGGATTACCCTGCTCTGCAGATTTTTGATACCACTTAAATGCTTCGTTATCATCTTCGTCTACACCCCATCCATTTACACAAATTTTTCCCATATAATATTGGGCATCACCATATCCTTGGGCGGCTGATAAACGGAACCATTTCGCGGCCTCAACTTTATCGCAGTCCTTACTTATTGAAAAACAGTGATACATCTTCCCAAGCTTAAATTGTGCTTCAGCAAGGCTCTGCTCCGCTGCTTTTCGATACCATTCGCGTGCCTTTGCTCTGTCTTTATCTTTTGAACCAAAACTGAGCAGGTGCAATATATCTCCCAATCTAAGCTGGGCTTTCGCATGCCCTTTTTTTGCGGCCTTAAGATACCATTTTTTCGCTTCTTTTAGGCTAGACTTAACACCCCTACCCTTATCATACATAATACCTACACAGTATAAGGCTTCGATATGTTTTTTCTTTGCGGCTTTTAGATACCATTGAAATGCCAAGGAGTCGTTTTTAGGAACGCCTAATCCCAGCGCGTATATTTCGCCCAAAAGGTATTGAGCATCTTGGCATTTCCGTGTGGCGGCTTCCTTTGCCAGGGATAGAGCTTCAGTGTAATGCTCTAAGTCAATGAGTCCTTTTGCCTTTAGGTAATTTTCAATACACTTATCGTTGGCTTCTGCTAAATCAATTATACCGGACATTAGGAATATTAATAAAAGACTGATAGATAGTGACTTGATGTTCACTTTTATTTTCCTCCCATGTAATTCATTAATTCAAGAGCTTAACATGTTCATTATTAATTTTTCATTTAAACACTCTGACCCCGCCACCAGTATTTAATCCACCCTTTAATCTAGTTCTATAGCCCTTTCTGTCAAGTTGATTTTTGGTTTTATTGTTCAGTACTGTCAGGTGGTAGTTAAAATGAGTAATCCGTCACCATCCAAAGTTCGATAGCGGCTACGGTCTTATTTCGCAACTGATTTTGGTGCTATTACTCATGGAAAATAGCGGCAAAAAAATGTGAAATAGACCTTACAATAAATTCGATTAAAGATAAAGTGAAAGATGTTGTATGTGTAATTAAGGTTATGGAGCAGATTGCAATAGGAGTTTTTATCCGACGATTTTAAGCTTGGCGTATTTTGCCATAATCTTTTTGGTGCCGACACCCGAGAAAAAGACCTCGAGCCGCAGAGACTCGCCGCTTCCCTCGACTTTCACGATTTTACCGCGACCGAATGTGGGGTGCTGGACAATACGCCCGATTCGCATAATCTCCTCGCCCTCATACTCATATTGAGTGTCTTCCTCAAATGTCTTCGGTGACGATTTGGAATCGTGGGGATGTCCGGAGTTGTTCGTCGAATGGTAGGTACGATGATCAACCAATTCGACCAGTTCGGGTGGGAGCTCTTTGAGAAAGCGTGAGGGAACCGATTCGCTGTAGCCGAAACGATTCCGGACCGAGGCCATTGATAGTATCAGATTTTTTCGAGCACGAGTAGCGCCGACATAAAACAGCCGACGTTCTTCTTCGAGTTCCATCGGATTATCAAAAGTCCGCGCCAGCGGGAACAAACCTTCCTCTAGACCGGCCATACTAACCAGGTCAAACTCCAGTCCTTTGGCGGCATGAAGGGTCATCAAGGTTAGTTTATCATCTATCTCGCTGTATTGATCAAGGTCGGTATAGAGTGAGATTTCGGCGAGAAAATTCTCGAGTGTAGGTTCGGTGTACTGCGAGGTGAATTCATTGGCGGCGACAATAAATTCCTCGACGTTTTCGGCGCGATTTTTCCCGACCAGCGGATCTTCGGCAATAAGCAGTTCGAGCAGTTTTAATTCATCGATAATCTGTTCGGTTAATTTAGAGATATCGAGAATCTCTTTTTTGCCTATAAACGATTCAATCAAGTCGGTGAATTTTTTAATCAACGTCGCCGGTCGCCCGCTTAATTCATTGTACTTATCGATTTCAAGACAAGCTTGATACATCGATTTGCCTGCCTTACGAGCAGCCAGGGCCAGTTTTTCAAGGGTGGTCAAACCGATACCTCGTTTGGGGTAATTGACAATCCGCCGAAAAGAGACATCATCTTTGGGATTGGCAATAAGTTTCAGGTACGCCATAACATCCTTGATTTCCTTGCGTTGATAAAACGACACGCCGCCGACAATTTGATACGGCATATTGCGACGGCGAAGTGCTTCCTCGAACGTTCGTGACTGGGCATTGGTACGGTAGAGGATAACCATCTCTTTAAGTGGATACCGTTTGAGGTTTTCGACAAGACTGTCAATCACCACCGTAGCCTCTTCGGTGGCATTATCGGTCATAAACAACTGCAGTTTGTCGCCGCTTTTTATTTCGGTCCAGAGTGTTTTACCCTTGCGGCTGACATTATTGGCGATAACAGCCGAGGCGGCTTCGAGGATAATCCGGGTCGAGCGGTAGTTTTGCTCCAGTTTAATGACTTTAGCGCCGGGGAAGTCTTTTTCGAAATTGAGGATATTGGAAATATCGGCCCCGCGCCAGCCGTAAATAGACTGGTCCTCATCGCCAACCACACAAATATTATGATGTTCACCAACCAGCAGTTTTAGGAGTCGATATTGACTATGATTGGTATCCTGGTATTCATCAACCAGAATATATTTAAACCGATTTTGATATTTTAATCGGATTTCCTCGTTATCGGCCAGGAGTTTTACGGTCCGGAAAATCAAATCATCAAAATCAAAGGCACCGCAGTCGCGAAGACGCTGCTCATAGAGTGAATATATTTGAGCGGTGCGGGTTTCGAAATAACCGGAGGTACGTTCGGCAAACTGCTCGGCATCAAGAAGACTGTTTTTAGCAGCCGATATTTTGCGCCTTTGCGCCGGCGGTGGAAACTGATTGCGCGACAGGTTTAATTCATCCATACAGTTTTTAATCAATGAAATCGCATCGTCTTCATCGAAAATGGTGAAATTCGAGGGATAACCGATGGCAGATGCTTCTTTACGCAGAAGACGGGCACAGAATGAATGAAAAGTCGCGACGGTTAATTGCGAGATTTCGGTGCCGAGAAGCGCATTGATACGCTCTTTCATCTCATTGGCCGCTTTGTTGGTGAATGTTACGGCGAGGATGTTATAAGGCTGGGCCAGACGTTCGGATAAAATATGGGCAACCCGGCTGGTCAGCACCCGGGTTTTACCCGATCCGGCTCCGGCGATTACCAGAAGCGGACCCTCGGTGGTGGTGACCGCCTCGTACTGCACCGGATTTAACTGTTTTAACATCGTCTCGGTCATAACAAAGAAGTTGAATATAAGTATATCATAATTTTTTGCAATGAAGAAACGTGCCGGACTTGTAATTTTATTATTTTAACATTATTTTATTTGTCTATGCCAAAAAAGAAAATTATTCTGATTACTCTGGTGGTGTTGTTTTCGGCGCTGTTTGTTTTTCATGCCGTTTCGGTATGGTTCACGCAGGATGATGCTTATATCTCCTATCGTTATGTTAAAAACTTCCTGGGTGGTGAGGGATTGGTGTTTAATCCGGGTGAGCGGGTGGAGGGATACACCAACTTTTTCCTGATAATCATGATGATATTTTTCGGTCTGTTGGGGATGGACTATATAATTGTCTCCAAGATAATCGGTATCGCTTCGGGCGTGGGAATATTGATACTGATGGTGCTCTGGATAAATAGACTATTTAAAGATAAAGTGGCGGTTTTGTTAACGGCCGCGACTCTCTGGTTACTGGCGGTTAATGGTGTTCTGGCTTATTGGTCGGTATCAGGACTGGAGACATTGCTTTTTACGGCGTTGGTTTTCTGGGGATTATATCTTGCTGAGAACCGGAACATATTATTTGTACCAGTATTGGCGCTTGCTACCTTGATCCGTCCGGAAGGTGGTTTGGTATTTATATTGATTCTTTTGTACTTCCTGCTGACGAAAAGCGGCCGATTAATAGAACTTGGCAAACTGTTGTTGATTTATGTAATCCTATTATTGCCGCAGGTGGTATTCAGATTGTACTATTACAATGATATATTGCCGAATCCGTTTTATGCCAAAACCGGATGGTCAGCCGAATACTTCTTATCCGGGGTACAATATGTCTGGTTATTTTTAAAGCACTACGGTTTGTATGGAATACTGGTTTTACTCCCGCTACTCATGTACAAACAACTACCGAAGACGGTAAGGATGATGCTTTTAATCGTGTACGGATATGTGATTTATATTCTTTTGATCGGCGGTGATGTATTGCATGGGCATCGGTTTTTCGTACCGATTCTGCCGCCTTTGTATTTACTGATTTCGCTGGCGATATACAGAATCGTCGAAAAAATATTTACGCGGCGGCGTATGTATGCGGCGACATCTTCGCTTATGATTATTCTGGTAGTCGGAATTTTATCGTTTATTATACCGCGCGAATGGATGGGAAATATTCGCACAACCGAAAAATTGTTGATAGATAAAATACTCAGGCGGGTTGACTATATAAAAGCTAAGGGGGCGAAGGACGCAACAATCGCCTGCCCGACGATTGGTGCACTTAGCTATAATCTCGATGGTAACATCATCGATATGCTGGGACTGACCGATAAAACGATTGCCAAACATCCCGAAGCAATCGCAAATATATCTTCAACCTGGAAAGAGCGTAATTATAATATACCGTACCTGATGAAACGTAATCCGGATTTGATTCTGTTTTCGACCGGTATTAAACCGTCGGCGCCGGCGGAAAAAGCGTTATTCCTCTCATCAAAATTCCGTAACGGCTATTACCCGGTATATTATCAGGAAGGTAATCATCTGGCGACAATTTATAAACGTAAGGATGGATATACCGGCGAGGATCGTTATTTGGACGATCCGGAATTTATTATCGCCTACACCCGGGCATGGAACAAGATATCGGGCGGCGACTACAGAGAGGCGCTAAAGGAGACACTTAGCTCGATCGAGCTAGGGCCATCGGATTTTTATCTTCCCTATGTGCTGTCGGGGATGATTCTGGTGGAGCTAAACCGGCATGATGAGGCGCTCAAATATTTAAATTATTCTTATAATCTTTCCGGCCAATATGATATGCATGCCGCCGATATGCTCGGTAAATATTACTTAATCAACAATGATACCGCCAAAGCGAATGAGTATTACCGGGTGATTTCCGAGCGTAATCGACTGCGTTAGTCGACACTGAATCAATCGCTAATCAAGGGGGCTTGCAATTTATCCAAAGAGTGATTATTTTTGTATAGTATGCTTAAGCGAAATATAGTTTTTATTGTAATTGTGGCGATTTTTGCGGCGTTGTTCGTTATTCATGCTTTGTCGCTGTCGTTCACGCAGGACGATGCTTTTATTTCGTATCGGTATGTTAAAAATTTCCTGAGTGGTGACGGATTGGTTTTTAATCCGGGTGAACGGGTTGAGGGGTACACCAACTTTTTCCTGATAATCCTGATGCTGTTTTTCAGTTCGTTCGGACTGGATTATATGCTTGTTTCTAAAATTATCGGGATTGTTTCGGGTATCGGGATATTCGTATTAATTGCGCTGTGGGTAAACAGATTATTTGAGCGGCCGAAATCGTATTTTATTACAGCGGGTGTGCTTCTGTTGTTGTCTGCCAATAGTGCGTTTGCGTACTGGGCGATATCGGGACTGGAGACGATTCTTTTTGCGGCGCTGATTTTCTTGGGGATATATCTGGCCTCAAATAAAAACATAGTATGTGTACCGGTTTTGGCCGTTGCGGCTTTAACGCGCCCCGAAGGGAACATGGTATTCCTGTTGGTGTTGGTATATATTTCCCTTGCAAAAGTCTATAGACCTATAACAATCATTAAGTTATTACTGATTTATGTACTGCTGCTGATACCGCAATTGATATTCAGGTTGTACTATTACCATGATATTCTCCCGAACCCGTTTTATGCCAAAACCGGATGGTCGGTCGAATATTTCGGGTCGGGTATTCAATATGTCTGGTTATTTCTGCGTCACTATGGTTTTTATGGAGTACTGATTATTGTCCCGTTGGTACTGTTTAAATTCCTGCCGAAAAAAATGTATTTGATTCTGATGGTTGTCTATGTGTACTTATGCTATATCCTGCTGATCGGCGGTGATGTCCTGCATGGTTTTCGATTTTTTATAGTGTTGTTACCGCTATTATATCTTTTGTTCGTCACGGCGCTGTATCGATTATTTAATAGGATAGTATCGAAAAATGATAAGGTAACTCCCATAATATTGATGATAATCGTGCTGGCGGCGGGAGTCCTGACATTTGTACTGCCGCGTCAATCAATGCAGAATATACATTTTGCCGAGACAAGACTGGTTGGTAAGATGAAAACGCAGGCCGATGTCATTCGTAATGCCTCGACCCGACGTTTTACAATCGGTTGTACCACTATCGGTGCGTTCAGTTATTACAGCAATGCGGTTGTTATCGATATGCTTGGTCTGACCGATAAAACAATCGCGAAACATCCGCAAAACATCACCACTATTAAATCGACCTGGAAAGAACGCAACTATAATATTCCATATTTGATGGATCGTGCACCCGATTTGATTTTATTTTCGACCGGATTGAAACCGTCGGCGCCCGCCGAGAAGGCGCTCTTTTTGTCGTCGAAATTCCGCAAAGGATATTACCCGGTATATCATGATGTCGGGAATCGTCTGTGGGCGATTTATAAACATAAAAGCGAATATAAAACCGAAGGTGAGGATCGATATTATCCCAGTGCAGAGTTTATCGATTTGTATGCCGATGCGCTGGTGCATTTTTTCGAGGGGCGGTACGACCTGTCTCTCGAGTATGCCCGGCAATCGATGATGTCGGCCCCGCCGGATTTTTATCAAATATATACGCTCATCGGTGGAATCATGATGGAGAAGGAAAATCCGCAGGAGGCGTTGAGGTTGTTACAGCAGGCAGTGTTGATATCCGATGGTTACGCCATGCAGGCATGTGATATATTACGACGGTTTTATGAGATGGTGGGTGACAGTGACAGAGCGGAGGAGTATTATAAAATTATTCGTGAGAAGAATCGGTTGGATTAGAGCGCGTCAGAAACACCCATTATGTCGCCTTGAAATTAATATAGCGCAGACAAGAATGTCTGCGCTACTGATTTGTTTTTATCAAAAACTAAAATGCGGCGATGGCATCATCGACGGTGTCGTGAGCATCGAATATTGTCGCCAGCCGGGTGATGGTTAGAAGCGACTGGATACTGTCGGTAATACAGGCCAGTTTTAATTCACCGCCGCCGTTTTTAACCGCGGTCATGGCCGAGATAAGCATCCCCAGTCCGACCGAACTCATCCACTCGACTTTTTTCAAATCGATAACGACTTTTTTCTTGCCGCTGTCGATATACTCATGCAATTTACCATGAAACATGGTTGCATCCGGACCGCCCATAACCTTGCCTTCCAGATGGAAAATAACAACATCGCCTTTGACTTCATCGGATATTTTCATGCTTTTACTCCATCATCTATAGTAGTTATCTGTTTCCAAATTCTTTCGCCTCTATGATGAGCGCTTAAAAACTTATAAAGAATACGCGAAAAAGCAAGCAAAAGTTGTATTGCATATAATCACGTATCAGTCCAGAGTTTTAAAATAATCGGGACGAGTCTCCTTTTTGACAGATCCGGTTGGAATGTTTAATATCTCAATCGAAGTCGGACGATTGCCGCCTATCTGGACTATATCGCCGGATTTCACTATGGCCGACGGTTTCGAACGGCTACTGTTGACCTTGATCAAGCCATTATCGGCCATCTCTTTGGCGATTGTCCGTCGTTTGATGATACCAACACGGGATAAAAATAAATCAAGGCGCATGGGTTATATCTCAGTTATCAGTAATCAGTTGTTTAGTTCGCGGATTTCGACATAAGTACGTTCTTTGATTTCCGCCAGCCATTTATCGACCACCTCGCTGGTTTTAATTCGTCGCGCCATCTCTTTGATTTCGTCGAAATCGTCAGTTGGGTTTAAAACCCGATGTTCTTTCCAGTCGAGTTTTTTAAGAATATGAAGCCCATACTCCGATATCACCGGCCCGTAAACATCATTGATATTCGGCATCTTTTGCATAGCGGAGGCAAAAGAAGCGGGAAGATCTACGGTTGCGAACCAGCCGAGTTCACCGCCCTGTCGACGGGAGTCATCATCGGCTGAATATATCTTGGCCAGTTCTTTAAAATCGACGCCGTTTTTTATCTCATGCATGAGTGAATCAACGAGTTTGTAACTCAGTATTGAATCGACGGCGGTCGGGACAACTTCGAAAAGGATATGCCTTAAATGCGCCGTTTTGCCGCGAATCTCTTCGCACTTGATGATATGATAACCGAACTGGGTTCGTACCGCGCCGGAAATATCACCCGGCGCCAGATTAAAAGCGACGCGTCCGAATTCATCGACCACATCATTCCTGGAAATAAAACCGAGATCACCACCGGTCAGGGCTGTCGGCCCGGAAGAATATTCGCCCGCCATGGCGGCGAAATCGGCTCCGGCGGTTACATTTTTACGTACTCTCTCGGCTAATTGCTGTACCGAATCCTCGGTACCACCGGACGGCTGAAAAGTAATTAAAATATGAGACAATCTGACCGCTTCCGGTTGTTCCGGTAAAGAATCTTTAAAGTCTTTATAAAATTCGAGGACTTCCTGTTTGGATACAGAAATCTCGGAAAGTTTAAAAGATACAAGCCGCTGTTTGAGAAGCTGGTTCTGGATGTCGGGGCGAAGCCGTTTCTTAAATGCCCGCAGGGTTAAACCCTCACGCGATAATTGCTGAAGAAAATCTTCCTCGGATGAAAACTGCGCCGCCGTTTGCGCAATATGTTCCTCGAGAGCCTGTTCGATTTCTTCGTCGGAAACACGTATCATCGTATCCTTTTGCGCCTCGATCAGAAAAAGCCGTTCGGTAATCATCTGGTCGAGGACCTGAGTCTGGAATTCCTCGAGTTCTTCCTGCGTTTCGGGACGGACATTATTCTGGATAGCCAGAATCTGAAGCTGGGCGGCTAACTCCGAAGCCATAATCGGTTCACGTCCAACAACCGCGACAATACCATCGACCGGTTCCAGCGCATAAACCAGCCCGGAAAACAACAGGGCGATAACAATCAATAACGGTGCTAATTGTAATTTACGTTTCATCTACTGTCCGTTCTGTTTAACCGATTGCGGAATCGGCCGGTACTGCAGGCGCTTTTTCATATTGTTCCTTTTCAATACTGGCCCTGATACTGTTTTCATATATTTTAATACTTACTTCGGATTTTTTATTTTCAACCCATTTGACAAAACTATCTCGCTGCAATTCTTTTTCAAGGGTACCCATAATCTGATCCTTAACCATCAAAAAATCTCTGACCTCTTCCGGCTTTTTATCGGCGACATAAATTACCGCTGTCTGCCCTCCCATACTAATAGGTCCGCCGACATCACCGACATCTGTTTTTTGGGCAACCTTGAAAAGTCTGGGAAACACCCGTTCCTCGATATAACCCATATCGCCGCTCGACTGTTTTTTGCCGGCTCGCTCGGTATATTGCGCGGCCTTTATTTTAAATTCGGCTAACGATTTTGTTTTCAGGGCGATGGTTTTGGCCAGTTGATAATCGCTTACCATTATTTCATAAACGTGTATTTTTTCAGGGACGGTGTATTTATCGGGATTATCCTCGTAATATTGACGCATCTGACCTTCATCCGGTTCGCTGGGATACTGAATCGAATCGTTCTGCATCACATCGGCCATCGCCAGTTCCTTGAATTTCTTGATTTTCTTTTTAAACAAGGGATCATCCTCGAGACCTATATTACGAGCCTCGACACTTAAGATATCCATAAAATTCATCTGAAAAATAAAATAAGCGAGACCATCGTAATCATCAAAATCAGGCGCCTGCCGCTGGACACGCATCTGCGTGATACGAGCGAGATACTGCCCGACCGTCATTTGTCCTTTTTCCCAGGTTGCCAGAATCAAATCTTTTTCGTCGCGATCAAGCTGAGTGACATCAAAATCATTTTTGGGTAACGATTCAAGCAGTGATGGCGGATACAAAACCGATCGTTTGTGTATCAAATAATCGCAGGTAACCGTATCGACCCTGACCGTATATTTACCCCGCAGTTCTTCCTTGTAGGTTTCGAGTTTTTGGGTTCGTTCATAATTTTCAACCGCACTACGAATCTGAGGGGCCATCTCTTCGTAGGTTCCCCGCAGTTCATTGGGACCGCGATCAACCATTTTAACAATATGCCAGCCGAACCGGGTTTCGAATGGTTCCGAGATTTCGCCCGGATTTAATTTAAAAACATTCTCGGAGAAAGTGTTATCCATCTGTCCCCAGACAAAATATCCCAGGTCACCCTGATTGGTTTTGGCCGACGGATCGATGGAATATTTAACGGCGAGCTGTTCGAAATTACCTCCGTTTTTCAGGCTGTCGATAATCATCAGGGCAGTGTCTTCGCGCGGCAGAAGGATATGTGAGGCTTTCACCTTAAACTCCAGCTTAGCATAATAATCCTTGACATCGGCATCGGTGATATCAACCAAATCGGATACTCTTCGTTGATAGAGAACATCGAGCAGGAACCTATCTTTATTGGCCAGGACAATTCGATTAATCTCTTCGGATTCATCGATATTATGCTTGTAAGCTTCCTGTATTAAAAGCTGGTAAATTACCAGCGTATCGACCATTGCCTTACGCGCTTCGAGTTCCTCATCGAACGAGTCATAAGTTTTACGGCTTCGACCAATAAAATCATCGAGATCCTCGGTATAAATTTCATCACCATCAACCACAGCTACCACATCACCTTCACCCCCACCGCCGCATCCACCGAAAAGCATTGGTATTAAAAACAGAACAAACAGCGACAATATCGTTAGCATTGATTTTTTCATAAATTCTTTCCCTTTGGCTTAATAATTTTCACGATTTTTATACGGTCTGAAAGCAAATTCGTTCCTCAAGTTGACTTAGCCTTAAACTATACTATTCGAGCCGACATTAAGCAAGCGGTTTTTGGGGGTAGATGGTTAGATTGGAAGAGGTTAAAAGGCTCTTAATCAGTCCGATGGGGACGGATATACGACCGTTGAAATCAGTCCCTGCATTATTACGGAAAAATGATTAACCATTTCGACGGAAATTGATTAAATTGGGCGGTGGTTTGAAAATTGAGATATTGGTTTTAAAGGCAAATTATGAAATTATACTTCGGTAATGAACAGATAAATATTCGGCGCCGTCTGCCGGTGTTGCCGCTTCGGGATACGGTCATATTCCCGCATATAATCTATCCGTTAATGGTCGGACGACAGTTTACTATCTCGGCCATGCAGCAGGCACTGATTTCGGATAAACAGATATTTTTATGTACGCAGAAAAATCCGGAAGTTGAGGTTCCGACGCGTGATGATGTTTATGATGTCGGGGTGGTGGCTCGGATTTTACAGGTTATGAAACTGCCCAACGGGACGATGAAAGTGCTGGTCGAGGGATTAGTCCGTGGCAAGATACAATCGTTCCGAAAAACACGCGGCGTATTTTTTACCGGTTTGGAGTTAATTGCGCCCGAAGAGAAGGTTGATAAGGAGATTGAGGCTATTTCCCGTTCGGTGGTTGAGCAGTTTACCGATTATGTTAGGCTCAATCGGCGGATAGCGGATGAATTGCTGATGACGATTTCATCGATAGATAATTACCAACGGCTGGTCGATACAATAGCCAGCAATATCCTGCAGAAAACACCTGCCAAACAGGAGATTCTTGAATTAAAATCGACCAAAGCTCAGCTTGAAAAAATTTATGAAATCCTTCGTTCCGAAATAGAGATTCTTCGAATCGAGCAGCGTATCGAAGGAACGGTGCGCGAGGCGCTTTCGAAGGATCAGAAAGAGTTTTATCTTCAAAAACAGCTCAAAGCTATTAAAGATGAGCTGGGACAACAGGAAGAACCGGGCAATGAAGTTGTCGATCTGCTTGATAAACTCAAAAAATTGAAAGCACCGAAAGAAGTTATAACCAAAGCCGAGGATGAGATAAACAAACTTTCGAAAATGCATCCATACTCGGCCGAGTCGGCGGTGGTGCGAGGGTATGTCGAATGGGTCCTGGCGCTACCATGGGATATTGTAACTAAAGACCGCAGCGATTTTAAAGAGGTCGAATCGATTCTCGACGGTGACCATTACGGTCTGGAAAAACCGAAAAAACGAATTCTGGAACACCTGGCGGTTTTAAAAGTGGCCCGCCGGGTGAAAGGTCCGATATTGTGTCTGGTCGGTCCGCCCGGGGTCGGGAAAACTTCGCTGGGACGTTCGATTGCACGTGCGATGAATCGTAACTTTGTCCGGATGTCGCTCGGTGGGATTCATGATGAGGCCGAAATCAGAGGACATCGACGGACATATATCGGCTCGATGCCGGGACGGATCCTGCAGTCGCTTAAAAAAGCAGGTTCGTCGAATCCGGTTTTTCTGCTTGATGAAGTCGATAAAATCGGAACCGATTTTCGTGGAGATCCGGCGGCGGCGCTTCTGGAAGTGCTTGACCCGGAACAGAATGTTGCATTTTCGGATAATTATCTCGAACTGGATTTTGATTTATCAAAAGTGCTGTTTATAACAACCGCCAATTCGTTGTCCGGAATACCACCGGCACTGGAAGATCGGATGGAGACAATCCGGCTTCCCGGTTATCTTGAATACGAAAAAATCAAAATCGTACGCGGTTACCTGCTTCCAAGATTGATAAATGAGATGGGACTGGGTGGAGCAAAAATTAAAATAGATAATAAGTCGCTGGAATATATTATCAGGTACTATACACGCGAATCTGGTGTGCGGGAAATCGAAAGACAGTTGTCCTCGATTTTAAGAAAAATTGCGCAGATTATCGCAAAGGGTTCAAGAAGGAAAATATTCAATATCGGACTTGCCAAAATAAAAGAATATCTCGGGGCACCTAAATATATATCGACCGATATTAAAACAACACCGCCGCCGGGATATGCAATCGGTCTGGCCTGGACAGAAGCAGGCGGCGAGGTACTTCCGGTTGAGGTATCGCTGATGAAAGGCTCGGCTAAACTGACTATGACCGGAAAACTGGGCGAAGTGATGCGAGAATCGGCGTCGGCCGGACTGTCATATATCCGCAGTCGCGCCGAAAAATATGATTTGAAGCCTGATTTTTATGACAAAATGGAAATTCATATACATGTCCCGGAAGGGGCGGTGCCCAAAGACGGTCCTTCGGCCGGTATTACGATTCTTCTCGCGCTGCTTTCGGCGTTGACCAAAAAACCGATCCGCCCCCGGATCGCATTCACCGGCGAGATTACACTCAGCGGGGATATTCTCCCGATTGGCGGTTTAAACGAAAAACTTCTGGCGGCCAAACGGTTAGGGATTATGGATGTGATTATTCCATTTCATAACAAAAAAGATATTCCAGAGCTGCCTAAAGAATTAATAAAAGATATGAACTTGATTCCGGCCAAAAGCGCCAAAGAAGCGATAAAAATTGCTTTTAATAAATTGCCTGAAACAAAAAAGTCTCACCGGAGAAAAAATGTAAAAAAAGCTGTTAATAAAAATTAAACTTTCCTATAATAGCCCGGCTATTCAGAATTAGAAAAATGAAAAAGGCGATTAACGCGACATTTGTCGGTTCCTATAAAGATGTCCGGAGAATACCAGCCGATAATCGCCCTCAGATAGCATTCGCAGGACGTTCCAATGTCGGCAAATCAACATTATTAAACAAGCTGGTCGGTAAGAAAAAACTGGCGAAAACCTCGAAAACGCCCGGCCGCACCCAGATGATTAATTTTTTCCTGATAAACGATAAATATTATTTTGTCGATTTGCCCGGTTACGGTTACGCGAAAGCATCTCCGCAGGCGAAAAAAGAATGGGGGCGGCTGGTTGATAATTATCTCGAGCAATCGCCGCACCTGAAAGGTATTGTATTCCTTCTCGATTGCCGCCGTGATCCCAACGAGGACGACCTGATGATGATTGATTGGATTGAAAACAGTGGTATCGGCTATGCTATTATCCTGACTAAAGCGGATAAGCTGAGTAAAAGCCGGATATTAAAAAAGACAAACGAAATCGAGACCGCCTTCAGGCAAAAACCGATACCGTTTTCGTCGATGTCGGGTATCGGGAAAATCGAACTGTCGCGATGGATAGAAGAAATTGTGAGCAGAGAAAAATAACGATTTAAAATAAGAAAGTATGTTATGAAAAGAAATGTTATTGTCCTCGGTTGCCAGTGGGGTGATGAAGGCAAGGGGAAAGTTGTCGATCTGCTGGCGCGGGACGCCGATGTTATCGTTCGTTTCCAGGGGGGCGCCAACGCCGGACATACGATCGAAACCGGCGGCAAAAAATTCATTCTGCACCTGATTCCGTCAGGTATCATTCATCCCGGTAAAATATGTTATATTGGCAATGGGGTGGTGATGGATCCGTTCGGATTGATGGAAGAACTGGAGATGCTGAAGGCGGAAGGTATCGATACTAAAGGTCGGTTGTTTATATCTTCGCTGACCAATCTGGTGATGCCGTTTCATAAGATGATAGATGCCATCGAGGAGAAAAAGCGGGGCGGATGCGGACTTGGCACAACTCTACGCGGAATCGGTCCGGCCTATCGCGATAAAGTCGCCCGCTGCGGTTTTCGTTTGTGTGATTTATATGCTCCGGACAGACTCAAAGAAAAACTGCATAAGTACCGTGAATCAAGAATGGAATGGTTTGCCGACAGCTCCGACGAGCGCGGCGATATCGATAAAACCTACAATGACCTGATGCAAATTGCACCCAGGCTTAAAGATTGCATGACTTCGGTTTCTATTGCCCTGGCCAAACATCATAATGATGGTAAGGCGATACTGTTCGAGGGTGCACAGGGTGCGCTTCTTGATGTTGACTTTGGTACATACCCGTACGCGACATCATCAAATACCACTATCGGCGGAGCGTTAACCGGTTCCGGTGTTGGGCCGAAAATGTTCGATGATATTGTCGGGATAGTGAAGGCGTACACAACCCGTGTCGGCGAGGGACCGTTCCCAACCGAGTTGAACGATGATATCGGCAAAAAACTTCGCGATGTCGGCAGTGAGTACGGCGCTTCGACCGGTCGGCCACGTCGCACCGGATGGTTGGATCTGGTGATATTGCGTCATGCCTGCCGGGTGAATGGTGTCGAAAAAATCGCGGTGACAAAACTTGATGTGCTCGATGGTTTCGATAAATTAAAAATCTGTACCGGTTACGAATTAAACGGTCGTGAGATACATGAGGTCCCGCTTGATCCCGCCGATTTTTATAATGTCAAACCGATTTACAAAGAGATGGACGGCTGGAAAACTGAGACAACGGGGATTAAAACATTCGAGGAGTTGCCCGAGAAGGCAAGAAATTATTTGAAGTACATCGCTGATGATTTGGGTGTCGGGATTTTACTGGTCTCGACCGGCGCCCGCCGCAACGCAACGATAATGGTTTGACAATCATATAAATACAAACATTGTGGCGTCGGGTCGCCGTACCCGACGCATAAATAATCACGCCAAAAACAACATCGCGACACCGGCAGCTGTGATAACCGCACCGATAAAAGCACGGAACGATACTTTTTCTTTAAAAACTATTATCACCAGCGGAATAACCAATACCGGAACCGTCCCCATGATAGCCATCGCCACCCCCGCCTCGGTATATTTAACCGCCACCAGCGATAACCAAACACCCAGAAACGGTCCGCATATTGAGCCGCCGATAGCCAGGAATATCAATTTGTGGTTTTTAAGTTTTTCAAATGTTACAAATGTATCGCCTTTGAAAAAACCAAAAAGCCATACCGCACCGGCGGCGGCAGTCATACGGATTAATGTTGCCGGCAATGGCGACAGGGTGTCAGCCATCCCGGCCTTGGCCAGTACCAGACCGATTGCCTGACCGGCCGCGGCGCATATCGCCAGTATTATACCCAGACCTTTTGATCCGGATTGAACCGGTTGTGAATTATTAACCGGTTGACGTTCGGCGGTCACCCACCAGATGCCGCCGATCGTAATAAGAATTCCGATAATCGACAATATTGCCAGATGCTCACCCAGCATAACCCAGGCAGTGATAGCCGCGATAATCGGCGAGACTGCAAAAATCAGAAGCGTTAACCTTGTGCCAAGCACAACAAAGGCGCGAAAAAGACACCAATCACCCAACGACAACCCGATAATACCACTGGCGATCAAATAAATATAGGCGCTATTCGAAACATCACCCGGCCAAAACTGCCCGGTCGAAATTAAGAACATGACCATAAGAAATAACGCGGCCATCGGGATACGTATTTTGTTAAGGTGGTATGAACCTATCAGACGACTCGCCAGAGTAAACAAAATCGAGCCACACGCCCACAATGAAGCGGTTCCCAAGGCGGCAAATTCACCTAAAAACGACATGGGGCAATATAGCATTCAACATTAAAATATCAATCCTTAGATAATAAAGAAAATCTGCTGCAACCCTGAGCCGTATTGACTTTCATAGACTGATTGGCTATTATCGTAACTATTTGGCCGGAGGAAAAAAACATGCGTTATGTTTTACCGCTTATTTTCTGCTTTTTATTATTGATTTCAATTTCTGTGGCGCAGGATAAACCCGAGACGGTTCAACCGCCCGATACAATCCTACAAATAATCGACAGCTCGCAAACAACAGCGACAACCGAATCGGAAACCGATTTTGTTTATCCAATGTCGGCCGAACGCAAGGCGAAACTTATATCATATTCGAAATTCAAAAATGTCTGGCGGTTTGTCTCGTTTTTTATCGAAATAATCATAATGGCCTTGTTACTATATACCGGATTGTCGGCCAAATTCAGAAACTGGGCCGAATCGATATCCAAAAAGAAATTTCTGGTGTATCTGTTTTATATTTTGTTTTTCTCAATATTTGTGTTTGTGGTAAATCTTCCATTCGATTACTATCGCGGATTTTTAATCGAGCATGACTACGGTTTTTCCAACCAGACATTCGGTGAATGGTTTACCGAAAGTTTAAAATCGCTTGGGATAACTTTTATTTTCGGCGTATTGATTCTTTCGGCTTTGTACGCATTGATAAATAAATTCAAACGATGGTGGTTATGGTTTGCGGTCGGGACGCTTCCGTTTATGGTACTGGTTATAATTATTTTTCCGGTTGTTATCAGTCCGATATTTAATGACTTTCAACCGCTAAAAGATCAGCATCTGGCCGACGAAATGAAGCAACTGGCGGCACGGGCGGGAATTCAGGACCCGGATATTTTCGAAGTGAACGCTTCGAAACAATCGAAAAAATTAAATGCATACTTCACCGGAATGCTGGGCACGCGGCGTATTGTTTTGACTGATAATATTATTAATGCCTTCACGGTTGATGAGTTAAAATATGTCATGGGACATGAAATCGGGCACTATAAAATGAACCATATCTGGAAAGGCCTTTTCCTGGCGATCGGTATTATCTTTGTCGCGATGTTTCTGCTTGACAAGTCGCTGCATGGAATGATAAAACGCAATAGCAAACGTTTCGGATTTAGCCGGCTCGGCGATATCGCCAGTCTTCCGCTGATTTGGTTGTTTGTAACGGTCTTTAGTTTTGTCACCCAGCCTATCAATAATGGAGTCAGCCGGGTGATGGAGTATCATGCTGATGAATACGGTTTGAAATTATCGGGTGTATCAGCCGAAACGGCTGCGATTGCATTTGATAAACTGTCGGTTTACAATTTATCCGATCCCGAACCGCCGAGTATAATTGAGTTCTGGTTTTATGATCATCCGGCGCTGGCCAAACGAATCGCCAATGTAAAAAAATTATATAAGGACTTACAGACTGAATCGTAAACAACGGTTATTATATAACATTTATTCGGAGTGTAGAAGATGCGTGAAATAAGTACCGAGACCGTCACCGATGCGGTCCGAACGCTATGTATGGATGCCGCCACCGATCTGGGCGAGGATGTTCTGGTGGCGATAAGAAATGCCAAAAAAGTTGAGGAGTCGCCGGTCGGGCTGGATATTTTAGAGCAGATCGAGAAGAACGCCCAAATCTCCCGCGATGAAAAAGCCCCGATGTGTCAGGATACCGGATATGCGGTCCTGTTCGTTAATATCGGGCAGGATGTGCATATCAGCGGCGGCGATTTTTATGGTGCAATCAATGAGGGTGTTCGTCGCGGTTACAAAGACGGTTACCTTCGCAAGTCGGTACTGAGCGATCCGATCGAACGTAAGAACACCGGTGATAATACTCCCGCGGTCATTCACACGGTCGTTGTCCCCGGCGACAAATTAAAAATCGTCATGGCGCCCAAAGGAGGCGGCTCGGAAAATATGTCGGAAGTACGCATGATGAAACCATCCGACGGTATCGAGGGTGTCAAAGAATTTGTAGTCGATCGTGTTCTGCGCAGCGGCGGGAAACCGTGCCCGCCGGTAATTGTCGGCGTTGGTATCGGCGGTACATTCGAGAAATGCGCCATGATTGCCAAACAGTCGCTTCTCCGCGAAGTCGGGAATCGTCACCCGAATAAATTCTATGCCGACCTGGAACTGGAGCTTCTGGAAAAAATCAACAAACTCGGTGTTGGCCCGCAGGGTCTGGGCGGAACGACAACCGCGCTCGACGTGCATGTCGAAGTTCACCCGTGCCATATCGCCTCGCTTCCAGTGGCGGTGAATACGCAGTGTCATGCGGCACGGCATAAAGAAATAATTTTGTAACCGAGGGAGTATTTATACAATGGCTGATAAAAAAATATTGACGACCCCGCTCACCGACGAAGCGGTTGCGGATTTAAAAATCGGTGACAATGTTTTAATAAACGGTACTATTTACACGGCGCGCGATGCCGCGCATAAACGGCTGGTCGAACTGGTCGAAAAAGGCGAGAAGCTTCCGTTCGATATTAAAGGTGCGATAATATATTTTGCCGGTCCGACACCACCCAAACCGGGACAAGTTATCGGGTCGGCCGGACCGACTTCATCTTACCGCATGAACCTCTATTCCCCGACACTGATTAAAGTCGGACAGAAGGGGATGGTCGGTAAGGGTGATATGGGTCCGGCGGTGATGGATGCGATGAAAGAGCATAAGGCGGTTTATTTTGTTGCGGTCGGCGGGGCCGGCGCGTTGATATCGAAATCGATTACCGCCGCCGAGGTTATCGCTTATGAGGACCTTGGAGCCGAGGCGATTCGTAAGCTGACGGTAAAAGAGTTCCCGGCGATTGTCGCGATGGATTGCCACGGCGGCAACCAGTTCGAAGAAGGCATCAAGCAGTATAGTAAGAAGTAATTAAATAGCACTGTACCCGGCAGATATCCACATCTGCCGGGTGCGGCGACAGGACAACACATTCAAATAGGCTGGTGCATTCTTCCTTTGTCAGGACTTCGCAAAGTCGAACATCAGCCACACATGGGGATTAGTGTATGTATATAGCGGTTATTGCTCTATTCATAATGCTGGTGGCTTTAATTGTTGGATTAATATTCCGCGAAAAGTTTTCATATTCTCGAGTAAAGGAAATCTTAACCAATCCCTCGGATTACGACAGCGAAAAACTGGCGACCGCGATAGAAGTTTTAATAAAAAAATACCCTGATAAATTACCCGGCTTAATAAACAATGATACCATTCAGAATATCGATTCAAAATTCGCTGCCGATAAATATCAATGCTATTATTTTGAGTTCATCAAAGAATATGCCGCAAATATAGACGATTTATCACCACTGCTTTTTCGGGTCTTTCAACCTTACTATTTGAAATGTCTGCTTATGGGGGGTGCGGATCCGAATATTAAAGATGAATATGGTAATACCCCATTGCACAACGAGTTATATGAGTCGATAGATTGGGGAAGTAAGATTTACGAAGATCACAAAACCCGGAATCCGGAAACGGTTAAGGTCCTATTGTTATTCGGCGCCGATGTGAACATAAAGAATATCATAAAGAATAACAAACAAGTCAGCCCATTTGATATTATTTCACGAGTTGTCTTTGATTGCCCTGTTCATATGGAAGAAAAAGACAAAAAAGACGCAAAGGAAATTTATAAAATTATGCGCGAGAAAGGCGGCGTCAACAGCGATCCAATCAAAGAGGCGGAATTAAAATTAATAGAAGATACGCCACGTGAATATCGTCACCTGATAAAAGAGGATCACATCAAACAGGTTGCTGACCTGCAAAATAGAAAATTCGATGTAGAATATCATCGCGAAGAAGGCTATTATAAATGGACCAAGCCTAAAAAGAAAAAGGGTACGCTAAAATTCACGCCGGCGGAACGCCCGGGTTTTCAAAAGATTCAATGGGTATTGACAGAAGACAGAGATTACGAACCTTTGACTTTGGAAAAAATTCCAAAAGTTATCTTAAGCAGGGATTGCCCTCGTATCGAGGTTATTATCAAAATCCCGCCCGAAAAGATTTGGAAAAAGAAAAAGGACGAATATATAGAAATAATACCGTTAAATTCTGAATAGAGGTGTAGGGTACCTTTGTCAGGATCGCTCTTCGCTCCGATTATTTCGTTTCATTCGGGAACCCTTAGGGGCGACCCTTGCGCCCACAATGGTGGGGTTATTGCCCTTGTTTGATATACATCAGAGGTAAAATCAATCGCCTCTCAATCCACAATTTCGCGATTTTTTCTCATATTTGAATTCTTTATAAAAATCATATATATTGAAATATGCAAACCTCACTCCATATTTACGCGCTTGTGCAGGAGATGCAAAACAACATCAAAAATGCTGTTTTCCGCGGAACGGAGTTTTATAAAAAACAACGCGAGGCCTATCTCTTTTTTAAAACCAAAAAGGGTGTGTATACGCTCGGATTGGTGTATCATCCTCATGCGTTCGGAACATTCTTGATTCCGCGCGGGAAAATCAATATCGACACAACCGAAAAACCTTGGCCGTTTTTCCAGCCAGCTTATGGATGTACGGTGCAATCGATAGAACAATTTGATCTTGACCGGATATTTAAAATTAAACTTGCTGGTAAAGAAGATACATTCTCGATTATAGTCGAAGCCATCGGTCCCAACGGTAATTTCTGGCTGCTAGATAATAACGACAAAATAATCGCGACACTCCGGAACAAGAAATACGATAATAAAGAAGTGTACCATCCGCCGCCTGCGCCGGATAGATTAAATCCATTTGATATAGAGCTTCGTCACTTGATAGAAATTTTAAGCGGCTCCTCACAGTCGCTTGATAATATCCTTCGTAAGAATATTCTCGGACTGGATAAAATTCTTATCGATGAAATTATATTCCGCGCCGGGCTGGATTATGATATCCCCGGTGGCGAATTGAATCGGGAAAATATCGAGACTGTTTTATCGACTATAAAAAATATTACCAAAGATTTCGATGGTTATAATCGCGGTTATTGGTATGCGCATCGGTCGGGTAATGTCGCCTACCCGTTAAAACTTCGGACACTCAGCGAGGAGGCCAATAAAAACAAATCTCTCTCGCTGGCTGTAATGGATGCCATCCGCTCGAAACGAATCGCGAAAAGTGAAATCGATGAAAAACAGGAGATATTAAAAGCAGTCGAGCGGTATGTCAAAAAGTTAACACGTAAAGTGAACGGGATAAAAAAAGATTATGAGAGAGCACATGATTTCGAGCAGTATAAAAAATATGCGGAGCTTATAAAGATATTTCCCAACCAGGTGAAAAAGGGGATGGAGTTTGTCGAACTGAATGATATCTATTCCGATAATGGTGCAAAAATAATTATCGAGCTTGATCCGGCGCTTCAGCCGATGCAAAACGCCGAGGTGTATTTCAAAAAATATCGTAAGGGGAAGGATGCCCTGGCGCTTCTGGAACGAAGGCTGGAAGTATCGGAGAAGGAACTTAATACCGTATTAACGATGCAGGAAGAGTTAAACGATAATTATGAAACCGCGATTAATAAGTACGAATCGGAAATCTCCGGTATTATGCCGAGAGAGGCGACCGCTCGTGTAGTTGTTGTCCGGTTACCATACAAAGAGATGACTCTCTCGACCGGCGTCAGAATATTTGTCGGTCGCGATGGTGCCGATAACGATAGTACAACATTTAATCATGCCAAACCGTATGAGTTATGGTTCCATGCGTCCCAGTGCCCCGGTTCGCATGTGGTGATGAAGTTCCCCGACAAGAATTTTGTACCATCAAAAGGTGAAATCGCCGAGACAGCGGCGGTGGCAGCGTATTTCTCGAAAGCGAAAAACTCCAAAACCGTACCGGTTATATACACACAGAAAAAATATGTCCGTAAACCGCGTAAAGCCAAACCGGGATTAGTAACAGTCGAGCGCGAGACGATGGTCATGGTCGAACCAAAAAAACCGGTATGAGTCATAGGTTGCGAAACTTAAAGGATGCCTAATCCGTTTCACTATTGTACATACACCGCGATTGAATGGCTCGATTGCATCACTATCTCACTTCGGCTATCTAAGCCTGCGGCAACCAGAGGATCTTCCTGCTTAAAAATTATAACCAGGTTATAGAATCTCGGATTACCTACCAGCGGCAAGAGGTCGGCTGCACTAAAAGTGTATGAACCGTCATTTGTCGTGTTTGCCGAAACATCGGTAGTGTCACCGGATGCTACCAACGTTAAACGAACCGACCCTGCACAATAATCTTCCCAGGTTACCGCGAAACCGTCGGTGGAAACTGTTGCCATATTGGCCGGGGAGGTAATTCTTGGAGAACACACAAGAAATTCTGTCTGACAGCCCATGGAAGGAACAGAACTGTTACCGTAAATATTAAATAAATATGTTTCACTATTGTCTAGCCACCGTAACGAGGGTTGTTCGACATAAGTATAACGTCCGCTGTAAGCAGAGTAATCCATAAGATTACCGTTGACCTTCACCGAATCGGCTGCCAATGTATCAATCGGCCCATTAGGCGCATAGGAACTATCGAACCGGACTCTAATCTCATCATCTGCAAATATCCCATCCATTAACCGAGATTCAAGTTCAACTCTGGCATAAACGCCGATGGTTGGGGTTGCGGTCGTGAATTTCCATGTTGGCCCTATAATTGAATCGGTTGGCGAACGGAAAACGACTATTTTCCAGTAATAGGTCAAACCACTCTCCAAATCCTGCATTTGGGCAGTCCTGGCATACGTACTATCAATATACTTGACCGGATCCGATAGTGTGTCGAAATAAAGATCAACATAAACCACTTCGTGTCCCGGATTGTGAATATCCCATGAAAGCGTGAGATCGACATCGACGCCGATTGAATCATCACCCGGCGATGGATTATACGGTGTAAAGGGAACCACATCGGTCGTAGTAAAAAACCAGATTGGCCCTATCAACGAATCATCAGCGGCATTGTACGAATTCACTTTCCAGTAGTAAGTTTCATCCAATACAAGTGTTCCCGGCGTGAACGCTGTATCACTCTGGCGTGTACTTACCAGCGGCGGAGGATTGGTTGTTCCGAAGAACACATTATAACTGATAGTCTCGATATCTGGATTATAACACTGCCACGCTAATTCCGGGTCGGTAACTATATCAACGGCGGCGCTTTCAGGTGTGGGATTATATACCGTTAGGGCCGGCCAGAAAACATCGTTGGTGTAAAACCAACTCATTCTGCTTCGATCCCAGCCATTTCCGGCTTTGACTTGAATGGACCAATAATATGTTTTACCTGTTTCCAATCCAGCAAGTCGATATTCAGTAATATTATTTACCGAATCATATAGCTTAGAATCAGGTAACGCCGACCCGTGATCTATGGTGTCGAGGTAAATGTAACTCCATATATCTCCGGTGGCCCCATAATAATTCCACATCAGTGTTACATAGTTGGTATAAACGCTATCGTAGGTAACGGGACAAACCAACGAAACATCGAAAGGATCGTCCGAAGAAGAAGGAGCGTCGCATTCAAAACAACCGGAGAGTGTAAAAGATATTATTATGAAAAAAATGATGCTAAGATATATCCTGAATTTCATATACGGTGCTCCCTACAACAGATTATTGATTTTTCCCGGTTACGCAAACACGGAACAATGTCACAATCGCTTAGATATGCCAACTACTCACTGCATGTAGCAAGCCAACACATTAATTATTAACAATATAATGACTTTTACATTATTCTGTCAAGTAATGCCTGCGGCAATTTGGTCAGAGCGCGCAGCACTTTGCCTATGATTTCCAACTGCGAATAAATATTTCGGCAGGTCTTGCTTCCGATTTATCGGAAGTGTGACCTGCCGCTGGTTTATGCTGTCAGGTCACACACTCGAAGACTCGCGCAAGTCACTATGTTATCAATTGAGCCTCGTTGTAAAAAGGTATAAT
>Ga0272443_10002080_pt1 | contig 26690 bp, 21 predicted proteins | sample SSMAcet12_FD_193581 | JGI IMG/M metagenome (GOLD analysis project Ga0272443, IMG submission 193581) | Marine sediment archaeal communities from Little Sippewissett salt marsh, Falmouth, MA, United States - SSM-Acet-12 | ecosystem: Environmental > Aquatic > Marine > Wetlands > Sediment ... | reverse complement strand
CGTCATGGTATTTGATGCCATTTGGCAACTCATCTCTAAACAATTCCATTATATATTGGTCCACGATTTTTAGACGCTGCGTATGAGCCTTGTACCCTAATTTCATACCAAGAGACCTCCACAACTGTACGCAACAATATTTGAATAGGTGGTCGAAGAGGGGCTACTCGATGGGGAACGCAGCGAAAAACGACAGGACAGCTTTAGATTGAGTGTCAGATAATAATTACTAATCCGATGTGGCAAATATTGTCAAGATTTATGAGGCGTTGATTCAGAATTGGATTATACAAAGAGGGTTTCCAACCTGGCTCAATGTTACCATTGCAAATAATATTTGGGTTGCGGGTTAGATTGGCTATTTTGTTTCCAAAAGGCAGGCTTATCCGTACAAATATCTTGTCAAACATCCAACTATTAGAAATTATGTGGTTTATTGAAATAAGGCATGGCAATCCAATGCAATCGTCAAATTAATAGGTATGAGGTCATATCCGCCCGTTGAAAGAAACTCGCTTTTACCGGCACTCTAATATATTTATTGTGTCTAGTATCATGTGTGTGAGCGTCTCTGTATTTAGGCCTTCCATAAAATCTGGCGGGTGCTTGTCACCATCGACGCGATTCAGTGCGTCCCGCAATTGAACACAGGCGGTTTCATAGTCACAACGCTGATCAAATCGCTTGAAGCTTTCAGCATATCTTTGAAAGCTCTTAAGCGGCAACTCGCAATATGATCGCGTCCTGTAAATTTAATCGTTTCGTTTTCCACAAACTCATCGAAAGAATTGATGAGGTAACTCATAAGTTCACCCGGAGGTACTTCCCCAATTACACCAACGCCCTGAACTGGTATAAATACCTCTGAATAGGTTGCGTTTCTCGATATTCTCAATTCGGCAGAATGGGCTCCGAGAGTCGAAGGTGAAAACTCGACAACAATATCATAAGTTTTTTCATTAGGTATATATATCGAGGGAGGCGGGACATCATTGCAACCTCATCCAGCTTAAAATTAGTGAGCGAAAATATTACGGTTGACGATGAACCGATTGTCACATCACCGAAATCCCATTCCTTGGGGCTGCATTCGCACCTAATGGCAGCAACTTGCATTGGAACCGAAATAGCTTCAGGCCAATTTCAATAGGGTGATATATTCATTTTAATGGGGATAATTCCTCGAAAGTGGGCGTATCACCTTATTCATTATCTGGTCCATAACCTTGTCCAAATAGTTAAGGCGATAATAAACCTTCAGGTAAATCCAGCGCCATGAGACACCTTGCCACTAAATGCACACAGCAATTTATTGTATTTATAACAAATACGGTTTTAATGTCACAACGATTGTTGAAAAGTCAAACATATCAGCAGGATGTTGCCTCGAAGGTGCTAATAATTTACATACCATACCGAGTAATCATCAAGAAGTTGATAATTTTTTGATTTTTTATCTACCGCTTTGAGATAATCAAGTTCAAGTATAAATTCCCTCTGATCGCTTAATCGTTTTACATTTACCACTATTTGTTCATCATAATCTTCATCTTCAAACAAATCGAGAATTTCGAATTTGTCTTTATATGATGGATTGTCTTTTTTGAGTTTTTCATATTCTTTTTTATTACCATGACCAAAAACATATTTTTCTTCCCATGGAAAATCCTCAAGCCCCGTTACAATACATGGGAATTCGATATTTTTTTTCAGATAATGCAAATATTTTGCAACAGTTTCCGGTGATTTTTCCTGCATTTCTTCATTATCCACATCACCGTCTGCAAGAATTGAAGCAATTCTATTTTCCTGGATATCCATCTTTAAATTTACCTCTCATTCAAGTCCAGCTTGCTTGCCATAGGGCCAAGCATTAGAAATTACAACAAATAAGATAATACGTTCTGGCTATAACATTAAAATCCTCCAAATGATAGGATTTTAACCATAGCGCATAGTGACCGGGCATTCAGGTAGGTAATATGTTGAATATTTTGATTAACGCTCCAGCCCTGTGCGTTAGCGACCTGTGCTGGAGCCCTTTCACAAAAGATCACAGTACGAACAATCAAAGATGCTGTAAAATCCGCGAGGACCATCAATCCACTGGAGTTGGTTTTTAGTCCGATGCACGGTCGGTCACAGACCAAATATCTATGGCTGGAAGTTCGGTTCCTGCCTAATGTGACGTAGGCATTCACTGAGTGACAAATCCCGGTATACTTCGAACCACTGGCCCGTGTGTCGCATATAGGACAGATGAAACCGGTTGCCCCCCGCATACTCCATCCGCGCAAAATTGGCGTCAAAGAATGGAGACATGGCATTTGGACCGGGACACGCATACTTCGCGCAAAAGTAAAAGTAGTTTCGGTACCACTTTGTAAAGATATCAACGATATAGTTAAACTGGGGCTTTTGGGGCGGCGGTTTGACATGCTTCGGTCTAAGCTCATCCGATACCAATTTCTCACCCGTGTGCGCGACTTCTGTTTTTATCCGATCCGGAACACTATGTTTTGTTGGTTTTTTGGGGGAGTACACCCATGTTTTCTGTTTCCTGGTCATCTGCCTTTCCTCTGTGGCTTCATTCTGTGGTTTGGGTTCCCTCCGGCTAATTATGTTTGGATTCAGGCTCGCGGGTCTCCGGGTCGCCTTAACTCTTTGGTTTGGCATCTTCCTCTTTTAGTTCTCCTCCTGAATCGTGACAGAACTTTCGGGAGTTCTTGAGTCACAACGGGAGACACAAACCCGGGACTCGTGCACACGGAAATCAGATTGGGCTTTGGCCATCGTGCGGGGCGGTGAGAACCCTGAGTGAAACTGCGACGAAAGGAATCCCACGTTTCGTCTTCCAACCACATGGCCGGGGAGTCGATAGGATGCTGCACTAACCAATGCACCCTGCACTGAGGCCAAATACTCATTGCACAACTATAAATATTTGTCTGGTCCGGCTTTTACCAGGACCCCTAAGGGCCAGCTCGCAAGCAAATGGTCGAAGAAAACCTGATTATAAACCCAATTTGAAAATAGCGTGCCAAGGCGCCCTCAAGGCGGCTTCGTACATCTTTGTTTTATCAATTATCCCACCTCGTTAAACTTCATTATAAATTTTTCTTGTGCTCTAACGACAATATGGATAATCAAATCTGTGTCTGATACTGCTGCGGGACAATTGATAAAACACTTATTAGCTACTTCCAGTAGTTCCACCAGGTGATATGTGCGGGATTATAGGCAAATAAATTTATTCCTTCAACGATTTAATAACATATTTGACACCTTTAAGGCGATGTGTTTCTACCGTTCCGGTCAACAGTGCAAGGGTCGCGAGGACATGCAGGCTGGTGTTGCCGGGTCGGCAATGCGTCGCTGATCATGGCCCGACCCCCTTCACTTGGTACAAATCCAATTCCCTATGCAGCACGCGGGTAAGGACACGAGCTAATTGGGATTTTATATTGGACACGACCCATTAAGGTTTCGAATTACCGGCACTATTTCGATATTTTTGATTGTCACCCTAAACTTTTCACTCACAAAGGAGACTGATGAACCATGAAGGCTTCGCGAAAAATATTCCTGGCTGTCGCTCTGAATATCTTTTTTCTGACGGTTTTCACTGTTTGCGGTGTCAGTGCGGAAGTCGTCTATACCGATAGACATTTGGTGCGATATGACAGCGGCGTTGTCTTTGATACTGAATCAGGCCTCGAGTGGTTTGCGGGACCGGATCGAGGCACGAGCTGGGAGGAAGCCAACAGCTGGGTGGTTGGTCTCGAAGAGTTCGGGGGAGGCTGGCGCATGCCGGTCCGTAGCGAATTGGATTCGCTTTACCACGTAGGGGACGGAGTGAATAACATCACGTACCTGTTGATCAATTCGGGTTATTGGATATGGGCCGGTAAAACACGGAATTCCTCATCCAAATGGATATTCAGCTTCAGTTATGGCGGTGAAGGCTGGAACGGCCAACCGCCGGACGACGGCGGCCGGGCTCTGGCCGTTCGTCAACGCACAAGATATTGAACCAGGATGACGGCGTTAAGTTCTCAGGAATTCGGCCAGATAGAGTCGGAAGGCGGAAGTGGATCATGCGTTGGCTCTATGTGAAGTGAACTGCTGCTATCCGTACAGGAACATCACCGATAACTCTTGTGCGGTGACCCTTTCCCTTGGTATCATCCAGCATGACCACTTTTCCTGCCTTTCGGCGACAACATTCCCCGTCGCCTGTCTCAAACTCACATTCGCCTGTCATTAAAATCAGCCACTGCACTAACTGGAGTCGGATGCCAATCTTCAAACCAACCTACTGGCAGTTCCAAGAAAACCATGTTACTATCGTCCGTAGTAGGAAATAATAGATGCTTTTGCTAGCGCATGCTGATTCAAAAAGAATCCCACCATAGCTGGTGGTGCGGTTTCGGTTAACTCCAATTTCGCTACATTAAGAGCGTATACTGTGAATACGTACATATGAGGTTTGTCTCCTTCTGGAGGACACGCCCCACCGAAACCGGGCTTTCCATAGTCCGTTACACTCTGGATGCTTCCTTTGGGTGCCAGGCTTTTTTGTGGATTTCCCGCATCTGTTTTAAGCTCACTGATGTCAGGCGGGATGTTAAAAATGAGCCAATGCCACCATCCACTGCCCGTAGGAGCGTCAGGATCATATACAGTGATTGCGAAGCTTTTTGCTTTTTCGGGCGCGTCAATCCATTTGAGAGATGGAGAAATGTTTTTTCCAGTACAGCCAAATCCTGAAAACACCTGCATCTCTGTCAACTGCCCACTTAAATCATCGCTTTTTAAAGTGAATTCTTGACCGAATACGCTTCCAACACCAAATACTCCGAACACAATTACAATTACGATTAAACCAAGCTTTTTCATCATTACTCCTTTATTTTGAGTGTCTGCACATACGTTTTTATCTGAGATTGTTGGATGGGGTGAAATGTATCATAATAGGGAGCACAACAATAAACAACAGATCAGCTTTAGGTTGAATTTCAGGTTTCAATTAGGTATTAATGTGATGGGGTTAAAATTGTCAATATTTCTGATGAAATGATCTGCCGAATCGTATTGACCTTGGGTAACGATTACGGGGAGATCCTTCGCAGACTCATAAAAGGCACGCTGGGAAAGCGACCCAACGACTTGAATGACTGCGAAACCACCTTGCTGTAGCATCATTGCCACACCACTATCGATAAGGCGACGCACGTCCGTGCGCTTGAGCCGATAGAGCAGGCGGTGGCGGTCGATCCGCAATATGCCGTTTTGGATTCGACATCATTTCAAGATGATCGTCAGCACTTGGTTACCTACACGCCTACTTCAAGACTCGACCCCGGAGTGCCAACGAATGATCCCGCTATTGGTGGCACTGATTCAGGCAATCTTGCTACCGCAACGGGAAAATGATCGGTTCCGGCGATTTCTCCGATAGTGGGATCGAACCCCTTCCAACCTGCACCTGGCAGGTAAACCTCAGCCCAGGCATGGGTTGCACCCATATTAGCCGTTGAAAGAGGTGCGTGGAGATAACCGCTCACAAAGCGTGAGGCTAAACCTGACAACCGCGCTGCTTCGATAAATAGCACCGCAAAGTCACGACAGGAACCGGTGCCGTTAGACAGGGTTTGCCCTGCAGTTTGTACGCCAGGCTCTTCCCGCAGTCGATACGACAACGTTTGATGGATGTGGGTGCCAAGCCGATGCAATAGAGTGTATGTCTGAATCCGTTCACCTGGCTGTCATAAATCCGATATCCATTCAGTCAGCAGTTTTCTTGTTTTATGCTCCGGTAACGCCATATAAGGCGAGAGCAAAATCTTGTCATCGGATTGGTAGCTGAACGGGTAGCTGACAGCGTAATCGGCCACCAGAAAGTCGAGTGGCGCCTCATTGTACTGCTGCAGGATAACGTCGCTCTCGACCACAAGCTGGTTGGTGGGCAACTCGAAGGTTGCTGTGGCAACCGAATTTCCTTCCACGTCCCGGTGCCAAAGCAGGGTAGCCGGCGGTGTGATCCTCAGGGTTGAAGACTCAATGCGCAGTTCATGGTCTTCTCTCGGACGCAGGCGCAAGTTATGAGGTCCGAGCCTCACAGTACCGGAGAAATTATAATAGGAACGATGAAGAATCTTATAGCGCTGCATACTTCATCCTATTCTGCAAGTGTCATGTTAGGCCGCATACCAGAGCACCATGAAGTAATGACATGTGGTACCGGCTATAACAAATAGATGCCAGATGAGGTGGCCATACTTTAGCCGCGAATCGGTTGCGAAAAAGGCGACACCGACTGTGTAGGACAAGCCTCCTGCAATCAACCAGAACAAGCCCGCTGTTGACATCCTTGCAAACAATGGAACGACCGCAACCACGATAAGCCACCCCATCAACAGATAAAGGCCGGTGGAAAGAATTGGATGTGCGGTTTTATAGAATGCCTTCAGCGCTACACCTGCTATGGCAAGGCACCAAATAACCCCGAAAAGCGTCCAGCCGAATGCGCCGCGGAGTACTCCAAGCGTTAAGGGCGTATATGTGCCCGCGATCAAAAGAAAAATCGCGGAATGCTCGATGACCCGAATACAGCGCTTAGCCTTGCCCCTTGGCAACGCGTGGTAGAGAGAAGAAGCAAGGTAAAGGAGTATCATTGTTGCGGAGAAGAGACCCGTACCGAAAATGAATGCAGCATCTCCATGCTGTGCGGCGTGTATGATGAGAAATGGCGTTCCGACAAGTGCGGCAACCAGACCTACACCGTGGCTGATGCTGTTCGAGATTTCTTCTCCTTTCGACTGACCACGCTTGGGATTTGAATGAATTGTGCGCACGTCAGTTCCTTATGAGCACAGCCTCTGGCTGCTATCATCCAGTTTGATCGCGGAGGAAATTTTTACGTTTCGGTGAAAAATTCCAAATCGCAAATAACAAATAGCTAAACTGATTGGTTCAGGGTTTGCTGAACTCGAGCGCAGCCTTTTTGTAGGCGATACCCAATTCCTCCATGGCCGTATCGAAAACAAAAAACATAGACCCCACATGCTTATGGCTGGCGTTTCCCCGATTTTGGTATGCGGCAACAGTTTGTCCTCGCACTCTCCGGATATCAGCCTGACAGCAGGGCCTTCAAGAGTTCCGGGCGATACCGGTGATCCTTGAGCGGTTTTTCGCTCAGTTTGTCGATCCGGTCCGTATAGGAGGGGGATTCCCTGCGATAGTAGATCCCTGTCGGAATGCGATCATCCGCCTGGAGGGCGAGTTGGAGTGCGGCTATAAGATCGGATTCGTCGTGGCTTTCTTCTATCGGGTCGATCCTGTCCTTGTACCATTTGTGCGTATTGAGTCGATTGAAGGATACACAGGGCTGCAGGATGTCAATCAGTGCAAACCCGCTATGGCGGATGCCGGCTTGAATCAGGTCACTCAACTGTTCGCCCTCGCCTGAAAACCCGCGTGCGACAAAACCGGCACCGAGAGACAAGGCCACGGCCAGCGGGTTGAATGCGACGGCGATGACGCCTCCGGGTTGTATTTTTGTCTGCATGCCTTCCTTGGAAGTGGGGGATGCCTGCCCCTTGGTCAGGCCGTAGACTCCGTTGTTGTGGGCCAGAACCGTTACATCGATGTTGCGGCGGATGGCATGCATGAAATGATTGCCACCTTCACCGTAGCAATCGCCGTCACCAGTGCTCACCAGGACGGTCATGTGGTGGTTGGCTATTTTGGTGCCCGTGGCGATGGGCAGCGCCCGCCCGTGGAGAGAATGAAAACAGTTGCATTCCAGAAAATGGGGTGCTTTCGCGGCCTGCCCGATTCCGGAGACTATAAGGATCTTTTCGGGCGGCAGGTCCAATGCGGCAAGGGCCGATTTCATCGCATCGATAATCCCGAAATTGCCGCACCCCGGGCACCAGTGATTAGGGTAATCGGAATGATAATCGTTAGTTGATACCATTTAACACCTCACTTTAATTTCGTTTTGATGGCGCCAGTAATTTCATCGGCTTGCATGGGACGACCGTTGTACTTGAGCACTGCATCGGTATATCGGTATCCGGTCTGCTGGCGGATCAACTGCCCGAGCTGGGCGGTTCGGTTTTGTTCCACGACGAAAAATTGCGCGGCATTTGCCAGAATCTCACTCACAGCGGCATCCGGAAAAGGCCACACGTCGACAACATGCATACCACCGCAATTAATGCCGTCGGCCCGCAATTGGTTGACTGCCTCTTCCATTGCACCGCGCATTGACCCCCAGCAGACCAACAAAATGTCACTGCCGGCGTGAAAGACTTCCGGCGGGCGGATCTGCCGGCGCATCGCGTCGTATTTGGCGTGACGCTTTTCCATCATTGCATCACGGATCTCGGCATCTTCGGTGATATGCCCTTCTTCATCGTGCTCGTCGCTGCAGACCTTGACCAGGGCGCGGCCGCTGCACGGGAGAGCTCTCGGGGAGATGCCGCTGTCATTCAGCTCATAGCGGCGGTAACGCTTGGCATCATCGAGGTCGTCGTCTGTGACGGTAAACGGGGTGGCCGCTTCGGGTGCCTCAAACGGCTCTTCGGCGACAAAAAGAGAATCGTTGAGGTACTGGTCGACCAGAATGATTGCCGGGACCTGAAACCGGTCAGACAGTTCAAAGGCGCGCGCGGTTACCGAAAAGGCTTCGAACGGGGTGCTCGGGGCAAACACAAAACGGGGAAATTCGTCCTGAGAAGCATGAATGACGAATTGAAGATCGGCCTGTGCCGTGCGGGTCGGCAGGCCCGTAGCCGGCCCTGGGCGCTGCGCATTGACGATAACGATGGGCGTTTCCGTGATGGCGGCCAGTCCCAGCCCTTCGGTCATCAGCGAAAAACCGCCTCCTGAGGTCGCTGTCATGGCGCGTACACCCGCAAACGCGGCGCCGATGACCATGTTCACCGCGGCGATTTCATCTTCGGCCTGTTCAATCACCAGCGGCACTGTCGGCGCCATGTCGACCAGCCGCTGAATGATGCCGGTAGCCGGACTCATGGGATAAAATGCGCTAAATCGGCAGTCTCCCGCCAATGCGCCGAATGCCACCGCATGGGCCCCGTCAATGAGACGGCCTTTGGGCGATGACATCTCCCAGCGCCATGACCACTTGAAAGGCTCGTCCTTAGCGGCAGCGTATCCATATTGGGCCGCTTGAACATTCTGCGCGAGGCGTTTTTCCCCCACATGATCGAATGTCGTTTTCAGAACGTCTTCGAAAAGATCAAGTGGCGCTCCGAGCAGAGCCAGGCTGGTCCCTGCCGCCACCGTATTGGCGAGAATGAGGCCACCGGCCTTTTGAGCCAACCCCTCAAAGTCCACCATTTTGCATTGATGGTGCTGCGCCATAGTATCTGCATCATCCTTTTTGGGGATCAGAGCCAATCCCTCTTCTGTGAGATCGGGTTGGTGCAGCCCATAGGTCCGGTCATCCAGTGCCACCATCAGGTGAAGTGTCTGGGGCGGACCATGGACAGGGCGGTTGCTGATGCGAAGCTGGATAAAACTGTGACCACCCCGTATCCGTGATTCAAAATCATTGACCGCTATCACATACAAACCCGCCCTGTGACAGGTGCGGGCCATCAGCAGACCGACGGTCTGAATGCCCTGGCCGGCTTCACCACCAATCAAAACACTGATATCCACTGTCATGAGAATACCTCCTAAAACTTTTCCGACACCTCATCTGTTTTCGATGAAATGACGATAGCTGTTGTAAAGCTTTCGCCTTCGCGCTTCTATTCGGACAACATCTTTCTGAACTTCTCTCCCGGCACACTTTCCTTCTGCGAACAGAGATGGGCCAAATCATCGAGGGCATACCATGCCGGTTTGAAATTCAAGGCATATCAATTAGGCTCCCGAATGATCCACTGCCGGGAAAAACGTATAATTTTTGAAATTTGATCGAGCGTCCGACAGTTATTCAAAGGCTTTTGACGACAATCAGAAAAGCTTGTTTTTCAAATCTTCGACCTATCGGCGGCTCACCTCACTATCGACAGGAGCGTTTGCACCACTTGGTCATATATGACCAAATACCCGGTGTAAACGGCGCTGAGTTGTCAATCTATATCGCATTAAGGGAGCATCGCCAGCGCTTTTTCAAAGAAACTCTCACCCCCGAAATTCCCTGACTTCAGTGCCAGACAAAGCCCGGCCGGATGAAGAGAGAACGTCCACGGGACACCGGGTTCGATTTCCGGTCCGATCCGGAGGCTTTTGAGCCCGAGGGCTTGGACCACTGCTCCCGAGGTTTCACCGCCGGCGACAATCAGCTTGGTCATCCCTGCGGTCAGCAGGCGGCGGGCCACCTCCGCCAGAGTGCTCTCAACCAGTTTACCGGACCGGTTTTTCCCCAGCCGGGACTGAATTTGAGAGACGGTTTCAGGCTCGGCCGAGGAGTAAATCAATACGGGATGCCGGTCCATGCGCTCTTTGGCCCAAATGACAACGGTTTCTACATTTTGTCGGCCTTCGGATAGGGCCAGGGGATCAAGTTGAAACCCCGGATAATTTTTCATCATCCGGTTGATTTGCCGCCGAGTGGCCTGGGAGCAACTGCCGGCCAGGACCACAGTCGCCCCTCTCAGCTTCGGGAGTCGGGTCAATCCCCCATCTGCATTCAGCGCGCCGGCTCTGCGGAAGTTTGCCGGCAGACCCATTGCTACCCCCGAGCCGCCCGTGATCAGTTTCAGTTTGGAGCAGGCCGTTGCTATATCGATTAAATTCCTGTTGTTGACACTATCCATGACGGCAAATCGCCGACCCTGGCGGGCCATCCGGTCCAGTTCCTGTTCAATGGCCGGGGGACCCTTTTCGATGATTTGCAAGGGAATCAGATCCACTGAACCGGGGATGCGAACCTGTTTACCCAGAAAGCGCACGAGGTTAGCATCGGTCATGGGTGTCAATGGGTGGTCTCGCATACCGGATTCTGAGAGCAGCAGTCCACCCACGAAAAGGTGCCCCTGGTAAACCGTTCTTTCATTGGCGGGAAAGGCGGGGCAGACGATGGTCAAAGAAGCTTCCAAACGATCCAGGAGGGCTTCTGCCACCGGACCGATGTTTCCTTTTTCGATGGAATCGAAGGTTGAGCAATATTTGAAAAAGATCTGCCGGGCACCTTGCCTGATAAGCCAGTCGCAGGCCGCCACGGAACGATCCACAGCCTCGGCCGCTGCAACGGTGCGGCTTTTCAGTGCTACAACGGCAGCCGTCGCCTCTGCCGGTAGCGTATCTTGGGGGCGCGGAACACCGATATATTGCACGGCAGTCATGCCGTTCTTGCCGAGCATGAGCGCCAGGTCCGTAGACCCCGTCATATCATCTCCGATGGCTCCCAGCAGGACACTCATTGGATCCCTTCATTATGAGGTGAATTTAAGCGTCGTATGGCCCGGTGCAATCGTTTTTCAAGAGCCTGTTAAGCGTCGAATCCGGCTAGCACAGCTCGGGTAACCTCGGCGGTTCCGTGAGGTCCACCAAACTCAATGGGTTGAATGGTTCCTCTGGCAAAACCGGTTTCAATCGCGGTTTCCAGGCGACGGGCGGCCCTGAGGCATGGTTCCAGTTCATGACGAGTTCCCAGCCACTCCAACATCATGGCCGCCGACAGAAACATGGCTGTGGGATTGGCCTTGCCGGCGCCGGCGATATCCGGGGCCGTACCGTGTGCGGGCTGAAACAGGGCATGGTGATCACCGATTTCGGCACAGGCGGCCATTCCCATTCCGCCCATTATGCCGCCGCCGATGTCCGATAAAATATCGGCGAACATGTTTTCCGCCACCAGGACATCAAAATCCCACGGCCGGCGCACCATATCAAGGGCCATGGCGTCGATGTAGTTAAAGCCGGTGGAAATGTCCGGGTAGAGGAGGGCGCGTTCCTTGAAAATTTTACGGAAGAAGGCAAAGGCTTTAAAGACGTTGGCCTTGTCCACGCAGGTGACGTGACCTTTGCCCCCTCTCGCTTTGCGCCGCCGGGCGAGGTTGAAAGCGAAGTCGAAGAGCCGCTCACACGTGTTGCGGGTGATGACGAGGGTCTCCCGCGCTTCGCGGTCTTCGATCACCTCGCCTTTGCCCGCGGAGGCAAACAGCCCCTCGGTGGATTCGCGCAGCACCACAAGGTCTATTTTCCGGCTGCGCTTGTCGCTCAAGGGGCTCCGCACATTGGGATAGGCCTTGACCGGGCGGACACCGGCATAGAGACCGAATTCAACCCGCATCTTCAAATGAGGAGAAATTTCAGTGCCGTCAGGGAAGCGGACATCCGGTAGGCCCATGGCGCCCAGCAGTATGGCGTCGGCCCGACGGGCTTTCTGCATGGCTTCATCGGTAATATCGGTGCCGGTCTCCCGGTAAAAATTGGCACCGGCCGGAAGCTTTTCGGTAATCAGATGATAGCCGCCGATGTGTTGTTCCAATTGTTGCAAAACCGTCAGACAGACGTCCATGACTTCGATGCCGATACCGTCACCGGGAAAAACAGCGATCCGCAATTCGTTGGTTGTTATCATTTTATTTTCCTATGCCGGCGGCGACCTCTATTTGATGGAACGGTGGCCTGCTATAAATGTTTACAGTAAGATGACCGTATCCGTATGCAGCGTGTTTGCGCTTGTCAAGCAAAACTGTTTCAAAAACGGAAAGACGTCGGGAGAGCCGAACAGATAGGTGTTGAGGCCATGGGGAAACTTGATTTTATGTCGAGGTTACGATTCGATCCATAGAAGGAGAGCACACAGCTTGTTCGCGACCACATTTGACCGCAGTTTTGGAACACCCATCGCGGTCGGATTTAACCGCGGCCGGTTCATGATTTGACGCTGTCGCCGCGTGAGTTTCCGTCTATAGATTGTCTTTTTACTCAACTTCGGCTCGACAAGAGGTTTGACTCTCTTCGTCTGACGGTATTGACATTTTTGCTTGAAGTTAAGGCAAATAGCCGTTAGAAAGGAGCAGATTGCCCACAGGGAAGAAATCGATTCCATTTGGTACAGTTGTGGTTCCTCCAGCCAAGAGGCCTACGCATTTCTACTGCGTTGTCGATCCTGCAGCGGTCAGGATAATCCACCGGTCGATACCATTAGATAAGTTCCTGGCCGACAGATGGTTGCCATGTGGCCACTGCGAAACAGATAATTTTTTAATCCAGAATCTATTCCAGAATCTATGGATCAATTTGTCCTTGAAACTCCGCGGCTTCGGCTTCGCCCGCTTGAATTATCTGATGCGTCGGCAATTCAGAAAGCTGCCGGCGCTCGTGAGATCGCCGATACCATGATCTCCCTTCCGCACCCCTATCCCGCCGGAGAAGCCGAGCGCTTCATTATCCGGCAGCAGTCTGAACGAGAAGCTGGACGCTCGGTGACCATCAGTATAGAACAGAAGCCGGAAGGATGGTTCTGTGGTCTGATCGAGCTGCGTGATATCGATTGCGAGCATTTGCAGGCGGAGTTGAGTTTCTGGCTGGCTGTTGACGCTTGGGGGCAAGGGTACATGAGCGAGGTTATTCATGCAGTGGTGCGATACGGGTTTGCGAGCCTCGGCCTCAATCGGCTCTATGCGCACCACATGTTGCGTAACCCGGCTTGTGGTCGTGTTCTCGAAAAAAACGGCTTCAAGCTAGAGGGCCTGCTGCGCCAGCGTGTGCGGAAATGGGGGCAATTCGAGGACGTGTCACTGTGGGCCATCCTGCGAAAAGACTGGCAGGAGACTGCAAACCAGTGAGTCCGTACAGTGCAAATGCGGCCGATGTGGATGTAGAACTTGGGCGTCCCCCTTCTCAGTTTTCCCCGAATTGAGACCGGATCGTTCAAGGAAAATCGGGTCCGGCGGTCGGGTTTTATAGGTAGCGGAAGCAGCCTTCCGAACGCCGGACTCGGTGCCATTCCATTCTATACGGCCACAGCCGTCGCTTCGATCACCGGGTTGGCCTTGAGGTATTCCAGCCGGTTCAGACCGTTGATGTAAGCCATGGCGCTGGCATTGATGATGTCCGGATCGGCGCCTTTGCCGAGGGACACCAGGCCGTTTTCGCGCAAGCGGACCGTCACCTCGCCTTGGGCGTCAGTGCCGCCGGTCAGGGCGCCGACGGTGAAACGCAGCAGTTCCGATTCGGTGCCAGTCAGTTTGGCGATCGTGTTGAAGGCTGCATCGATGGGACCGTTGCCGTACCCGGCACCCTGGACGCTGCGGCCGTTGATTGCCAGTTTGACGCTGGCCATCGGCAGCACCGTCGTTCCGCAGGTGACGTGGAGGTATTCCAGCTGAAAGATGTCTTTGGTGCGCAGAATGCCTTCGGTGATGATCACTTCCAGGTCTTCGTCGACGACGTGTTTCTTCTTGTCGGCCAGTTCCTTGAATCTCTTGAAGACCAGATCCAGCTCTTCATCCGAGAGGTCATATCCCAGGTCTTTCAAGTGGTCTCTCAGAGCGTGGCGGCCAGAGTGCTTGCCCAGGACCAATTTGTTGGCGCTCAGACCGATGGTTTCAGGCCGCATGATCTCGTAGGTCATGGGGTTTTTCAGCACGCCATCCTGGTGGATTCCAGCTTCGTGCGAAAACGCATTGGCCCCGACAATGGCTTTGTTGGGCTGAACCATGATGCCGGTGATCATGCTGACCAGGCGGCTCGTCTGGTAGATGTATTCGGTCCTTATCCCGGTGTTGACCGGCAGAAAATTGCGCCGGGTCCGCAGGGCCATGACCACTTCCTCCAACGACGTGTTACCGGCCCGTTCGCCGATACCGTTGAGGGTCACTTCGGCCTGCCTGGCGCCGGCACGGATGGCCGCCAGTGTGTTGGCCGTGGCCAGTCCTAGGTCGTTGTGGCAGTGAATGCTCAGCACGGCCCGGCCGATGTTGGGCGTGTGACTGATAATGTAGCGAACCAGATCAGAGAATTCTTCCGGTACGGCATAGCCGACCGTGTCGGGGAGATTGACGGTGGTGGCACCGGCGGCAATTGCAGCCTCGAAAACGCGACACAGGAAATCACGGTCACTGCGGGAGCCGTCCTCAGCTGAAAATTCGACGTTGTCCGTGAACGACTTCGCATATTTGACCGCGTCAACGGCCCGCTCGAGAACCGCATCGCGCGACATCTTCAGCTTGTATTCGAGATGAATGTCGGATGTGGCGATGAAGGTGTGGATGCGGGGTTTAGCGGCATGGCGAACGGCCTGCCAGGCACGATCGATATCGCTTCGTGATGTACGGGCCAGGCCGGCCACCTCTGTTTTCTTCAACTTGCCGGCGATCATGGCCACCGCTTCCAAATCGCCTTCGGAGGCTGCCGGGAAACCGGCTTCCAGTACATCCACCCCCAGTTTTTCCAGCTGAATCGCCAGCCGCAGCTTTTCGCCGGCGTTCATGCTGGCACCCGGCGATTGCTCCCCGTCCCTCAAAGTGGTGTCGAAAATAATGATTCGGTCTTGATCGTTCATATTTTTCCTCCTTTTTCTTGATGCAACAGGGTCTTCGCTAGCCGGACAGGCGAATCCCCAAAGAAATTTTTTTGTCTTCAGGATCGGAGTAAAAAATATGGCGCGAGGGCGGGCCGCAAGACGGCTACGGGAACCTGTCCTGCGGCGTGGGTACCTGCTTTCATTGTTGATATCCTTCCTAAAGCACTTTAGAGTATCCGTCCAACAATGGTAGATTTCGGTCCAGGCCAAGGCCGCAGCGATTTTGCAACCGCCGGCGTAGAAGTCACGCCTTGGCGTGATCGAGGATTGCAAAGCGCGAAAACGCCGGACGGGACCGAAAAATGCCGTCTTTGGATAGGCACTGTTTATGTATTCTGCAGCGCGGCTGCGTTGCTCGAGGCTGAGGCATCTCGTGGCGCCGTCGCCTCGGCTTTCGGGTCTATTTCTCTGGCAAGCTTGTAGTGAAAGCTGTCGGCCAGCGCATGCCAGCTGGCCTCGATGATATCTTCGGAGACACCGATGGTGCTCCAGATGTCTTCATGGTCGCGTGATTCGATGAAAACCCGCACCTTGGCCGCGGTCCCGTCCCGACCGTCGATCACCCGGACCTTGAAGTCAACCAGGCGCATGGCATCTAAATCCGGAAAGAATCGATCCAGCGCTTTGCGCAGGGCATTGTCCAGTGCACTCACAGGGCCTCGGCCTTCAGCCGCGGTGATTTCCGTGCGGCCGTCCACCGAAATCTTGATCGTGGCATGGGCGCTGCAGGGCAGATCCTTGTCCTTCTCGATAGTGACCCGGAAGGATTCCAGTTCGAAATGCGGCCTGAACTGTTCGGTGAATTTTTGTACCAAGATTTTGAAGGATCCGTCGGCGACATCGAACTGATACCCCTGTTCTTCGAGGTCTTTTATGCGGGTGACGATCTCGCGGCTGTCGAAGCCATTGGCATCCAGATCGAGGCCGAACTCACGGGCCTTGTATTCGACGTTGCTCTTGCCGGAGAGGTCGGAGACCAGCACCCGTCGCCGGTTGCCGACCAACGCCGGGTCTATATGTTCGTAGGCCCGCGGCACCTTCGTGATGGCGCTGACGTGAATGCCCCCCTTGTGCGCGAAGGCGCTCCGGCCTACAAAGGGCCGCGTGTTGATCGGAACCAGGTTGGCGGTCTCACTGACGAAACGGGACAGTGATTTTAATTTTAAAAGATTTTCCGACGACACACAGGGCCGGTTCATTTTCATACAAAGGATCGGAATGATCGAATTGAGGTCGGCATTGCCGCAGCGCTCGCCGTAGCCGTTGATTGTGCCTTGCACCATAACTGCCCCCGAGTGAACGGCGGTAATGGTGTTGGCCACGGCCAAGCCGCTGTCGTTGTGCGTGTGGATGCCGATATCAACTTTTTTGGTTCTGCCACCTTCCGACAGGCGCTCACTCAGGCGTTGTCGGACCGTGCGGGTTGCGGATTCGACCAAAAAGGGCAGGGCGCCGCCATTGGTGTCGCACAGGACGATGGCGTCGGCCCCGTTGTCCAAGGCGGCAAAGAGGGACTGCAGTGCATACTCCGGGTCCTCGTCGAAGCCGTCGAAAAAATGCTCGGCATCGTAAATTACCTCGCGGTCGGCGGCCTTCAAAAAGGCGACCGATTCAGCGATCATGTCCAGGTTTTCATCCCGGCTGATGTTCAGCACCTGCTCCACATGAAGGTTCCAGCTCTTGCCGAAAATGGCGACCGCCGATGTGTCGCTGTCGAGCAAAGCCGCCAGATTCGAATCGTCCCGGGCTTCTATGCCGGGCCTGCGCGTCGCGCCAAAGGCCGTCAGACGGGCCGTCTTGAATTTTGTCGATTTAGCGAGGTCGAAGAACCGCTTGTCACGGGGGTTGGAACCGGGCCAGCCGCCTTCGATGTAGTGGATGCCGATATCATCAAGTCTTTTGGCGATCTTGAGTTTGTCTTCGGCTGAAAAGTTGATGTTTTCTCCCTGGGTGCCGTCTCTCAAGGTGGTGTCGTACAAGATTACCGGTTCCATAACGAACTCTCCGTTTAGTCGGAAGCCATTTTGCTTCGCTTTTATTGAATGAAACCCTTTTCGAAGCTCTATCGCCGAAGCGACGCCCGTGACGTTTTTAAGAAGGAAAAGGGACTGGGGACGGCTCTATTTCCCCCTGTTTTCGGGTCGCAGCGACCGCACCGCAGCACCGGTGCGCCACATTTCAGAATTGTGGATGAGATCCAGCTCCCGTTGAAGTTTTTCACGGTAATCCGGGGCGCTGTTGGCCTCGATCACGCGCCGGGTTTCCTTGCCGGAAACGACATTGTCGTAAAGTTCATCGAAAAGGGGAGCCACCGCATCTCGGAAGCGGGGTGACCAGTCCAGAGCACCCCGCTGGGCCGTGGTGCTGCAGTTGCTGAACATCCAATCCATACCGTTTTCGGCCACCAATCGAATCAGACTCTGCGTCAACTCCTCCACGGTTTCATTGAACGCTTCGCTGGGGCTGTGGCCGTGTTTGCGCAGCAGGTTGTACTGCGCCTCCATTACTCCCGCCAGACACCCCATCAAAACGCCGCGTTCACCGGTCAAGTCGCTGTAAACCTCTTTTTGGAAAGTCGTCGGAAAAAGATACCCTGAGCCGATGGCAATTCCCAAGGCCAGTGTTCTTTCGATGGCCCGGCCGGTGAAATCCTGGTTGACGGCGTAGCTTGAATTGATGCCGCTGCCGTCGAGAAAATTGGTGCGAACGGTGCGACCGGAACCCTTGGGCGCGACCAGAATCACATCGACCTCTTTAGGGGCCACAATTCCGGTCTGGCCTTTATAAACGATCGAAAATCCATGCGAGAAACAGAGCGCGTCGCCCGGGTTCAGACATTCCCGGACTTTGGGCCACATCGCCGCCTGGCCGGCATCGGAAAGCAGATACTGCACGATTGTGCCTTTGCGGGCCGCTTCTTCTAGAGGAAAAAGCGTTTTTCCGGGAACAAAACCGTCGGCTACCGCGCGGTCCCACGAAGGGCTGTTTTCACGTTGGCCAACGATTACCCGGATACCGTTGTCCCGCAAGTTCAGCGCCTGTCCGGGTCCCTGCACTCCATAGCCGAGTACGGCCACGGTCTCGGGCTCCAGGACTTCTCTGGCTTTCTGCAGTGAGAATTCTTCAGAAGTCGTTACTTCTTCCATCGTTCCGCCAAAATCGATCTGTGCCATCTTCTTCCAATTCCTTTCATTGAAAATAAAATGCGGTAAACTTCTTAGAACAGTCGTCCATTTCCCGTGCAACCACAGAAGACCACACGGCGCCGAAAACCGCTCAATTCGGCTCACGCTTGAGCGCCAGCGGACCCGTACGCGCAATCTTCTTGATTCCAATCGGCTTGAGCAAATTGATCAGGGCGGCAATCTTGCCTGCATCACCCGTGACCTCGATGATGTAGTGCTCCAGGCCGACGTCGACGACTTTGCAGCGGAAAATGTCGACAATCCGCAGAATTTCGGCACGGTGCCCGGAGGCGGCATTGACGCAGATCAGGGCCATTTCCCGCTTGACGGCTTCCGGTCCGGTGAGGTCGCGAATTTTGATCACGTTGATCAGCTTGTTGAGCTGTTTTTCGATCTGCTCGAGGACCGGTTTGTCGGCCTTTGTTACGATCGTGATGCGTGAAACCTTCGGGTCCATGGTTTCGGCCACAACGAGGCTGTCGATGTTGAAACCGCGACCGCTAAAAAGACCGACCACCCGGGACAAGACCCCCGGTTCGTTGTCGACCAGCATGGTAAATATATGTTTTTCTTCGTTCATGTGCCTCCGTTGGGCCGGTTGAGCCCGTTTAGCCCGTTAGGCCCGTTCAAATACTAAGCTGCTTGAACTGCTTTGTCACTCTTCCCCGTAAATGATCAGGTAACTTCCCTCGACGGTATGCTTTTCACCAACCGGCTAAACGGGCTAAACCGGCAAAACCGGCTCAACGGATCATACCAGCAGCATTTCCGTAATCGGTGCGCCGGCCGGCACCATCGGGTAGACGCTTTCTTCTTTTTCTACCGCAAAGTCCATTATGACCGGCCTCTGAACGGTAAGGCCTTCTCTCAGGACAGCTTCGACCTCTGCCGGTCGGGTGGCGCGCAGGCCGACGGCACCGTATGCTTCTGCCAGTTTGACGAAATCAGGCGCATGTTCCATGCAGGTGCAGGCATACCGCTTTTCGTAAAAGAGTTCCTGCCATTGGCGAACCATGCCGAGGTAGCCGTTGTTCAAGATGACCACCTTCACGGGCAGGCAATACTGGACGGCCGTGGCCATTTCCTGAATGTTCATCTGGATACTGCCGTCTCCGGCTACATCGACGACAAGCTTGTCGGGACAGGCCATTTGGGCTCCGATAGCGGCCGGGAGTCCAAAGCCCATGCAGCCCAGACCGCCGGAAGTGATGAAATGACTGGGCTGATCAAAATGATAATACTGGGCGGCCCACATCTGATTCTGACCGACTTCGGTGGTGATGATGGCCTTGCCGCGGGTCAATTCATAGAGTTTTTCGACCACGTACTGCGGCTTGATGGTCTCTTTCTGCTCATAGGCCAGAGGACTGGTATTCTTCCATTGCTCGATTTGATCCAACCATGGTCGCCTGCGCCGCTCGGTGTCTTTCAGGTCGATCTTTTCGAGCAGGCTGTTGAGCTGATGCAGACTGGCCTTGCAATCGCCTACCACCGGTATGGTCACCGGTATGTTTTTACGGATAGAGGTCGGGTCGATGTCGATGTGTATGATTTTGGCCTGAGATGCGAAGGCGTCGGTCCTGCCGGTGACGCGGTCATCGAACCTCACGCCGATAGCGATCAAAAGGTCGCAGTTGCCGGTGCTCATGTTGGCCCGATACGTGCCGTGCATGCCGATCATTCCCAACCACAGGGAGTCGGTGGCCGGGAAGGCTCCGAGGCCCATCAGGGAGGTGGTGACCGGGGTCTTGGTTTTGCGCGCGAACTCCGTGAGTTCTTCGGCGGCTTTTGACAGGATAATGCCGCCGCCGGCAAAAATCACCGGGCGTTCGGCAGATTCGATCAACGCGCAGACTTTCTGCAGTTGTTTCATATTGGGAGCATAGGTCGGGTGGTATGACTTCAGGTTGACCGGCGTCTGGCCGTTGTAGTCAGTGCAGTTCTTGGCGATATCTTTGGGAAGATCGATCAGAACGGGTCCGGGTCGACCGGAGCGGGCAATATGAAAGGCCTCCTTGACCGTTCGGGCCAGGTCTTCGACCCGCTTGACCAGATAGTTGTGCTTGGTGCATGGACGCGTGATCCCGACAATGTCGACTTCTTGAAAAGCGTCGTTACCGATCAGGTGGGTGGGCACTTGACCGCTGATGACGACAATGGGTATGGAATCCATGAAGGCCGAGGCGATGCCGGTGACCGTGTTGGTGGCACCGGGACCCGAGGTCACCAGACAAACACCTACTCGCTTCCCCGCGCGGGCGTAACCATCCGCAGCGTGAACGGCGCCCTGCTCGTGTCGGACCAGGACATGGCGAATGTCGGTTTTGGCCAGCTCGTCGTAAATATCGATCACTGCCCCGCCGGGGAAGCCGAAAATGGTATCCACACCTTCCTCCTTGAGAACCTTCATCAGAATTTGGGCGCCGGTCATTTCCATGGCGTTCGTTCCTTTCGATAGCGCTTTTTGAAAGCCGATTGTAAAAAAAAATCCGTTACCAGCCCGGGGCTGATAACGGATTTTTGTGTTTGTGGTGGAGCTACTTCGCCATTATCAACCCCTGTCCCCGCAGCAGAGAATTATCTCTCCTACGAGGAGAAGAATAAGGCCAATAAGGTTGTTGATGGCGGGTAGGTTCTTCATGACGCTTTCAATTTTATATATTTTCCCAGTACCTAACAGGCGTTGTGGCCGTTGTCAATAGATTTTATGCTTTTGACCCAATTGGCGAAAAAGGGCCGATTCTGGATCGGAAACTAATGGGTGTTTGAGATGTGGTCCGAGCCGGCGAGGCTTTCCCGGTGCCCGCATTCCTGGTTCAAACAGGCCAGGAAGGAGCCCTCTTTTTTAGTCGTTTTAGTGACCATGAAGCCAGCGCCGCATTCAGGACAGACTTTGTTCACCGGTTTGTCCCAGGTGGCGAAATCACAGGTGGGAAAACGGTTGCAGCCGTAAAAGATTTTGCCGCGCCGGGATGCCTTTTCAATCACTTCGCCGTCGCAGCCCTTAACCGGACAGTTGACACCGGTTGGCTTGCCGGATCCGTTGGGATTCAGTGAGAGCGTTTGTTTGCAGTCGGGATAGCCGCTGCAGGCCATAAACTCACCGTAGCGGCCGCGTTTGATCACCATCGGGCGGCCGCATTTTTCACAGGTTTTATCGGTGACTTCTTCGGTTGTCGCCTCGACGGGTTGGATGCGGCCTTTCTCATCCCGGATGTAGTCGCGGGAGTAGTTGCAGTCGGGATAACCGCTGCAGGCCAAAAAATGGCCGTTTTTACCGACCTTGATGTGCAAGGGCTTGCCACACTGGGGGCATGAGAGGCCGGTGGGTACGCCGACCCCCTTGATGCTGAGCATCTTTTCTCCGGCAACGTCAAGCTTCGACTTGAACGGATTGTAAAACCGGGTGAGAACCTCAAGAGAGCCGATTTCGGAAGACTCGACCCGGTCCAGGTCGTCCTCCATCCGGGCGGTGAATTCAACGTCGAAGATTTCAGGAAAGTTTTCCACCAGAAGATCGTTGACGATAAAACCGAGTTCACTGGGATGAAAATAGCCTTTGGTCCACTGGACGTAGCCCTTATCACGAATGGTGGATAGGATGGTGGCATAGGTGCTGGGTCGGCCGATGCCGTTTTCTTCGAGCTCCTTGACCAGCGATGCTTCAGAAAAGCGGGGCGGCGGCTGCGTAAAATGCTGTTTGGGATCCAGCTTCAAAAGCACCAATACCATCCCGCGGGCGAGCTCGGGCAGGCTCAGTTCCTGCCGGGCGCCGCCTTGTTCGTCGTCGGCTGATAGGTAGAGTTTCATGAAACCCGCAAATTTGATTGTCGAGCCGGTGGCACTGAATCCGTAATCTCCGGCCAGAATCGATGCCGAGACGTTGTTGATCAGGGCCGGTTGCATCTGTGATGCAATGAAGCGCTGCCAGATCAAGCGGTAGAGGGCCAATTGATCGGGTGAGAGGTAGGCGGCGATCTTTTCAGGTGTATTGAAAACCGAGGTCGGACGAATGGCCTCGTGTGCGTCCTGAACTTTCTTTTTGTTTTTGAAAAAGCGCGGTTTTTCGAGGGCATAATCCGGACCGAACTGCTCGCGGATAAGATTAAGGGCCTCGACCGCGGCCTCCATAGCGATGCGGGTCGAATCGGTGCGCATGTAGGTGATCAGTCCGACCGATTCACCGGGACCCAATTCGATCCCTTCGTAGAGCTGCTGGGCAATGAGCATGGTTTTCTTGGCTGAGAAACGAAGCTTCCGGATCGCGTCCTGTTGCAGTTTACTGGTTGTAAAGGGCGGTAGCGGGTTACGCTTGGTGACTTTCTTCTGAACCGTGTCGACGACATACTGTCGGTCCTCGAGCCCCTTCAGAATTTCCTCGGCCGCCTCGCCATCGGAGATGGTGATTTTTTTACCCTTTTTCTTCACCAGTTTGGCGGTAAAAGGTGGCGGCGTGTCACCCTCCAGGTGGGCGGTGATCGACCAGTATTCCACGGGTTCGAAGGCCTGAATGGCGCGTTCTCTCTCACAGATGATTCGCAGCGCTACGGACTGCACCCGCCCGGCGCTGAGGCCGCCCTTGACCTTGCGCCACAGGAGCGGAGAGATGTGGTATCCGACCAGCCGGTCGAGTATGCGGCGGGCTTGCTGGGCTTCGTATTTGTTGTGATCGAGATCTTGCGGCGTTGCGATCGCTTCCCGGATGGCGTTTTCGGTGAGTTCGTGAAAGAGAACCCGATAAAATTTACGTCCCTTTTTCTTCAGGATTTCGGCGGCGTGCCATGCAATCGCCTCTCCCTCGCGGTCAGGGTCCGGGGCCAGGTACACGTCGCTGGTGTCCCTGGCCGACTGCCTCAGCCCTTTGATGACGCGCTGTTTACCGGGAATACTGTGATAGTCGGGTTTGAAGCCGTTTTCGACGTCGATACCCATTTCTTTGGCGGGCAGGTCTTTAAGATGCCCGACGGTAGCGGCAATGTTGAAATTTTTGCCGAGATATTTTTTAAGGGTTTTGACTTTTGTCGGCGATTCGACGACGAGCAGGGGTTTGGTCACTGCTGAACCTCGCAACAATAAAAGGGTTAAAAAAAAGTTATCGGATAGGGGGTATCGGAAGTGGGGCATGGATTACGTCATACTGAAAAAGACCTCATCCTTGCCCGGCTGCCCGCACCACCATATGAAACTTAACAGTACTATACCCATTAGAAAGGGAATCTTTAGAGATACTATCCCGGGTATTGGGTTGTTCAGAAATCTCAAATTCCAAGCACCAAATTCCAATTAAATCCTAAATTTCAACATCCAATGACCCAAACAGGTTTGTGATTTTGATTTTTGGTGCTTGTTGCTTGGAATTTATTATTTTGTGATGGGTTAAAACGGCCAATTCAAACGATGGCGAATAAAATTTCGGAAATCAGCATTTTTAACCTTAAACCCTGAACCCTAAACCCTGAACCAATCAGTTCAGCTATTTGTTGTTTGCGATTTGGAATTTTCCACCGAAACGTAAACATTTCCTCTTCGATTAAACTGGAGGCGGCGGCCGGAGTCGGCGCTGATACCTGACCCAACATTCGTTCTAATAATGACGCCGGAACAAGGCGTCGTCAACTCTTGCAAAAAAATTGCCCGGGGATTGTTCGACAATACCGTTCAGTTCCAGTTGCAGCAGGATGCTCGCCAGTTTGCCGGGCGCCATGGACAATTTGCGCCCCAGGTCGTCTATATGGACCGGATAGGGTTCCAGGGCGCCGCACACGATGGCTTCTTCAGTCGTGAGAGCAGGCGGCTCCTTCTTTATAGACGGGTAGTGATCGGTCGGCCGCGTGCCTTCGAAGAGCGGGCCGGCGATTTCCTCGAGAACATCCTGCGCGTTTTCGACCAGCTTGGCACCTTGCTTGATCAGCGTATGAGTGCCGATGCTCTTGAACGATTGCACACTGCCCGGCACGGCAAAGACCTCTCGGTTCTGTTCGGCGGCCAGACGGGCCGTTATCAGCGAACCACTTTTTTTTGAGGCTTCGACGATCACCGTTCCGTAAGACATGCCGCTGATGATCCGGTTGCGGATCGGAAAGTTATGCGGTTCAGGCTTGGTCAGCATCGGAAACTCGGACAGCACGGCTCCGTTCCGGACGATCGATTGAAACAGCCTGCGGTTTTCGGCCGGATAAACTTCTTCCAAACCGCTGCCGAGAACGGCGACCGTGCGCCCGCCGGACTGAAGGGCGCCTTCGTGGGCGGCGGTGTCGATCCCGCGCGCCATTCCGCTGACTACTGTCACACAGCAGGCCGCCAGTTCGGCGCTGAGACGCGCGGCCATCGAGAGCCCGTAGCGGGTGGCGATGCGCGATCCCACCACGGCAACGGCCTTGCACTGAGATTCCAGCGTTCCGCGGACGTAGAGAAAGGGGGGCGGATCGGGTATCTGAAGCAGCAGTGCCGGATAGTCCGGATCGGTCATGGTAACGATCCGAACGCCTTTTTGCGCGGCAAGGGCCATATCCTGCCGCACCGAGGGCTGAATCCGGTGGGTTTTCATGCGGCGAACCAGTGGCCGGGTCATGCCCTCGATAACCTGCAAATCCTGTTCTGCGGCATGGAGAGCCCTCTCCGGAGAGCCGAAGCGATCGATAAGACGTTTGAAAAGATGGTTGCCGATACCCGGCACACTTTTCAGAAGAAACCAGGGCAAGAGCGTTTCCGCCGCACCGGCATCTTCAATTGGGGCGGGCTTCGTCGCGCCCCGGTCGCGATCGTCATCTTCAAGGTGGTGCAAACCGGTGCGCGGTGTGATTTTCCGACCTTTTTCCGTCATGGTCACTTCTTCGAACGCTGCCAGGCCAGCAGAATGGGACTGGCCACGTAAATCGAAGAGTAGGTGCCGACGAAGATGCCGATCAGCAGCGCGAAGGCGAAGTCATGAATGATACCCCCGCCGAAAAAATAGAGCGCGGTCACCACGATAAGAGTGGTCCCCGAGGTCAATATGGTCCGGCTGAGGGTCTCGTTGACGCTGCGGTTGATGATGAAACTAAGAGATTGCCTGTGGTGCTTGCGCAGGTTTTCACGAATGCGATCGAACACGATGATGGTGTCGTTGAGCGAATAGCCGATGATGGTCAGCAGGGCGGCAATGATGGGCAGGGTGAACTCTTTGCCGAAGATCGAAAAAATCCCCACAGTTATGGTGACGTCGTGAATCAGGGCCACGATTGCCCCCATGGCGTATCTGAGCTGCAAAACCCAAAACAGAAGCAGTGCGACCACCAGGGCTGCGGCCATCAGAAAAGGGACGCTGACGTGAAACAGTTGGAAGACATACAACGCCCCCGCCAGGGCGGCCGCCATAATGCCGCTGATCATCCATTTGAACTCGAAGCGTCCGGAGATGTAAATTGTGATGAAGAGCAGCGCATAGAACATCGCCAGAAGGGCTTTTTCCCGCAGGTCTTTTCCGACTTGAGGTCCCACCATCTCGACCCGCCGGATTTCAACCTCGCTGCCGGTGGCAGACTTCAGTTTATCCTGAAGGTTTGTCGTGAACCCTTCGGAGGTTTCGGTGAGGCCTTGCGTTCGGATCAGAAATTCGTTTTCGTTTTTCTCACCGAATCGTTGCACCGACGGTTGCTCGATACCGCTGTCGGTCAAGCCCGATTTGACGGCGTCTATACCCACCGGGGATGAGAATTTGACCTGAATCACCGTCCCCCCCGCAAAATCGATTCCGTAATCCGGTCCACCCTGAAAGACGAGCGAGGCGATGCTGATCAGGATCAAGGCCAGCGAAGCGCTATAAGCAACTTTGCGCACCCCGATAAAGTTGATGTTGATATCCGGTTTTATGAACTGCATCAAGGGTCCCTCTCTAAGATTAAAAAATGAGCACAGTTTCCGTTTGGCGTTTGCGGCCTCGGGTCGACCGGCGCTTCACCTCCGTGAATCAGATGCTCAAGTGCTTCAGGCTGCGTCCCAGC
>Ga0272443_10002079_pt1 | contig 26691 bp, 22 predicted proteins | sample SSMAcet12_FD_193581 | JGI IMG/M metagenome (GOLD analysis project Ga0272443, IMG submission 193581) | Marine sediment archaeal communities from Little Sippewissett salt marsh, Falmouth, MA, United States - SSM-Acet-12 | ecosystem: Environmental > Aquatic > Marine > Wetlands > Sediment ... | reverse complement strand
TCGCTACCGCCCTGGGGTCCCCTCCGATAACCTTCTCGGCCAGGGTCTTCATCTTTTCACGTTCTCCCTGATGAAATCGACTATTTGGTTCAGGGGCGTGCCCGGACCGAAAACCCCCTCGATGCCGGCCTCCTTCAACCTGGGTACGTCGGATTCGGGGACGATGCCCCCGCCGACCAGCAGCACGTCCTCCATGCCCCTCTCTTTCAATATGTTGGCAACATCGGTGAAAAGTGTCATGTGGGCCCCCGAGAGAAGGCTAAGGCCTATTACGTCCACATCCTCCTGCACCGCGGTCTGGACTATCATCTCAGCCGTCTGGTGGAGGCCGGTGTAGATGACCTCCATTCCGGCATCTCTCAAGGCCCTCGCTACGATCTTTGCGCCCCTGTCGTGTCCGTCAAGCCCCGGTTTTGCCACAAGTACCCTGATCTTCTTCTCCATCTGCTTCACCTCCTAGAATATCGCAGGCTCCTCGTATTCTCCGAAGACCTCCCTTAGAACACCGCAGGTCTCACCGAGCGTTGCATAAGCGTGAACACAGTCGAGTATGAAGGGCATCGTGTTCTCCTCACCCTCTGCCGCCTTCCTCAGGCGTTCCAGGGCCCGCTGTACCTTGCCATCGTTCCTCTCCTTTCTGAGCCTCTTCAATCTGTTCATCTGTATCCTCTCCCCCTCCTCGTCCATCTCCAGCAAGGGGATCTCGGGCGGCTCCTCGAGCTGGTATTTGTTCACACCGACCACTATCCTCTCGTTCCTCTCTATCTCCTGCTGCAGCCGGTAGGAGGCTTCCGCGATCTCCCTCTGGAAGAAGCCCTTCTCAACGGCGGGTATAACCCCTCCGAGTCGCTCTATCCTGTCGAAATACCGCATGGTCTCCTCCTCCATCCTGTCCGTGAGCCACTCCACGTAGTAGGAGCCGCCAAGGGGATCGATCGTGTTCGTGACCCCCGTCTCCTCCTCGATTATCTGCTGGGTCCTGAGGGCCAACCTGACCGCCTTCTCCGATGGCAGGGCAAGTGCCTCGTCCATCGAGTTCGTGTGCAGGGACTGGGTGCCTCCCAGGACAGCAGCCATCGCCTGCAGGGCGACCCTGATCAGGTTCATCTCGGGCTGCTGGGCGGTGAGGGATACCCCCGCCGTCTGTGTATGGAACCTCATCAGCAGGGACCTTTCCTTTTTTGCTCCCATCTCCTTCATTCCCCTTGCCCATATCCTCCTGGCCGCCCTGTATTTTGCGATCTCCTCGAAGAAATCGTTGTGGGCGTTGAAGAAGAAGGAGAGCCTGGGCGCGAACGCATCGATATCAAGGCCCCTCTTCACGGCCCACCTGACGTATTCGAAACCGTCCGCAAGGGTGAACGCCAGCTCCTGGACCGCGGTGGACCCCGCCTCCCTTATGTGGTACCCGCTTATGCTGATGGTGTTCCATCTGGGAACCTCCCTGGAACCGAACTCGAATGTGTCCACGGTCAGCCTCATCGAGGGCTCGGGCGGGAATATGAACGATTTCTGGGCTATGTACTCCTTGAGGACATCGTTCTGTATGGTGCCGCCTATCCTGTCCCTCGGGATCCCGCGGTTGTCCGCGTTCGCTATGTAGAACGCCCAGACGATGGGGGCGGGTCCGTTGATGGTCATGGAGGTGGTTATCCTGTCCACCGGTATGTCCTTGAAGAGGACCTCCATATCCTTCAGCGAAGAGATGGCCACTCCGCATTTTCCGAACTCCCCCCTTGCCAGGGGGTGGTCCGTGTCGTAACCGTAAAGGGTCGGGTAATCGAAGGCGACGCTAAGGCCAGTCTCACCGTGTTCGAGGAGGTATTTGTAGCGGTTGTTGGTCTCCTCCGCCGTTCCGAAACCGGCGAACTGCCTCATGGTCCAGACCTTTCCCCTGTACATGGTGGAGTGGATCCCTCTCAGATAGGGGTACTCGCCGGGAAGACCGGCATCCCGGAGGGGTTCGTGGTCCTTGATGTCGAGAGGTGTGTGGACGGGGGCGATATCCATCCACGAAAGGTTCTGAAAACGGTCCTTCAGCTCACCCTTCTTCTCCTTCAGGGGGCCATATGTCTTCTCCTCCCACCTCTTCCTCTTTTCCTCCAGCTCTTCGATCATCTCCCTGTCGTACATGGACCAACGCTCCTCTAGTACTCTATACCCTTTCTCGCCTGAACACCCCTCTGATAGTGGTGCTTTACCTCCCTCATCTCCGTGACCAGGTCCGCAGCCTCTATGAACTCCTCGGGGGCGTACCTTCCGGTGAGGACCACCTCCATATTGGGAGGTCTGTCCCTGATGATCCTCATCACCTCCTCTTTATCGATGAGGCCGAAATCGCATGCCACATTGATCTCGTCCAGTATCACCATGTCGTGGGCCCCCCCGCCGATAAGTTCTGCCGCGTGTTCCAGGCCTCCCTGTGCCAGGCGGATGTCGACCTGCTCGGGTTCTTCCCTGTTCACGAACTCGTCCCTCCCGTGCTGGTAGACTTCGAAATTGTCCATCCTCTCGATCACCTCTATCTCGCTGTACCTGCGTCCTTTCATGAACTGGACCATGACCACCTTCAGACCGCCCCCGGCACCGCGCACGCCGAGGCCGATGGCCGCGGTGGTCTTTCCCTTTCCGTTCCCGGTGTAAACCTGCAGGCATCCCGTATCCAGAGGCATCGCGTCTGAGGTAAACGGCAATGGCATTATATTTCTTTCTGAAGTGGACTTCACTTCAACGTGAATCGCGTATTACGAAAGGTTTATGATTTAAGGTCCTGTTTCGCAAAACATGAAACTGGAGTACACGCAAGAGCAGAGAATGATCAGGAACATGGTCAGGGAGTTCGCGGAAAAGGAGGTGGGGCCAAGGGCCGCGGAGCTGGACGAGAAGGAGGAATACCCGATAAAGAACCTGGAGAAGATGGCACAGCTCGGGATACTGGGTGCGATAATACCGAAGGAATACGGCGGTGCCGGACTGGATACGGTAACCTACGCCATGATAATCGAGGAGCTGTCCAGGAAATGCGCTTCCACCGGTGTGGTCACCTCTGTTCACAATTCCCTCACGGCGTGGCCTATCATGCATTATGGGAACGAGGAACAGAAAAAAAAGTACCTCCCCATACTTGCGAGAGGCGATAAGATAGGTGCGTTCGGAGGGACCGAGCCGAATGCAGGCTCCGACCTGGGGGCGATGCAGACCACTGCGGAGTTGAAGGGAGACAAATACATTATCAACGGTACCAAGATATTCATTACAAGCGGCCCCAGGGCCGGTATAATAATAGTCTTTGCCGTGACGGACAAGGAGGCGGGTTCCAGGGGGATCAGCGCTTTCATAGTGGAGAGCGATTTCCCGGGATACAGCGTGGGGTCCATATTCGAGAAGATGGGCATAAACGGGTCCCTGACCTCCGAGCTGATCTTCGAGGACATGGAGGTCCCGAAGGAGAACCTGCTGGGCAATGAGGGGGAGGGGTTCAAGATCGCCCTGGCAACGCTGGACGGTGGCAGGATAGGGATCGCGGCGCAGGCCGTCGGGATAGCGCAGGCCGCTCTGGACGAGAGCGTGGAGTATTCCAAGACCAGGCAGCAGTTCGGAAGGCCGCTGGCCAAGTTCCAGGCGATCCAGTGGATGCTCGCCGAGATGGCGACCAAGGTCGAGGCAGCCAGGTGGCTCGTCAGGAACGCAGCCTACCAGAAGGACCTGGGGAACAGGATAAGCAAGGAGGCCGCCATGGCAAAGCTCTTTGCCGCGGATACGGCCGTGTGGTGCTCTGACAGAGCCATTCAGGTCCACGGGGGCTACGGCTTCACCAGGGAGTACCTCGTTGAGAGATTGTACAGGGACGCAAGGATAACCGGCTTATACGAGGGTACATCGGAGGTGCAGAAGATGGTGATAGCCGGAAGCCTTCTGAAATGATCATTTCGGAGTAGTGATATACCATGGGGGAGTTCGATTACGAAAAAGAGGTAAAGGAGTGGGTATGGGACATACCCGATAAGTACAACATGGGCTACGATGCAGTCGACAGGCATCTCTCGGACCCGTGCATGAAGAACAAAGTGGCCCTGTACTGGGAGCACGAGAACGGGGAGGCCAGGAAATACACATACTGGGAGATGGCTTCCCTTTCCAACAGGTTCGGGAACGTTCTGAGGGACCTGGGCCTGAAAAAAGGGGACCGCTTCCTGCTAAGGCTGCCGAACATACCGGAGTTTCAGATGGCGTTCCTGGGTGGTGTGAAGATAGGGGCGGTGCCCATCCCAAGTTCGGTGATGTTCAAGGCGAAGGAGGTCGAGTACCGGATAACGGACAGCGATGCGGTGCTGGTTCTGACGACACCCGAATATGTGAAGGAGGTGGAGGCAATAAAATCCAGCTGCCCCACCCTGAAACACATACTCGTTGTGGGAGAATCGGCGGAGGGGCAGCTCTCCTTCTACGATCTGCTCAACAGCGCCTCCAGGTATCTTGAGATCGAGGAGACCTCACCGGAGGACATGGCGTTCTTCTGCTACACCAGCGGTACGACCGGGATGCCGAAAGGGGCCGTTCACGCCCACAGGTGGGCCATAGGGAACGACCCGAACGCGTTCTACTGGCAGGCCTTCCAGCCGGACGATATCATGGCCCACACGGGCGCCCTGAGCTGGATATATCCGCTCGGCAACGCATTCATCTACGCCTGGAGGAACCGCGCCTCCGTACTTCTCTACGAGGGTCGTTTCTCCCCCGAGAAGTGGTTCCAGCTCCTTGAGAAGTACCAGGTGACAAACCTGGCATGCGTCCCAACCGGTTACAGGATGTTCCTGACGGTGAAGGACTTCGAGAAGAGGTACGACCTCTCGGCCCTGAGGCACTGCATAAGCGCCGGGGAGCCGCTGAATCCCGAGGTAATAGCCGAATGGAAGAGGAAACTGGGCATACAGATCTACGACGGGATAGGGATGACCGAATGCATGGTCTACCTCTCAAATATCCCGGGGATGCCCATCAAGCCCGGCTCCTGCGGCAAGCCGCAGCCGGGACATGTCTGCGCCGTTGTGGACGAGGAGGGCAATCCGGTAAAGACGGGAGAGCTCGGGACCCTTGCAGTACATAAGGATGATCCGGGACTGTTCCTGGAGTACTGGAACAAACCCGACAAGACCGAGGAGTGCTTCAGGGGGGATTGGTTTCTCACGGGGGACACGCTGTTCATCGACGAGGAGGGTTACTACTGGTTCTCCGCCAGGGGGGATGACCTGATCATGACCGCTGGTTACAGGGTATCCCCCTTCGAGGTGGAGAGCACTCTCATCGAGCACACGGCAGTGCTCGAGGCCGCCGTGGTGGCAAGCCCCGACGAGATGAGGGGTGTGATCATCAAGGCGTTCCTTATACTGAACGAGGGTTACGAGGGGACAGAGGAGCTTCTGAAGGACATACAGAGGTTCATGAAGGAGAACGCGGCTCCCTACAAGTACCCCAGGGAGATCGAGTTCGTAAAAGAGCTTCCCAAGACCCAGAGCGGCAAGATCAAGAGGAAACTGCTCAGGGAGGCGGAGATGGATAACAAGGGAAAATGAGGAGGAAAAGATATGAACATAGCTGTTTGTGCGAAGACCGTCGTGGACGTCTCCGAGATCAAGGTGAACAAGAGCACCAACAAACCCGTGCTGGAGGGGATCCCAAAGAAGATCTCCGACATAGACCGCAACGCGGTCGAGGAGGCGATCCGGCTCAAGGAGAAGCTGGGCGGAAAGATATCCGTTATCACCATAGGGACACCCGACTCCAAGGAGAAGATGAAGGAGCTTCTAGCCATGGGTGCCGACGAGGGTGTCCTGATACCGCCGCCGGAGAAGAACGACTACCATCTGACATCCCTGCTTCTGGCGAAAGCTGTGGAGAAGATGGGGAATGTGGACCTGGTAATGTGCGGGGAGGCTTCGATAGACATGTTCTCGGGACAGATCGGACCGAGGATAGCGGGCATCCTGGATTGGCCACAGCTGACCTACGCCTTCAAGGTGGAGGCCGAGGCCGACAAGGTGAAGGCAACAAGGAACATGGGGGATTCCATGGTGGTATCGGAGTCAACGTACCCTGCCCTCATCACGGTCACCAAGGAGATAAACGAGCCCAGGCTGCCCTCCCTGATGCAGATACTTGGATCCGCCAGCAAACCGATCCACGAATGGGGTCACGCCGACCTGGGCATCTCCGACCTCTCCCCGAAGGTGGAGACGGTTGAGCTGAAGGGGATAACGATGGAGAGGAAGAACGTAGTATTCAAGGATGATATCGACGAGGCGGTATCCGAGCTTGCGAACAGACTGGCAAAGGACGGAGTACTGGGGGGATGAAGATGGTCATGGTATATTCCGACAACGAGAAGACCGCAAAGGAACTGCTCGCGAAGGCCCGCGGTCTAGCGGATGAGAGAAAAGAGAAAACCGTTCTTATAACCGTCGGCAGCGGACCGGCGGTCTGGGCGAAAGATATGGTGAAGTTCGGTGCTGACAGGGTGATCGTCACGGCAAAGGAGCTTGAGAACCCCAAGGCGGAGGAGGCCGCCCAGATCATCTCCACCGTCGCCGAGGAGGAGGGGGAAAAGGTGATCATGGTCTCATCGACCAAGACCGGAAAGGAGACGGCTCCCCGACTTGCGGCAAAGATGGGTGCGGGCAGCGCGTCGGACGTCACCAAGTTGTGGTTCGAGGGGGACGACCTGACCGCGGAGAGGGTGGTCTATTCCGGTAACGCTATTGCGGTTGTGAGGTTCATCCAGCTTCCCGCGGTCGTAACGGTGCCCGGTAAGGTATTCGACCCGCTCGCCCCGGACGAGGGAAGGACCGGCGAGGTGGTGGAGAGGGACGTACCCCCCGGCGAGCACCGCTCCAGGGTGCTCTCCGTCGAGGCGATGAGGTCCGAGGGTGCTAACGTGGAGGACGCGGAGATAATCGTATCCTGCGGAAGGGGTTTCAAGAGCAGCGATGACCTGAAACTGATAAACGAGCTGGCCGAGGCCCTGAAGGGAAATACGGTCGGCTGCTCGAGGCCGATCGCGGCCGACCTCAAATGGCTATCGGAGGACCACTGGATAGGGCTTTCCGGGCACAAGGTCAAACCCAAACTGTACGTCGCATGCGGGATATCGGGACAGATCCAGCACGTGGCGGGGATGAGGGATTCGGGGATAATCGTCGCGATAAACAAGGACCCGGAGGCACCCATATTCAAATCCGCCGATTACGGCATCGTGGGGGACCTCTACACGGTCCTGCCCAAGTTCATATCCGCGGTAAAGGAAAGGATGTGACCGGAAAACATAACTCAAGGTCCATAACTCATGGATGGGGGTAATCATGACTGTGACGGATCTGACCTCCATGGCGGAGGCACAGATGGAGAGCCGGCAGGAGATCAACGACCGCCTCTCCCGGCTGATGGATGAGGTTTCGGATTACTGCTACCAGTGCGCCAAGTGCACCTCTGGATGTGAGGCGCACAAGCTACTGGAACTGGAACCGCACAAGATAGTTGCTCTCCTGAAAAGGGGCCTCATCGATGAGATGGTCAATTCCGATATCATCTGGACCTGCATGAGCTGTTTCAAGTGCAGGGAGAGATGCCCCCAGAGAGTGGCCCCCGTGAACATCCTGTTCACACTGAAGAACCTGGCCGTCGCAAGCGGCAAACAGGTTCCGGGCAACTACACCGCCATGATGCAGTCAACGATGACGATCGGGTTCATACAGGATGTGCAGTCGGTCCAGACCCGGGACGGTGAGGTGAAAAAGAGGGAGGACCTGGACCTGCCGGCAATGTCAAGACCCGGTGACCCGCAGAAGTTCCAGGCATCCGTAATGGCCGTCGCGATGGAGAAGGTATAGGTGTTACAAGATGAGGAAGATCGCGGTTTATCCCGGATGCATGATGCCCACCGAGCAGTACGCGTACGAGATGTCCATAAGGGCAACGCTTCCCCGTTTCGACATAGAGATCGTCGAGGTGGACGGTTTCTCATGCTGCGGGGAGCCGCTGAAGAGCATAAGCCAGATGCTGACGCTCACGCTCTCATCGCGGAACCTTGCGATCGCGGACAGGGAGGGCCTTGACCTTCTCATTCCCTGTCCCATGTGCCACCTGGCCCTCAGCGAGGCGAAGAGGATCCTCGACAGCGACGAGGAGATGAGGGACCGGATCAACTCCAAGCTCTCCGCAGAGGAGCTGACATACGGCGGGACCACGAGGTTGTTCCATATCATAGACCTGCTCCATGACGAGATAGGGCTGGATGCCATAAAGGAAAAGGTCACGTCCCCCTTGGGGGACCGCAACATCGCCACCCATTACGGCTGCCACATAATAAGGCCTGCCGAACTGGGCAGACCGGTGGACTCGGAGGACCCGAAGAAGATGGAATCCATATTGGGGGCCCTGGGGTTCAGGTCCGAATATTACCCCGAGAAGCTGGACTGCTGCGGGGCTCCCCTGCTCCCGGTTCACCCCGAGACATCGCTTACGAAGACCGGCCAGAAGCTCGAGGCGGTACAACAGAGGGGGTTCGACGGGATGGCAACGGCATGCCCCTGGTGCCACAAGATGTACGATTCCAGGCAGAAGAAGGCGGGGGAGACGGTCGGTGCAAAACTTCACGTGCCCGTCCTGTACATAACGCAGCTCTTAGGGCTAGCCATGGGCATCGATGGCGCCGACCTGGGCCTGGAGCTGAACCTCAGCCCCGTCGACGAACTTATTCATGAAAAGGAGGGGGGGGAGGGATGAACCGGCTCGGCGTGTTCGTCTGCCACTGCGGCCTCAACATAGCGGACAGGGTGGATGTCAGGGCAGTCGCCGAATACGCGTCGGGGATGGAAGGCGTGGTCATGGCGACCGATTACAAGTACATGTGCTCCGACCAGGGGGCGGTACTGATAAAGGAAGCGATAAAGGAGCATGAACTGGACGGGGTCGTCATCGCTTCATGCTCGCCCAGGATGCACGAGCACACCTTCCGCGGTGTGGCCGAGGAGGGCGGCATAAACCCATATAACGTCGAGATCACCAACATCCGTGAGCAGTGCTCGTGGGCCCACGATGACAGGGAAAAGGCCACGGAAAAAGCCAGGGGGCTTGTCAGGGCCGCCGTGGCCAAGGCCCTTCTGCACGAACCTCTGGAGAGGTCCAGGACCCCCGTCGTACACGAGGCGCTGGTGATCGGGGGGGGTATCGCGGGCATACAGGCATCCCTGGACCTGGCAGACGACGGTTACAAGGTACACGTCGTGGAGAGGGAGCCCACGATCGGGGGGCGAATGGCACAGCTTGACAAGACCTTCCCGACGCTGGACTGCTCCTCCTGTATCCTGACCCCCAAGATGATGGAGGTCCAGAACCACCCGAATATCGACCTTTTGACCTACTCCGAGGTCGAATCGGTGGATGGTGCCGTTGGCAACTACACTGTCAAGGTCAGAAAGAAAGCGCGGTACGTCGATGTGGACAAATGCACCGGATGCAACGAGTGCGCTCTTGCTTGCAGGATGGTGGGAAAGGTTGATGACAGGTTCAACCTCAACCTTGGAAAGCGCTCCGCATGCTACATATCCTTTCCCCAGGCGATACCGCTGAAATGTACCATAGACCCGGACAGCTGTCTGATGCTCCGCTTCGGAAAGTGCGGGGACCATCCCCTCTGCGTGGAGGCTTGCGAGCCGAAGGCCATCGACTTCACCCAGGAGGACGAGGTGGTGGAGCTTAACGTGGGCAGCATCGTCGTTGCCACCGGCTTTGACCTCCTGGATGCGGGACTGATGCCGGAGCTGGGCTACTCCAGGTCAGGGGATGTTATCACCACCATGGAGTTAGAGAGGCTCATCAGCACTTCGGGACCCACCGCCGGTGATGTCGTCAGACCCTCCGATGGAAAGGCCCCGAATTCCGTGACCTTCGTGCTGTGCGCGGGATCGAGGGATGAGACCCAGTGTACATGGTGCTGCAGGATCGGATGCATGTCCGTTCTGAAACATGTCTATCTGCTCAGGGAGAAGCTGGGGGAGAAAACGGAGATAAACATCTGCTACACGGACATCAGGTCCTTCGGCAAGGGATACGAGGAGTTCTACAGGAAGATAAGGGGGAAGAACACAAATTTCTTCAGGGGGCGGCCGTCGGAGGTGAGAACGGGACCCGAGGGCATCAAGATAGATGTCTTCGACACCACAACCAACAAGCTCTTCGAGATCGACACGCAACTGGTGGTCCTCGCCCCCGCGCTCGTACCCCGGGAGGGGTCCGAGGAGTTCGCAAGGATACTTGGGCTATCCAGGAGCGGGGACGGCTTCTTCCTCGAGGCGCACCCCAAATTGAAGCCCATGGACACGTTCGTGAACGGCATCTTCCTTGCCGGCACCTGCCAGGGGCCGAAGGACATCTCGGATACCGTCTCCCAGGCCAGCGGTGCGGCATCCAGGGCATCTACAATACTTTCCAAGGACGAACTCGAGAACGACCCGCTTATAGCCTGGGTGGACCCCGAGGCCTGCGTGGGCTGCGGGGTGTGCGTGGAGGTATGCGCCTACTCAGCAAGGGAGCTCAACGTGGTCACAGGCATTGCAGAGGTCAATGAGGCGCTCTGCACCGGCTGCGGCGCCTGTATCGCCGCCTGTCCGAGCAATGCGAGCAAGCACAAGAACTTCACAAAGCAGCAGCTTATCCGTATGATCGATGAAATCGTGTAGGTTGATCCAAATGAAAGAGCAGGAGAACCCAAATGTCAAGGGAACGGGGGTCAAGGGCTCCGCCATGATAATTGGGGGGGGCATATCGGGTATCCAATCCTCCCTTGACCTCGCGGATGCCGGCTTCAGGGTTTACCTGGTGGACCGGGGACTGAGCATCGGCGGGACGATGACACAGCTGGACAAGACCTTTCCCACGAATGACTGCTCGATGTGCATACTCGCTCCGAAACTCGTCTACACAGGCCGACACAGGAACATACGGATAATAACCAATTCCGAGGTCACCGGGATCGAAGGGGAGGTCGGGGATTTCAAAGTTCACCTCAAGAAATATCCTCGGTTTGTCGACCTGGAGAAATGCAACGGATGCGGGGACTGTTCCGAACACTGCCCGGTATCGGTCCCTTCGGATTACGAGCAGGGGTTGGGTAAGAGAAAGGCGATATTCCAGACCTTCCCTCAGGCAATTCCCAACATATTCGCAATAGACAAGGACCACAGGAGGTCCCCCTGCAGGATAGAGTGCCCGGCGGGACTGAACGCACATGCCTTCGTGGCCCTGGCGTCGGATGAGAGGTGGGGGGAGGCATTCCATATGATCAGGGACAAGGTGCCCCTTCCCGGGTCCCTCGGCAGGATATGCTACCACCCATGCGAGGACGGGTGCAACAGGAAAGAGGTGGATGAACCGGTCTCAATCTGCAGGATCCGTAGGTTCATAGCGGACCACATATACGGACATCCCGATCTACTGGAGAGGTACCTGGAGGAGAGGAGGGAAAACCTGAACAAGATCGAGGGGAGGGATGAAGAGGTGCCGAGGGGAAAGGGGAGAAAGGTAGCCGTAATCGGCGCCGGTCCGGCCGGACTCACCGCTGCATACGACCTCTCCCGTGAGGGATATTCCGTCACAGTGTTCGAGGCGAATGAGAAAGGCGGAGGGATGATGTACTACGGGGTGCCCTCCTACAGGCTCCCAGGAGAATACCTGGAAAAGGAGGTGGGGATACTCGAGGAGGTCGGAGGCTTCAAGATAGAATACAACAAGAGACTGGGTAGGGATATCACGCTCTCCGACCTTGGAAAGGAGGGTTTCGAGGCTGTATTCTTGGCGGTTGGAACATGGAGGCCCAAGGACCTGAAGTTCGAAAGCTGCTCCCCGGACTGTGTCCTTCAGGGGATCGATTTCCTCTATGATGTTAATACTGGAAAGTACGAAGCAAACTCCCTGAAGGATAGAAAGGTGCTCATCGTTGGCGGGGGAAACGTTGCGATGGACTGCGCCAGGTCCGCTATAAGGCTCGGTGGTGAGGTGAAGGTCGTCTACAGGAGAACTTTGAAGGAGATGCCAGCCCACCAGGAGGAGATAGAGGCCGCAAGGGAAGAGGGGGTCGTATTCGATCTCCTTTCGGCGCCAATGAGGATGATAGCGGATGCCTGCTCCACATGTGTCACATGCCAGAGGATGGAGCTGGGGGAGCCCGACGGATCCGGCCGCAGAAGGCCGGTACCCATCGAGGGTGACACAGCAGACCTGCCGTGTGACCTTCTGATATTCGCGATCGGGCAGGAGGTGGATGGTTCATCCCTCAAGGGCACCGGTCTTGAACTTGTCAAAACCGGGGTCGTAGAGGTGGATCCGATAACGATGCAGACCTCCATTCCCAACGTGTTCGCAGGTGGGGACGCGGTAACCGGACCCGCATCCGCCGTGGAGGCGATCGGGGCAGGACACGAAGGTGCGGTCTCCATCGACCGATTCTTGAACGGTGAGGATCTGAAGGAGGGAAGGGAGAAGGTGCCGGAGGAGGGTGCCCCTCTACCAGAAAGGTCGCTCAGCAGGACAGACAGGAGGGTCCACCCGGGCATGATAGATATCAACAGAAGGGCGGACTCATTCGAGGAGGTGGAGAGCACCTACACTGCGGAGGAAGCCGTTTCGGAAGCGAACAGGTGCCTGAACTGCTCCGGCTGCTGTGAATGCATGCAGTGTGTGGAGCACTGTCAGAAGGGGGCTGTGGACCACGACATGGTGCAGACAGAGGAGACCATCGAGGTTGGAGCAGTTATCCTCTCACCTGGTTTCGACCACTACAGACCAAAAAGAGGGGATTCACTCGGTTACGGGATTTACCCGAACGTCCTTACCTCCATGGAATTCGAGAGGATGCTTTCGGCCTCCGGCCCCTACAAGGGGCACATTAAAAGGATATCGGACGAAAACGACCCCCGGAAGATAGCTTGGCTTCAGTGTGTAGGGTCACGGGATGAGAGCTGCAACCACGAGTACTGCTCTTCCGTCTGCTGCATGTACGCCATAAAGGAGGCGGTCATAGCCCAGGAGCACCTGCCTGGATTGAAGACGCATATCTACTTCATGGACATGAGGTCCTTCGGCAAGGATTTCGACAAGTACTACGAGAGGGCCGAGAACGAGTACGGTGTGGTGTTCAGGCGCTCGAGGGTGCCCCGGGTGGAACAGGACCGGGAGACAAAGGACCTGGTCATAAGGTATGTGGACGATGACGGGGAGGTCAAGAAGGAGACCTACGACATGGTCGTCCTATCCGTTGGACTGCAGCCCTGCACGGCCTTGGGCTCCCTGAGCGAGGCTCTCGAGGTGAACCTGAACGAGTACGGGTTCCTCGAGACGGACCCCTATCTTCAGGTGAGGACATCCCGCAAGGGCATATACGCCTCCGGGACCGTCACCGAGCCCAAGGACATCCCCGAGAGCGTCACCCAGGCGTCCGCCGCAGCCGCCCAGGCCGCCGCCGACATATCCCCTGCCAGGGGCCAGCTTGTGGAGGAAAAGGTCTACCCGAGGGAAAGGGACATACACAATGAGCTTCCAAGGATAGGTGCTTTCATCTGCCACTGCGGGATCAATATTGGAGGTGTCATAGATGTCAAGAAGGTGGTTGAGTTCGCGAGGAGCCTTCCGTACGTAGCCTATGCCGACGATGAGACCTTCACATGTTCCGCGGATTCCCTCGAGAGGATGCGGGACAAGATAATGGAGCTGGGCCTCAACCGGATCGTTGTCGCGTCCTGCACCCCGAGGACCCATGAGCAACTCTTCCAGGATACATTGAAAGAGGCGGGTCTGAACCCCCATCTCTTCGAGATGGTGAACCTGAGGGACCAGAACTCCTGGGTCCACCGCGGTTACCCGGAACTTGCCACCAGGAAGGCCATGGACACGGTGAGTATGGGCATCTCAAAGGTGGCCGAGATGAACCCGGTCACCCACCACAGGATACCGGTGGTCAACAGGGCTCTTGTGATCGGAGGGGGGATAGCCGGGATGTCATCAGCACTCTCCATCGCCGACCAGGGGTTCGATACATATCTCATCGAACGGGAGGATGAGCTGGGGGGGCACCTCAGGGAGATATTCCTTGGTGCTGTGGATGAGGACCCCCGGAAGCTGCTGGAGGAGACGGTTAAAAGTGTCATGGGGCACCCCCGGATAACCGTTATGACCGGCACGGAGCTTGAGGAGGTCACCGGTTACGTGGGGAATTTCAACTCCACCCTGATGAGCGGGGATTCCTCGACTACCGTCCAGCACGGGATCGTAGTGGTCGCCACGGGGGCCGAGGCATACGAGGGAGAGGAATACTGTTACGGAAAGAGCGACAGAATAATCAGGCAGAAGGAGCTGGAGAGGGACATCGCCGAGAAGAAGGACTACCTTGACGACCTCTCGGAAGTGGTGATGATACAGTGCGTTGGGTCCCGCAACGACGAGCATCCCTACTGCTCAAGGGTCTGCTGCACCAACGCGCTCAAGAACGCGGTGAGGCTCAAGGAGAAAAGACCCGCACTGCCGATATATGTGCTGTACCGCGACATCAGGTCGTATGGTTTCCGGGAGGACAGGCTCTACAAGAGGGCAAGACAACTCGGGGTTTTATTCATTCGCTTTGAGAGGGATGAGGAACCGGAGGTCAAGGTCAAGGGAGACAAGGTGACAGTGACCGTGCTGGACAGGATACTTCAGAGGGAGATAACGCTCCATCCGGACCTTCTCGCCCTCAGCACCGGGATGGTCCCCAGGGACAACACGGATATCGCCCAGAAGCTGAAGGTACCACTAAATGCCGACGGTTACTTCTCGGAGGCTCACATGAAGCTCAGGCCCGTCGATTTCTCGGGGGACGGCATATTCCTCTGCGGCACCGCCCACTCCCCCAGGTTCATAGAGGAGGCGGTGCTCCAGGGAGAGGCCACCGGCTCAAGGGCCGCAACAATACTTTCAAGGGAGTACCTGGAGACCAAGGGGAACGTGGCAAGGGTGAGCTCAAGGAACTGCGCCGGGTGCAGGCTCTGCATCCAGGTCTGCCCCTACGATGCGATCGATTTCGATGAGGAGAGAAAGGTCGTCACGGTCAACGAGATACTCTGCCAGGGCTGCGGTGCCTGCTCGGCGATCTGCCCGAGCGGCACCTCCCAGCAGAGGTCTTTCACGAAGAAGCAGATAATGGCGATGATAGACGCCAGCATCGACTGACAAGGAGGAAGAAAATGGAGGATTTCGAGCCAAGGATCGTGGGTTTCCTCTGCAACTGGTGCTCCTATGCGGGTGCCGACCTTGCGGGGACCAGCAGGATACAGTATCCGCCCAACATAAGGGTGATAAGGGTCATGTGCTCCGGTTCGGTGGATTCGGTCTACGTGAACCGGGCGCTTCTGGAGGGTGCCGATGCCGTTCTGATAGGGGGGTGCCACATGGGTGACTGCCATTACATAAACGGCAACTACAAGGCTAGAAGGAGGATGGTCCTCGTCAAGAACATATTGAAGACCCTCGGTCTCGGGGAGGAGAGGATCTGGGTGAGATGGATCTCGGCATCAGAGGGGCAGAGGTTCGCCGATACCGTCAAGGAGATAGTGGATGAGACAAAGAAATTGGGGCCCAATCCGATGGCGAAGAGGTGGAACGTCTAGGTGGTGTTGTGATGAAGGCTTACATTCTACCCGTAAAGGACAAGGACCCCTCGGCTGCCGTCAACGAGATGCTCAAGGGCCTACTCTCATCCGGGGAGGTCAGTTCCGTGCTTGCACTGCAGGAGACGCCCTCCGGGAAGTCGGCGTTCCCGACCATGATATCGGACCCTGAGAAGCTATCCTCCAACGTATTCGCACCGATACTCCCCGTCTCCACCGGAACGATGGTCTCCAAGATGACCAGGGTAAGGGCGTCCCCGGAACCGGTCGCAGTGGTGCTGAGGGCCTGCGAGATGAGGGCGCTTACGGAGCTCATCAAGCTGAACCAGGCTGACCTCGCCAATATCATCACAATAGGTGTGGACTGCCACGGTACGGTCCCCATAAACACCTATTCAAACTATCCGGGTGAGAAGAAACCCACGGATGCGGTGCTTGGCGGGGAGGAGAAACATCTCAGGACCGCATGTCTTTCATGCAAGGACCCGGTGCCTTCGAACACGGACCTGATCATAGGAACCTTCGGTGCTGAAATGAAAAAGGAGCTTTACATCATATCGAACACCGAAGCGGGAGAAAAGATAATGTCTGGCCTGGACCTCAAGGAGGCAAAGGACCTTAAGAACAGGGAAAAGGCAATTGAGGATATCAGGAATAAAAAGGATAAATACCGGAGCAAGCACATCGAGGAGCATTCGGACATAAAGGGAATAGATAAGGTTGCGGAATTCTTCGACACCTGCGTGAACTGCCACAACTGCATGAAGGCCTGCCCCATATGCTACTGCAAGGAGTGCCTTTTCGAATCTTCGGTCTTCGACCTGGAAGGAAGCAAATATGTGAACAAGGCAAAGCACAGGGGTGCCTTCAAGACTCCCCCCGATTCCCTTCTCTTCCACATCACCAGGTTCAACCACATGATACTCTCCTGCGTGGAGTGCGGCCTGTGCGAGCAGGCCTGCCCGAGCAACATACCCCTTATGGATATCATAATCCCGGTCGCGGAGAACGCGCAGGATGAGTTCAAGTACCTGCCCGGCAGGGACCCGGAAGAGGAGATGCCCATGGTGGTCTACCGGGAGGACGAGTACGAGGAGGTAGGTGAGTAGGGGATGAAGAGGATCGATTCTTCGGAGCTTGACCCCGATTTCAAATACCTGATTGCGGAGCAGGAGGGGGGGGAAGGGATACTGAAATGCTTCGCCTGCGGCACCTGCACCGCAAGGTGTCCGGAGATGGAGGTCAACCCCGAGTGGAATCCCCGGGTGGTCATCAGGAAGGCACTGCTGGGTCTTAGGGAGGAGGTCTACTCCTCCGAGTTCCTCTGGGTATGCTCCTCCCACTACAGGTGCCTGGAAAAATGCCCCCAGGGGGTGAACGTGAAGGCACTGATGAACCAGATAAGGAACGAGAGGCTGGAGGAGGAGCTTGTCGAGGATACCACGGGCGGGGAGCACAAGAAGGGACTCGACCCGGGTTTCAAGTACAGTCTGGCCGAGGGGGAGGAAGGGTCTGACCTGTACAAGTGTTTCGCATGCGGCACCTGCACAGCGGGGTGCCCCGAGAGGGACCTCGACCCCAAATACTCACCAAGGAAGGTCATAAAGAGGGCCCTCCTGGGTCTGAAGGATGAGATATACAGCAATCCCTTCGTGGAGATCTGCTCCACCCATTACAGGTGCTTCGAGGAATGTCCCCAGGGAGTGGAGATACCGAAATTGATGTACGCGATAAGGGAGCTTGCGATCAAGGAAGGATACACCAGGATTTGATAATATGTCAGGTAAAGTAGGAGCTGTTGCGGTCGTGGGCGGAGGTATAGCGGGAGTGCAGGCCTCCCTCGACCTGGCCGACATGGGTTTCAAGGTGTACCTGATAGAGAAGACGCCCTCGATAGGGGGTGTCATGTCCATGCTCGACAAGACGTTCCCCACCAACGACTGCTCCATGTGCATCCTCTCCCCCAAACTAGTGGACTGCTCGAGGCACCCGAACATCGAGTTGATGACGCTCTCGGAGGTGACCTCCATCGAGGGAGAGGCGGGGAATTTCAAGGTGGGGGTGCACACGAGGCCCAGGTACGTTAAGGAGGACGTCTGCACCTCCTGCGGGGAGTGTGAATCGGTCTGTCCGATAAAGATACCCTCCGACTTCGAGCAGGGGCTTGTCATGAGAAAGGCCGCGTACAAATACTATCCCCAGGCCATACCCAATGCCTATGTCATAGACAAGGAGGGAAAGGAGGGTTTCAGGGGCTGCATCAACTGCATGAAGTGCGTCGAGGCCTGCAAGGTAGGTGCGATAGACCACGATCAGAAGCCGAACGACAGTGAGCTCTCCGTGGGCTCCGTGATACTCGCCATGGGCTCGGACCCTTTCGACCCCAGGGTGAAGACGGAACTGGGATACGGCCGCTTCAAGAACGTCGTGACCTCCCTGGAGTTCGAGAGGATACTCTCCGCTTCGGGGCCTTACCAGGGAAAGGTGCTACGACCCGGGGATGGAAAGAGACCGGACAAGATAGCCTGGATACAGTGCGTGGGGTCAAGGGACTGGACCATCGACAGGGAATACTGCTCCTCCATGTGCTGCATGTACACGGCCAAGGAGGCCGTGATCACGGTGGAGCACGATCCGGACATAAAACCCACGGTCTTCTACATAGACATCCGCTCGTTCGGAAAGGAGTTCGACCGATACGTCGACAGGGCGAAGAACGAGCTGGGAGTGAGATATGTCCGGTCCAGGATATCCGAGATCTTCGAGGATAATAAGAGCGGCGACCTGCTCATAAGGTACGAGGATGAGAAGGGAGAACTGCACGATGAGAGGTTCGAAATGGTGGTCCTCTCGGTGGGACTCGGTATAAGCAAGAAGAGGCAGGAGGCAATAAGGGGGATGGGGCTGGATACCAACGAGTTCGGATTTGCCTTCTCATCCCAGAAGGACCCCGTAGCACTGCTCAGACCGGGCATATTCATGGCGGGCTCCTTCCTCGAGCCAGAGGCGATACCGGAAAGCGTGATGCAGGCCTCAGCTGCCGCTGCCGAGGTGGGTGCCCTGCTGAGGGATGTCAAGGGGACCCTTGTGGAGGAGGTCGAGGTCCCAAATGAGAGGGACGTCTCGGGTGAGGAGCCCAGGATCGGCGTGTTCATCTGCCACTGCGGAATAAATATCGGCCGACGGGTGGACGTCCCGGCGGTTGTCGAGCATGCGAGAACGCTTGAAAACGTCGTATATGCGGAGGAGAACCTTTACACCTGCTCCGAGGACACCCAGAGGAAGATAGTGGATGTGATAAGGGAGCACGGTCTCAACAGGGTCATAGTCGCTGCCTGCACCCCCCGGACGCATGAGCCCCTCTTCCAGAAGAGCCTTTCCGAGGCAGGCCTCAACCCGCACCTGCTCGAGATGACCAATATCAGGGAGCACTGCTCGTGGGTCCACGAGGACAGCTCTCTTGCTACGGGGAAGGCAAAGGACCTGATATCAATGGCGGCCGCAAAGGCAAGGCTTCTGGTGCCGATCCCACCCGCAAAGATACCGATAACACAGAAGGCACTCGTCATCGGGGGCGGTGTTGCCGGAATGACTGCGGCCCTGTCCCTTGGCGAGCAGGGCTTTGACACCCTGCTCGTGGAGAGGGAAAAGAGGTTCGGGGGCAGGTTGAACGACATATACCATACGGTGGAGGGGGTGGATGTGAAGGAGCTTCTTTCGGACCTGACCCGGAAGGTGACCTCCCATGAGAGGGTAACTGCCTATACGGAGGCTGCGATCGATAGGATCAAAGGCTACGTGGGTAACTACGAGGTGACCATCGATACCGGTCAGGAGAAGATAGAGGAGACCGTGGGAGTGGTGATAGTCGCTGTGGGCTCCCAAGAGCATGTCCCGACCTCCTATATGTACGGGGAGGACCCGAGGGTCGAGACCCAATCCCAGCTGGAAGAGAGGCTAGATTCCCTCAAACCGGAGGAGATAAAGGACGGCGAGAGCTTCGTCATGATACAGTGTGTGGAATCCAGGGAGAAGCCCCGCAACTACTGCTCCAGGATCTGCTGCATGGAGGCGGTGAAGAACGCCATAAGGATCAAGGAGATGAACCCCCGCGCAGAGGTGTATGTCCTCTACCGGGACCTCATGACCTACGGTTTCTGGGAGAGGTTCTACAAGCGAGCAAGGGAACTCGGTGTTGTTTTCATGCAGTACGATGTTGACAACAAACCCAGGCTCGAGGGTGGGGACTTATTGACCGTCAGGATCCATGAACCCCTGCTGCAGGAGGATGTGGAGCTGGCGGCTGACCACCTCGTGCTCTCCATGGGCTTTTCCCCGGACCCGAAGAGCGAGGAGCTCGCTAAGCTGTTGAGGGTCCCGGTGAACCAGGACGGTTTCTTCCTGGAAGCACACGTCAAATTAAGGCCTGTGGACTTCTCGGCAAGGGGGGTGTTCCTGGCGGGGACGTGCCACGGACCCAAGTTCATCGGTGAGAGCGTCTATCAGGCCCAGGCGGCTGCCGCAAGGGCGGCCACCATACTTGCCAAACCGGACCTTGAGGCGGAACCAAATGTGGCCGAGGTCGACGTGGACCTCTGCTCGGGCTGCAAGACCTGCATCTCCCTGTGCCCCTACTCGGCAATAGAATCCGTGACCGAGGTCCTCGACGGTGTGGAGGTGACCCATGCGCAGGTCAACGAGGGGCTCTGCCAGGGATGCGGCACCTGCGTTGCCGCATGTCCCTCCGGTGCGATGCACCAGAGGGGTTTCACCGACGATCAGATATTCGCAATGATCAGGAGCGTCACCTCCTGCCTTCCCGGGGGTGGTTCCTGATGGAGGAGTTCGAACCAAGCGTCATAGCCTTCCTCTGCAACTGGTGCTCTTATGCAGGGGCGGACCTTGCTGGGACGAGCAGGTTGAAGTACCCTCCCAATGTGAGGGATATCAGATTGATGTGTTCGGGTCGGGTCGATCCCGTCTTCATACTGGATGCTCTCAAGGAGGGAGCCGACGGGGTTCTTGTTGCAGGCTGTCATCCGGGGGACTGCCACTACCAGAGCGGCAATTACAAGACCAACCGTAAGGTGAGGCTGATTCGCAGGCTGCTTTCCGATCTGAACATAGAGCCCGATAGGGTGCGCTTCGAATACATATCCGCTTCCGAAGGACAGAAGTTCGCCGATGTCGTCACCGATTTCGTGGGTCAGCTTAAGGAGATGGGGCCCAGTCCGCTGAAGGAGGAGTGCAAGTGACCGATGAGAAGCTAAAGTTCGGATTCTACTGGGCGGCCTCCTGCGGTGGATGCGAGATAGCGGTCCTCGATATCGACGAGAAGATACTCGATGTCGCGGCAAAGGCCGATATTCTCTTCTGGCCGGTGGCGGTGGATACCAAGTACAAGGACGTGGAGGCCATGCCGGACGGCCACATGGACGTCTGCTTCTTCAACGGTGCGGTGAGGACGAGCGAGCAGGAGGAGATGGCGCATCTGCTGAGAAGGAAGTCAAAGGTGCTCGTCAGCTTCGGTTCCTGCGCCGTGACCGGGGGAATACCCGGTCTCGCGAACGTCGCGGACAGAGACGAGGTCTTTCATACTGCCTATATCGAGAACCCTTCTACCGAGAACCCGGAGGGAGTGGTACCCCTCACCGAATTCGAGGTTGAGGAGGGGAAGCTGGAGCTTCCCGAATTCTACGACACCGTAAAGGCACTCCACCAGGTTGTGGATGTTGACTACTACCTCCCCGGTTGCCCTCCCCCCACCGAGCTGATAGTCCAGGCGGTCACCGCGATATTCGAGGGGACCCTGCCCGAAAAAGGATCGGTCATAGCACCCTCCAAATCCGTCTGCGACGAGTGCAAATTCGAGAGGTCGGAGAAGAAGATCACCAGGATAAGAAGGATCTACGAGGTGGATGAGTTAGAGGATAAATGCCTGCTGGAGCAGGGCATCCTATGCATGGGTCCCGCAACAAGGGGTGGATGCGGTGCCAGATGTCTCAATGCCAACATGCCATGTACTGGGTGCGGCGGGCCTACCCCGGGCTCCCTCGACCAGGGTGGCAAGATGATATCCGCTCTGGCTTCCATCCTGGGTCTGGAGGGGGAGGAGGCCTTATCCGACGAGGAGGTGGAAAGGCTCCTGGATGACGTTGTGGACCCGGTGGGGACCTTCTATAAATATGGTCTGCCCACCGCCCTTATCAGAAGGAGGGTGAAAAAGTGAAGAGCATCACAATAGATCCCATAACCAGATTGGAGGGACACGGCAAGATAAACATTTTCCTTGATGAGGCGGGGGATGTAAAGAACGCATACCTCCAGGTCCCCGAACTGCGGGGTTTCGAGAGGTTCGCCCAGGGGAGGAGGGCGGAAGACATGCCCCAGATAACCTCCAGGATCTGCGGGGTGTGTCCCGTGGCGCACCATTTCGCCTCCACCAAGGCGCTGGATTCCGCCTTCAAGGTGGACCCTCCCCCCGCCGCAAAGAAGCTGCGGGAGCTCATGTACATGGGCTATATCATCTACGACCATATACTCCATTTCTATTTTCTGGGAGGACCCGATTTCGTGGTGGGACCGAACGCCCCTCCGGGTCAAAGGAACATACTCGGTGTTATCGAGAAGGCAGGGGTTGAGATAGGTAAAGAGGTCATCAAGCACCGGGCGTACGGTCAGAGGATAACCGCGATCCTGGGAGGCAAAGCCACCCATCCCGTCTGCGGGCTCCCGGGTGGAATATCCAAGGGTTTGAACAAAGAGGAGGTCGGGGATGTTAGGGAGATGGTGGATTCATGCGTCGAGTTCTCCAGATTCTCCCTTCGGCTGCTTGACGATATCGTTCTGAAGAACGAGGATTACCTGAAGCTGATCACCTCGGACCCCTACCAGCTTGCCACCTACAACATGGGCCTGGTGGATGAGAAGAACAGGCTAAACTTCTACGACGGTGATATCAGGGTTACCGATCAGAACAAGGAGGAGTACGAGAGGTTCCCGGTGAAGGATTACACGGAGCATATAAGGGAGCACGTTGAGCCCTGGTCCTTCATGAAGTTCCCCTATCTTAGTTCACTTGGTTGGAAGGGGTTGACCGATGGCCCGGAATCCGGCATATACCGGGTGGGGCCTCTTGGCAGGCTCAATGCTGCCGACGGGATGGCAACCCCCCTTGCGCAGAAGGAGTTCGACAGGATGTTCGAGACACTCGGGGGAAAGGCGGTCAACTCCACACTCGCCTTCCACTGGGCCAGGCTGATCGAACTCCTCTATGCCTCCGAGAGGGCCAAGGAGCTGATCGAGGACAATGAGATAACGTCGGATAAGATAAGGAACAGGGCGGGGGAACCCGGCGAGGGTTTCGGTGTGGTCGAGGCGGCCCGGGGGACCCTTATCCACCATTACAGGGTGGATGAAAGAGGTTTGATAGAGAAAGCGAACCTCATAGTTGCGACCACCAACAACGCCGGTGCCATATCCATGTCCGTCAGGGATGCCGCCAGGGGTTTGATCAAGGGGGGTAAGGTGGACGACGGACTGTTGAACATGGTGGAGATGGCCTTTCGTGCCTATGACCCCTGCCTAGCGTGCGCTACACACACGCTCCCCGGAGGAATGCCTCTGATGGTGAGGGTCCACGACAGCGAGGGGAAACTTATCAGGACCGTCAAAAGGGATTAGATGAGATATATCGCAGTCGGAATAGGTAACCCCATACTGGGTGATGACGGCATAGGTCTGCATGTAGTAAGGGAGGTCATAAAAAGGATCGCCGGCAGTTACGATCCTTCACCTGGTGGAATTCCCGTTGAGGTCAAGGTTAAAGAGGACCTCACCGTGGTGCTTGATGAGGCATACACGGGAGGGATGAACCTGCTTGACTTGATACTGGGGTTCGACCGTGCTGTGCTTATAGATGCGGTCTCCGAGAGCGGTCTGGAACCCGGGGAGGTCAGAAGGATGGACCTGGATGATATGATAACCGTCCACTCCACGAACCCCCACGACACCTCCCTTGCAGAGGCTGTCAAGCTGGCAAAGGACCTGGGGGAGGACCGGGTGCCCCCGGAGATAATGCTCGTTGGCATCAACATAAAACCCTCAGGTGTCTTCAGTGAGGGTTTGAGTCACCCGGTCAGGGAGGCAATACCGGAGGCGGTGCGCCTCACCCTCTTCCTCCTCGGGTTCCCATCCGGAGAAGGGAACGAGGTTTGAGGCTGATCGTTCACGAACTCCGCTCCGGCAGGTGTGAATGGTCGTAGGCGGCCATCGTGAACGATAAGTTATACCTAAAAATCCTTCCGTGGATCGTGGATGCAGTTATCGGATCGGTTCCGATCCAACATCTAACAGCTGAGACATTCCTTGACATCCTTAGCCATCTCGTCGAGCTCGTCCTCGAAGAGCGGTTTACCGCACTGGAAGCAGCCCTCATCCGCTTTGTAAGGTGTGTCTATCATCAGGTTGGGGACCTTCTCACCCACCGACAGGGTGCCGTTCTTGAGGCTCCTGTCCAGGCTCTTCATGACGCTCATTATCCTGTCTATCAGCCTTGCGTGGTTCACGAACACTATGAGTGCCGTCAGGGTGGCCTTCGCATCGTGGTCCGGGAACGTGAAGTAGACGTCACTTTCCTTGTAATGGACCCTTATGACCGGGTATTTCACGCTGCTGAGAGAATGAAGGTCTATGCTCTGCACCCTGTTTATACCAAGCTCCCAGAGGTCCGTGTTCTTACTTGATGATGGCCAGTACCTGGGTTGTTCCTTTGCCACGAATGCCAGCCTCCTGTTGGTAACCAACAGGGACCCCTCCGTTACTGCTCCTTTGATTATCATGCGGGAGGGGTTCTCCCACAGGACCATCTCGTCGTTCTTGAGTTCCATATCTATCCCTTCTACCCTTCATTGATGGAGGTCGAAGAAAAGGTTCGATACATGCCCTTTTGGCCTAACATATTCAACGTCCACCAGCCCGCATTATCAAAACGATCTGCGTCATTTTCAGGCAGTCCCCACAAATAGCTGTAAAACTAATCCTATGGGCCCTCTTGATGTGGTAAATTTAATCAAAGATCGAGCCTATGTTATCTCCGATGCGGCGTGTTGGACCTCCATACCACCTGTTGGGCACTTTAACAGTCTTCGTAATACTGCTCCTAGCCGGGTGCATGGACGAGGCAACCGATGATGAGGGCGATAAGGAGGAGGGGTCCTCTGCTCTTCTCACTCCAAAAAGCGGTATGATGAACCGGGCACCCCTGAACGGGACCGAAATATCCGCATTATCTATGAGGGATAACATCAGCTATGAGATGGTATGTGCTGGAATGGGGACCCATGGTCTATCTTTGATGAACTTCACCGGAGAGAACCTGGGAAATAGAAAATACCTCGTTGGGAACGCCACGCTTTCGATCGTTTTTCGGCCGGATTTCGGTGTTCGCGGACCCACAATCGAATGGGTGATCGATGATGTGGCGCATCAGGTGGACTATAAAAATGATAACGGGTCCAATCCCGGGGACCTGACCGTACCGCTGTTAGAGAATGTATCAATTGACAGCGAGGTGTTCAACAATTTCAGGGTGGATATCAGGATGTGGGGTGGGTGCCTCGTTCCTATCGTTCTCGAGATCGACCTCGTACGCTTGGAGATCGATTATGCGGTAAAGTGAACCCATCCGTTCATTTCTGAGCAATGCGACTCGGTTAAGTTGCGCAAAATCCCCCATAAATGGGAATATATTTCATTGATACAGCTCATTATCGTTTCATGGAAGGGGATGCCTTATACGATAAGCTGGCCGGATATTACGACCTACTCTATTCTAAGAAAGACTATAAAAAAGAAGTTGAGCAGCTGAAAGCGATCATTAACAGGGTAAAGAGGAACAAGGGGGACAGATTGCTGGACCTTGGATGCGGGGCCGGTGGGCATCTGAAATATCTGATAGGGGGCTTTTCCTGCACCGGACTGGACCTGAACGAGAGCATGCTTGAGGTTGCCCGGAAAAAGGTAAAGGATGCCAGGTTCATCAAGGGGGACCTTGCAGATTTCAAGTTGGATGATGGGTTCGATGTGATGATATCCCTGTTCGGAACGATGGGATATTTGAGGACCCTTGACAGGCTGGAGGCGGCCTTCGGGAATGTATATGAGCATCTCAATCCCGGCGGTGTGTTCATCTTCGAACCCTGGTTCGATCCCGATTCCTTTACCGTAGGAATACCCTTTCTCCATGTATACGATGGGGATGGCATCAAGATTGCAAGGGTCACATCCTCAGAGGTTGAGGGGAATATCTCGAGGATCCGTATGCATTATATTGTAGGGAGGACGGGATGCGAGGTGGAATACCATTCCGATGTCCACGAGCTCGGTCTCTTCGAGAAAGACGAGACATTGGGATTGTTGGAAGCGGCGGGGTTTACTGCCGAATATGATGCTGAGGGTATCGGTGGGCACTCGGGGATATTTATCGCATTGAAAAACTAGGATAATATCTGCACCTTTCCCGATCATGTCATGTAGGATGGATGGGTAAGTTGTCTCATCCATCGGGTCATTCTAACCTCATTTCGATAAAGGCTTCATTGAAACCCCATTTTTCGTAAACCCTGCGGGCTTTGGGGTTGTAATCGAAAACCTTCAATGAGACCTCGGTTATGCCCTTTTTCCGGAACCAGTCCATTGTGAGATGGAACATCGTTGTGCTGTGTCCCTTCCCCCTGTAAGGAGGTTCTAGATAGATATCGCTCACGTATCCAACTTGTTCATTCTCGAAGACAGGTATGTTCTTTACTATTCTGGAGAGCATGTAACCCCTGACGGAGCTTCCATCTTCGAGGACCAGGAGGTAGCCGTTCCGGGACCAAATGTTGCTGGAATAATAGGATCTCACTATTTCGCAAGCTTCCTCTTTCATCTTCGGAAGCATATCCCTGCCGTTCTTTCTTCCAAGCTCCCTCTGGTGGTTCATGAACCTCTCCCAGAGCAC
>Ga0272443_10002078_pt1 | contig 26693 bp, 21 predicted proteins | sample SSMAcet12_FD_193581 | JGI IMG/M metagenome (GOLD analysis project Ga0272443, IMG submission 193581) | Marine sediment archaeal communities from Little Sippewissett salt marsh, Falmouth, MA, United States - SSM-Acet-12 | ecosystem: Environmental > Aquatic > Marine > Wetlands > Sediment ... | reverse complement strand
CACAACAATTTTCATCACCTGACCGGTACTTCTCTGCGCTACGCACAGTCAGATGAGAAACACGTTCAGGTGTTGCTTTGGAAGTCTTTTGATTTCGTGCCCAGCCACATTTCCAGTTTTCGATAAGGATGCTGCATATCCACATTAAACCTCTAACCGCTATTCATGAATCCACAGTCTATCCGCCTCGCTCTCGCATTTCCCGCAGCAGCGCCACCGCCAGGACCGAATAATTCGCCATGTCAATCAAGGTGTCTTCGATGCTCTCATCCTTCACTTCGCCCTTCATATCCGCTCTCTTAGTTCTCAGACATCCGTTCGGCATAATTATTTGTGGGTTCAACGCCTTGCTCATGGAGAAACAGTCACGGTAGGAATGCCGGTTACCCGGCACTCCCCGTACAGATTGCGGCGTGCGGAACGCACCGGGCTCCTGCCTCGGGTCAGTCGCAGAGATGCTGGTTCGGGTATGGGTGGACGATTTTCACCTGGGGGGAGCGCTCAAGAGAAGCTCCAGGCGGTCTGGGTGCACGAGGACGAAGACACTCCAGGGAAGAACGGAAAGTAGTGCTGGAGCTCGTTGACGAAGCGGTTGCCTCCGGGGCCCGGCTGGGCCCGGCCGCGGAGGTCCTCGGCTTGAGCGCCAGGACGATCATCCGGTGGCGCAAGCAGCAGGGCGGTGAGGACCGCCGAAGAGGTCCTCACAAGCCGCCTTTAAGCGCCGAGCTGCCACCGGCCGAAGGAGCACGTGGCCACGGAACCGAACCAGGAAACGATCCCCCCCTCGCGTATCCTTCCCGGACGACATGTTCCATGTCGGCCAACTCGTCATCGGTCAGAAACCCGAAATGCGATTCCCTCTTTCTCGCCGAAAGGCGACCATTGTTTTGCAGGCAGAGCTGGATAAAAAGATCAATGAAGCGGTCAGGCATGTCCACGATTTCCTGAATGGCCTGCTTGGTCTTGTCGTAATTCGCCAGAAAATCGAGTTCTTCCACCAGTTCGTGCTCGATGGTGAGCTTGACGAAATCGTGCAATGCCTCTGCCTGAGCGGTCATGTCGATATATCTGTACAAACGCCCGGTTTCACCCGGCACGGTCATCTGGCCAAGATCGTCCAGGTCATATTCAACCAGCCGCATCAGCGGGTTTGAGAACGCCTCCAGGGAGTGATCGTAAATCGCCGGATTTTTCAACATGGCGGCAGAGACCGGGAACATCAGCCCTCTCGGAATCGCACCGCGCAGGAACAGGATGTTGTGAATGAGAAACCGGTGAATGCGGCCGTTACCGTCCTCGAAGGGATGCATGAATACGAAGCCGTAGGAGATGGCGGCGGCATGGATAATGGCTGGAACTTCGCCCTCTTTCATCACTTGATGGGCAGCGAGCAATCCCGTCATCAGTTCCGGGAGGTCGTCGGGTTTCGGGCAAACATAGTGAACGAGCTGCTTCTGGTAGGAAATCGTCTGACCAACGTAGTTCTGGTTGGCCCGGTAACCCGTGTCCCGGAAGCGGGGATCGACGATGCGGTTCTGCACGTCGATCAGAAGAGGCTTCTCGCAAAAATCCTTGTGCTCGGCCATCTCCAGCAAGCCGATGAATTTCTCTTTCCGGGAGGCGCTCGGCTTGATGTGTTCGATCTCGAATGAGGACTTGGTCTCTTTGTTATACAGGTAGCTCAAGGCTCGCCTGAGAAGCTCCGGTGGATAGGAGGTTACGACCTCTTCGCACCTTTTCCTCAAGGAGATCCCCTCCATGGCGGCGAGTTTCTCGGTTCGCCGGATGATGGGACAGAAATCTCTCCCGCCAATCAGATTGTCGATAACCCTCTGACGCTGCACGCGACGGCCGGGCACTGCGGTGTAGTAACGGTCCGATTCCAGCAGCTCAATGTAATTCCCCTTGGTCAAATCCGGCAGCGGGAGTTCCCGTCCGGTCAGGAATTCATAAAGGAACCAGACCCTGCGGGCGTATTTTCCGGTCGGCTTCGAGCTGATCCAGGCCGCTATCTCGTCTGCCGGGACCACCTCGAAAAGGGCCGACAGCAACCCCAGGTTGACGCCATCATATTTTAGGGCGAACTCCAGATGGTCTCCTGTCCCGTCTCCAGGCCAATAAGACTGGGGATAGACGGATTCCACCTGCCCATCCTGAATTTTCGAGCGTAGCGTCCCCGTCGGGCTGACGGAGGACGTGTGCCAGTTCGGCAAAGCGCTCAAGTCGTATTGCTCTATCAGAAACGCATAGCCTGCCAGCCGGTTCCGTGTCGTGTCCAATGTCATCACACCTCAAAAAATCGTTACAGCTCTAAAAAAATGATTACCAATAGCCATTTCTTTAAAAATATAGTTACTTTAATGGCAGTTTTCAAGAGAATTGTTTAGGATGCCTGGGGTGAGGTCAAAATGGGGGTGGTCCTCAAAAAACGTGTTTTCAACTAAAAATATGATTACAAAACGGCATTATTTACAAAAAATAGTTACGTAGGCGTCGAATCCGGCGGTGGATGCACTGCCTCCGGTAGAAAGACCTTTCTACGCTGTAGAATGTCCCGGGAACCACTTTCTACGCAACAACCAATGTTTTCAATCGATTTTCAGCGGAAGCGTTCGGCAGCCGATGCATGCGGATGGACCGGGCCGCATTGCCATCGACCACGCCCGCTTCGACGGCCCAGGCGAAAAATTCCCGCACTGCCGCCTTCATCCGATGGAGCGAGGCCGCCGAGCGTGGGCCGCGCTCACTCTCGGTGACCGACCTGGCGGAGCTCGATACGCTGGCGGATGTAGGCGGGAGGGACCTCGTAGAGTAAGCCCTTGAAGCTGATAGTGGCATCGTACTGCCTGTTCTGAATAATGAACTGCCTCTTCGAACCTAACAGAAAGCCTGAGAGCGATACCCGTAGTGGTCTTGACATCCCTGGCGATACAGGCTATGTTGTGCCCCTCATATCTGGTAGAGCTCGCGTTTGGGGGGCGTGAGACCTTCTCACCACAACATCTCAGGTCCAGAGTAGTCTTGACTACAACTTTGGATGGGACTTAGGTTTTGCGCTGAAAAGCGAATTCCTATTCCTAAATGCTTTTATCTTGCCTGGATCAACTCCGTCTGAATGTATTGGGTTATCAGTATAATAGGATTAATTTATAAATTTGTTCCCTTTTTTTGTTCAGGTTTTTTGCTACGAAACTTCAGTTGGTATGGTTCGGATGGACAGCATCCTTTTTGCTCAATAATCAGAGGGTGAACGAAGGGGACCATAATATGAAACGCATTTTGTTCCTGGTATTAACATGTATGTGCTTTATGATTAGCGCAAGCCAAACTCTCGCTGTATCCATGTATACAGGGCATCATTTGGGTGTCAGTAGTAACTACAATTCCGAAGAAAATTACGCCAATGGCATCAACAATAACGGTCAGGTGGTGGGAACATCCTCTATCGCTCATGCCTATATCACTAATGGCAATATTGTTACCATCCAAGGGGGAACCGGATTGACGATATCCGATCTGGGTACCCTCGGCGGCACAAAAAGTAATGCCAATGGCATTAACAACATAGGCAAGTAGTTGGAACATCCATGATCGCAGAGGATTCCTATAGGAAGCATGCCTTTATTTATGATAGCGGCAATGGTATGATTGATCTGGGTACCCTCGGCGGTGAATCCACAGCCTATGACATCAACAACAAAGGTCAGGTAGTGGGATATTCCGGGATCGATACGGGCTATTACGTTCATGCTTTCATTTATGATGGTGACAATGGTATGACTGATCTGGGTACCCTCGGCGGCGACCACAGTTTTGCATATGGCATCAATGACGCAGGCCAAGTGGCAGGACATTCCTCTTCCGATGGTCCCGGCAGCTATCATGCATTTATTTATGATGGTGACAATGGTATGACTGATCTGGGTACCCTCGGCGGCCGTGACGCTTACGCCTATGACATCAACGAGTCAGGTCAGGTGGTGGGGGCATCCCTAATCAGCGATTCGAGTGGTTGGCATGCATTTATTTATAGTGACAATGGTATGACCGATCTGGGTACCCTCGGCGGCACTGACAGTATCGCCCATGGCATCAACGATGCAGGACAAGTGGTGGGAAGATCACAAATCAGTGGAGATGACGCATATCATGCCTTTTTGTGGGACCCTGTTGAGGGGATGTTCGACTTAAATGACTTAATGGATCCTTCAAGTCCTTATAGTTGGAATTATGTTTATGAAAAGGCTCTTGATATTAACAACCTAGGCCAAATAATCGCATATTGTGGTTTATCAGGGGGAGGTTACTCCTTTCGACTTGAACCCGTCGGCGCCCCAGTTCCAGTACCCACCACCATGCTTCTTCTCGTTTCTGGCTTTTTGGGGTTGGCAGCATTCAGAAGGACTTTCAGGATAAAATAACCAGATATCCTCAATTTAACTGTAAAGGCAGGGTCGTTCGATTCTGCCTTTTTGATGATCGCAGCCCCCCGATTTGCAACCACAACGCCTTACAAGTGAAGCAGCATGGACTCGAAGCCCGCGGAACTCCTGTCAGATAGATGAACCCTGTGTTGTCCCATATTCGTTTGATCCAACCGGAACGAGCCCGATGCGATAACCCCGGTACAGAGAGCGGCAGAAGACAGGACCCCATCCGGAACCAGTCGTGCGGGCAAAAAGGGGTTGACAGCTGAAAGACCGCAAGCTATATTCCAAATATAGAATTTAAGAGAAATTTGTCATGAAGGGATTTATTCGCTCTATGAAGGCTCTGTCAGGGCCGAATCGGGTCAAGGCCGTCAAGAGGCTGCAGTGGAAACCATGTGCGTGTGTCAGTTCAATATTCGAATCCGGATGGAGGCGATCCTGTGGTCGGGGAACTCGCGAGTCGCCTTCCCGGTATCCGAAGAGAGGATATCTGCCGCAGGCGGGTCGCCTGGTTTTTTTTGAACCTTATAAATCACCAAATTGCTATGTTTAAATATTAGAGGCCCTGTTGGAAATGAAAGAACGAACCAAGCTGCTGCTGATCGTCCTGACGTTCATTGCAGCCTACTCCGTCCCCTGGGCGAGCGAGACGATTCGGCAGTCCGGTCTCGAGGCCTTCCTGATGCTTCAGGAGTATGCCCGGGAGCACGTGCTGACCTGCCTGATACCGGCCTTTTTCATTGCAGGGGCCATTGCGGTCTTCGTGTCCCAGGCCTCCGTGCTCAAGTACTTCGGGGCCCAGGCCCGAAAGATCCTCTCCTACTCCGTCGCATCCGTTTCCGGGACCGTGCTGGCGGTCTGCTCCTGCACCGTGCTTCCGCTCTTTGCCGGCATCTACACCCGGGGCGCCGGCATCGGTCCGGCCACGGCCTTTCTCTACTCCGGACCGGCCATCAACGTGCTGGCCGTCGTGCTGACGGCCAGGATTCTGGGTTGGCAGCTGGGGCTTGCACGCGCGATCGGTGCGGTGATTTTTGCCATCATTACCGGCCTCCTCATGGCGTTCATCTTCAGAAAGGAGGACGCGAATCGCACGGCCGGGGCCGTTTATCTGCCGGATGAGGAAGACAGGGGCCGCACGCTCACGCAGGAGGGGCTGTTCATGCTGACGCTGGTCATGATCCTCATCTTCGCCGCCTTTGCCCGGCCGGGTGAGGGGGCCACCGGGATCTGGCCGGCGATCTTCCAGGCCAAGTGGATCATCACGGCCGGATTGCTGGTCGTCCTGGGTTTCATGCTCAAGGGGTGGTTCGTCAAAGAAGAGCGGGTGAGCTGGGTTCAATCGACCTGGGGCTTCATGAAGCAGATCTTTCCCCTCTTGGGCGCGGGGGTACTCGTGGCCGGTTTCATGCTGGGCCGTCCCGGTCACCCCGCGCTGATCCCGGAGCAGGCCATCCAATCCCTGGTGGGAGGGAACTCCCTCTGGGCGAACCTCTTCGCCTCGGTGGCCGGGGCGCTGATGTACTTTGCCACCCTGACCGAGGTCCCCATTCTTCAAGGCCTGCTGGGGGCCGGCATGGGCAAGGGGCCTGCCCTGAGCCTCCTTCTGGCCGGGCCCGCGCTCTCCCTTCCCAACATGCTGGTGATCGGCGGGGTGATGGGCGTGAAGAAGACGGTTGTGTTCTGCGCCATTGTCGTGGTCCTGAGCACCATCGCCGGAATGACCTATGGATGGCTTTTTGTATAGCCGAGAACCGGAGATCAACCGAAAGAAAAGAAAAACACAATCATACGGAGGAGAACCATGGAGATCAAAGTGCTGGGTCCCGGCTGCCCGAAATGCCGGCAAACGGAAACCATCGTGAGGGAGGCGGTCTCGGAGTCGGGCCTGACCGCGGACGTGATCAAGGTGACCGACACCATGGAGATCGCCAGGCACGGCGTGTTCGGCACGCCGGCGGTGGTCGTGGACGGTGAAGTGAAAAGCGTGGGAAAGATTCCCACCAAGGACGAGATCAAGGAGTGGATGACCACGAGGTGAAAAGGCCTGGAAAGCTCATGAGTAGATGACGGGCCCGGGATGTGGGCATAGCTGAAGGCCGGATCCATTGTTCATGAACAATCTTGGAAAGGAGGACGGAACCATGACAGAGCAACGTCTTTTGGCGGAGTGGTTTCCCGAGTTTGCGGAGGAACTGGACAAAATAGATGAGATGTACAAGCAGATGAGGACCATCGACGAGAAAACATATCAGTTCATCTGCTTTGCCCTGGCCATCAAGGCCCGCTCAAAACCCTGCGTGTTGAAGCACTTCATGGGTGCGCTCGAGGCTGGGGCCACCGTGAAGGAGCTCGCCTACATTCTGGCGCTGACCATGCGGGAGGCGGCCGGCGGGGACGACTGCTGGACCCACGATGCCCTCGGAGACTACAAGGCCTTGATTGCGGAGGGACTGAAAAGCTCGGAGTGCTGTGCGAGATGAACAATGAGACTCTGTGATTTCATCTGCCGGCCAATCCAGGAGACCCCGTCCTCGTGAGGAGAACCTATGTCTGAGCGCTTCAAGTTTGATCGGATGGAACTGGCCGGGTCCCTGGGTGATCTCGGGACGCTGCTGCCCATCGCCATCGCGATGGTCCTGTTCAACGGCCTCAACCCGACGGGACTGTTTTTGAGTATTGGGGCTTTTTACGTTCTTTCCGGATGTTATTTTGGACTAACGGTGCCTGTTCAGCCGATGAAAGTCATCGGTGCCTATGCCATTGCCACCGCCATGAGCGCCAGTCAGATTCTCGCGTCATCCCTTCTCATGGGCGTCTTTCTCCTGATCATCGGTTTGACGGGGGCCATTGACATCATCCGCAGGGTCACGCCGAAATCCGTGATCCGTGGGGTCCAGCTTTCCACAGGGGCATTGCTGATCTCCGGCGGCATCCGGTTCATGCTCGGCACCTCCAACTACCAGCGAATGCAGGACGCGGCGGAGCCTTTTCTCGCCTTTCAGTCTTTAGGACCCCTCCCGATCGGCCTTGTGATCGGCACGGTCTGCGGCTTCATCACCCTGCTCTTGCTGAACAGCAAGAGATTCCCGTCCGGTTTGATCGTTGTGTTGGGCGGCCTCATCGTCGGCTTGATCCTGGGTGCGAGAGTCGATTTGGGGACCCAGGGGATCGGTTTTTACCTCCCGGCAGCGCTTCCTTTTGGGTTCCCCGGCACGGCGGATTTTACCTTCGCGCTGTTTGCACTGGTGTTGCCTCAACTGCCGATGACCCTGGGCAATGCGGTTATGGCTTACACGGATCTGTCGAAGGAGTATTTTGGGGATCGCTCCAGGAAGGTGACGAATCGAAAGGTCTGCGTGAGCATGGCACTGGCCAATTTTTTCAGCTTTTCCCTGGGGGGCATGCCCTTGTGCCACGGAGCCGGCGGATTGGCGGCCCATTATCGTTTCGGCGCAAGGACGGCGGGATCCAACGTGATGATCGGGTTGGTCTTCGCCGTTCTGGCGATTCTTTTCGGAGACAACATCATCAATGTGTTGAACCTCCTCCCCATGTCCGTTTTGGGCGTCTTGCTCCTGTTCGCGGGTACGCAGCTGACACTCACCATCATGGACCTTGACCGGCGAAAAGACTTCTTTGTCGCCACGTTGATTTTGGGGATCACCCTGGCATCCAACCTGGCGGCCGGCTTTATCGCGGGCATGGTCGTCGCCCATCTTCTCAGGTGGGAGAACCTGTCCATATGATGCGCCACAAGGTAAGTGTCAATTCAGGCCTTTAAGTGCCGCACTGCCCGTGGGCCGGCCAGGGCTTCGCTCACCCTGTGGGAGAGGAACTCCATGGTGAAGGGTTTCTGGATAAACCCCACGCACCCGCGGTCAAGTATTGCCTGCGCCTGCCCATCGACGCTGTATCCGCTCGAGAGGAGAACCCTGACATCCCCGTTGAGTTCCCTCAATCGATCGTAAGTCTCCCCGCCGCCCATTCCCGGCATGATCATGTCGAGGATGACAAGATCGACGTCCCCCTCGTGGGCCCTGTAGACCTCCAGCGCCTGGGAGCCGCTTTGAGCGACGAGGACCCTGTACCCCAGTTTTTCCAACATGGTCCTTCCCACTTCGATGACCATGTTTTCGTCGTCCACCAGGAGTATCGTCCCGTCGCCATAGTGGAGCAAGGGCCGGCCGGGCTTGCCGACGTCCTTGACGGCTTCCTTCTCGGAAGCGGGAAGATAGATGTTGAACGTGCTGCCTTTTCCTTTACGGCTTTCCACATGGATAAAGCCGCCGTGGTTCTTGACTATGCCGTAGACCGAGGCGAGGCCGAGACCTGTGCCTTTCCCCTTGTCCTTTGTTGAAAAAAAGGGGTCGAAGATTTTTTCCCGCGTGGCCTCATCCATGCCGATCCCGCTGTCGGCCACGGAGATTGTGACATATCTCCCGGGAGTGATTTCGAAGTCGAAAGGCTTGACCGATTCCTCGTCCAGGGCGACGTTCCCGGTTCGGACGGTGATGTCTCCGCCCCCGGGCATCGCCTGCCATGCGTTCACATAGAGATTGAGGAGAACTTGCCGTATCTGCTCCCGATCCGCCTCAACAGCCCAGAGGTTTTCCTGGTATTCCTCAATAATGCGGATCTCCTTTTTCGTTTGCCCGAACATCCGGTTCTCGCGCTTGATGAGCTCGTTTAAATCGGTGGACTTGACCTCGTACTTGCCTCCGCGCGCGAACCCCAGGAGGGCCCGGGTCAGTTCGGTGGCGTTGAGGACGTATTCCTCGATTCCCTTCAGGTGTTCATAGTCGGGCGAGTGAGGATCCTTGTCCATCATCATCAGCGAGGCGCGACCTTGTATCCCCATGAGGACGTTGTTGAAGTTGTGAGCGATGCCTCCGGCCAGGGTGCCTATGGATTCCATTTTCTGGGCCTGCTGCAGCTTTTGCCGCAGGTGCTCCCGCTCCGCTTCAACCTGTTTGCGATCGCTGATGTCCCTGACGATACCTCGAAAACCGCTGGGCTTTCCTTCGGGCCCCTTCATGAGGGTTACCGATGCCTCGACAAATCTCCTGGACTGGTCTTTACGTATGACCTCCCAGCCAAAGCCCCTGGTGGGTTTTCCTGTGGTGTAAACTTCGTTAAAGACCCGAAAGAGCTCCGCCGAATTCCTCTCGTCGGTGTACTGCCGGTGGTTCATGCCGACCAGTTCGTCCCTCGAATAACCGAGCAGTTCGCACACCGACTTGTTCAAGAAGAGAAAGTTCCCGGCCAAGTCCACCTCATAATAACCTTCCACGATACTTTCCAGAATTTCACGATACCGTTCCTCGCTCTCCTCCAGCGCCTTCTCTCCCTGCTTCCTTTCGGTGATGTCGTTCAGGAAATTCAGCGTGGCGGTTTCACCGTTCCAGGTGATCAGGACGGCGTTCAACTCGCACCACCTGATGCTTCCATCCTTGTTGAGAATCCGGAAAGAGTAGATGTGGGGGATCGTTTCGCCCTTGAGGCGGCTGATATGCCGGGACATGACCAGGTGCCGGTCGTCCGGGTGGATGAATTCGATAAAGGGCCTGGAGGTCAGCTCCTCAAGGGTGTGGCCGGTGAACTCTGTCGTCTTGGGGTTGAGAAAGACCAGTTTGGCGTCCTGAACGACAAATATGGCCTCGTTGGCGTTCTCGAAAAGCTTTCGGTATTTGAGTTCGCTCTCCCGAAGGGCCTCCATCGCCTTCTTGTGATCCGTGATGTCGCGAACCCATTCCATGAACATCTCGACATCGCCGTCCTTGTCGAGAATCGGGATGACGCGCAGATCCACCCATCGTCCATCAGGGAGCCGGACCTCCTCCTGAAAGGGTTTCCCGGATTCAAGGACCGACCTTGCCCTGCAGTCCGGGCAGATGTCGTCGAAGCCACGATAAGTTTTGTAGCACTTTGTTCCCAGGGCCCGCCTGGATTCGGGCACGGCTCCAAACCCTGACCAGTTGCTGTATAGAATGTCCATTTCAGGGCTGTGGATCGAGACCATGTCCGGGACGACGCCCAGGATTTTCTGAAAACGGGTGTCGCTCTCGCAAAGAGCCTCTTCAAATTTCTTGTGCTGGGTGCGGTCGAGCATTTCGACGACCTCACCGGCTATCGTGGGTTTTTCGGACATAAGTCACCTGTTGCATGATTGCGCTTCAGTCACTGGCCTCACCTCAGGCATCTCTAGGAGCCTGTCGGACTTACTTTGTAAGTGCTTGATATCATTAACTGCGTCATTTTGGCACGAAAAAATTAAGCCGCAATTTCAATAGCTTATATGTGGGCTTTGTGCAAGGCCGACACCCTCCTAGGCGCGCGATTCTTCCACTGAAAGTGGACTCCGTGGTCTTTTGTATTTTTTGCAAAAAACGTGCCTTTATTGGTGTCGTCAATGAAAAACCCTCGCGCCGTTCTCCCGGCCGCCATCGTCATCCCCCCTAAAGGCGGAATCCATCGGCCTCAAAAAAGACACTGGATCCCGGCTTTCGCCGGGATGACGAGACGGTCATTCCGCCGGAAGGCGGAATCCAGCGGCCTTCGGGAAAACAAAGTCCCTGACCCGGGCAGGAACCCCCGCGTTGGGAAGGTGTTATCGGTATCGAAATCGCAATCGCAATCGTAAAACCAATCCAGCCTGCACAAGCAATCGCCACCGAACCCCGGCGTGGGTCTTGACGAATCGAAATATTTTCGGGGACAAAAAAACATTGACAGGAAATATTTGTAGTATAGCATGTTGTCATACAACTTTTTATCGGGAGCCCCTGCATGGTTTTCAGCAGTGAACCCAAACTGACACGCCCCCCGAGCCTTTCCGAGCAGGTCACGCATTTTCTCATGGAAGAGATCGACAAGGGAGCCCTGGGGCCCGGGGACTCCCTGCCTTCGGAAGCGGAGCTGGCCGCCAGGTTCGGGGTGAGCCGCACGATCGTGCGGGAAGCCCTCGCGCGTCTGGAGTTCGAGGGCTACATTTCATCCCGCCGGGGGAGAAAAAAGACGGTCCTGGAGCAGGAGAGGAGAAACGCCTTCAGGATCAGGAAAAGCCAATACACCCCTCAGGAGGACCTGAAACAGCTCTACGAATTCCGGGCCGTTATCGAAGAGGCCGCGGCCTCCCTCGCGGCCCGGCGATCCTCCGAAAAAGACATCGAAGACCTGGAAAGGTGCCTGAGAGATCTGGACCAGGCCGTGATCAACAAGGAGGATCACCTTCCGGCGAATGTCGAATTTCACCAACTGATCGCCAGGGCGAGCGGAAACCACTACCTGAGCGATTTCATGCAATTCCTGGACGACAAGATCTGGGAGCAGATAGAAGGGGACAGAAGGCAAATCAACAGCATCGGGATGCCTTTAAAAGTGCAGAAAGAGCACATAGAGGTTTTCAAGGCGATCAGTGCTCATGATCATATTAAAGCCAAAAAAGCAATAAGAAAACACATTAAAAACGCTGCTAAGCGCAGGAATATCACGCTGGACGTTATTTGAGGTCCCGAGGGGGGAGAATGAGACCGTCGAAGACACTCATCAAGGGGGGCCGTGTCATAGACGGCACCGGGGACGCCGGATACGAGGCGGACATCGCCCTGGCAGGGGGAAAGATCGTCGAGATAGGGCCGGACCTGGGCGCCGCCGGGGCCGAGGAGACGATTTCGGCTGAAGGGCTTGCCGTGTGCCCAGGCTTTGTGGACGCCCACAGCCATGACGACCTTTACCTCTTGATGGATCCCTCCTGCGCCGCCAAGGTCGCCCAGGGGGTCACCACGACGGTTACGGGAAACTGCGGCATGAGCGCCGCACCGCTTGTCGAGGGGGCCTTCGAGGAGGCGCTGGACATCCTGAGGTGTTTCGGGGGGGAGGAGGCAGCGAGGCGGCACCTGGGCGTGCAGTCTTTTGAGGACTACACCCAAAAGCTCCGGCAGGCCGGCCCGGGCATTCACGTGGCCCCCCTGGTGGGGCACACGACCATCCGGATCGCCGTCATGGGTTCGCGGCAGGGGCCCCCGGACCCGCGCGAGCTTGAAGCCATGTGCGGTCTTGCCGTCCAGGCCCTGAAAGACGGGGCCTTCGGCCTTTCCTCCGGGCTGATATACGCGCCCGGGAGCTACGCGGAGCCTGATGAGATCACGGCGCTGGCACGGAGGGTCGCGGCGCACGGCGGCATCTACACGACCCACATGCGCAGCGAGGGAGACGCCGTGTTCGCCGCGCTGGGAGAGGCCCTCGACACGGGGAGGGCGACGGGTGTCCACGTGCACGTCTCCCACCACAAGGTGATGGGGGAGAAAAACCGGGGGGCAAGCACCGAGACCCTTCGCCTCATGGATGAGGCACGGCAGGCGGGCGTTCGCGTCACCTGCGACCAGTACCCTTACAACGCGGCAAGCACGACGCTCTCCGCTGTCCTGCCCCACGGCGTCCTCGGGCAGGGGGCCGAGGGGATGCGGGCGGCATTGCGGGACCCCAAAAACAGGGATGCAATCCGGGCCGAACTGGCAAGCGGGGGCGGCGGCGGGGAGAACCTGGTGAGGCTGGCCGGGTTTGAAAACATATTCATTTCGGCTTCCGCCGCGCGCCCGGACTGCATCGGGCGATCCATCGCGGAGTCGGCCCGCCGCGTGGGCGTGGACCCTTACGATCTGGTCTTCGACCTCTTGTGCGAGGAGGCCAGGGGCACCACGATCGTGGTCTTCGCCATGGACGACGAGGACATCGAGCGGATCATGCTGGATCCTTTCACCATGTTCGGCACGGACGGCATTCCCATGTTCGGGGAGAGCAAGACCCACCCCCGTTTCACCGGGACGTTTCCCCGGGTCCTCGGGACCTATGCCCGGGAAAAGAAAGTCCTGGCCCTCGAGGAGGCTGTCCGCAAGATGACCTCCCTGCCGTGCCGCACATTCGGCATCCCCTCCAAGGGGGTGCTCAAGGTGGGGTACGACGCGGACCTTGTGATCTTCGACCCGGATCGCGTCACGGACCGCTCCACGTACGAGAGCCCGTACCTGAAACCCGAGGGGATCCACACGGTTTTTGTCGGGGGCGAGGTCGCGGTGAAAGACGGCCACGTGTCGGGCGTCCGATCCGGCAAGGTCTTGAAACCGAACATCTAATGAGTGAGAGGAGGCTGACGGCTGCGGGGGGTGTGAAACAGGGATTGTGAAATCAGGCGGTTTCCGCCACAAACCAGGAAGCGAAAGGAGAGAGCCATGAAAAAGCAAGTCTTTTGGGGGATGGTTTCATTTTTGATCGCAACAGTCCTTTTGTCCGGCCAGGTCGTCGCGGCGGAAAAACCCATCAAAATCAAGTACGCGCACATCGGGGCGCCCAAGACCTTCGAGTCCGTGATGCACGCGGGGGCCGTGGCCTTCAAGTACGTGTTCGAGAAGAGGACGAACAACCGCTACCAGGTGGAAATCTTTCCCGGCGGCACCCTGGGCAAGGAAATCGATTTGATGGAAGCCGTCAACAACAACGTGATCCAGCTCGTGGGCGCCTCCATGGGCGGGCTTCACCGGATCTTTCCCCCCACCACCATTTTCTACCTGCCGTACGTGTTCAAGAACGAAGCCGTCGCCATCGAGGTGCTGGACGGCCCCTTCGGGCGGAAGGTCCTGGACGGCCTGGCCGAGAACACGGGAATCCGGGGGCTGGATTACGTGGACATCCACACCTTCCTCACCATCACGAACAACGTCCGCCCCATTCGGAAGCCCGAGGACATGAAGGGCGTCAAGTTCCGGGCCATGGACACCATGCAGGTCCAGATGTTCAAGGCCCTCGGCGGGAGCGCCGTGCCGGTGTCCTTCAGCGAGCTCTACACGTCCCTCCAGACGGGCGTGGTGGACGGCCAGACCAACCCGGCGTTTCTGGTGGCCTGGATGAAGCTCAACGAAGTGCAGAAGTACATGACCCTGGCCAACTCGCAGTACGGCTACCAGATTCTGGTGTGCAACAATGCGTGGTACAAGGGCCTGAGCCCGGAGGACCAGCTCGCTGCAAGGGATGCCTCCACGGCCGCGAAAATCGCCTCCAGGGGGCTGGCCATCCTGCTCGAGGACAACAACATCCGCGCGCTCAAGGAGAAGGGCATGGACGTCACCGTTCTCACGGACGCGGAGAACGCGGCGTTCAACAAGCTGGCAACCACCGCGTGCCTCGAATGGATCAAAACCGACATGGATCCCAAGTGGGTCGACGGGCTCCTGGAGGCCGTGGCCGAGGCGGAGAAGAAGCTCGGTTACCGCTGATCCTAGAGGTCGCGACTCTCCGGATCCAATCCTGGCCGGGCCCCGATCGAGGGCTCGGCCGGCACGAAAACCCCCAGCGCGGCGAGGTGACCCTTGAAAACGAAACAGACCAGGGAGCAGGCCCTGCTGCTGATGGATGTGATCGCGAAGGTCCTGGAGTTCGGCTCCGGGTGCCTCTGTGTCCTGCTGTTTGCCGGCATGACGGTGGTGACCCTCCTCGGAATCCTTTTTCGCTACGTGATGGCCAGCCCGTTCGAGTGGACCGAGGAGCTGGCGAGGTTTCTGCTGCTCACCATCTGTTTCCTTGCCCTGAACATGGCCATGAACCGAAAAGAGCACATCGCCATCCCGGCGTTCGTGGAGAGGCTGCCGCCGCTCGCGGCCAGGGTGGTCGGCTACACCGTGGACATACAGATCGCCTTTTTCCTGGTCCTCCTGATCAAGCAGGGCTTTCTCATGGCGGACCGGACTCTCATGACCGCGAGCACACTCCACATCTCCATGAAGTGGGTGTACCTCTTTGTGCCCCTCGGGGCTTTTCTGACACTCGTCCAGCTCTTCATCCAGGTGGTCAAGAAAACCCTCGAACCATCCGGTAGCAAGGCAGCGGGAGGCTGACCATGGGTGTGTTTCTTCTGATCGTGTTCGTGATCCTGATGCTCACGGGCATGCCCATCGGCTTCGTCATGGGCCTGACCGCGCTCTACGGCTTCTTTTACCTGGACAACCCCGTGTTCCTGACCATGCTCAGCCAGAAGTTCTTTTCGGGGATGAACAGCTTCGCGCTCCTCGCGCTCCCCTTCTTCATCCTGGCAGGCGACATCATGACCAAGGTCGGCCTGACGGGCCGGCTGGTGGATTTTTCCAACATTTTCTTCGGGCGCTTCAGGGGTGGGCTGGCCCAGGTCAACATCGTCACGAGCGTCATCTTCGGGGGGATCTCCGGGTCGGCGGCGGCCGACACCGCGGCGCTCGGTTCCATCTTCATCCCTTCCATGACCGACGAGGGCTATGACAGGGAGTTCAGCACGGCCGTGACGGTCGCCTCCTCGATCATCGCCCCCATCATCCCGCCCAGCATGATCATGGTCATCTACGGGGCCCTCATGGGCGTCTCCATTGCGGGCCTCTTTGCCGCGGGTCTCGTCCCCGGGCTCATGCTGGGTGTTTTCCTGATGATCTACACGCGGTTCGTGTCCGCCAAAAGAAATTACCCCAGGCACACGGAAAAGATCACGGCCAGGCGCGTCTGGGTGGGGACCAAAAGAGCGGTCTGGGGGCTGATCATGCCGGCCATCATCCTGGGGGGCATCCTGGGCGGCATTTTCACGCCCACGGAGGCGGCGGCGATCGCCGTGGGTTACGCCCTGTTCCTGGGGCTCGCGGCTTACCGGAACCTGGGCATGAAGGACCTGTTCGACCTTTTCTATCGGAACGCCGTCCTGCTCGGGGTGATCGGGCTGATCCTCTCGTCCGCCTCGGTTCTCGCCTGGATCCTGGCCGCAGAACAGATCCCCGAGATGGTCGCCAATGCCTTCCTGGCCATCACGAAAAACAAGTATGTGATACTCCTGCTGATCAACCTTTTCCTCATATTCATCGGCATGTTCATGGACATCACCGCGGCCCTCATCATCCTGGGGCCGATCCTCGCGCCACTTGCCGCCGACGTGGGGGTTCACCCCCTGCATTTCGGGATCATGATGTGCGTCAACCTCTACATCGCCCTGATCACGCCGCCCATGGGCGGGTGCCTTTTTCTGGCCATGGCCATCAGCAAGCTGAAGATGGGACAGATCCTGAAGGCCCTCTGGCCGTTTTTGCTGATTGAATTCGCGGTCCTGTTCATTGTCGTTTACGTCCCGGAAGTCACCATGTTCGTCCCGCGCCTTCTTGGATTCGCATGAAGTGTGAAGCGCAGTCTTGAGTTGAAAGGAAGCCTCGATGGAAGACCTCGTACGCCTCTCCGCGCGGGAGGCGGTTGAACTCCTCAAGAAGAGGGAGATCAGCCCGGTGGATCTCGTGGACGCCGCGGCTGCAAGAATCGGAGAGGTCGAGAAGGCGGTGAACGCCCTCCCGACCCTTTGCCTGGACCGCGCCCGGGAAAAGGCGCGCAAGATCGTGGACAATCCGCCCCACGACCCCCCGGCCGCCTACCTCTACGGGCTGCCCATCGCGGTCAAGGACCTGGACGACGTCCAGGGCGTCAGGACCACCTACGGCTCCCCGATCTTCGCAGACAACGTCCCCGAGCGCTCCTGCGCCATGGTTGAGAGGCTGGAGTCCAACGGCGCCGTCGTCATCGGCAAATCCAACACACCGGAGTTCGGCGCGGGGGGCAACACGTTCAACGAGGTCTTCGGCGTGACCTCGAACCCCTGGGACACGGGCAAGACATGCGGCGGCTCCTCGGGGGGTTCGGCCGTGGCCCTGGCCGTGGGCGAGGTCTGGCTGGCCACCGGGAGCGATCTCGGCGGGAGCCTGAGAACGCCCGCGGCGTTCTGCTCGGTCGTGGGCCTGAGGACGAGCCCGGGCAGGGTGGCCAACAGCCCCAGCGCCCTGCCTTTCGAAACCATGCCGGTCCTCGGCCCCATGGCCAGGAACGTGCGGGATGCGGCCTTGATGCTGGACGCGGAGACCGGCTCGCATCCCGCCGATCCCCTGTCCCTTCCCCGGCCCTCCCTGTCGTATTCAGCGGTCCTCGAAAATCCGATCCGCCCCGCGAAGATCGGCTTTTCCACGGACCTGGGGGTCACGCCGGTCGATCCCGAGGTTCGGCGGGTCTTCCAGGATGCCGTGGCGGCCTTTGAAGACATCGGCGTTGCCATGGAAGAGGACTGCCCTGACGTCGCCGATTTTCCATCCGCCTACAATGTCCTGCGGGCCAAGTTCTACGCGGATTTTTTCACGCCCCTGATCGAGGCCCATCGAGACCGGATCAAGCCCGAGATCGTCTGGAACACGGAAAGGGGACTGGAGCTGACGTCCGATCGGATCGGGTGGGCGGAGCGCAGGAGGGGGGAGATTTTCCACGCCCTCATGGGGTATTTCGAGAAGTTCGACCTCCTTGTCCACCCGACTGCCGCGACACCCCCGTTTGACAAGAATCTCCGCTATCTCGACGAAATTGACGGGCATCGCCTGGAGACCTACATGGACTGGCTCACCATAACCTTTCTGTCCAGCCTCACGGCCTGTCCGTCCATCTCGGTCCCGGCGGGCTTCACGGACAAGGGGCTCCCCGTGGGCGTGGAGATCATGGGCCCGCCCAGGAGCGAGGACCGGGTTCTCTGCGCCGCCTTTCTCCTGGAGCAGCACCTGGGGATCCACTCCAGACTGCCCATGGATCCCCAGGGAGTGTGATGATGGCATTTATCCCGCTTGGCAGGGCCTTTGAGGAGGCCTTTTCAAGACATTCAAGCCGGAAGGCCGTCACCTTTTACAGGAACGGCCGCCCCGAAACCGAACTGAGTTACGCCGCCCTGAACAGCGACACGGATCGCATGGCCCGCTTCCTGGGGGACCGGGGCGTGACCCGGGGAAGCCGGGTCATCCTGTTCATGCCCAAGTCCCTGATCTTTGTGACGGCCTACACGGCCCTCCAGAAGCTTGGGGCCGTTGCCGTGCCGCTGAACCCGGGCTTCAAGAAGGCGGAGATGGCCTATTTTCTCTCGGACGCGGAGCCCGTGCTGGTGCTGGCCGGGCCGCGGGAGGAAGGGATGATCCAGGCGATCGATCCCGGCCTGCCGCGCCTGGTGCTGGACACGGAGCGGCCCTACGGCGAGCTGGACCTTTTCGGGGACGTGCCCGGCGGGATCCCCCCCTGCGAAGCGAGCCCCGATGACCCGGGCCTCATGATCTACACTTCCGGGACGACGGGCAGCCCCAAGGGGGCCGTCCTCACCCAGCAGAATCTTTTACACGACGCGGACAAGATCATCCACGCCTGGGAGATGAGCCCATCGGACGTGCTCTGCCACGCGCTGCCTCTCTTCCACGTCCACGGGCTCGGGTTCGCCCTCCACACCTCGCTCCTGGCCGGCGCCCACGTTCTCCTGCTGGATGCGTTCCACGCCGGAACGGTCGTCGATCTCCTGGCCGGCGGCCGGGAAGACCCGGTGTGCAACGTCTTCATGGGCGTCCCGGCCATGTATGCCGCGCTGATGAGCGCACTGGGCGGCAGGGGGCCGGATTTCGGCCACGTGCGCCTGTGGGCGTGCGGCTCCGCGCCTCTCCCACCCGCTGATTTCGAGAATATCCGGAAGGCCTTCGGCCGGGAGCCCGTGGAGCGGGAGGGCATGTCCGAGACCGGGATGAACTTTTCCAACCCTCTCAGGGGCGTCAAAAAGCCGGGCTCCATCGGCCTGCCCCTGCCCGGGCTCGAGGTCAGGATCGTGGACCCGGAAACCCTGGCGGACGTGCCGCCCGGCGCAACCGGGGAGATCTGGCTCAAGGGGCCCGGGATCACACCGGGCTACTGGAAAAAGCCCGGGGAGACGGCCCGGACGTTTCACCAAGGGTGGTTCCGCACCGGGGACCTGGGCCGGGTGGACTCCGAAGGGTATTATTATCTGACCGACAGGATCAAGCACATCATCATCTCCGGCGGCGAGAACATCTCACCCAAGGAGATCGAGGGGGTCATCAACCGGGTGGACGGGGTTGTCGAGTCGTGCGTGGTCGGCCTCCCGCACGAAAAGTGGGGAGAGATGGTGGCAGCGGCCGTTGTCCCGGCCCCCGGGGTGGACGTCCGCCGGGAGGCCATACAGGCGGCCTGCAAACAACACCTTCACGACTGGAAGTGCCCCAAGGAAATCCGCTTCGTGCAGAGCCTCCCGCGAAACGCCATGGGCAAGGTGCTGAAAGAGGACGTCAAGAAGGCCTTTTAGGCTCTGCGCCCAAAGCACCCTGAAGAGCCTCTTTTTTCCGCAAGGAGATATTTTTTCGGAACATGCGTCCCTCTCAAAGGGGAGTTTATTTTAGTATCATACGGCCACTTGTTTAATGTCTTCAAAAGCACTGTCATCAATCTGGCTGATTTCCCAATTATTTTGAGATGAAGGAGAAAATAAAATGATCAGCCTTCAAACGGATCTTGCGGGGATTCGACTGAAAAATCCGGTCGTCGTCGCCGCAAGCGACGTCGGGACCCGGCTCGACCAGATCGAGGAAGCGGAACACTGCGGCGCAGGGGCCTTTATCACCAAGGGGTGCATCCCGGGGGAGGATGCGGCCGGGCTCAAGCGGAAGCCGCGCTTTCGCGTGAGCCTCAAAAACGGCTCCTTCACCGGGGCGGCCGGGTTTCGCAGGCAATCCCTGGAGCAGGCGCGCAACCTCATCTCGGAGGCCAAGAAAAACTGCCGCCTCCCTGTCGGGGCGAACATCTTCGCCATGACGCCCACCGAGCGCGAGCGGGAGCTTGTCACACGGGCGGCCGCGTTGCTTTACCAGAGCGGCGCCGACTTCATCGAGCTGGACACGAGCGGCAACCTCCCCGTTCATTTCGGAGAGACGGAGGAGAAGGGGAGGACGGGTGAATTCTTCGCGGGCGAGGTCGCGTCGAGTTACGCCCGCTTCGTTTATGAGTTGATAAAAGGCGTCAAGGACGTGGTGGACGTGCCCGTCATGGGCAAGATCGCCTATGAAAACCTGAACGTCCCCGAGCTGCTCTCCGCCATGGAGCAGGCGGGCGTGGACATCATCGACGTGGGCAACGGCGGTGTGGGGGTCATGCCGGGCATCGTCGACATTCGCGACCCGGACAAGGCGGGGGGCGGTTTCACGAGCGCGGACCGGAACCTCGCCCTGTGCATCACGGGGAACCCTTTGCGCGCCATATCCCAGGCGTACCTGGTCAGGAGCGTCAAGCAGGTGCGGACCCCGGTCCTGGGATGCGGCGGCATCATGAAGTGGGAGCACATCGTCGAGGCGATCATGTGCGGCGCCCAGGCGACGGCTATGTGCTCGGCGTTCATGATCCACGGCTTCGGCATCATCAGGGACATGACCGCGGGGTTGACCGCCTTCATGGAAGAGGAGGGCTACCGTTCCCTGGATGATTTCAGGGGCGCGGTCCTGGGAAAAATCGCCCTGACCCCGTCCGAGATCAGGGTTCTCGACGCCGTGGCCGTGGTCGACCCGGAAAGGTGCAACGGGTGCGGCCTCTGTGCGAAGCCCGCGCACTGCGGGCTTGAAAAACGCGCCATGAGCATGCGGGACGGAAAGGCGCGCGTTGACAGGAATCAGTGCACGGGGTGCGAGACCTGCGCGAGTATCTGCCCGCTGAATGCGATCAAAATGGTCTTGTTGGATTGATGCGGCCCCGACGGTTGGTAACCGGCGGCGTGCCTCGATCTTGGGTTCGAGCCCCGCGAGGCCTCTCAATCCAACGCGCGGACGCGGCGGGCGGCAGGATGCCCAACCGTTCGTGCATACCGGGTCAGAGGATCTGGTGGCACGGCCGCGCCAGTCGCCCGGTGATCGCCGCGCTCAGAGAGGTATGTTGCCGTGGCGACTGGCGGGCCGCGGCCTTTTCTTTTTCCTCAGCATGCGCAGGGCCTTTATCAGCTGGGGCCTTGTCTCGCTGGGCTTGATGACCTTGTCCACCAGCATGTTGGAGGCGGCGTGGAAGGGGTTTGAGTAGATGAAATCATACTCTTCAATTTTTTCCTTCCTGAAGCCCTCCGGGTCGTCGGCGGCCTTGATTTCCTTGCGGTAGATGAGGTCCACCGCCGCGGCCGTGTCAAGCACCACCAGCCTGGCAATGGGCCAGGCGAACATCAGGTCCACGTCCATTCCGACGCAGCACATGGCCATCACGGCCCCGCCGTACTCCTTGCGCAGCGCAAGGGTTATCTTGGGGACGGTGGCCTCCGCGTACGCGTAGAGCATCTTGGCCCCGTGCCGAATGATTCCGGAGTGCTCCTGCCTGACCCCGGGGAAGTACCCCGGGACATCCACAAAGTTCATCAGGGGGATGTTGAAGGAGTCGCAAAAGCGGATGAATCGCGCGGCCTTGTCCGAGGCGTCCACATCCAGGCAGCCGGCCCAGACCTTGGGCTGGTTGGCCACCACACCCACCACCGCCCCGTCCATGCGGGCGAAGCCCGTGATGACATTTTTTGCGAACTTCGGGAGTATCTCGAAAAAACTGCCCTTGTCCACCACCCTGGTGATGACCTCGCGCATGTCGTAAGCCTTGCGGAAATCCGGGGGGACGATCTGCTCCAGGGTGTCGTCCGTCCTTTCCGGGCTGTCGGTGGACGGGAGGCGCGGGGGCTCCTCCTCGTGGCTCGAAGGCAGATAGGAGAGCAGGGTCCTGACAAGAGCGATGGCCGCCGCATCGCTTTCGGCGGTGAGGTGCGCCGTGCCGGTGATCTCGCTGTGCACCCTGGCCCCGCCCAGTTCGTCCATGGACACCTCTTCCCCCGTGACGGATTTGATGATGGCGGGCCCCGTGATGACCATGTGGCTGGTTTTTTCGACCATGACGATGAAATCCGTGATGGCGGGGGAATAGACGGCCACCCCGGCGCAGGTCCCCATCATGAGGGATATCTGCGGGACGACCCCGGAGGCCGCGGTGTTTCTCAAAAACATGCCGGCCACGCCCTTGGAGCCCAGAAAGCCCTCGTTGATCCTGCCTCCCCCGGAATCGTTCATCCCCACGATGGGGCCGCCGGCCTTTCGGGCCTCGTCCATGATGCGGCAGATCTTCCTGCCGTGGGTGACTCCCACGGACCCGCCCAGGACCGTGGCGTCCTGTGCGTAGCAGAAAACGAGCCTCCCTTCGACCTCTCCATACCCGATGACCACGCCGTCGCCGGGGACCTTTTTCTCCTGCATGCCGAAATCCCGGGACTGGGATTCGGCGAGCTCGTTTATCTCGACAAATGTCCCGGGATCGAAAAAGAGGTCGATCCGTTCCCGCGCGGAAAGCTTCCCCCGGCTGTGAAGTCTTTCCAAGGCGTTTGGGCCGCCGCCCCGTCGCCCTTTCTCGAGAAGGGACTCGAGCCTTTCCTTTTCGCTCTGATGCGTTTTCTCCATATCCATGACTCCTTTCGGCAGGGGTGCCCTTGTGTGGCCTCCTTTTTCGTGAGCGGCCTCTTTCTTGTGACCAAACAAAGCCGCCGACATTAAAAGTAATTGATTAAAATTTAAAACATTAACTTTTTGTGAATGTCAATGAAAAAGTGGGCCGAAAGTCCACCTGTTGAGGTGAAGCCCGATCCAGCGGCCCCGCTCACATTGGGGAGTGTGTTGAAATCAAGGAGGTGCAGGTGGTCCTCGAGACAGAGGCGTTCATTCCACCGAAATCGGACGATGCCCCATTCTCCACGAGATGTGGTCCGCTGAACGCTTCAAAAGCCCAAGGAGCCTTCCATGTTCGGACTCGAGCAGCCGCTGGGGACTCCCGACGATACTTATGGCCGCCGCCACCGCGCCGCCGCTTTTGAAGATGGGCACGGCTATGCTGGCCCGGTCAAGGGACAATTCTTGATTGTTGATCGCGTAGCCTCTTTCTTTTGTCAGTTTCAGCTCCCTTTCCAAACCCGCGCGATCCGTGATGGTGTAGGGCGTGAATGCGGTGAACCGGGTTTTTCCCATGTAATCTTCGCGTGATGGCGGGTCCAGGTGGGACAGGAGGACCCGACCCACGGACGAGCAATAGGCCACGAGGCGGGGCCCGATCCTTCGCGACAGGAACTCGGCTTCCCTCGGGGTGATGTCCAGGGTGACCAGGGCGGCGTCATAGTCCCAGAGGGCCACCCTGCAGATCAATCCCGTGGAATCCGCCAGCTGGTGTGCGGGGTCTTCCGCCATCTGGTTTATTTCCAGAGTTTCCCCCACGATGACCCCGAAGTTGAAGAGCTTCATCCCCAAGCCGTATCTGCGCGATTCCGTGTTCTGTTCAAGGACTCCTATGTTTGACAGTGTCCTCACAATGCTGGACACCGTTGTGACGGGATATTCGAGTGTCTTTGCTATCTCGGTTATCCCCCACCGCGGTTTCTGGACGGAAAAAAGGGACAGGATTCTGAAGGTCTTCTCGATGGATTGGATACTCATTTCGTGCCTTTGAAGGGTTCTTCAACGCTCATTGTCATCCCCGGTTTCAGAGTTGAAAAGATTTTCGAAAGTCGTTGACCTGGTTCAATTTTTCCGCGAACTCCCTCGCGTGTCCGGGGGATTTGGGCATCAGGCTGGGAAGGAAGATGCTGGGGTATACACGTCTTGTGGATATGGTGTAGCCGATGGCTTCCGTGTAGAAGGCCAGGATGTCGCTCATATCCCAGTTGTCGAAAGCCCCTCCTGACAGGGCCACGGCCACGGGCGCTTTGGGCGGGAGCCCGTCCACCGCTTTTCTGAAGGTCTCCAGGGAATCGTCGGACGCGAAGAAGGCCCTGTACTGAAGGGCGCCTTGTTTCTGGCTTTCCCGATCCCCCGGCCTCCCCATGGCGCCGGCGCCCAGGATGTGCTTGATGTTCTCCGGGCCCAGGGCTTCCTGAACTCTCCTGTCATGGGGGCCGATCAGCTCGTGAAAAGAGTCCGGGCCGATCATTTCCGGGGTCAGGAAGATTTCGTTGAGCATTGGATTATTGATCCCTGTGGCGATGACGTTCTGACCAAAATAGATTGAAAGTTTTGTGCACTTCTGGATGTACTTCAAGAAAAAACCCTTGTCCATCAACGTGTCGAGCAGGGCTTCCTGGATCCCCCTCAAAAAGCAGGCGACGGCAAAGACCCCGAGGATGTGGCCGGTCAGTGCGTAATCCCGGCCCAGCTCCCTGTTCACCCTGGTCAGAATGGCCAGATAATGCCTGAAATATCCGGACGGCCGATCCGGGACCCTTATCTTGTCCAGATCAGATTCGCTTTTGAGCGGACCCTCGATGAAACCCGGGAAATGCCCCTCGACGAATTTCCAGGTCATCCCCAATTCCGGCCCGCATCCATAAAGAATGTATCCGGGCGTCACGACCGACGAGTCGATTTCGAACTCTCGGACGCAGCGGATGTCGCATTCTGCGCAAAAATCCACGTTATGCAAATAATCTTCAATGCTAATGCCATAATAATGGCAAATAAAATCATTGTGAGGTCCCGTGTTGAGCGGCAGGATATCCGGTTTCGCTCCCCGCCTCACGCACAGGACCCTTTCCAGGGATGTCATTTTCACCATTTCAAGCCCCCCGATAAAATTGTCTCCATCGGCTCAAAGTGCATGATCAGATGGAAATCGATAGAAGAACCGCGTCTCAGGTGCGATGATTGTTTGAGCTTCTTTTCATCAGTTTTTTGAAGGGCACGACAGCCCAAATCAGAACGATGAAAGAGATAATGATAATTGAAAGACTGATGGGTCTTTGAATAAAAATGTCAAAACTCCCATCCGAAACCATGAGTGATCGTCTGAAAGCCGGTTCCAGCACAGGGCTCAACACTCTTGCAATAATAAAGGGGGCTAATGGGAAACCGTTTTTCCTCATTGAATAGCCGACAACCCCAAAAAAAAGCATGCACCATATGTCGAATGTTGAGGATTGCACTGCATATGTGCCAAAAAAAGATAGTAAAAGAATAACCGGGATCAAACGGTTTTTCCTTATGTTGATCACTTTGACGAAAACTGAAACGCAGAGAAGCCCCAGGACGAGCAAAAAGATGTTGGAGGCAATGTAGGCATAAAAAAGGCCCCCCACGACATCCGCGTGGTCCCTGAACAGTGTGGGGCCTGGATGCAGGCCTTGAATGATGAGGGCGCCCAAAAGAACGGCGACTATTGGATCGCCCGGCACGGAAAGGGCCAGGGTGGGGATGAGGGCTCCACCGCAGCAGGCGTTGTTTGCGGCCTCGGATGCGACAATCCCTTCCTCGGTTCCCGTCCCGAATTTTTCGGGTTCTCTCGAGCTGCCCTTTGCCACGGCATAGCTTATGAAACTGGAAGCGACCCCGCCTATCGCCGGCAAGGCCCCGATGAAGGTGCCTATCAAAGACGACCGGATCAGCGAAAACGGTTTTTTCAGGACCCCGGTGAGGCTCGACAGGGGAGGGCGAAATGTTTTGATGTCAGGGGCAATGGAAAGGCCGCCTTCCTTTATTTGAACGAACATTTCGGAAATGGCAAACATGCCGACAAGCATGGCGATGAGGTCTATGCCGCCCATGAGATTGGGAATTCCGAAGGTGAAGCGGACATCGCCGCTGATTGGATCCGTGCCGACGCACGCGACGAAAAGGCCGAAAGCGGCGCTCAGCAAACCCTTCAGGGTCGATTCCTTTGCGATGATGGCTATCGAAAGGAGCCCCAGCAGGGCCAGGGAAAAGAATTCCGGCGGCCCGAAGTTCATGGCGGCACTGGCCAGGACGGGGGAAAGGGTCATGAGCCCGATGCCTCCCAGAATGCCGCCAAGCGACGAGGCCGCGACGGCCGTCCCGACAGCAAGGGCGACTTTTCCCTTTTTGGCCATGGGGTATCCGTCCAGGAGAGTCGCGGCGGCTACCGGGGTCCCCGGTATACCCAGGGTCACGGCGGAAATGGCGCCCCCACACGAACCGCCCACGTAAACAGCGACCAACAGAGACATCCCCGCCACTGGAGTCAAGTGCATGCACACGGGCGTCAGCAGGATGACTCCCAGCATGGGACCGATTCCCGGGAGAACTCCGACAATGATGCCTATAAAAACGCCTGATAACACTAAAAGAAATTGTATTGGACCAAAAAATAAGAGAAAACCGTCAAAAATTATTTCATGCATGAAATGCCCTGAACCGATGTTATAGAATTGTCAAGGGCCCTTGCGGAAGCACCACGCCAAGTCCAAATAAGAAAAATAAATAAAGCGAAAATGCTATAATAAATCACTAGTGTCCGGTTAACTTTCAAATAAATTCAACTGGTTATCGTTCCAAGCCGTGGTGCTCGTGTTGCCCTTTAATCTAAGTGTCTCATATAGCGAGCTTTTTTCAAACAGGGTCACGCTTAAAA
>Ga0272443_10002077_pt1 | contig 26698 bp, 24 predicted proteins | sample SSMAcet12_FD_193581 | JGI IMG/M metagenome (GOLD analysis project Ga0272443, IMG submission 193581) | Marine sediment archaeal communities from Little Sippewissett salt marsh, Falmouth, MA, United States - SSM-Acet-12 | ecosystem: Environmental > Aquatic > Marine > Wetlands > Sediment ... | reverse complement strand
GGCCGGCGCCCACGATCACGGTCCGCCCGGGCCTGAAGGCCGCAAGGACGGCGATCGTGGGGACCATGTCGGGCATCGCCCCCATATCGAAGCGAAGATCATCCGTGTGAAAGGTTCCTCCCGTGACCTCCACCCAGTCCGGCCCCCTCAGGACGCGGCATCCCAGCCTCTCCATGATCTCCAGGAGGCCGATATCTCCCTGGAGGGTGCCGGGATTGATGTCCGGGACCCGCACCCGTCCCCCGCGGAGGGCAGCCGCCAGGAAGAAGTAGGAGGCGCTCGACACGTCCCCTTCGATCAAATATTCACGCCCCGCGTATCTCTGTCCTGCCCGGACCAGGTACTCTCCGCTCTCTCCCTTCGTAACCTCCACGCCGAAATGAAGCATCGCCTCCCCGGTCATCTCGATGTAAGGGCGAGAGGCGGTCGTCCCCTGCAGTTCGAGGGTCACGTTGTTCTTCGCGTAGGGGGCGCCGATCATCAGGGAGGAGATGTACTGGCTGCTGCGCGCATTCGTAAAGACCGCCCGGCCGCCCTTCAGACCTCCGCCCCCGGCAACAACGGGGGGGCAGCCGCTGCCGTTGATGCTCCGGCAGGCGCCCCCCAGTCCCCGGAGGGCGGAGATGAGCGGCTGCAGCGGCCGCTGCCGGAGGCGGTCGCTCCCGTCCAGTGTCACCTCGCCGGAGCCGAGGACGGCCAGTGTCGTGAGGAACCGCAGGGCGGTACCGTTGTTTCCCAGGACGATCTTCTTTCCGGGATTTCGTATCCTTCCCCCCGTCCCGGTGATCCTGATGTCGGTGTCGCTGACAGTGATACCGGCGCCGAGGGACCGGAGGGCCTCCATCAGGAGGGTCGTGTCTTCGGAGATCAGGGCGCCTCGCAGCAAGGATTCCCCTTCGGCCAGCGAGGCGATGACGAGGGCCCGCTGGGTGTAGCTCTTCGATCCGGGGACCCCGGCGGTCGCGTCGATTGTGTCCAGTGTTCTGATCCGTCTCATCTGTTCAGCCTCTCCAGGACGACCCTCGCCATCAGGTTCGTGGGGGGGTCCTGCCCCGTCCATATCCGTATCTGCTGTGCCCCCTGGCGGACGAACATCGTCGCGCCGGAGATCGTTCGACGTCCCGCTGCGGCCGCATCCTTCAGGAGTCGGGTCTCCAGGGGATTGTAGATGGTGTCCATGACCCATTCGAAGTTCCGGAGCACCGTTCCGCCTACGGGCGATGCATCCGTGTCCGGGAACATCCCCACCGGCGTCGTATTGATCAGGCAGTCCCCCGTGGTCATCCCGATCTGGTCGAGGGGGCGGAAATCGCATCCGAACTCCCGGGCGACCTGCTCGCCCCTTTTCGTCGTCCGGTTCACGATGACGGGGACGCCCCCTTCCTGCAGGATGCCGTAGACGGCCGCCCGCGCGGCCCCTCCCGCGCCGATGACGATAAAGGTTTTTCCCTCGATCTCCAGGGCCTCCCCCAGAGACCGGACCAGGCCGGTCCAGTCGGTGTTGTCACCTGTCAGCCTCCCGTCTATCCGCGTGACGGTGTTGACCGCGCCGATCCGCACGGCACTGTCGCTGACCGCGTTCAGGTGCGGCATGATCCCGCTCTTGTGGGGGATCGTGATGCTCGCCCCCGTGATATCCAGTCGTTCCATCATTTCCGGTATCTCACGGGGGTCTTCCACGCGTAGCGCCCGGTAGGAGGCGTCGAGTCCCATCTCCCTGAAGGCTGCTTCGTGCATCAGGGGAGAGAGGCTGTGCCCCACCGGGTTGCCGAAGAGGGCGAATCTGTGTGCGCTCCGTTTCATCTTCCCAGTATCCTGAGTATCTCCCGCATCTCCGGGGCGGTGAACTGTCCCGGGGCGGTCTCCTGCCCCTCATCGAGGGAGGCAAAGGCCAGATACGAACCGAAGAGGGGAGCCGTGACCCGGCTTACCCTCCCCGTCTCTCCCATGCAGTGGGCGATGAGGGGGTGTCCCTTTCTCTGCGCCCAGCCGACCAGCCTCAGTATCCGTATGTTGTCCTCCATCGACCTGGCAAAGGTGGCGATCTTGGCGATGTCGGCCCCCCTCCCGACGCACCGGCCGCATATCCCCTGGAGCGTCCGGTACGGGGGCGTTCGTTCGAAATCGTGGTGGGAGACGATCAACCTCGTCCGGTCTCCCCCTCTTCGTATCTCTTCCAGCAGCGTGCCCGCGAGGATGGCATGGGTGCTCAGCTCCAGATCGACGAAGTCGGCCTCCAGCCGGACGGCCTCACACAGGAGGGCGATCCGCTCCGTCTCGCTCCCCTCGAAGCTGCCCCCTTCCTCTCTCCTGCGCGCGGTAACGATGACCGGTCCCTTCCGCGCGGAGAGGAGCCTTTTGAGATCCACCCCTCCGATGCCGCCGATCCTGAGCTCCACCAGATCGGCCAGGCGGAAGGCGGCGGCCATCCGTTCCAGCGCCTCTTCGTTCGTTGTCGCGGCCACCGGGATGCAGATCATGGCTGCGGGTCTCCCATCGGGTACGAGCCCAGTATCTTGAGAAAGGTGGCGTGCCTGCCCAGATCCTCCAGGCATTCCACTATCTTGTCTTCCTCCACGTGCCCGTCGAAATCGACGAAGAAGAGGTACTCCCACATGCTCCCCTTGATGGGGTAGGACTCGATCTTCATCAGATTGATCTTATTCCGGGCGAAGGGCTGCAGCGAGCTGTACAGGGCCCCCGGCATATGACGGGTCCCCATCAGGATCGATGTCTTGTCCCTTCCCGTCGGTTCGGTTGTCCCCCTTCCGATCACGAGGAACCGGGTGACGTTCGAGGGGTTGTCTTCGATTCCCTCCGCGATGATGGCAAGCCCGTACAGGGCCGCGGCACCGCCGCTGCCGATGGCCGCGGCCCCGTCATCCTCTGCGACCTTCCGGGCGGCCTTTGCCGTGCTGTCCGTTTCGTGGAGGGAGCAGTGGGGCAGATTCTTCCTGATCCATTCCTGGCACTGTGCCAGGGCCTGGGGATGGGAATAGATCCGCTTGAGCCCGTCCAGCCCCTTTCGCCTCGACAGGAGGGAATGGTTGATTCGGAGGAAGAGCTCCCCCAGGATATTGAGGGGGGTCGCGAGCAGCCGGTCCAGCGTCAGCTTGACGGCCCCTTCCAGGGAATTTTCCACGGGGGCGACCCCCCAGTCCGCCTTCCTCCGTTCCACCCGGTCGAAGACGTCGAGTATGGTCGGGCAGGGGGAGAAGGAGGCGCCCCTCCCGAAGTGGGACTGGGCCGCCGCATGCGTGAAGGATCCCTCCGGCCCCAGGTACGCCACCGACGCGGGAGCCTGGAGGGCCCGTGACGCGGAGAGGATCTCGGTGAAGATATCCCTCAGGGCCCGTTCGGTAAGAGGACCGTTATTGATCCCGTCCACCCGTCTGTAGATCCTGCTCTCCTGCGATGGATCGTAGATCTCCAGGCCGTTTCGTTTCTTTGTCTCTCCGATCTCCAGAGATATCCGAGCCCGTTCGTTCAGAACCCTGACGAGCTCTGCATCCTTCTCCTTCAGGAGGTCTCTCAGCCGGTCAAGCGATGCGGGTGTCATTGTTTCAGCTCCTCGATGGTCTCGCGGATCAGGGCCTCTTCCACCGATCCGTTGATGAAGGGCATCCCGATCTTCTTCAGGAGGACGAAGTGGACGGAATCCCCCTCCTTCTTCTTGTCCGTCCCGGTCTTCGAGATGATCTCGTCCGTCCCGACCGTCTCCGGGATGCGGTCTGCAAGGCCCGCGGTCCTGACAAGGTCCTGTATCCTGCTCCGGTCCCCGGACGGCAGGTACTTCATCTTTTCCGATATGCGGGCCGCGGCGATCATTCCCACCGAGACGGCATTCCCGTGGGAAATCGTGTACCCCGAGGCCGCCTCGACGGCGTGCCCGATCGTATGGCCGAAATTGAGGATACGGCGCACGCCCACATCCTTCTCGTCGATCTCGACGATCCCCTTCTTGATCTTGCAGGACCGCTCGACGATCGCCTGCAGTATCTGGGGGTTCCGGTCCCGGATCGCGTCGACCTTCCCCTCCAGGAGAGAGAAGAGCTCGGCGTCATCGATGACCCCGTACTTGACGACCTCCGCAAGGCCGTTGATGAATTCGTCGTCCGGGAGGGTTTCCAGGAATCGCAGGTCGATGAAGATGAATCGCGGCTGGGAAAAGGTCCCCAGGAGGTTCTTCCCCTCCGGGAGGTCGATCCCCGTCTTGCCGCCGATGCCGCTGTCCACTTGGGCCATCAGGGTTGTCGGTATCTGGATGCAGGGGATGGACCGCATGTATATGGATGCGACAAAGCCGGCTATATCGCCGGTGACGCCGCCGCCGAGCGCGATCAGCGCGGAACTCCTGTCGACGCCGCGGCCGATCAGTTCCCTCACGACGGCGAGAACCGTCTCCATGTTCTTGGACGCTTCTCCTGCCGGGAACTCGATCAGATCGGCCTTCAGATGCACCTCGTTCAGTACGCCGAGGACCTCTTCCCCGTACAGGGCGGCCACGGTGGAATCGGCGATGACCGTATAGCGGTGAGAGAGGTTCCCCTTCGCGATAACGAGTCCGATCCGGTCGAGGATGTTGTGGCCGATACAGATCTCGTGGGAGAGGGATGACTGCTTGTCGAGATTGACCTTGATTCGTTTCATGCGGCCCCCTTCGCCTCCTTTCGCATAAGCCGTTCGAGGGTTCGTATCTCTTCCATGAGCCCGTAGAACTTCTCCGGTTTCAGAGACTGGGTCCCGTCGGAGACGGCCTTCTCCGGCTCGGGATGGACCTCGATCATCACGCCGTCCGCCCCCACCGCGAGCGCCCCCTTCGTCAGGGGGAGGACATACTTCCAGTTCCCCGCGGCGTGGCTGGGATCGACGATCACCGGCAGATGCGACAGCTCCTTCAGGACGGGGACGGCGCTGATGTCGAGGGTGTTGCGGGTCGCCGTCTCGAAGGTGCGAATCCCCCGCTCGCAGAGAATGACATTGTCGTTTCCCGACGAGAGGATATATTCCGCCGACATGAGGAACTCTTCGATCGTCGTCATCATCCCCCGCTTGAGAAGGACGGGCTTTTTCGCCTTCCCCACCTTCTTCAGGAGGGCGAAGTTCTGGACGTTCCTCGCCCCTATCTGGAGGATATCGACATACTCCTCGATCAGATCGACATCGGTGGTGTTGAGCACCTCCGTAATGACCGGCATCCCCGCTTTGTCGCCGGCCTTCCTGATGAGTTTCAGGCCCTCCTCTTCCATACCCTGGAAGCTGTACGGTGATGTCCTCGGTTTGAAGGCCCCGCCCCTGATGATATCGGCCCCTCCCTTCTTGGCGATGAAGGCGCTTTCCATCATCTGTTCCGGACTTTCGATCGAACAGGGACCCGCCATGACAACAAATCTCGGGCCTCCGATCTCCAGGGTGCCGACCCGTATGACGGTGTTCCCCTCCCGTGCCTCGCGGCTCGCCAGCTTGTAAGGTTTCAGGATGGGGATCGTCTTCTCGACCCCCGAGAGAGATTCGGCAAACTTGAGATTTTCCTTGCCGCGATTGTCCCCGACGGCGCCGATAATGGTCCGTTCAACCCCGTGGGACGGGTGGGTCGTGTACCCGACCGACTCGATCCAGTCGATCACATTCCGGATCTGTTCCTCCGTTGCGTTCTTTTTCATTACGATGATCACGTCTGATATCCTCCTGTCAAAAATAAAAGGGCCATGGTGAAATCAATTTCACCATGGCCCTGGAAACAAAAAAGCCACGGTGTAGACGCTTTCGGTCTACCCATGGCTTGGCTCTTTATGTTCTGAGGTTAGCTACTCATAAGCGATGGGCACACCGATCCGCCGAAATAGTAGTAGCTAAACCAATAATTTACACTCAAACTTCTGCCCATCAGAGGAACACCTTTCCAAAAGTAACGTCGCTTATAACCCTAAATCATGGGAGTTGTCAAGGGGAAATTTTCTCCGTTGAAGCGTGCCCGGGCGGGGACGGAGAAAAGGCCCGGCACACGCAGCCCGTTCAGCTCTCCGTTACGATCCGGGAAAAATCGGCGATCCGGTGGAAGAGGCGGGACATCTCCTCCAGGAGGGACAGCCTGTTGAACCGTACCTTCTCGTCATCCGCCATTACCATGACCTCATCGAAGAAGGTGTCGACCGGTTTTCTCAGCCGTGCCATCTCGGAGAGCGCCTCCGCGTAGCTCCCCTTGTCTATGCAGGTATTCGCCTTCTCCCGTATGCCGGCAAACGCACGGTAGAGGTCCTCCTCGGCGGGGGCATCAAAGAGGGACGTATCGACGGATCCTTCTTCAAAGCCCTTGAGGATGTTGACGACACGCTTGAAGGCGATCGCCAGGGGTTCGAAATCGGGGTGTTTCTTGAAGGCCTCCATCGCCTCTATCTTTCTCATGGACTGGACGATATCGGACATTCCGAGCGCCAGAACGGCACCCACCACGTCATAGGGATGCCCCTGCGATATCAGCTGGTTTTCAAATCGTCCCCTGAAAAAGTCGAGGACATCCGCCTTTGTCTCTTCCGGGGTCCTCTTCAGCTTTTTAGCGAGGATCGAAAGGCTCGTGTCGACCAGTTCATCTATCGGTAGCGGATACTTCTTGTCCAGGATGATGTTGATGATGCCGAGGGCCTGCCTCCTGAGGGCAAAGGGATCGGCCGTCCCCGTGGGGGCGAGATCGATGCCGAAGAACCCCACGATCGTATCCATCTTGTCGGCGATGCTGACGACGGCCCCCTCATCTGTTTCGGGGAGATCGCCGCCGGCGGCCGTCGGGAGGTAGTGTTCGTAGATCGCCTGTGCAACGACGGGATCTGTCCCCTGCAGCAGGGCATATTCCCTCCCCATCACCCCCTGCAGTTCCGGAAATTCATACACCATCTGCGTTTCAAGGTCAGCCTTGGCGAGCGTCGCGGTCAGGGCAACGGTGTCCGAAGAGGAGGCGATCCTGGCCGCGATGTTCTTCGCGATCTCTCTGAACCGTTCCACCTTTTCATAGGAGGTGCCGAGGGCGCTGTGGAAGACGACATCCTTCAGCTTTTCCAGGTGGTCCGTAAGGGGGGTCTTGCGGTCTTCCTCGAAGAAGAACCGGGCGTCGGCCAGACGGGCCCGTATCACCTTTTCATTGCCGCGGGCGACAACCGAGGGGTCCCGGGCCAGGGTGTTGTTGACGGTGATGAAGTGTGGAAGCAATCCCCCCTTTTTGTCGACGATAGGGAAGTATTTCTGATGCTTCATCATGGCGGTGGTCAGGACCTCTTTGGGAAGGGCGAGATATTCGTTGTCGAAGGTCCCGCATACCACCGAGGGGTATTCGACGAGAAAGCTCACCTCTTCGAGGAGGTCTTCGTTTTCGAGGACGGAGCCGGAGACAGCCTCGGCGGCTTTTTTGGCCTCATCCTGTATGATCGTTCTTCTTCGGTCCGGGTCCGCGATGACAAATCGTTCCTCTGTTTTTTTGAGGTAGTCTTCAAACCCCTCGACCGTGAACGGCTCCGGGGCCATGAACCGGTGGCCGCGGCTGGTGTCCGAGCTGATGACGTTCTCGATCGAGAAGGGGATGACCGTGCCCCCGAAGAGGGCCAGTATCCAGTGAACGGGTCTCGCAAAGCGCAGTCCCAGATCCATCCAGCGCATCGATTTCCGGAAGGGGATCGCGAGAATGAACCGCGGGAGGAGCTCCTTCAGGATGTCGACCGTGTCCCCGCCGGTGATCTTCTTCCGCGCGCAGATCTGTTTTCCCTTGGGTGTTTCGACGATCTCCAGTTCCGAGACCTCGACCCCCTGTCCCCGGGCGAATCCGATGGCCGCCTTGGTGGGTTTCCCCTCATCGTCGAAGGCCACGGCAGTCGAAGGCCCCATCTTTTCCAGGATCTGATCCTCCTGCCTCTCCTCCACGCCCTCGATCGAAAGGACCAGCCTCCTCGGTGTTCCCATGGTACGTAGCCGGCCGTGGCCGATACGGTTTTCGGAAAACTCCCCGGTGATAATCCGCTCCATATCCTTCAGCGCCTTCGGGAGGAAGGCGGCCGGGATCTCTTCCGTTCCTATCTCCAACAACAGATCCTTTGCCATGAGAACAATAACTCCTCCGTTAACTCCTGGTGAACTTTCCGGTCAGGGGATATCCCATCTCTTCCCTCTGCCGGGAGTACCCCTCGGCGCTGAGGCGGGCGAGATTCCGCACCCTGCCGATGTAGCTGGTCCGCTCGTTCACGCTGATGGCGCCCCGCGCGTCCAGGATATTGAATACATGTGAACACTTCAGACAGTAATCATACGTGGGGAGGACGAGGCCCTTCCCGGCGGTCTTGATCGACTCCGCCTCGTACATATCGAAGAGTTTCCGGAGCATGTCGGTGTCGGCCTCTTCAAACTGGTAGGTCGAAAAATCCACCTCGCCCCGGTGATGGACATCCCCGTATGTGATCCCGTGTCCCCACTCCAGGTCGTATACGTTGTCGATTTCCTGGATGTACATGGCGATCCGTTCTATGCCGTAGGTGATCTCGACGCAGATGGGGCTGAGATCGATGCCGCCGACCTGCTGGAAGTAGGTGAACTGTGTGATCTCCATGCCGTCGAGCCAGACCTCCCAGCCCAGTCCCCAGGCGCCGAGGGTGGGGGATTCCCAGTCGTCCTCCACGAACCGGATGTCGTGATCCAGGGGATCGATACCGAAAGACTTCAGGGAATTGAGATACAGGTCCTGTATATCGAGAGGGGAGGGCTTCATGATGACCTGGTACTGGTAATAGTGCTGGAGGCGGTTCGGATTTTCCCCGTACCTTCCGTCCGTCGGCCTGCGCGAGGGTTCCACGTAGGCCACATTCCACGGCTCCGGTCCGAGCGCCCGGAGAAACGTCGCCGGGTTGAAGGTGCCGGCGCCCACCTCTATATCATAGGGCTGCTGTACGATGCATCCCTGATCGGCCCAGTACTTTTCCAGGGCGAATATCAGTTCCTGAAAGGTCACGTTCACCTCCTTGGGCTACGGTATTTGAACGAGGGGGACGCTATCATCAAGGGGGGGAAACTGTCAAGACGGAATCGAGCTTCAGGCTCCGGATCACATCATGCCGCTGATCTCATCCAGGACGCGCAGGGACTTCGGTTCTCTCCCGAGGATATAGCGTATAAAGTGCCGGAATATCTGGTTGCTTTCCCTCAAGGCATTCTCCGACAGGATCAGACGCCCTATCCGGTCCGTTTCGATCTTCTTCCCCATCAGGAGCGTCTTGATGGTCCCGGTGGATACGGGGATGCAGTCCTGATTCCCCCGTCCGCAGTTCGAACACCGGATGCCGCCCCGCGCCGCGTCGAAGGAAACGGCATCGATTTCATCCAGGGGCGTATTGCAGAGGATACACCGCTCCAACACCGGCTCGTAGCCCGAGAGCCTGAGCAGGCGCAGTTCGAAGAACCGTGTCGTCTCCTCCGGGCCGTTTCCCCCCTCCAGAAGACCAAGGAAATCCTCCAGAAGCTGAAAGGTACCGGTGCTTCGCTTCCCCTCCGCCGTGAAACGGTCGGCGAGTTCGATCAGGTATGACGCGGTCATTGTCCTTTCCAGATCGGCCCTGATGCCCGGATAGTGGTTGATGACGTCACACCCCTCTATAATGGCGAGGCTGTTTTCATCCCTTCGGGAGAAGAGGAGCATGACGTGGGAGAAGGGCTCGATGGCGTTGGCGAAACGCTTCCTGCTCCGCCGGGCCCCCTTGGCGATCCCCTTGATCTTGCCGAAGTCCCTGGTGAAGAGCGTGACGATACGGTCTGACTCTCCGTAGTTGAGAAAATGGAGGACAAAGGCCGGCGTCTTGTGGGGAGGTCTTCTCATACCAGCAGTTTCAAAAAGATGGTCGCGAGACCCAGGAAGGAGAAAAACCCGAACGCGTCCGTGAAGGCGGTCACGAAGATATGTGAACCCAGGGCGGGATCGGCCTTCATCCACTTCAGAGAAAGCGGGATCAGGGTCCCTATCAGGGTGCCCACGAAGACATTGATGATCATGGCGAGGCCGAGAATCACCCCCAGGACGGGCATCCCTTTCCAGAGATAGGCTATCATACCGATGACAACACCGACCGCCAGGCCGTTGACGATCCCCACGACGATCTGTTTGTAGAGCGCTTTTCGTGAATTCTCAAAGGTGACTTCGCCGAGGGCCATCCCCCTGACGATCAGGGTCAGCGTCTGACTCCCGGCATTTCCGCCGATAGCCGCCACCACCGGCATGAAGACAGCAAGGGCGATGACCACCTGTATGGTATCTTCGAAAAAGCCGATAACCAGCGCCGAAACAAGGGCCGTCAGGAGGTTGAAATAGAGCCAGGGGAGCCTCCTCTTGACGGATTCCATCGGCTCGTTGAAGACATTGTCATCCTCGTCCAGACCGGCTATGCGGTAGATATCCTCCGATGTCTCCTCCTCCATGACGTCGACGATATCGTCCACCGTGATCCGCCCCAGGAGGTGATTGCCGGTATCCACGACGGGGAGCGAGACGAGGTCATACTTCTCGAACATCCGCGCGACCTCTTCCTGATCGACGTCTGTCTGAACCGAGGGGATGGTCTTGTCGATGGCCTCGATGGCGGGACTGTTCCGCCTGGATGTAATCAGTTTCTGGAGGGGAATGGCGCCGACGAGGACGTTGTCCCTGTCCACGACGAATACGTTGTATACGTTTTCGATCTCGTCCGAGGCCTGCACCACGGCATGCAGGGCGCCGTTGATCGTGGAATCGGAGGAAACCGAGACCAGCTCCGACTGCATGATACCGCCGGCCGTGTCCTCTTCGTACTTCAGGAGGTTTTTGAGGTCCTGTGATTCTTCGGGTTCTATCCCCTCCAGGATAGCCCGCGCCTGGTCCTCGGGGAGCTCGGCGATGACGTCCGCCGCATCATCCGAGTCCATCTCGTCGATGATCTCCGTGAGCTTCTTGTCCGATATGTCTTCGAGGATCTGTTCACGTGAGGCATCGCTCAACTCAGGGATAACATCGGATGCCTTCTCCACATCGAGGAGAGAAAAGAGGCGGATCTTTTCCTGTTCACCGAGGTTGTCGATGAGATCGGCGATGTCGGCCGGGTGGAGCTCCGAAAAGAGGTCGATGATGTCGAACTCCCTGTTCAGGCGGATCCACTTCTTGAGCTGACCGAGATGCGGTATCTCTTCTTCCCGTTGTTTCTTCATGGCACATACCCATTAAAAAATCAAAACTTGCTCTTATTACCACGTCTTAGAAGGAAGGGCAAGGGCGAAATAGAGAAGAAGCCCCCCCGTTGCCAGCAGGATACGGCAGGGACGGACTCAACGCAACAGACCTCTGTCGATGTGAAATCCGGGAAGAGGGGCAGGGTGAACGCCTCGAGATCTAGATCTTCACCCCGGGATCCGCGTATTTGATCTCTCCGCCGACGATGGTCACGATCGCCTTCCCCGTGAGGTCCCATCCGTCAAAGGGACAGTTGCGTCCCTTTGAGCGGAATGCGCCCGCGTCGACCGTCCACACCCGGTCCGGGTCGATGACGGTGATATCGGCATCGCAGCCCGGTGCCAGAGAACCCTTCGGTATCTTCAGGATGCGTGCGGGATTGACGCTCATCTTTTCGATCAGTTGCTGCAGGGTCAGGGTGCCGTCGTGGACCAGCTTCAGAGAGACGGCAAGGGAGGTCTCCAGACCGATGATTCCGTTTGCGGCGTACACGAATTCGACATCCTTCTCAACGGATGAATGGGGGGCATGATCGCTGGCTATTACATCGATCGTGCCGTCTCGCAGACCCTCTTTGATCGCTTCGACATCGCTCGCGCCCCGCAGGGGCGGGTACATCTTGAAGTGTGTGGAAAAGCCCCTGAGCGCCTCGTCGGTCAGGGTGAAGTAGTGGGGCGCCGTCTCCGCCGTCACGCTCACCCCCGCGGCCTTGGCCTCTCTGACGGCCCGGACGGAGCCGGCCGTGCTCACATGGGCGATGTGCAGCGAGGTTCCGGTGAAACGGGCAAGGTCGATATCCCTCGCCACCATGATATCTTCCGCGATGGTAGGGATCCCCGGGAGACCCAGCTGTGTCGATACGAATCCTTCGTTCATCAGGCCGCCCGACGACAGCCCCTGGTCCTCACAGTGTGATATCACGGGCATATCGAAGGCGGCGGCGTATTCGAGGGCGTGCCGCATCAACCCGCTGTCCGCGACCGGATTTCCGTCATCGGAGAAAGCCACGGCCCCGGCGCTCTTGAGGTCGCCGAATTCGGTGAGGACCTCTCCGGCCTGTCCCCTGCTGATCGCCGCGACGGGATATACCTGTGCCATCGCGGCAAGCCGGGCCTGTTTCAGTATAAATTCCGTCACGGAACGGGTATCATTGACCGGATCGGTGTTCGCCATACAGGCGACGGAGGCAAATCCCCCTGCCACCGCTGCTTCGCTCCCCGTATGAACCGTCTCCTTGTACTCAAAGCCCGGTTCACGCAGGTGAACATGCATATCGATCAGGCCGGGCGCCACGACCGCGCCGTTCAGGTCGACGACCCGCAGGGCATCCTTCGCATCCGCCTTCGAGAGGGAAATACCCGCTTCAATCCGGGATATTGTTCCTCCTTCTATCAGGATGTCCGCGACCGCATCCATGCCCTGCGAGGGGTCTATTACCCTCCCGCCTCTGAGTACCAGTTTCATTTCGCTCCTCCTGACAAGAGATAGAGAAGGGCCATCCTCACGGCAACACCGTTGGTAACCTGTTCGAGGATAACGGAAGCGGGACCGTCGGCTATTTCGGGGGTGATCTCGACCCCCCGGTTTATCGGTCCCGGATGCATGACGATCACGTCGTCCTTTGCCAGCCCGATATTGTCCCGGTTGAGGGAAAAGTGCTGTGCGTATTCGCGAAGGGAGGGGAAGAGGCCCTTCTCCTGTCTCTCAAGCTGCATGCGGAGCATCATGACCACGTCCGCGTCCCGCAGGGCATCGTCCATGGCATAACGGACCTGAACGTCCATCCGCTCTATTTCCTTCGGGATCATCATTGCCGGTCCGCACACCACCACATTCGCGCCCATTTTCGTGAGGCCGTATATGTTCGAGCGCGCCACCCGGCTGTGGGCGATATCACCGACAATGGCGACCGTGAGGCCCTCTATCGAGCCCTTCTTCTCGCGGATGGTGAGCATGTCGAGGAGGGCCTGGGTGGGGTGTTCATGCGCCCCGTCTCCCGCGTTGATGATCGATTGTTCGAGGAGGCTGGCCAGGATGTGCGCCGCGCCGGCGGCGCTGTGACGGATGACGATGATATCGGGATTCATCGATTCCAGGTTGCGTGCGGTGTCGATCAGTGTCTCGCCTTTTACCACGCTGCTGGTGGATGCGGAGATGTTGATCGTGTCCGCGCTCAGCCTCTTCGCCGCGATCTCAAAGGAGGTCCTCGTCCGGGTGCTTGCCTCGAAAAAGAGGGTGATGACCGTCTTCCCTCTGAGGGTGGGGACCTTCTTGATGGTCCTGGTCGATATCTCCTTGAAGGATGCGGCGGTGTTGAGTATGAGATCGATCTCTTCCGATGAAAGATCCCGTATCTCCAGCATGTCCTTTCTCGATAGTTCCGTCATGGTATCATCCAACCTCCGGCCGTACAGGGTACACCCCCCTGCCGCCCTTGATCCGTGGGCACACCCTGTCAACCCTCTTCGATGACGACCTCGTCCTCGCTCCCGTTGTCGGTAAGATTAACGCTGATGTTTTCCCACAGTGATGATGGGAGGGCTTCGCCTATGAAATCGGCCCTGATCGGGAATTCCCGGTGCCCCCTGTCGATAAGGACGGCAAGCTGTATCCGCTCGGGTCTTCCAAAGTCCATGAGCGCGTCCATGGCCGCCCGTATCGTTCTCCCGGTAAAGAGGACATCGTCGACCAGGATAACCCGCTTGTGATCGAGGGGGAAGGGGATATAGGTCCCTCCGATTGCCGGTCTCTTGCCCGTCGTCAGGACGTCGTCCCGGTAGAGCGTGATGTCGAGTGTTCCCGACATGATCTCGGCCCCTTCAATGGCGGATATCTTCTCACAGAGTCTCTCCGCCAGTGATACCCCTCCCTTGCATATGCCGATGATAATAAGGTTGTCCGTACCCTTGTTATGTTCCAGTATTTCGTAGGCTATTCTCGTAAGGGACCGTTCGATGCCCTCCGCGTCCATAACCACCTTTTTCTTTTTCATGTCTGCTGTCCCTTGAGCGGTTGGGCGGGCAAAAGGACCTTGGCCGCCTCCCATGCTCCGATCACAGAGGGTTCATTCAAAAAAAAGGCCTTCCCATGAAAATGAGAAGGCCTTCTGGCACCCTTTTCTATTAAAACATCCAAAAGCATCGAAAACCCTTTTCACTGCAATATGTAATATTCAACCGGTTTCCGGTATATCTACCAGCGTTCGTGTTATGTGTCAAGGAGTTTTAGTGGAGGATGCGGCCCATCCTGCCCCACCTGACATTTCTCCTGTCCTTGTCCCAGGACCAGTATATGACGAAGGCCTTGCCCAGGACGTCTTTCAGGTCCACGAATCCCCAGAACCTGCTGTCATAGCTCTGATCCCTGTTATCTCCCATGACAAATATCTTTCCGGGCGGGACCGTGACGGGCCCGAAATTGTCGCGCGGTTGTATCGACGAAGGAAACAGCATGCTGTCGACATAGACGCCGTGGCCGTCATCATAGGGAGAACCGTTCAGGTATATCTTTTTATTCCGTATCTCGATTGTGTCGCCGGCAACGCCGACAACCCTCTTGATAAAATCCTTCTCCCGGTCCACCGGGTAGATGAAGACGACGATGTCTTTCCTCTGCGGATCATCGATGGGCACCAGCGTCTTGCGTATGAAGGGGAGTTTGATGCCGTAGCTGAACTTGTTGACGAGCAGATGGTCTCCTATCTGAAGGGTCGGCTTCATCGAGCCGGAGGGTATCTTGAACGCCTGAACGACGAAGGTCCTGATAAAGAGGGCTATCAGTATCGCTATGATGATCGCTTCCGCGTACTCTCTGATGACGCTCTTTCTGTTCTTCCCCATGACAGTCTCTGCTCCAGATCTGTTCTTGAAAGGCCCGGTTTCCGCGGGATGTTCAGTAAAAATAGATCGACGCCATCGTTATCACGATCATCACGACCGCCAGAGATCCCTTGACCAGCACCCCGGCGATTCTCCCTATCAGGGCCCCATATCCAGCCCTGAGGGCCGGTTTCAGCTTCCGTTGCTCCAGGTACTCGCCCAGGAAGGCCCCGATAAAGCCCCCGAGAAAGGCGCCGATGACGGCGCCCAGCCCCAGCAGGATCGGGACCATCGCGACGGCCCCGATGATTCCCCCGATGATGGACAGCATCACTCCTGTCCTGGAGGAACCGTACCTCCTGGCGCCGGCGACCCCCACGAAAAAGTCCACGGCCTCCGCCAGGAGCGAAATCAGAGCAAGGACGAGGATGATCTTAAGGCCAATCTTCTCGAATCCCGTTATCAGGGAGTAAACGACAACATCTCCCAGGATCAGGAACGTTCCCGGAAAGCCGAATATGATGGAGAAGATTCCAACAAACAATACGATAACAAATATTGTAAACCCGGCTGCTTCGAGGAGAGGCAAATTATTGTTTCCTCTTTTCCTTTGAAGGACTGATGGTTTCCCAGACCAGAACCGTGGGACTGGCCACAAACACGGAGGAATAGGTGCCGACCAGTATCCCTACCAGGAGGGCGAAGGCAAAGTCATGGATGACCGCTCCGCCGAGGAAGAACAAGGCAAGCACGACCAGCAGGGTTGTGACCGATGTCAGCACCGTCCTGCTCAATACCTGGTTGATACTCGAATTGACCACCTCTGGCAGGGGCTGTTTCCGCGCCCCTTTGATATTTTCCCGTATCCTGTCGTATACGACAATGGTGTCATTGAGGGAATACCCTATAATCGTCAGCAGAGCGGCAATGATGGGAAGGGTAAACTCCTTTCCCAGGAGGGAGAAGACCCCGACGGTGATGACGACATCGTGGATAAGGGCCGCGATCGCCCCGACGGCATAGCGCAGTTCAAATCTCCAGGTGACATAGATCAGTATCCCGATCACCGCGTAGAGCATCGCCAGGAGGCCTTTCTGTCTCAGGTCCTTGCCCACCTTCGGTCCCACGACCTCGACCCGCCGTATCTCAAAGTTTTCCTTGCCGTAGGATACCTCCAGCGCCTCCGCCATCTTGTTTGACAGCCCCTCCAGCGCAGAACTGGATTTCTCCGTCTTGATCAGAAACTCGTTGTTGGCATGGTAACCGAAGCGCTGGATGATGCTGTTTCCGAGACCGATGGTCTGGAGAGAGTCCCGTATCCCCTCGGCAGTCGTCTCCTGAGAGAACTTGATCTGTACCTGTGTCCCCCCGGCGAAATCGATTCCCAGATTCGGCCCGCCGTGCAGCAGCAGGGACAGTACGCTGAGGATTATCGCAACCAGTGAGGCTACAAAAGCGATCTTCATCTTTCCGACAAGGTCGATATTGATTCCGGGCCGTATAATTTCCATTCCTATCTCCGTTCCAGTCAGGATTATCCTTTTTCGTTATATGCTTATTTTCTTGATGTTTCTATCCCATACGAAATAGTCGTAAAGAATTCTCGTTACAAAGATGGCGGTGAACATGCTGCATACGATGCCGATGCTGAGCGTGACCGCGAATCCCTTCACCGGCCCCGTGCCGAACTGAAAGAGTACCAGGGCGGCGATCAGGGTGGTCACATTTGCGTCGACGATGGTGCTCAGGGCCTTCGAGTATCCCCCCGCTATCGATGCCCGGGGGGATTTGCCCAGTCTGAGCTCTTCCCGGATCCTCTCGAATATGAGGACATTCGCGTCCACGGCCATACCGATGGTAAGAACGATACCGGCGATTCCGGGGAGGGTCAGCGTTGCCCTGAAGGCGGCAAGGGCTCCCATGATCAGTATGATGTTGAGGAAGAGCGCAATATCCGCGACGATCCCGGACAGATTGTAGTACAGGACCATGAACAGGATGACCAGGATGCTTCCCACGATGATGGAGAGGATCCCCTTGTCGATGGAGTCCTGACCGAGGGAGGGGCCCACGGTCCTCTGTTCCAGGATCCTGACGGGGGCGGGCAGGGCGCCCGCCCTGAGAACGATGGCCAGATCGTGCGCCTCTTCCATGGTGAAGCTTCCGGTGATCTGGGCATTGCCTCCCGAGATCCGCTCCTGGATGACGGGAGCGGAATGGACCACACCGTCGAGGACGATTGCCAGGCGTTTCTTGACATTCTGGGCCGTGATCCGGTCGAAGTCCCGTGCCCCCTGGGAATCGAATTTCAAAGAGACGTACGGTTCACCGAACCGATTGCTGATGGTCACCTTGGCATCCTCCAGGGCCTCGCCTGTCAGGAGGGTCTTTCTCTTGATCAGATACGGGATCTTGACCCTTCGCCCCGTCTGGCTCTCTATTTTATACCCATACGCTATGATATCACCGTCGGGGACCTTCCCGGCCACGGCTTCATCCAGACTGTGCTCCTCGTCCAGGAGCTTGAACTCGAGGAGGGCTGTTTTCCCGATCAGGTTGATCGCCCTCTGCGGGTCCTTGATCCCGGGGAGCTGGATCAGTATGCGATCCTTTCCCTGGGGAATGATCTCCGGTTCGGATACGCCGAACTCATCCACCCTGTTCCGTATGGTTTCGAGGCTCTGCTCCACGGCGAATTTTTCTATCGCCTCGATCTGTTTGTCATTGATCTTGAGCCAGACCTTTTCTCTTCCGTCGACTATCTCCGTCGACTTGATCTCAAGGCTGGGGAATTCGTTCTTGAGCACCTTTTCAAACTGCGCGTGCTCTTCCCTGCTCGCCAGCTCAAGGGTCGTAAAGATTCCTTCTTCCCGGTCCAGATGCCTGAAACGGATCCTCCGTTCCATAAGGACTTCCTTCAGATCGTTCGAGATCCGTTCCATGGAGCTTTCGATCGCCTTCCCGGTTTCTACCTCCAGAACCAGGTGCATCCCTCCCTGGAGATCGAGTCCCAGGTGGATCTTGTCCGTGTTGTCCTTCCAGATGGAGGGAAGGTTCTGTGTGATGGAAGGCATAAGAAAGAATAATGCGGCTGCAACGATGACAAACGTTACGATGGCTCGTGCCTTAATATTTTTTTCCGACATGTGTGTTCCTTTCGCTCTCCCCTATGCAGTTGCCTTCTGCGTAACGCCCGAGATATGGCTCCGCGAGACCTTTACCTTTACCTTGTCGGCTATTTCCAGGGTCACGATCTGATCGGTAATGGCGGTGATCTTTCCATGCAGTCCGCCTGCGGTGATGACCATATCCCCGTGTGCGAGGTTGTCCAGCATCGCCTTGGTCTCTTTCTGTTTCTTCTGCTGCGGCCGTATCAGAAGAAAATAAAAGATTGCGAAGATGGCGACCATAACAAAGATAAAATTCATATCCCCTCCGGGGGCTGCTCCTCCGCCCGCTCCGCCTGCTCCCATCGCGTATGCTATACCGGTCATTGTATCCGTTCCTCCTTGCAGTTTTTAATTGTTTTCAGGCCCCGCATCCGGCAGCCCGGACATGAATTCCTCTCTGAAGGCCGTGTAATTATCGTTGCGTATCGCCTCTCTGATTCGGTGCATCAGATTCATGAAATACCTGATATTGTGGATGGTATTCAAAACGATCGCCAGGATCTCCCCGGCGACAAACAGGTGTCTGAGATACGCCCGCGAGTAGTTTCTGCAGGTGTAGCAGTCACATTCGCTGTCAACAGGCGCACCATCCCCCCGATAACGAGCGTTTCTTATAACAACTTTTCCTGTGCTTGTAAACAGCATTCCGTTGCGTGCGTTTCGCGTGGGAATCACGCAGTCGAACATGTCGATCCCGTGGTAAACGGATTCGACGATATCCTCCGGAAGCCCAACCCCCATAAGGTATCGCGGTTTTTCCGCGGGGAGGAGCGGGGTGCAGGTGGCGGTTATCTCGCGCATCACCTCCTTGGGCTCCCCGACGCTCACCCCCCCCAGGGCATAGCCGTCGAACCCGATCGCCATCAGTTCTTCGATCCCTCTCCTGCGCAGGGTGTCATATTCCCCCCCCTGTGATATGCCGAAGAGCGCCTGGCGTCCGTTCTCCCGGGCATCCTTGCACCGTTTCGCCCACCGCAGCGTCATGGCGAGCGACCTTTCCGCGTAGGCGAAGTCAGCGGGGTAGGGGACGCACTCGTCAAGGCACATCATGATGTCCGATCCGAGGGCCCCTTGGATCTCCATGCATGACTCGGGGGTGATGAAGTGACGTGAACCGTCGATGTGGGATTGAAACGACGCCCCCTCCTCCGTTATTTTCCTGAGTTCCCCCAGGCTGTATATCTGGAATCCGCCGCTGTCGGTCAGGATGGGGCGGTCCCAGTTCATGAAGGTGTGCAGCCCTCCCAGCTGTCTGATCAGTTCGTGTCCCGGTCTCAGATAGAGGTGGTAGGTGTTCCCGAGGACTATCTGCGCTCCCAGGTCGGCGACCCGCTCCGGCGTGAGCGACTTGACCGTCCCCTGGGTCCCCACCGGCATGAAGACGGGGGTGTCCACCACCCCGTGAGGGGTAGTGATCCTTCCCAGCCGCGCTTCCGATCCACTGTCCCTGTGGAGGAGCGTGAAACCGAATCCGTCGGCCGGGGATCCCTGCCCGTGATGCGTGTCCTCTGTATTCATATCGTTCAATCGGACCTGTCGTGTTTCATGCTGTTACAGTATCAGCATGCAGTCGCCATAACTGTAGAACCGGAACTTTTCCTCGATGGCCTTCTGATAGGCCCTGTGGATCAAATCTCTCCCCGCGAAGGCGCAGACGAGGAGAAAGAGGGATGACGCCGGGAGGTGAAAATTTGTCAGCACCCGGTCCACCGCCTTGAAGCGGTAGCCCGGGTATATGAAGAGAGAGGTCTTTCCCCTTCCCGGCCGGACCCTCCCGTCCGGATCTGAGGCCGCCTCCAGCGTCCGTATCGATGTGGTCCCCACGGCGACGATCCTCCCGGCGCCGTTGATCTGTTCTGCCGCCCCTTCGCCTATCTCGAAAGACTCGGTCTCCATTTCATGGTCCTCCACACGCTCGGTCTCGACAGGGAGAAATGTCCCGTATCCCACGTGCAGCGTTACCTCGGCCATGCCGATCTGTCTGCCCCGGAGCGTCTCCAGGATCTCTTCGGAGAAATGGAGCCCGGCGGTGGGGGCGGCGACCGATCCGGGGGTCTTCGCGTAGATGGTCTGATACCGCTGCAGGTCCACCGGATCCGGCGTTTCTCCCCTTCCCCTCTTGATATAGGGAGGGAGAGGGGCGCTCCCGAATGTCTCCAGAAAGGTGTCGAAGCCGGTCTCCGTGTGAAAACGAACGACCCATTTCTTGTCCGAGACCCGTTCCAGTATCTCCGCCCACGAGCGGTCGCCGAAGGATATCCTGGTCCCCGCTCCGACCCGTTTGGCGGGCCTCAGCAGGACCTCCCACGTTGCGGGTGCCCCCCTCTCTTCGAGAAGGAGCAGCTCTATCGTGGCGCCGGTGGCCTTCGTGCCGGCGAGCTTCGCAGGGATGACCCGGGAGTTGTTGATCACCAGCAGGTCGCCGGTGTCCAGGAATTCAGGCAGTTCATAAAAATGCCGGCATTCGAAGGTCCCGCGGCTGCGGTCAACCACCATCATCCGTGCATGGTCCCTCCGTTCACAGGGCCGCTGTGCGATCAGTTCCCCCGGGAGGGTATAGTAAAAATCTTCTGTTCTCATGGCGAATCCGGGGAAATAATCAGAAAGGGTCTGTAAAGTCAATAGAGAATTGTGTCGGACCGAACAGGCGCGCCGTGCCGTTGTGCGTCGTTAGTTCATCAATGATTCAAGCCCTCAGCTCTTCCCGAGATAGACAAGAAGCAGACCGATTATGACCGATGTCAACCCCAGGATTCTGAGCGTGCCCTCAGGGGTGTCATACACCTTCAGGAGGTACGACTTGATCTTCTCGGGGAAGGCGAAGTAGGGGAGGCCTTCTATGATCAGGACCATTCCTATGACGCAGAGAAAAAACTTCATCGCGTACTACCTGTCCCTTTCTTTTTCCTTCGCCTCGTTCCACAACAGGTCCATCTCTTCCATCGTGGCGTCCTGCACAGCGCGGCCCTCATCCTTCAGGCTCTCCTCGATAAACGAGAATCTCGCGGCGAACCGTTCCAGTGAAGAGCGGAGGGTGTCTTCGGGACTCGTCCGAACAAACCGGCACAGATTGACGAGCGAGAGGAACAGGTCACCGATCTCCCCCTCTATGTGGTCCTGCTTCCCCTCTGCGATGGCTTCCCTGAGCTCCGCCAGCTCTTCCTCGATTTTCTCCACGACGCCGGCCGTCTCCTTCCAGTCGAAGCCCTTTCGTGCCGCCCGGTCGGTTATCCTGTGTGCCGCCATGAGGGGGGGCATGGAACGCGGCACGGCGTCGATGGGGGTGGATTCATCCTCCCCCTTTCCCCGTTCCCGGTTCTTGAGGCGCTGCCAGTTGGCACGAACCGCTCCCACATCGAGGGCCTGCGCCTTTTTAAAGACATGGGGATGACGGAAAATCATCTTTTCCGATATGCCGTTCACGACGTCGGCGATGGTAAATTCTCCTTTTTCCTCCGCCATCTTCGTCAGGAACAGTATCTGAAAGAGGACATCTCCGAGTTCCTCCTTCAGGGCCTCCGGGGAGCCTTGATCGATCGCGTCGACCACCTCGTACACCTCATCCACGAGATACCTCCCGACGTCCGCCCTCTCCTGCCGGCGGTCCCAGGAGCATCCGTCCGGTCCCCTCAGCCTGTCGATGATGGCCATGATTCGGTGAACGCTCTGTTCCGGCCGGTCTTTCAAGGTCGCTCCTTATTTCACCAGGAAGATATCTCTGTCTCTGTCCTGAAAATAGGTGTACTGGTATGAGCCCGTGTCGGTCTTTGCGAAGATTTCCTCTCCCTTTTCCCTGCACGCACGGCAGCCACGCCCCGGGACGATGACCGCGAAGATCCGGTTGCCGGTGCTTGCCTCGGAGTCGATGGTGATCAGACCGCCGCATTCGTCGCAGATGCGCACCGTCTCCTCCTGGTGCTCACTGATCATGTCGGTGTCGTAGAATATGCCCCTGTCGCGATGCAGGTACTCTTTCCCCTTCACCAGGGCGGCCCTCCGGGACGCCCGGCCCTTCCACAGGTCGTAGATGGCCGTAACCTGCTGCTCGATAGCGCGGGTCGTCTGTGCCGTCTGCCTCATGGTGTCGGGGTCGTAGTCCGGCTCCGTGACGTGGCTGTAGTCAATCCCGGCCATGGCGAGGATGATCCCCACATTGACGTAGGGGAGGGCGCTTTCTATGGAGTATCCCCCCTCGAGGACGGCGATGTCGGGGGCGAGTCGGTCGTTCAGTGTCGCGTATCCCTGCGCGGAGAAGGACATGTTGGTGATCGGATCGCTGTAATGGTTGTCCTGCCCCGCCGAATTGATGACCAGGTCCGGTTTGAATTCGTCCAGCAGGGGGAGGATCAGGTTGTCCAGGGTAAAGAGAAATCCCTCGTCCGAGGTGTTGGGAGGGAGGGGGACGTTGATCGTGGTTCCCAGGGCGTTCGGTCCCCCGAATTCATCGGAGAAGCCGGAGCCGGGGTAGAGCGTCCTCCCGTCCTGGTGGATCGATATGAAGAGGGTGTCGGGATCATGCCAGAAGATATCCTGAGACCCGTCGCCGTGATGGCAGTCGGTATCGACGATGGCGATCCTCCTGTGCCCGTATCGGCGGCGGATGTACTCGATCATGATCGCCTCGATATTGATGTTGCAGAACCCCCTGGCGCCGTGGACAACCCTCATGGCGTGGTGTCCGGGGGGGCGGACGAGTGCGAAGGCGTTGTCGACCTCCTCCTGCATCACCTTTTCGGCGGCCGTTATGGCCCCCCCCGCCGAGATCAGGTGGGACTGGGTAATGACGCTGTGGGCGTCCGGAACGCAGATATGGACGCGGTTGATGTCCTCGGCGGTGGCAAGCCCTGGCTTGAATTCTACGATATTGTCCAGATCGAGGAGGCCCTCCTCAAAGACCTGGTCCTGTGTGTAGAGAAGCCGTTCCTCCCTCTCGGGATGGGTGGGCGATATCGCCCAGTCAAAGGCGGGAAAAAATATCAGCCCGGTCCGTTTCTTACTGTCTGACATCGGACGCCTCCTGTCTGAGACCCGCGATCAGCCCCGGTTTCACCTGGGCCTTGATTCGTATGTTCTTGCCGGTCGTGTACCCCATCCCCCTGACCATGTTGAAGACCTGGTCTTCGATGATCTCCATGTCGAGATCCTCCTCCTGCGCCCCCATTTTGAGCGCCCTCGTGCGCAGGGTCTTCTCGCACAGATCGATCGCCTCCTGGTGACTGAATCCCCGGGGTATCGGGGCCTGTATCCCCTCCTCTGCGATGGTTGCTTCCCCCTTCTCCGTATCGGCCAGGAGGGTCACCTCGGTCGTCGTCCGGGCCAGGGCGGCGCCGATCGCGTTGGCGACTTCGGCATGCTCGGGCACACAGGAGGGTATCCCCAGCATCTTTTCCATATACGGTGCCATCGGTGCGGCCGGTCCGCCGACGACATACACCGTCGTGGGGGAGACCCGCTTCCCTTCGAAGATCTCGTGGACGGTATAGACCGGCTTGTTGTTGATCTCTCCGAGCATCTCCCGGACCGCGGAGAGTATCGTACCGCAGGCGAGCTCGAAGATCTCCTGTGCCGTCTGGTCGAGCGGGCTGTTCGCGCGATCGGCTATCCCCTGGATGGCCGTGGTCGCCTTTCCCCTGTCCCCGATGTCCGTGAGGCCGAGGACTATCATGGCATCCGTTGGTGTGGGGGAAGGACCTCCGAAGGCCGCCGCCGGTCCGTCCCGTTCGGGACCGATCGTGAACCCTCCGTCTTCATATCCGACTCTGCTGTCACCCCCTACCCCGATGGACCGGGTCAGCAGTCCCCTGATCAGTGTCTTGTGTCCCCCGATGGTCACGCCCAGGGGTTCCAGGAGGGGAACACCGTCGGCGAAGATCGCTATGTCCGTGGTCGTCCCCCCTATATCGAGGGCGATGGCATCTTCACGGGTGTCTGCCAGGCTGAGGATACCCATGATACTGGCGGCGGGACCGGAGAGGATCGATCCGACGGGGTATCCGACGGACTGGCTGATCTTGGAGGTTCCGCCGTCCGCCTTCAGTATGTAGACGGGGGCGGTTACCCGCATGCGGTCAACGAAATTCATCACATCGGTAACGAAGGCGCTGTACGGGTCCCATATCGCGGCGTTGAGGTAGGTGGTCGCTATGCGTCTTGGAAAGGCCAGGTTTCCCGACATGAGGTGGCCGAAGGACAGGTGCCTGAACCTGCCGTTGATAACATCCCCGATCTCTGTCTCGAGGGCGGGATTGCGCGTGGAAAATTTTCCGACGATCCCCACATGCTCGATATGTTCCTTTTCGAATAGATCCGCGATGCGGGTGACCTCCCCGCTGTCTGTCCCGGTGATCCTGATTCCCCGGTGATTGACATAGCCGGATATAAAATGGGTGTCTTCACCGATCTTGAGCATCTCGGGCGGGAGACCGGGGCCGCCGGCCAGGATCATCCCGACCCTGTCGGTCTTGCCCTGGACGATGGCGTTTGTTGATATGGTGGTGCTGAGAACGATCCTCTCGATCTCGCCGGGGTCCTCACCACTGAAGATCTCCTCGGTAACCGCCATGAGCGATTCTATCAGGTTTTCCTGGTTCGTTACGACCTTTGCCTTCTTCCTGATCCGGAGTGTGTCCAGCAGAACCGCATCGGTGTGTGTTCCCCCAACATCAATCCCTATAATCATAGCATCTCCCCGGCACCCTTTTTACCAGAGTTGCCTATCACACGGACCTGCGCCAGTCAATTCATCATTTCCCGCCGTTCTTCTCCGGGAGGATCCGCCGGGAAAACGGCTGGAGGCCGGGGGGCGGAACCACCAGATTGATTACGTAATTGTAATTTAAATTACACAATTTCACGTAATCTGACGCTCATTCCGAGGAGGTGTCCCCGGTTTTTTGCGGTCTCCGGCCGTCGTTCCCTCCTGTCATAAAGCGGTCTGTGCTGTCTAACAATTTGAAACAATTGAATGTTTTGTCCCTCCTCCTTCTCAACCCCCGTAGCCGCTCACCGGATGCCTTCTCCTGTTCTCCCATGGCCTGCTTCTTGCCCTTTCATATGGCGGATGCGGATGAACTCTCATCTCGGTCAGCCGGGATCACCGCAACGGGGAGAACGAAAGGGAATATGAAGAAGGTACTTGTCGGCATCATCATATCGCTGGTTATTGCGACGAACAGCTGGGCAACATACACGGGGAGCCTTGAAGGGCCGGTCACCCTGTCCGGGACAGGGAGCTGGGAAACCGGGACCCTGGATTGGACCGTGAATTTCGACAATGCCGCCTGGACCTACGACTACACCTTTACGGTACCGCATAAGGCCGTCAGTCATCTGATCTTCGAGGTGTCGAGCACCTTTGACGACAGCAATATCTACGAGGGGACGACCGGAGGGTATGAACTTGATACCTATGACAGCAGCAACGGCAACCCGGGTATCCCCGGTTCGATCTACGGTCTGAAATGGAATCTCGATGCGGAAACCACGGCCGCGTCCATTACCATTGTCACGGACAGACAGCCCATGTGGGGCGATTTCTACGCAAAGGACGGCGTCGAAAGAATCGACGGGGTCAAGACGCAGATCTTCGCGTACAATACACGGTTCGGGAGCGATACCTTCGCATCGATCGGGAACGGCAATGCCGGAGGATGGGCATTGGTGCCCGATACCGTGAGCGGTCCCCCCGTCCCCGAACCTTCCACCATGCTCCTCTTCGGGTTCGGCCTGATCGGCCTGGCAGGGGTCGGCAGAACGAGGTTGAGGAAGTAAGACCCGCCACAGAAGGGCAGACACCGCTACAATCACACCCATCGCCAGAGAGGACAGTCGTATCCGGGGCGGTTCATCCCCGCTCGGGGAATCGCTCACCTGTTTTTCAGCCAGCCGGGGTGGGTGATCCCGAATTTCTTGATTTTGTAGTTCAAGGCGCGGGGGCTGACCCCGAGAAGCCTCGCCGCATCTTTTTGAACCCACAAGCTCTTCTGCAGGGCATCCAGGATGAGCTTCGTCTCGCCTGTTTCCAAGGGCCTCGAAGAGTCGGCCGCCGGCGGGGCCTGTGACGACCTGCCCAGTTCCGGTATGAATACGTTTTCTCTATGGATTACCGGGTTTTCCTCCAGAATGACGGCCCGCTCGATGGTGTTGGCGAGCTGCCGGATGTTTCCCGGCCAGTCGTACGCCTTCAGCCACTCGATGCTTGCGGGAGAGAATGCGGCGATCTTTTTCTTCAATGTGGTACAGGCCTTTTCGAGGAGCCAGGATGCCAGGGGGGCGATACATTCCTTCCGCTCGCGCAGGGGGGGGAGTTTTACCGACAGGATGTTGATCCGGTAGTAGAGATCTTCCCTGAACCTGCCCTCGGCCACCTGCTGTTCCAGATTCCTGTTCGTGGCGACGATGATGCGAACGTCGGAGCGGATGGTCTGGTTCCCTCCGACCCGCTCAAAGGCCTTTTCGTCCAGGACCCGCAGCAGCTTGGTCTG
>Ga0272443_10002076_pt1 | contig 26706 bp, 28 predicted proteins | sample SSMAcet12_FD_193581 | JGI IMG/M metagenome (GOLD analysis project Ga0272443, IMG submission 193581) | Marine sediment archaeal communities from Little Sippewissett salt marsh, Falmouth, MA, United States - SSM-Acet-12 | ecosystem: Environmental > Aquatic > Marine > Wetlands > Sediment ... | reverse complement strand
GTGTGCGGCCTGGATTACTATTACGAAGACGTTGGCAAGGACGGGTTCAATGACCGGGCGAAGACGTCACAGAAAAACAGCGCCCAGCTGTCCCGTGAAAGTCTCGGGTTCTATATCAGGGATGAATTATACGTCCTCGATGACCTGATTCTGGCCCTCGGATACCGGAATGAGCGGGCAAAGATCAGTGGGTCTGAAACCCTGACGGCCGGGACGGTGACTTTTGACGAACGGAAGATCCACCGGGGGGAGGCCTTTGAATCGGCCCTGACCTGGCTGCTTGGAGAGAAGTCAAAGCTCTTTGTAAAATATGCGACGGTCTACCGGTATCCGTTTCTCGATGAGCAGGCATCCTACTACGGATTCGGGTCGGATAGCTTTTTGACGGATCTTGAAAAAGAAAAGGGTACGACATATGAAGTGGGAACAACGTTTTACCCGTTCAAGGACCTGCGGATCGGTCTGACGCTGTTCAGGATCGATATGCGCGATGAAATTGTCTACAACAACGCCTCCTACACCAACGAGAACCTTGACGAAACGAGACACGAAGGAGCGGAATTCGACATATCGTATCTATTGAAAGGGTGGGCTGAGCTATATGGTAACGTTACGTATCATAACGCACAGTTCAGGAACGGGATACATGTCGGGAAGAAAGTCCCCTTGGTTCCCGAAACAGCGGCCAATGCCGGGATGGCGATCCATCTCCCCTGGCACCTTGAACTGCGACCTGGGATGAAGTACGTTGGAACATCGTACCAGGGAGGGGACAACAGCAATACGGCCGAGAAGGTTGCCCGGTACACGATGTTTGATGTCCTCCTTTTTTACCGGCCCGAACCGACGAAAGGGTTCAGGTTTTCCGCCTTTGTCGGGGTTGAGAATCTGACCGATGAGAAACACGCGCTCATCAATTACGGTGGGTATTACCCCCTGCCAGGGGCTACCGTTAAGGGAGGGATCTCGATCAATTTTTAGGGGAGTTTTTCGAATTTTGAGGTAAATCCCGTGAATGGCGGATGACTGCAAGCAATGAAACGAGAGGGGTAATACTGTGGATACACCGACGAGAGTGTACCTGGTACGCCACGGCCAGGTGATGAGCTTTGAAAAGGAGGCCTACAACGGCCACAGGGATGTGGATATCACCGCGCATGGGGTCAAACAGATGGAGGCGATCACGGCCCGGCTGAAGGATGAGGACCTGGCGGGAGTCTACTGCAGCGACCTGGTCAGGGCGCGAAAGGGGGCCGATATCATCGCGGCGCCCCACGGTCTGATCCCTGAACCCCGCCCCGCCCTGCGGGAGCTGGATATCAGCCTGTGGGAGGGGTTGAACGCGGATCAGGTGGAAGAGCGTTTCCCGGGTGCATTCGACGCGTGGAGAGAGCAGGGGGCCGACTACCGGATACCCGGAGGGGAACGGATCCGCGACCTCGTGGAAAGGGTCATGCCCGCCCTCAGGGAGATCCTCAGCTCCCACAGGGGAGAACGCGTTGTCCTGGTGGTGCACGGGGGGGTCACCCGGGTGATCCTTGCCGATGCCATGGGAGTCGATTTCGATCATCTCTATTCGATCGAGCAGGACTACGGCTGTCTGAATATCGTCGATTATTTTTCCGACTATGCCGTTGTCAAACTGGTCAACAGACGATTGCTTGACGGGGATTGATGCCCGATGCCTACTTCTGAGCCGATACGATATGTACCCAGAGCCCTGTTTTCGGTGCTCCTCCTGGCGGGTCTCTCTTTCTGCCCGAAGGCCGCCGCCGAGGTGTACATCGACGAGGCGGGAAGGCGGGTCGACATCCCCTCTTCTCCGCGGCGGATCGTCTCCCTTGCGCCCAGCATCACGGAGATCCTCTTCGCCCTCGGCCTGGACAGGGAGGTCGTGGGGGTGACCATGCTGAGCACCTACCCCGCGGCCGCCCGGTCGAAACCGCGGGTCGGCACCTTTATCAACATATCCCTTGAACGGGTTGTTGCCCTGGATCCCGATCTGGTGATCGGGACCGCTGACGGGAACAGGAGAGAGACGGTACGGCAGCTCGAGGGGCTGGGGATCCCCGTCTATGTTGTTGATCCGGGAAGCCTTCCAGAGATATTTCGTATGATCGTGAATATCGGCAGAGTAACGGGGCGGGAGGATGCGGCAACGGCCCTGGTTGGCGGTCTGCGGGAGAGGGTCAGGCGCGTCGCCTTGTCCCTGCAAGGTCTTGAGCGGCCGCGGGTGTTTCTCCAGATAGGGCTCAATCCCGTCATCACCGCCGGCAGGGGAACCCTCCACAATGAACTGATACAGCAGGCCGGCGGGGTGAACATCTATGGAGAAACACAGGAACGGTATCCCCGGTGCGGTATCGAGGACATCATTGCCAGAAGACCCGACATCATTATCGTCTCGTCCATGAAGCGGGGGGGAGATTTTCCCGCCGTCAGGGACGGGTGGAGGAAATGGGAGGCCATCCCCGCGGTCAGGGATGACAGGATCCATGTCATCGATACGGACCTGATCGATCTTCCATCACCCCGGATCGTGGACGGGCTGGAGCGGATGGCCGAAATCATTCATTCGGAGGCCTCACGGAAAAAACGGTAGAAAGGATCTATAGGTATGCTGGACTACTTTTATCAGGGGGGACCGGTCATGTACCCGCTCCTCTTCTGCTCTCTGGTATCCCTTACCATTGTCATAGAGAGGGGCATTTTCTGGCTGGGGGAGAAGAGGAGACGTGATGCGAGGCTGCTCGACCGGTTCATGTCTCTTGTCGAAAAGGGGGACCTTGAGGGGGCCCGGAGATCCGTTGCGGACTGTCATGATCCCACCGTCCGTGTCCTGGTGTGTGGTATCGTTCATCGGGAATTCTCACTGAAAGATGCCCTACGGATGAGCGCCGATGAAGAGGTGGCGAGGATGCGGCGGTATCTCCCCACCCTCGACACGATGATAACCCTCGCGCCCCTTCTCGGTATTCTGGGGACCGTCACGGGGATCATATATTCCTTCAATATGCTGGGGAGTGCGGGTGTGGAGAATCCCGCGACAATTACGGCGGGGATCGGGCAGGCCCTCCTCACCACCGCCTTCGGCCTGAGCATCGCGATCTTCAGCCTCATCCCCTACAACTGGTTTCTGTCCCGAATCGAGAAGGCCACGCAGAAGATGGAGAAGTACGGCACCACCCTGGAGATCCTCTTCGAAAAGGAGGGGAAGCAGGGGGAAAACAACGCGGAATAAAAGGAGCCCCGCTGTATCGGGGATTTGGATCAGGGGACGAATATGGCGCCCTGACCGGTGGAAGGGATGAAGCTTTCAAGAAGACAACTCAAGAAGGCCCGGATCGAGATGATACCGCTGATCGATGTGGTCTTTCTCCTCCTGGTGGCCTTCATATTCTTTGCGATGTCGATGACGGTCAACAGGGGGATCCCCGTTGATCTCCCGGTTTCATCCGCCGCGCAGAGAGAGGATACCGGTATCTCCGAGATCACGATAACAAAGGACGGGGGCCTGTTTCTCGACGGGAAGGAGGTCGATGCCCGGTCCCTCCATACGCGCCTTTCCCTGCTCCACCGTGAGTCCCCGGGAACGCGGATTGTTGTGTCGGGTGACCGGAATGCCTCGTACGAATCGATCATGTCGGTCATCGATGTGGTGAAGAGGTCCGGTCTCTCCGGGCTGTCACTGAAGACGGAGTTCGGCGGACAGGGGGGACGATTCCTGCCGGAAAACGGTGTGCAGGGCCGTCGATAATGCCGAAACGGAGCCTTGTCATTGCAGTCGTCCTTGCCGCCCTTCTCCATGGCGGCGTCGCGCTGGTGCGCATCCCCGTCTCTCGGCCGCATTTCCTCTCGGAGGAGAAGCCCCTTGCACTATCGATTGTCTCTGAATATAAGAAGGTGTCAGGGGTTACGGTGCATGAAACAAAAAAGGAGGAAAGAGAGACAAGAGACGACCGGAATCGGGTGACAACCACAAAAGAGGTAAAGAAAAGGGCCGATACCCCGCCGGAGGGAAGAAAGGCACTCCCTCCCCCCCAAAGTGAACCCGCCCGGATATTCGAATCCCCGCCGCCCCTCCTGAGAGAGCGGGATGCGGGAACGCAGGCCAAAAAAAGAGTGACAGCGCCCCCCATCCCCTGCTATAAAAACAACCCGCTGCCGAAGTATCCGGTGCTTGCACGCAGGAGAGGGTATGAGGGGGAGGTTCTTATCTCAGCGATGATATCGGCCAGTGGCACGGTGGTTGCATTAAATGTGAAGGAATCTTCGGGGCATCCGATTCTGGACCGGGCCGCCGTGAAGGCCGTTGCTGCGTGGGAATTCGAACCCGCGCGGCGGATGGGGGCGCCCGTTCCCCTGTCGGTGGATATTCCGGTGCGATTTGTGTTACAACGCCCATAGTTTTTCTGAAAAGAGAGAGTTCTCGTCTATGAGAGGGACCATCTTAAAGGTTGCCGCACCGCTTGTGTGTGTGTTCCTGTTCGCAACGGTAGAGGCGTACTGTGCCTCGTCAAAGACCTATTACCTCCAGGGGAACCGATACTTCGCCAAGAAAAAATATGACCGGGCGATAGAAAAATATGAAAAAGCTATCGAGATTAGGCCCAAGGTCGCCGATTACTACTACAAACTGGCGGAGACGTACCGGCTGAAAGAATCAGGGGATGAGGCCATCGCCTGCTACCGGGAAGCGATCAAGATCGATCCCCGGTACTATGCGGCATATGCGGGCCTTGGCGAGATCTTCTTCAAGAGGGGGGAGTGCGAAGAGGCCATACGGTATTACGATAAAGCTATAAAGGCGTGTCACACCGACAGTAAGGATCAATTTTTCCTCGGCAGGATATGTGATATAACGGGCGATACCGACGGGGCCATCAGGGAATATCAAAAGGCCATACAGATACGGACGGGTTATTTCGATGCGCTTTCCAACATTGCCGTCTGTTATGCCAAAAAGGAGGATTTCAGGAAGGCCGTCCTGTACTACACGAAGGCGCGCAAGATACGGCCATATGATGAACGTATTGTTGTGGGTCTCGGCATAGCGTATACCAATCTCAAGGAATTTCGGAAGGCCAGGGATATTCTCCTGATTGCGCTCAAGATCAATCTCTTTAACCGTGATACGCGGTTTTACCTCGGGAAGGCCTATTACGGGATAGGCAGTCTTGATCAGGCGATACGGCAGACGGAGAAGGCCCTGGAGATAGATCCTGAAAACCCGGAGACACATTTCACATTGGGTCTGTACTATGATAAAAAAGGCTGGTCTGATATGGCCGTGGCGGAATACCGGGAGACCCAGATCTTGGACCCGGATTATATCGTGAGGAGGGTGAAGGGAATTGAGAAAAGGGCGAAGGGGGAGGAAACGGAATAGGGGGGATTGTCTGAGATGAACCATAATGAAATGAAGGGCCGCCTGGCACGGATGATCGTGGAACGCACCTTCCGTTACAGCGATGATCCGCCGTTTACGCTGGCCTCCGGGAAACAGAGCAGATTTTATTTTAACTGCAAGCCCACGACCCTCGATCCGGAGGGGATGAACCTGATAGGGAATATCATCTGTGACATGCTTGAAGATTCGGACATCTCAGCGGTCGGAGGGCTGACCCTGGGGGCGGATCCCATGGCCAACGCCGTTTCCGTCATATCGTATCAGAGAAACCACCCCATCAATGCCTTTATCGTCAGGAAGGACGTCAAGGAACACGGGACCCGAAGCTCAATAGAGGGGAATGTCAGCGGGGGTGAGCGGGTGGCTATCCTGGATGATGTTATTACCACGGGGAAGTCCACCCTCATCGCCATTGAAAGGGCCCGGGAGGCGGGGCTGATCGTGGATCGTGTCATAGCCCTCATCGATCGTGAAGAGGAACAGGGGAGGGAGAATATAGGGAAAGAGGTACAGCGGGTCGATTCCATCTTTACCCGGACCGACATAGTGGGACTGTATGAACAGGAAAAAGAAAATAAGCCATGAAGCACATGAAATCTTTTCTGGTATTCTCATGCATAATAACCGCTGCCCTGGTTCTTTCAGGGGCCGGTATGGCCGCCGTTTCCGCCGGTCTGACCGTTGCGGGGTTCGACTCGGGGGAGATGAAGAGGGGTGCCCCCTCGGGCTGGGAACTGGTGAAGAAGGACGGGACCCCGAACCTTACCCTTGAAAAGAAGGAAGCAAAATATGTCCTCCACATGAAGAGCGACAGCCGGTCCTCCTTCGGCATACAAAAAGATCTAGACCTGGGGACAGAAAAGTATCCCTTTCTGAGTTGGGAGTGGAAGGTGACACGTCTCCCCAGAGGGGCGGATGTCAGGGCTGCCGCGACCGACGATCAGGCTATTCAGATATACGTTGCCTTCGAGCCCACCGCCCGGCCCGCAAAGTTTAACACCCCTGTCATCGGGTATATCTGGGGGGGCGAGTGTCCCAAAGATACCTTCGTCACAAGCTCGCAGCCCTTTGCGGGCAAGGTGCGGTACGTTGTCCTCAGGAACAAGGAGGACGTGCTGGATACGTGGTACAGTGAGAAGAGGAATATGGAAGAGGATTACCGGAAGATGTTTCACGATATCGATGACGGACAGCCGCGCGATATCAAGGGGATTTCATTCTATATCAATTCACAGAAGACAAAGAGCGAGGCGGAAAGCTACATTTACAATGTCCGTTTCAGCAGGGAGTAGATAATACCATCGGCACCGTCGATCTCATTGGCAGTATATGACTACAGCAGTAAGGGCGATTATATACATGATGATATCTTACGAAGGCAGCGGCTATTCTCCCATGAAAAAACAAAACAGGTTGCGGCGCGGATTCAAGCCCGTGGTCCTTTCCCTCTTCGCCATCTTTCTTTCCATCGTCGCGCTAAACCCTGCCCCGAGCTTCGGATCGGGAACGACCGATGAAGCGATGTCGTACATTCCGGATTCTCTGGTTTCTCTGGCAGCCGGGCATGCCATCGTGATCGATAAGACGATGCAGCGACTCTTTGTATATCGGTTCGACGGGACCTCCTTCCAGCGTATGTATGAAGCGACCTGTTCCACCGGTAAAAACAAGGGGACCAAGATACGATCGGGTGATGCCAGGACGCCGGAGGGGGTGTACTTCCCCATCAAGTTCTTTTCCGATGAGGAGCTCGGTGCCATTTACGGCTCCATGGCCTTCGATCTCAACTACCCCAACATTCTTGACAGGAAGGAGGGGAAAAACGGCAACAACATATGGCTGCACGGTACCGACAAGCCCCTGACACCGTACCAGTCAAACGGCTGCATCACCCTCGAAAACGGCGATATCGATGCCGTCTCCCGTTTCATCATCCTCAACGAGACCCCTGTTATCATACAGGACTATATCAAGTGGGTTTCCCCGTCGATACAGGCCGCCCAGAGGGAGGATATCACGCCCTTTATCGATGATTGGGCGAGCGCTGTCTGTGCCGGCAGCGTCCGGAAGCTGACCGGACTCTATGCGAAGAACTCCCGTTACGATAAGAAGGGCTGGGGCCGGCTTGCCGGGCAGATAGAGACATTAAAAGAATACGGGGGAGAGGTGACCCTCGTGCCGCAGGAGCTTTCACTGCTGAAGCACGACAAATACACCGTGGCGATCTTCCGGCAGGGATTCGCCCTGAACGGTCACCCGTACGATGGGGGACTGCGAAAGCTGTTTCTCAAGAAATGGCGCAACGACTGGTACGTCGAGGGAGATGTACCCGTAACTCCCGAAAAGGAAAGTCAGTTCCTGGCGGCACTCGAAAAGATCAACACTGACTACGCCAATCGTAATGATATACGGAAGATTGTCGATACGTGGATTGCCAGCTGGGAGGCAGGGGACATGAAAGGCTATGCCTCCTTTTATGCCGATGATTTCAGGTCCAAGGGGATGAATCGTGACAGGTGGCTTGCGTATAAATCGGATCTTTCCCGGACCAACAGGGATATTCGCATCGAGATAAAGGATCTCAAGATCACCTATCAGTCACGGCGCAGAGCGGTTGCAACCTTTGAGCAGGACTATCATTCATCACGGGTGAACGATGTCGGAATTAAGACGCTGCGCCTGAAAAAGGTTGATGATTCATGGAAAATATGCAAAGAAACATGGAGATCAAAGGGGTAGAAACAGGGCTCTCGCAATGAAAAACGGTAAAAAGGCAAAAAGCTGGTTTATCATCATAATCGGAGACAAGGAACGCCGCGGCCCTTTCGAGGTTACCCGGAGGGCACTCATCCTCTCAACCGCGTGCCTGATGATCGTTGTTGCGGCGATAGCGGCTGGCAGCTCTTTGCTGTACAGCAGGCCGTACATCTCCGCCAGCAGTCGGCTGACCGGAGAACTTGCCGTTGCCAGGCAGACCATCGAGGAGACCAACCGGGAAAAAGAGACCCTTTCAGAAGAGATAAAGGCATTACAGGCAAATATCAAGGCATCCCGTGAACGGTCGAGTTCTCCCCTTGCCGCCGGGAAAAGGAAGGAACAGGCCGTCGCGAAGGTCGGAGCCAAACCGTTTGTCTCTCTTGAAGAGATACAGATAGTGTATAATGCGGACAACAAAACGCTCAAGGTCAGATTTATAATAAAAAGTCAGAGTACCGACGAAGACTACATCTCGGGGTACGTATTTATCATCCTCAATCCGGCTCCCGGTTCCTCCGCCTCCTACAAGAGCTCTCCGGTAGTGGAGCTTGCAGACGGGGTCCCCCGATCGTATACAAAGGGGGAAAACTTTTCTATCGCCCGTTTCAAACATATTGAGGGCGTGTTCCCTTCGATATCCGACAGGAGCAGGTACACGTCGGCTTCTATTCTGGTCTATGCGGATGATGGAACGCTCCGACTGAAGAAGGAATTATCGTTATAAATCTACCCGATAACCCAATAAAAACATGGGGATGTATCCCTTATGACACTTGCGCGTTTTCTTCCGAGATTCAAGGCAACCATTAGTATCCTCTGCATTCTTTTCCTCACAGGCCTGACATCTGTGCCGACGGTCTGTCGCGGGGAGAATACGATGGAGACCTTCTTCCAGAATACAGATTACGAATTGAACGTGTACCGGATAAGCGGAAAGCTCCCCGGCAAGACACTGCTGATAATAGGCGGTATTCAGGGAGACGAGCCCGGCGGTTTCCTGTCGGCGGATCTGTATGCGGACATGGAGCTCGTGCGGGGAAACCTTATTGTCGTTCCGCGGGCGAACTTCTATTCGATCATTCTCAACAGACGCCAGATCAATGAGGATATGAACCGGAAATTTTCCGGATCTTCACGGGAAAACTACGAAGCACAGGTGGTTTCCATACTGAAGCGACTGATAACGGAGAGCGATTGCCTCCTGAATCTCCATGACGGATCAGGCTTTTACCGGGATACCTGGGAGAGCGAGATGAGAAACCCTGCCAGGTATGGCCAGTCGATCATCGTGGACTGCGAAGACTACCGGGATCTGGCGGGGAAAGAGATTCCCCTTGGCAGGATGGCGAAGAGAGCCATCTCGAAGATCAACGATCAGATCGACAATCCCGAGCACCTGTTTCATTTCAACAACCACCGGACCCGGGCCCCGGATTCGTCGCACCCCGAACAGAGAAAGTCGGCAACGTACTATGCCCTGTATGAGTGCGGCATACCGGCGTTCGGGATTGAGACAAGCAAATCGCTTCCCCTGGAGACCCGGATCTACCACCACAATCTCGCGGTGAATTCGTTTATGGAGATCCTCGACATCACGCCGGAGATACCGGGTATCGGTCTGACCCAGCCGCAGATCAAGTATGCCGTGGTCAAGATCAACGAAGGGTCCCCCGTCGTCGTGGCCAACGGTGAGACGCTGCATGTCCGCCCCAATGACACGATAAAGATCATCCATATAGAAGGGAATTACGCCCGTGGCCTCAGCGCCGACATAGAGGGATACGGTTCGGTGAACGATGCGAATAAGCCGTTTACCCTGAGCAGTCCCACGCGTGTCTTGATCAAGAAGGATCACGTCCTCTGCGGCACATTCGATATTGCCTTTACCCAAAAATCCCCTTCCGGTTATGCCGTGACCGTCAATCCCACCGTTGTTGTTTTCAAGGTCAGGATCAACGGGAAAGAGGGGTACTATCCCAACGGATCCCACGTGGATATCGTACGGGGCGATCTCCTGGAACTGGTGGATGCCACCACCATCCCCGGTTCGGTCACGGGCATTACCTGCAACTTCAAGGGTTTTGTGGGGGACAAGAAGAGCAACACCGGGGAAGACCGGGGTTATATCATAGACACGGCAACGGACCTCTGGGAGAGGTACTCTCTGTATAAAAAAGGACGTGTCTATCAGGTAATTGTCTCCAAGGATGACAAGGATATCATCGGGCGTCTCTTCTTCGATATACAGCCGCCCCTTTTTGAGTATATGCTGCTGTATCTCAACGGGACCGACAAGAGGTGGGTTTCGAACAACGAGCCGATACAGCTGAAACTGAGCGATTCGATGAAGATTGTCGATATCAAGAGCAACGTGGCGCCCGACAGGCTGACGATGGTCATCAGGGGCGAGGAGGGCTCCATCCCGGTGCGTGTGGGCGAACCGGTCACCGGGGCGAAGGTTGCGGCCCTCCTTGACGGAGCGTCCGCCGGATGCGGCATCCACATTGACCGTGGTAAAATCTTTCTTGCCTTGCTGCCGATCACCATTGTAGATTAAAAAGCGGCGCTGGTCGGGGAGGGACACAACACAGGCGACCAAGGAGAGCAGATGTGAAAGAGAAAGACGTCTCCATTATCAACAAGGGGTGCAAACTCAACGGGACTCTGGATTTTAAGGGGTATCTTATTGTTGCAGGCACGGTAGAAGGTGTCCTGAATGCCGAGACCGTCATTACGGAAGAGGGGAGCACTATCAAGGCAGACGTCACATCGGAAAATCTCACCATAGCCGGCACCTTTGAGGGGAACATCGTTGTTACGGGGATGCTGACCCTCCTCGGCACCTCGAATGTCCGGGCATCCATCCAGTGCGGAAATCTGGAGGTAGAGAAGGGAGGCATTTTGAACGGAACGATTACCCCCCCGTAACCCCGAACATCTTCAGTGAAGAGAACCCTCTCAAGATCTCAGATATTGTGATTCCTGCAACATATCGCTTCGTCTTGGCACGCGGCCACGCATCTTTTCAGGGACCCTGCCTCAGCCTGAGCTCTCCCGCGGTCAGATGCGCCTTCCGTGTCGGTTCGGGCAGCCGGTATCCCCTGCAGCTCGACAGGGTTATCTCGATGGCCTTTTTCAGCCCTATCCTGTGCCCCTGTGAGATGAAGACCGGTTTGACGTTCCTCTTTGTTCTCAGAACGGCACCCGTGGCTTCACCCTTGTGGACAAGGGGCGAATAATCGCCCGGTCTATCTCCCGGTTCATCATACGATCCGACCAGCCTCGTTTTTCCGCATCCTATGGACGGCGTGTCGAGAAACAGACCCATGTGGGATGCGAGACCGATCCCTCTCGGGTGGGCGATTCCCTGTCCGTCGAAGATAATGACATCGGGTGAAATACTCAGCTTTCGGAAGGCCTCCAGGAGTATGGGTCCCTCCCTGAAGGTAAGTAGTCCCGGGATATAGGGAAAGTCCACGGCCCCGCTGGACGACGCCTGCTCCATGACCTCCATGGTCGTGAAATCCAGGACCACAACGGCCGCGAAGAAGGTATTGCTGCCCCTCGAATATGAGATGTCGGCGCCGGCTATTGTCTGTATCTTGCGGGGTATATTCCTGTTGCGAAGGATGAGGCAGGTCCTGAGGTCGTTCTGTATCTCTCTGGCCCTGTCGTAGTCGATGTTCCAGCCATGAAGGTCTTCTATCTTCATCTCGTGGTTGTGTGGGTCTATGGAGCCATGCCTGCCGCATCCGATGCAAGGATCTTTCTGGCCTTTTCGATGTCCCTCTTAATCTGCCGGACCAACTCCTCGGGACCTTTGAATTTTTTCTCGTCGCGCAGTCGCTCTATGAAGAGTATGGTGATGTCCTTTCCGTATATATCGCCTTCGAAATCAAGCAGATGGACTTCCACCGAGGTCTCCTCATTTCCGAACGTGGGGTTATTCCCTATATTGATGACCCCCTCATGTTTCCTGCCCTCAAGCTCGGCGATAATGACATAGACCCCTGTCGCGGGGATGACCTTTTCCGATTTTATATTGGCCGTCGGATAGCCGATCTCGGTGCCCCGCCGATACCCCTTGACGATGACGCCGCTTACGCTGTAAGGCCTTCCCAGCATCTCCGATGCCAGGCTGACGTTTCCGGCAAGTATCGAGAGGCGTATATTCGTGCTACTGGCGATCAGGCCGTCTGTCTTCACGACGCCGATCTCCTCGACCTGAAAGCCGAGTCTTTCCCCGGATGCCTTGAGAAACTGTGCATTCCCCCCCTTTCCTTTGCCGAATACGTAGTCATATCCGACAAACAGTTTGCTGAGATGCAGCCTCTTCCACAGGATATCCTCCACGAACTCGCCGGCGGTCACCTCGGCGAACTCGGTGGAAAACGGAATCAGGATCACGGCATCAACACCACAGGATGCGATGAGGTCCAGCTTTTCCTGCAGGGGGGTCAGCAGAAAGAAGGGTCTCCTCTCCGGGTGTATGATCTTCTGGGGGTGGGGGTCGAAGGTTATAACGAGTGATTTTTTATGGGTTTTTTTGGCTTCCCGTACGATTTTTCTGAAGATTTCCCTGTGCCCCAGGTGCACGCCGTCGAAGTTGCCTATCGTGACGATAGCGCCTGTCAGGTCTTCGGAAATAGTATCAAGATCTCTTATAACCTTCATGTTGTACCCCGTTAAATGTTTGGAGTGGTTGCCCTCTTCTGGACAAGCACCATAGCATGTATGGCGTTATTTTCAAGGGTAATTTCTCTTGACAATCGCGGGTCGCATCAGTATAAGCGTTCCATAGTTTTTCATGCCGAAGTGGCGGAATTGGTAGACGCGCTAGGTTCAGGGTCTAGTGGGCTTATGCCTGTCCGAGTTCAAATCTCGGCTTCGGCACCATTATTGAGTGGGAAGGGTCGGCTGTTTCAGCTGGCCCTTTTTTGTTTTTCAGGGGTTTGTCCGTGGCGCCGCGTAGGCCGCCGTGAAGAGGAGGGCCTTTTCTGTGCCGGCATACGGAGATCTAAAACAGCTGAACGGTGTGCAGGAGATTGAAGGGTCATCCTCATCTTCGCATCATCATTGCTATCATTCTTTCATTCCCCTCTTTTCCCTCCCTCGCAGGTGCTGTTTCCTGTAAACAAACCGGGGGCGTTGCGGATAATCCCGCAATCCCTCCTCCTGGTGGATCGACGCAGGCGTGCCGTGATACGATTGTACTCGTTGCTATGCCTTACAAATTCTTAGTGAAGTCGGGCCTTTGTTTGGCTTGCCTGCTATATAGTAAGGATATTAATAAAAATCAAATAAAATTGGTTTTTTATATAGTGAATATAAAATATCACGTATAAATATTCAATAATTAATTATAAAATAGTTTATTAAAAATTTGACTTCTTAAAAAAAATAATATACTTATTCCTCAAATCCTTATTGGCCTCAGAAGTGAAAAGATATGGAGACAACGACCGTACAATTTTCTGACATGTCCGAGGTGATGCATAAAAGATGGGCCGTGACCTGGTGTATGGAGCTTCTGTACCGGGATATCGACGGGCTGGAATTCGATGATCTGATCGCTCTCCTTGATGAATGTGAAGCCATGATGAACCTGGCGGCCCCCATGCCGAAACCGGGAGACAAACACTGGTACTATGCGTTATCTTCCCATTCCGATGCGGTCCGGAAAAGCTATGAGGCAGCCCTGACAGAAAAATACAGGGCCGAATTCAGGGGATACAGACAGACAGCCTTGAGGGTTATCAAGCGGCTCCAATCAATGTCTCGGAAGAAGTTAGAAAAAAAGACGGTAGAAGCGGCCTTCATGCTTCAGTATCGGGCGGATAAAGATGGCAGACTGTATATGAACCTTACATCTCGGGATCGTTTCGAATACAGTTTTGTGTATCATCTGATGTCGGTTCTTCAAGACAGGTGTTTCGCCGATGCTGTCCAGACCTGCGTGAATTGCAATCATTACTTTCTGAAATTATCAGCCCATAAAAAAGAGTGCTGCAGCCACCGATGTTCGCAGATGGTGGCACGGAGAAAAAGACAAGCCAGGAACAGGCGTGCTGAAAAGAAGAAGAATGCACTGTATCAATTGTGTCACAGGGCAAAACGGTCGGGATATTCTGAAGAAGAACGGGTGCGCCTGCTGGAGAGGAATATTCAGAAGAACGGATATGCGCCCGAAATGATACCGAAGTCATACCGGGACCTGATGGAACGGCACAATAGCAGGTAATCTCAACTGAAATGGCGACCGACCAATCTCTGCGCGGTTTCCTCTTGAAGGGAAGTGTGGTTTTCTGGTAGGCGGTATACGAGTCCCGTGATGCCTGAGCGGGGTGCTTGAGGGTCATGCGTTATCTTCGTATCATCATTGGTATCACCTTTTTTGTCGCCCTGTCTTTTTCCCTTACCGGTGCAGGGGATGTCTATCTGTGGACGGACGAAGAGGGGGTGGTGCACATCACCGATAATCCCCGCAGCGTCCCCCCCGGGGGTGATGTTGAACGAATTCGCTACAGGGACAGGGAAGAGTCGGGTGAACAATCCTTGCCGGACAGGAGAGAGACTGCAGAGACGCTTCCGGAAGAGATTGGAGGAAAGAAAGCGACCAGTGACCGGGATGAGGGGTTGTCTGAAGATCCGCGCCGCAGGGATCGGGAGCGACAGCTCGAACGGGCGAGAGAAGAATATGACCGCGCGAAGGGGATGGTGGAGAGGCGGCGGAGGGATTACAGCCGCAAAAGCACCCGGCACAACAGGGACCAGTATCGGCACGCACTGGATGTGCTTGCCCAGACGAGGGAAAGGCTTCGGGAGCTGGAGAGGCAGAAGTGACATGTCTCGGAAGGGCAGGTCACGATCCGTTTCCTGCTGCGGGAGATCTATTTGACCAGCCGGGAGATTTCCCTGAACCGGTCTCCTCCGGCGATCTTCAGCAGCTCGAAGAGAGCCATCTCTGTACTGGTGGACCGTGCCCCCTCGTCTCTCATCCTCTCGATTCCGAGGGCTCGATTCTCTTCCGTTCGTGATGAAATGCAGTCAGTTACGACGTGTACCTCATATCCCATACGGATCAGGTCGGCCGTTGTCTGATAGACACAGACATGCGATTCGATGCCGGTAATAAGGAGTTGCCCCCGCTTCATGCCCTCCAGTTCTCTCATGAACCGGTCCTCTCCACAGCAGCTGAAGCTTGACTTGGAGATGGGAGTGACGGTGTCCAGCAGGGGTGATATCTCCGGGATCGTTGCCCCCAGTTTTTCGGGGACCTGCTCGGTGACAATCATCGGAATATTCAGAATCCCGGCGCCCCTGATGAGCTTCTGAAGGTTTTCGAACAGGGCGTCCTTTTCGTGCATCACCCGCGCAAGGCTCTCCTGTATGTCAATCACAACCAGCAGGCTGTTCTCTATCGTCAGCATCTGTCGTTCCCTCCCTTCTCTCATTGGCGGCGAGTTCTTACAGGACGATCTTGATCGCAGGGTGACACCGCAGCCGGTCATATACCCCCGTGCGGTGCCCCTCGTCATCAACCACCATCTCGACATTCAGACAATGGTATCTGCCGGTCTTGCTGGTATTGGATGGCGTGATCCTACAGGCGCACCCCTGCACAATCTCCCCGATGGCCGTTTCCATCTCTCCCCTGTCGGCGCCTATGACCTTGTAGACCCACCGGCAGGGATATTCCAGGATGGGTTTCCGGTTGTCTTCGTTGATTATTTTTTTTATCGTATCCTTCCTCCGGACCGGTGAATAGCGGTTGTTTCGTTCAATACCCGTCGGAGGTCTGATCCCTCCGGCGGGGGCACGCGGTCAATACCGAAAGATAGCGGCAAGGGGTGCATCCTCCGGCATTTCTTTCTGCTCGATCGGGTATACCGTCCCGCCGTTCAGGATGGTCTGTATAGCCGCCAGATCCAGCAGGTCTTCGTTGCCGGGTTCGGCCTCTGTATCCAGTTTGACTTCATCCGTCGTTGCGTCGAACATTCCCCACTGCTGGACGCCTATCGGAACAAACAGTACGCCGACGCGCCCGTGAAAGGCCTCCCGGACAACCTCCTTGACATTGCTGGAGGTAAGGCCGGTCCCGGCATTCTGCTTGTACTGCGCCAGGGCTTCCGCCCTCTCTGTCTTGAGGATATCCGCTACAATCGGCCACGCCATATCGCTCAACCGCTCCGCGCTCAATCCCTCAGGGTTCCCGGATATCCACCGGTCGGTGAGGTGGGGATAGGTGTTTGCCTCCCGGTAGAGGGGAAACAGATAGTCCACCCCAGCGAAGATAAGGGGGAACTTCTTGTCCCTCAACAGTTCGCGCAATCCCTTGTCGACGAGCTGAAAATACTGCAGTATCTTTGCCTTCATGTCTTCGCCGCCGGTATGACGCTGGAGACGCTTCTCGAAATCGTCAAGATTGAGGGCCTCGTCGATATTCCCCGGGAGGTCTTTGATGTCCGTTTCCTTGACCCGTTGCAGCGAGCATTTCAGAAACCGGACATTCTTCTGACTGATGGCGAGAATGGAGAACTCCGTATCGGAGACCAGGACCGGGATCAGGGGCTTGATGTGAAAACGATCGGTAACGACCACCAGTTCCTCAAAGCTCTGCGGCAGCCGGTAATAGATGAACGATTCCTCTGACAGGAAGAGGGCAAGACCGTCGCTCTGCCCCTTCCAGAAGGGGATATTCCCCGACAGTTCCTGTGCCGGCGCGAGCATCTCTTTGATCTCCGATGCGCGCAACTCGCCACTTGCAAGCAGGCGATCTTCGGCGTCACGTAGCAGGTTCTTGTATCGTATCTGATTCTGCTGTATCTCGGACCCCTTTCTAATCGTAGGCATATAGATGGAAACACATATTCCAAGCTGGTTACACATCAAAGACTTGAGTTCGTTTCCGGATAGTATGTCCATACGATCGATCTCCTTTCGTTAAAAAAAGGTTTCTTACGGTTTTTTGACAACAGAGGGGAGCCAGCGGTAGACCGGGGACAGGTCCTGTGCCACCTGCCCCTTCCGGGGTATCATGAAGATGAAACATTTTTTCTGGTCGGGAACAATCGCGATATGTCTGATGCTGCCCGGCTCGGGGTTTCGACCGATGAAATCCATCAGGCGGGCGTGAGTTCCAGTGGTCTCGTAGTACAGGTAAAAGGTATACGCTCCCCATGGGATCGTCTCTCGGTTCAGCCTCTCTGCGCCCGCTATCCTTGCGCCGGCGAATCGTGAATACTGTGCCTCTATGAGGTGGCACTCCTCCTCGGGTTTGTTCTTGACATACAGTTCTATGAATAGCCGGTCATACTTCCGTATCAGTTTTGATACGGGAAGATACAGCCATGAATGTCGTGGAAGCATGGTGATAGTGGCATCGACGCGCGACAGGAACGAACCCTTCTTTCGGATGAAGAGATTGGCATGGTACCCGATGGCCCCTCCGATATTGGTAAAGGTCTGATCGTCGGGATGAAACACCGCCATGAGATCGTTAAAGGCGCTGAGAAATAGTTCCTTGTTGTGTCTTCTCCCCCAGAAATAGCCGAACGTCAGGAGAAATGAAAACGCGACAAAGAGAAAAAAGAGGGGTTCCGTTAAAATGTGCTCGTATTTGAACATAGATTCAACAGCTACCAGGAGTCGGGAATAACACTTTCTCGAATATCATACAGGGTGCCCTTCCTTCCGTCAAGGAGAGTCTTTGCCAGTTCGATGCGCTCGATGGGAACGTCCTGCGCTATCTTTCTCATCTGTCCTTCAACATGTCCCGCCATCTCATTATTTGATTCGGTTACCTTGTTGTTGATGAGCAAGCGCAGGGGAAGTCCCAGCTCCTTGATGCCTTCGACCAGTCGCCCCGATTCCTTGAGGGAGAGTATGTCGGGATTGAATACCAGGACGACACGGCAGTCATCGCCACGGAGCGCTCCGTCCAGGGCATGATAATTATCGCTCAGTTTCCTCAGCCGTTTCAGGATGTCGTCATCCGCCTCTCGGTAGTCCAGGACGGTCTCTTCCGAGTCCAGCGTACCCCTGATCCGATGGATCGTGTACCGTTTCTCGAGGATCTGACGCCGTATCTGTGTCAGCCGGTCGATCCAGGTGATGGTCACCTTCGGCAGGGCGAGAAACCTGAGCGTCAACCCCGTCGGGGGGGTATCGAAGATGACGTAGTCGAACCCGGTCTCATCCCGGATGGTCTTTTCGATGCTCGTCAGGAGGGCGTATTCCTCTATGCCGGGAGAGTATTTGAGTATGGAAAAATAAGTGTCGAGATTCAATGTCTTGAGGTAACTGTACGTATTGGAAAGGACCGTCGTCTCCTGTTCCAGGTATTCCCGCGACAATTTCTGCAGGTTTATCTCACTCAGAAAGAGCGTCTTCGTGAATTTCTTTTTCCCGTTCTTGATGGTGACCCCGAAGATATCACCGAGATTGTGCGCCGGGTCCAGCGAGACGATCAGGACGCGGGCCTTCTGGGAGAGTTGCCATGCCGAGGCAGCCGCCATGGTGGATTTCCCGACGCCGCCCTTTCCCGTAAAAAAGAGTATTTTCATTCAGTCAATACCTATGGTCCCCGCCATCTCCGCCAGCATATCCCCTGCGTCCTGCGCCCGGCTGTTCAGGACCTTCAGTTCCCGCTCCATAAAGGGCAGCAGTTCAACGGCCAGGAAGGAGGGGGGGGAGGGGAGCCCGATGAACGATCCCAGGAGCAGAAGGGCGAAGATATTTTCCAGCTCCTTCACCTCGACTCCTGTGAGGGCGGCGGCACTTTCCCGATGGGAGGTGTCGAAATCGGAAAGGATGCGTTTAAAAAATTCGGGAAGTAAGCCCATGTGGACGGTTCAACCATTACGGATGGTTAGACCGGTGCACGGTTTAAAACCGTGCACCGGTAACAGATTAACGTTGTAAAAAGATATCACTCAACCTTATACGCCTTGGATTTGATGAAGTCCCAGATAAACAGGAAATTCAGGAGCAACATCACACACAGCAGGACCATGATGGTCCATCCGGGGACCGGTTTCGCCGCGATGGCGCCCGGTTGGATCACTATGATGAACCACAAGATACCGCAGGTCACGGTGATCCAGAGGAGCCAGGCCGGGATCACAGCCGCGCTGGAGAAGTTTGATTTCAGCTTCTTTGCCGCGAAGGCGGCCCCGGTCATCAGGGCAATTGCCGCGATCAGCTGGTTTGCCGCTCCGAAGGAACCCCAGATGATGAGCCAGTTACCGCTTGCCGCCAGCCAGACACCGATAGCCGCCGGAATGATCGAGGCAACCCAGCGGTTAGTCAGGAAGTTATAGAAGCCTGATGCGCTCTCCTTCAGAGGCAGGGCCATCTCGGACAGGCAGTAGCGCGCCAGACGGTTGGTGGTATCCAGTGTGGTCATGGCGAAGGATGCGACCCACATCCCGGCGATAACCTTTACAAATTTGGTCGGGATAATCCCCAGCCATGTCGCGCTGACCATATCGGCGTAAGACTGTACGAAGAGATTCGCCTTGGACAGCTTGACCGACGCGGATGCCTTGGTGAACATGGCTCCCCAGTTGCCCGGGTTCAGTGTCTCGGCCGTCACGCCCGCGTTCTGGAGGGCGGTGTATCCGAATCCGGCGATGGAAACGATAACGATCGTAGAGAGAAATCCCTCGGTAAACATCGCGCCGTACCCGATGAAGAGGCCGTCACTCTCCTTGGTGAGCTGCTTGGAGGTGGTTCCCGAAGCGACCAGTGAGTGGAACCCGGAAAGGGAACCGCAGGCGATGATAAGAGGAATCGCCGGCCAGAACGGCGTCGGTTTGCCTCCCAGGAGGATCGGGGAGAAGCTTGAAAAGGCGGGAATCTCAAATGCCCTGAAGGCAAAAACAGCGGCGAGGAAGCCGAGCAAAAGCCCCGCGTAGAGCAGCCACGAGTTCAGGTAATCCCTCGGCTGCAGCAGGATATTGACGGGAATGGCCGCGGCGATAATGATGTAGAAGAAAAATACCCACATCCAGGTTGTGTAGGTCAGCGGGATCCCCTTCAACGTCCCCAGCCAGATGGCGCCTATCAGCATGACAATGCCGATAATGGTGGCGAGGGCGAAGTTCATCTTGACGCGGTACAGCAGGACACCGAGGATCAGGGCGGCCACGATCTTCCAGACATACGCCGCGGCGATTTCCGGGGTCCTGACGAACATCCCGCCGACGATGGCGGCAAAGGCGGCCACGACGAGGATAAGGAGGAAGAAGACGATCCAGTAGAAGGCCGTTCCCGTTCTTTTCCCTATCAGATCGGTCGCGACGAACTGGACCGATTTCCCGTCGTACCGGACCGATGCCATCAGGGACAGGTAGTCATGGACGGCCCCGATGAATATGTTGCCGAACCAGACCCAGAGCAGACCCGGGACCCACCCCCAGCATATCGCCAGCGCGGGACCGATGATCGGCGCGGCGCCTGCGATCGAGGCGAAGTGATGTCCGAAGAGGACCTCCTTCCGCGCCGGGATATAGTCGACCCCGTCGTAGATCCGCTTTGATGGGGCCTCGTTGTCATCCGAGGCCATCACCACGTCACTTTCCAACTTCTTGCCGTAGGTAAAATAGAGTATTAGGTAGACCAGAAAACCAATAACGATGATTAATGTTGTCATTCTCTTCCTCCTTTTTTGATGGGTCAAGAATTAACAAAGATTAAACGGACGGACTGCGATATCACCCCCCTCATAACACACAGCTTGGTAAACTTACCCCTTCAGAAATTCAAAGTCAAATTTTTTTTGACCGATTCTGTGTGTCAGATCTCGTCCCCCAGGGCACCGTACGGGCGGATTCCCTCACACGCGAAAACGGGTTGCCCTCCCCCTTCCTTTCTGCTAGAATCCCAGCACGTAAGACCCGGTTTCTTCAAGCCGGGCTTTTTCTTTTTTGAACGGAGACGGAAACAATCCATATGCAGAAACAGAACTTCAGAAATATAGCGATCATCGCCCACGTCGACCACGGGAAGACGACCCTCGTCGACGGGATGCTCGCACAGAGCGGTATCTTCAGGGAACATCAGCAGGTGACGGAACGGGTGATGGACTCCATGGACCTCGAGCGGGAGCGCGGCATCACGATCCTGTCGAAGAACACGGCCATCGGGTACGGCGATGTCAAGATCAATATCGTCGATACCCCCGGGCACGCCGATTTCGGGGGCGAAGTGGAGCGGGGTCTCAACCTCGTGGACGGGGCGATTCTCCTCGTCGATGCCAGCGAAGGCCCCCTGCCGCAGACCCGTTTTGTCGTCAAGAAGGCACTCGCCAAGCGCCTGCCGATGATCGTGGTCATCAACAAGATCGACCGGAGCGACTCGCGGATAGAGGAGGTGATCAACGAGGTATACGACCTCTTTATCGATCTCGACGCGACCGAGGAGCAGATCGAGTTCCCGATCCTCTACACCAACGCCAAGACGGGGGTCGCCCACGTCAAGATCGGTGACGACTCCACGGATCTGCGTCCCCTCTTCGAGACGATCATCTCACATGTCCCCGCGCCCGTGGCGGACGACAGCGCAACTCCTCAGTTTCTGGTCACGAACCTCGACTATGACCCCTACGTCGGACAGGTCGCCATCGGCCGGCTGGCGAACGGGATCCTGGAGATGAACAAGGGCTATTCGCTGTGCGGTGAAGAGGGGATTACCCCGGGGGTCAGGTTCTCCGCCCTTTACACCTTCGACGGCCTCAGAAAGCTGCAGGTCGACCGGGTGGAGGCGGGGGATATCATCGCCGTCGCCGGCGTCGACCGGCTGACCATCGGCGACACGATATCGTCCCTGGAAGACCCGGTCCCGCTCCCCCGGATCTATATCGACGAGCCGACCGTCTCGATGGTCTTTTACGTCAACAACAGTCCCACAGCGGGGACCGACGGCACCTACCTCACCTCGCGCCACCTGAAGGAGCGCCTGGAGAAGGAGACACTGCGCAATGTCGCCCTGAAGATCCGGCTTCTCGAGCGCAAGGACAGGTTCGAGGTCTGCGGCCGGGGCGAGCTGCAGATGGCCGTCCTGATCGAGACGATGCGCCGGGAGGGGTACGAGTTCATGGTATCCAAACCGCAGGTGATCACTAAAGAGGAGAAAGGGCAGGTTCTCGAGCCGACCGAGCGCCTCCTGATCGATATTCCGGAGGAGTTCATCGGGACCATCACGGAGACGCTTTCCCGGCGAAAGGGGCGCATGACAAATCTGATCAACAAGGGGAGCGGACGGACCAAGCTGGAGTTTCTCGTTCCGTCGCGCGGGCTGATCGGCTTCCGGAACCACTTCCTCACGGACACCAAAGGGGCCGGTGTCATGAACACGATCTTCGAGGGATACGAACCGTGGTTCGGCCCGATCCCCCAGCGGGGCAACGGGGCGCTGGTCGCCGACCGGGCGGGGAGGGTCACCCCCTACGCGAGCCTTGCCATGGAAGATCGGGGCGAGCTCTTTGTCGAGATCGGGACCGAGGTCTACTGCGGGATGATCATCGGGGAGCGGAACCGGCCCGGTGATCTGAACGTCAACATCACCAAGGAGAAACACCTGACGAACATGCGCAGCGCCACATCGGATGCCACGGTTACCCTGCGCCCCCCGCGGCGGCTCTCGCTCGACCAGTCGATCGAGTTCATCGCGGAGGACGAACTGATCGAGGTGACGCCGAAGACCATCCGTCTGCGCAAGATGGATATGGCGCAGAGCGGGCGGCGCGTGAATAAATAGGGTCGCCGGATTCTCGTGATCCGGACAGGGGAGGAAAAGAGTCATGAAGGCGATGGTGCTGAACAGGGTATCAAGTTTCCGGGATACCAAAACGCCCCTGGAGATGGTCGACCTGCCGGATCCCGTTCCGGGTGAGGGGGAGATCCTGATTCGGGTCTCTACTTGCGGCGTCTGCCACACGGAGCTGGATGAAATCGAGGGGAGGACCCCCCCGCCGAACTTCCCCGTCGTCCCGGGGCACGAGGTCGTGGGAAGGGTTGCCGGGGCCGGGAAGGGCACGACACGGTTTCAAATGGATGACCGTGTCGGCGTTGGATGGATCCACTCCGCCTGCGGAACCTGTTCGTACTGCCGCTCCGAAAATGAGAACGTCTGCGAACAATTTCGCGCCACCGGGAGGGACGCGAACGGCGGGTATGCCGAGTACATGACCGTCCCGGAGGCCTTCGCCTACCCGATCCCCGACCTCTTCGCCGACGAAGAGGCGGCCCCCTTGTTGTGCGCCGGGGCCATCGGGTACCGGTCGCTGCGGCTGACCGCTCTCGAGGACGGGCAGAACCTGGGGTTGACCGGCTTCGGGGCCTCCGCCCACCTGGTCCTTACGATGGCGCGCCGTCTCTACCCGAACTCGCCCGTATTCGTCTTCGCCCGGAGCGAACGGGAACAGGCCTTTGCCCGCGAGCTGGGGGCCGTCTGGGCGGGAGGAACGGGAGAGCAGGCCCCCGAGCGGCTCCACAGCATCATCGATACCACCCCGGCCTGGAGGCCGATCGTCGAGGCACTGAAGAATCTGGAGCCCGGCGGACGGCTCGTCGTCAACGCCATCCGCAAGGAGGATGCCGACAAAGACTGGCTCCTCAAGATCGACTACCCCACCCACCTGTGGCTCGAAAAGGAGATCAAAAGCGTCGCCAACGTGGCCCGGCGGGACATCAGCGAATTTCTGGAGCTGGCCGCCGCGATCCCCATCAAACCGCACGTCCAGGCCTTTCCCCTGAAGGAGGCCAACCGGGCGCTGTGTGAACTGAAGGAGGGGAAGATCAGGGGAGGAAAGGTCCTCAGGATTTTCTGAGGGCGTCGGCGAGCTGTCCCCCCAGCCGTGACGCATCGGCCAGGGTTTCCGGTTCATTCCTGATCGATCCCTTGTCGAACAGTCTCAACACCCCCAGTTCCCCGGTTATCTCATATCCCAGAGCCTCGAGGGGGAGGCGCATCGCCTCCAGGGTAAAACCCATGTCCTTCTTCGTCTCCTGCTCGCAGATCGTGGCGATCACCGCCTTCCGCCCCTGTCCCGCCAGGCGGCTCGACCACCCTCGCGGACGGTTGTTGTCGAAGATGTAGAAACAGTACAGCCGGTCGATGAAGGCCTTCATCCAGGCGGTGACGTTGTAGTTGTGGGTGGGCGATACAAGGACCAGCCCCCGTGACATCAGCAGCTTCGGGTACAGGAGTTGCATCCCGTCGTTGAGGCCGGTGCATATCCTGTCCTTTCGGCACTTTTCGCACCCGATACAGGGTTCGAACGGATAATCGCGCAGACGGACCCCCTCGCCGGGAATACCCCGCTCCGCCGCTCCGGCCAGGATCTGCTTCAGCAGGGTATCCGAATTGCCGCCCTTCCGCGGGCTGCCGCAGACCCCGAGGATCCGAGGTTCCGGGAGATATTCGTTTGAGGCTTCCTTTCGTACTGAATCGCTGACGTCGTTCACCACTGAAGCACCTTTTCTAAGACGAACAGCCGCATGTACAAAAAAGGGGTGCTGTCATGTTTCCCTAACCCGCGAAGGACTCCATCACCTTTTTTACAAGAAGCTCGGTCTGCTGTTTTGCCCTCTCTGCCAGCGGGACGGGATATTCGTCTCCAAAGGCCCAAAGAATTTCTTCCAGGGCATAATGGGTCTGTATATCAGACTTCCTGGCCGGTCCGCTCAGCTGCATATAACAGCCGGGGCAGTAACAGTTGAGATTCCCGGCTCCCGTATCCAGCACCTGTCCTATCTTCTTTTTGATCTCTTTGCCCCCCTCTCTCAAGTCGTACTGGTTGCGAAACGAGGACACCATGCCGCAGCTCAGGTTATCGAACCGGTTGTTCTCGAGTTCCACGATCTCCATTCCCACCGCCCGGTGCAACCCCCTGATTGCATCGAGAAAGCCGTCTCCCAGTTCACTGCTGTAGCAGGAATCGGTAAGGGCCACCTTCCGGTTGATCGGGCGTTTAACCGTGATCTCGCCGTTCTGGTACCGTTCCCAGAGCCATTCCCATACCGATACGATCTCGAAGGGCAGTGTGACGCCATGATAATTCGGCCAGATATTTCCCAGATAATTTGCACAGGAGCCGCAGTAGCATACCAGACGGTTGGTATCGAGACGCTCGAGCATTCCCCGCGTGCGTCCGACGGTCTCGGTGAAGGTCTGATAATCTCCGTACCGGTATGCCAGCTCCCCGCAGCACGCATCGCGCGGGGCGTATTTGGGCAGAGCCTCGAATACGGTCGAATGCTCGGTGCCGTAAGGAATCTGTCTCCCGATGCAACCGATAAACAGTACCTCCGGAGACTTTGGAGGAACGACCTCCCACTTGTCCAGGATCGCCTTTTCCTCTGCCGACTGGGTTGCATATACATCCCAGAACACGCAGGAATCGGTCTTCCCTGTCAGCAGGTAGTCTATATATGGTGGGAGCCCCTTGCCCGTCCTGCGATTCTTCTCCGCCGCGTGCTCCATGATGAGGGCATACGGCCGCAGCCCTTGGGGACAGTACTGGTTGCAGCCGAAGCAGAACGTGCATTCATTGAGCACCCGCTCTGTTTCCTCCCCCCTCAGAAGCCGGCCCATTTCCGCCCGGGACTGTGCTTCTTCCATCTTCATGACCGGGCATTGCTGCAGGCACAGGCCGCATGTTTCGCATACACCTTCACTTTTCCCCTCAGGATCAAACGCATCGATATAGGTCTTTCCCGCCATGTTCTCCTCCTTGCATACCGTCAATTCCGGGTTGGATTTGCCCGGGGCCGGGTTCACCAGCCAACATATCGTACGCGCTCCTATTCGTATAAACACAACGGTCCAGATATTCAATAATTATCATGTATTTGTCAAGTATAAATACGGATTGGGAGACAGGCGGAGTTTTCGTTGCGCGGGCAGCTTGATCCCCAAAATGAAAAGGGGCTGCGATGAACTTGCAACCCCTTTGTGTATGGTGGGCGATCTGGGACTCGAACCCAGGGCCTTTGGCTTCGGAGGCCAACACTCTATCCATCTGAGCTAATCGCCCTTCTCTCTGTTCTGAAACGATCCCGCAGTGGGAAGGCCGAACCCTATTCCAATATGGAATTATTTTCAAATGATTTTTTGGGGAGCTCCCGAATTATTTTTATGACGTGTCCGCTCCGGTTCATGCTGTAGAAATGCAGACCCGACACCTCGTTTTCCAGGAGATCTTCACCCTGGAGGACGGCGTGTTCGATGCCGTACTTCTCCACCTCTTCGTTTTTGTTGCTTACCTTCGCGAGTTTGTCGCCCAGCCGCGGGGGTATCTTCGCGCCGCAGAGCGAGGCGATGCGCGATATCTGCTTGTAGTTGAAGATCGGGAAGACAGCCGGAATGATGGGGGCGCATATCCCCGCCGATATCGCGTTATCCCGGAACCGGTAGAAGTCTCCGTTGTCGAAGAACATCTGGGTTATGATGAAGTCCGCCCCCGCGTCGACCTTCCTTTTCAGGTTGACGAGGTCGTGCTCCATATCCGGCGCCTCCGGATGTACCTCTGGGTA
>Ga0272443_10002073_pt1 | contig 26751 bp, 27 predicted proteins | sample SSMAcet12_FD_193581 | JGI IMG/M metagenome (GOLD analysis project Ga0272443, IMG submission 193581) | Marine sediment archaeal communities from Little Sippewissett salt marsh, Falmouth, MA, United States - SSM-Acet-12 | ecosystem: Environmental > Aquatic > Marine > Wetlands > Sediment ... | reverse complement strand
GACATAATTTCTCTCACCAGATTAGCAGAAAGTTGGTAGATGAGTATGATGTCATAGCTTTTGAAGACCTAAAGATCAAAAACATGCTTCAAAACCACTGTCTGGCAAAAAGCATATCTGACGCTGCTTGGAGGATGCTGGTAACAACCACTCAGAACAAAGCGGAAGAAGCTGGTTCTGCGGTGGTGTTGGTCGATCCCAGGTATACGACTCAGATGTGCTCTGGATGTGGCATTAAAGTTCCAAAATCGCTCTCTGATCGGGTTCATAAATGTCCGCGATGTGGGCTGGTAATGGACCGTGATGAGAATGCAGCGATCAACATTTTGAGACTGGGGCTACAGTCTTTGGCAAACGCCTAGATGCCCCCGACTTTAGTCGGGGGAGTAGTCACGATACCGACGTCAATATCGTGGCCCATGCCGCAAATCCTATGTTAGTTGGGGCGAGTCTAAAAGGCAAGGGCAATGTTTCCGGCAAGATGTTCAGGGACGAGATCGTAGAAGGGGCTCTTGAAAACGGCACCGGTTGGGAGGAGTACATCTACATCAACCCCAGCAAACGAGAGGGGAGAGGTCTGAGAAGAAAATCCCTACCGGAAAAGTGTTTGGCTTGAGAAAGTTCGATCATATAAAAACAGAAAAGGGGATCGGTTTCATAAGAGGGAAAAGGTCAAGCGGATATTTCACGTTATGTGACGTTTTCGGCAAAATGATAACTACAAGCGTAAATATTAAGAGAAACTGCATCAGATTAAGGGCGAGCGGTACAACCTTGATTCAGGCTGTGAATATTTGAACGCATTCCTCCCCCCACTAAAGTAGGGGGGATCCTGCTTGCGTTCGTCCTGAACCAAATGAGAAAAGAGGTGATACATTCCGATGGAATGGGGATCCTCATCGCCATCGTCGAGATCAAGACCTGCTTTTCCTACTGGATAAAGGCGGTATCAGAACTCAACCAGGGAAAACTGCCCTGGCACACTGTGTCTGAAGTTGTTAGCGATGTTGGTGGATTTTCGTGCGAGAAACGATTCATAACGCGTCGTCTGATGCGCGAGAAGGGGAGATTTTGATGGTTGGCGCCAACCCCAGGTTAATCGAAGGGCCCATAGAGAAAAATTTGATACTGCTGACGATCCCCATGATCTTTGGAACCATTAGCATGGTTGTTTTTAATTTAGCAGATACTTTTTTTGTCGGCCAGTTGGGAACTGACCAGTTAGCAGCGATGAGTTTTACATTTCCGGTGGTTCTTTTCATAAACAGCTTGGCCCATGCAGTCGCCATCGGCGCCTCTGCTGTAATTTCACGTGCGATAGGCGAAAGAGACCATGATAAAGTAAGAAAGTTGACCGCAGATAGTCTGATCCTCTCCCTTTTATTCGTGTGTTTTATTGTGCCGATTGGTCTTTTCACGATAGATCCTCTGTTTGATCTCTTAGGGGCATCATCAGACATCATGATATATGTACATCAATATATGATAATATGGTATTTCGGTGTCTTTTTTATTGTGGCGCCGATGGTTGGAAACAACGCAATAAGAGCCTCTGGAAATACAAAAACACCTGCGATAATCATGACTTTTGCAGCAGGTATAAATATTCTTCTGGATCCGATTTTAATTTTTGGTTTGGGCCCATTTCCGCGTCTAGAAATTACAGGTGCAGCTTTAGCAACTGTAGTTGCACGAGCTCTGACGTTGATCATGTCATTGTACATTTTGTATTATAGAGAGTCCATGCTCACGTTCGAGGTCCCATCGTTCGCCTCTGCGGTCAGCTCTTGGAAGCAGATCCTCTATATTGGTCTTCCAAATGCCGGAGTGATGACGGTCACGCCGCTTGCCGCAGGGGTTATTACTAGCATAGTTGCAACATACGGCTCGAATGCCGTTGCCGGCTTCGGCGTTGCAACTCGGATAGATTCGTTCGCACTTATAGTCATCATGGCCCTCGCAAGCGTGGTTGGTCCATTCGTAGGTCAGAATTGGGGGGCAGATAAGTTTGACCGCATCAAGTCGGGAATGAGATTCAGCTACAGGTTCTCCCTGATGTGGGGGCTCGCCGTATTCACGTTGCTTGCAATTTTGGGTGACGCGATCGGATCGATGTTCAGCAATGATCCTGGAGTTATTTCAGTCGCCAGCCTTTATCTGTCAATTGTCCCAGTCGGATACGGATTATACGGCATTTTGGTTATTGCAACCACTTCAATGAGCGTATTGAAAAAGCCAATCGACGCCGCAATTTTGACTATTATTCAGACATTTGTACTGTACATCCCGATGGCTTATATCGGATCATGCTCAATCGGCCTTTGGGGGGTATTTCTCGCACTTCCAATATCATATTTAGCTTCAGGCATTATTGCAAATTACAGGCTCAATCAGATTATAATGTATAGAGAAGAAGAGACCGAAAAATGATCGATGGAGACACAAAATTGAGCGAAGATAAAGACGGACATAAGGGCGAGCAGACCGACTGCAAAACACATATCGAAATGACGCTACAGCCGGTAGGATTCATCAAAAACGCGGTCGAAGAACCTTTCCTGGTTGCTGGAGATAACGACCTTGAAATGCGAGGCCAAATCGACAATACCATGGAGCACGTTCGCAAAATACGCCAGGCAGTATCAGAAATCGTCATCGACGAAAGCCTGGCCGACATTCTCGACGGCATCGAAGAATATTCTCATCTCGTGGTCATCTATTGGGCGCACAAAGTTCCAGGACAAAGCCGCACCCTGACCAGGGTCCACCCCATGGGAAGAAAAGACATTCCATTGGCTGGCGTTTTTTCTACCTGCAGCCCCGCCAGACCCAATCCAGTGCTCATGACTGTTGTTCGACTGTGTGGACGAAAAGAAAACGTGCTGGAGATCCAAGGGATAGATGCGGTTGATGGAAGTCCGGTTATCGACATCAAACCTTACGTCAAGAACTCTTATCCTCAAAATGAGGTAAGGATTCCCGAATGGATGGAACAACTCCAGAACGAAGTTGGCGAAGGTAAATCGTGATGGAAACATAAACGGACAAAGTTCGAAGGTGAGGAAAAGGGGTGAGAAGGGACGTACCAGCAAAACCCAAATAGCCCTGGGGCGGATCCTTCTCACACAATCGTCCAGCAATCTGCAGTTTTTGGAAAGGAATGTGTCCTCCAGAATCGATTCAGTCTGTGAATCAGCTCTGAGTTCGAGCCACATGGCTGAAGCTTCGATTCTGGGCTTGGAGACTACAGCTTTAAATAGAGGTGACGACCTCTAGGTTTGGTACGATGATCATCTGTCAACTTTACAGGTGTCATCAAGTACAGGAGTTACACAATTGGAACGTCAAAGCTCGTATGTTCTTGATCAAACCGTCAAAATAAGGTTCATGGATTAGATCAGAGCTAATTAATGATAACTATTCTGGCCCAAATTCATATGATGGCGTCCGACTGCGTAGTCCTAAAGAGGTAAGAAATGCAGTTTGATAATCTAAATATCATAGATCCGCTCCAGCGGGCGCTGATCAAAGAAGGTTACACCACGCCCACGCCAATACAGGCGCAGGCGATACCACATCTTCTGAATGGTGAGGACCTAATGGGCATCGCCCAGACAGGCACGGGCAAGACCGCAGCATTCGTGTTGCCCGTCCTCCAGAGGATGGCAGAAGAGCAGAAAGCTCCAGTTCCCGGTGCGCCGTGCGTGTTGGTGCTCGCACCCACCCGAGAGCTGGCAGCACAGATAGACCAGAGCTTTGCAACATACGGTCAGTTCCTCCAGTTCAGGCACACCGCCGTATATGGTGGTGTCAAACAAGGGCCACAGGTCAGGGCATTATCCAGAGGCGTCAATACCCTCGTCGCCACACCCGGTCGGCTGCTCGATCTGATGGATCAAGGTTACATAAAGCTGAACGACGTTGAGTTCTTCGTCCTTGACGAAGCGGACAGGATGCTTGACATGGGTTTCGCCAACGACGTGCGCAAGATCGTCTCGGCGTTGCCAGAGAAGCGCCATTCGCTATTTTTTGCGGCCACCATGTCGCAAGAGATCAGCAAGCTTGCAGGAAGGCTCCTTTCCAACCCGATTCGAATCGAGGTGGCACCCCAAGCGACAACGGTAGAGAGCGTTGAACAGCGCGTTTTGTTCGTTGATCAGAACAAAAAGGATGCGCTATTGCTAGGGCTTCTCAAACAGAACAACCTGAAGCGCGTTTTGGTATTTACCCGGACGAAGCGGCGTGCAGACAGGGTCGCATCGGTGCTATCCAGAAACAGGATCCGGGCCGATGCCATTCACGGCAACAAGTCGCAGAACCAGCGCACTCAGGCCCTGAACGGTTTCAAGTCAGGCCGATTGAAGGTCCTGGTGGCAACCGACATCGCAGCTCGCGGAATCGACGTTGAGGATATATCCCACGTCATAAACTACGACCTGCCAAATGAGGCTGAAAGCTACGTTCACCGAATCGGCCGGACAGGACGCGCAGGGGCAAACGGCACGGCATATTCATTCTGCGCGGCTGACGAGCGCAACTTCCTTCGAGCGGTCGAAAAGTGTACCCGGACGAAGATAGAAACGATGGACCACCGATATCATTCAGAGCGGGCAAAGAACGCCGTGGGCGCGGCGGCAAAGCCTGCCGCTAAGAAGTCGAGGGGCGGGCCGAGAAACACAAGGCGGAATAACGTGCACCGATCGGGCCCTCGAAAGTCGCATCAACCTGCCAGACGCCGCTAGCTGATCGAAAGTTCAAATCTGGCCAATCTTGGCTATTTTGAGGGAAACGGGAGTTCGGCGAGCCCCCCCTCGCCAAGAACGGGTGCCAAAAGTGGGGGTGTCGCCTGGGGCAGGGGCTCTACACCCTATTCTTCTGTTCTGCCCCAACGTTCCTTCACCATCAGTACCAGGCGGGGGTTTTTGAACTGTTTGTAGATTTCTAGGTCTTTTGGATAACCTATGAAAGGATCAATCACACCTGTCTCCATGTTGGCCACCCAGACCTTGACCTCGGCCTTATCGGCTTCGGCTCCCTTCTCCTGGAAGAAGGCGATAAAAGGCGCGGGGCTCTCGGCGTGAGGAACTATTATGGCAGACTCTTCCATGCCCTCGACCAACTCGACCTCCTCAATCGAGGAAAAGATCCTAAAGTCCATCGCTTTCTCCCCTGACGTGAAGGTGAGCTTTCCAGAAGACTCGTTTGTGAGGGTGTAACCTGCCCCTGCCATGAACTCTTCCAGCATGTCTTTTAGATTAAGCCGGATAAGCTCTTTCAGCACCTCTTGAGACTCTTGATACCGGTTGAAAGCTTTTGCGAAATCCGGATCGCCGTAATTGTTGGTATGCGCGAAATGAAACAACACGTCGTTTACATTTATGGCGCTGTCAAGCTTTGGCAGGTTCATGAAGATGGGATCGCCGCTCAAAATGTTGGAAAATATGCTCACTGCAACGTTGTTCTTTTTCTCTCCCAGAAGGCTCTGCATCTCCTCTCTTTCGGCTTCTGTGAGCTCAGCTTTACGAACACACCCGTAAACCTGCTGGAGAAGCTCGTACCTCGATATGATCGCCTTTTCGGAGAGATGGCTGTTCAGACACGCCCCGATGACGTCGACTTTTCCATTCAAGTCCATCGCGCTCATGAATCCTGACCCTCTACTAGCCGTGTTAGCGTTGTCGGCCCTGCTGGCCCTGTTAACCCACTCATTTTCTTATTCGCCACCTTTGCGCGTTTTGCTGTTGTTATCGCTGTTGAGGGCAAGCTCAGACCTCAAATCACCCATAAGGGCAATCCTCTCGGCAAAGGCGTTGTGCTGATGTATGCTCTCCTCGTTGGTCTGCTTGAGGGTAATCACCGAATCGTCTGGAAGATCTTCGAAAGTGTCCACCACGTTCTGAGCCATCGTTCTCACGCAATCTTCCACGAACTTTGGGTTTTTGTGGGCTCTTGCCACCACGAGAGCCTCGTCAGGCCGTTTCAATAGGCCGAACACCCTGGAACTCATGGACCCCTCAATGATCCTGATTATCTTGTCTATGGAGACGGAACGCCGATCGCAAACCTCGATTGAGATCATGCCTCGACCCCTTTGGTTGTGGGTGGCTATAGGAAGCCTAGCTGCAAATTCCTGAGCCTCTTCTTCGTTCAACCCCAAAGTCGAAAGCTCTTTTCTCACCTGATCTCTCATGATCTCCTGGGCGCAAGGACAGGCGGTCATACCAACAACCTCAGCCCCCACCACTTTCTTGAGATGACCGTCTTTGGCCACAGCTTCGGCGAAAATGTCTACCAGCTCCTGGCAGTCGATCTTGGTGGAAGGTGACTGCCTCTTTACCACATACTCGCTTTTCATCTTCACCTCGGCCCTGGTCGCGTACTCATGCTTTGAGAGTACTCGACGCGCAATCTCGCCACAGAGCTCTTCGATTACGTAGACCGGCTCGTTGATTGCCACCTCCAAGACCTCGTCTATGACCTCGAAGTTCCTGGAGAGGTTCGCTCCTTTCCTGTCAGAGGGGAGATCTACGAAAACCTCGAAATTGGATATGAGAACGATGGGCCGCTCGTCATCGCTACGCTGAACTTTCACCAGCTTCTTGACCCCGGTCAGCCCCACTCGGGTGAGGTTTATGGGATATTCGGGGTAACAAGCCTGAACGTCGGGAAGGGTATCCAAAGGGTCTCACCTGCAAAACTCGTCGGAGAATTTGCACTCATCCTCTTGTTCTTCGGCGAGAAGAATGAGTTCTTCGACTTCGGCCAACATTTCTTTCAGGGTCTCAGATATTTGGCGATCGCGCTCTTCCAGAGCACTGAAGAGCTCCTCGAACTGGTTGCAGAGCTGATCATAATCCAGATCGAGAATGGGGCTTCCCTTCGTTTGTCCTTTGATCCCATCCAAATCCTGCATGTTTGTCAAGTCAGGTTCAAAGCCTATTTTAGGCTTTGCCCATCCCCCTTCGGAGACACCTATATTTATTAGTGGAGCCTTTATCCAGTGGAGGCGAGATGATGATCAAGAGATGCCCAAAACATGGATATTTTCGGGGAGAACGCTGCGAATGTGGCGAGCCAGGCGAACTCGTGCTCAACGAAGAGAAGACCGAGAAGTTGGGACGGCTGGTGGCAGGAGCACTCAGACACTTTCCTGGTGACCTAGGCCTGGAGATGGACTCCAAAGGATGGGCCGACTTCGATCAACTGACCAGGGTGATCAGAACAAGATACCATTGGGCCAACCAAAATTTGGTGGCCGCGCTTCTCCAGTCAGACCCGAAGATGAGGTACGAAGTGCAAGAAGGGATGGTTAGGGCAAGATACGGTCACTCGGTGAACGTGGACCTGGATTATCCCGCAAACGAGGCCTCAAACGTGTATTACGGTGCCAACGAAGAAGAAGCCGACAGGATATTGGAAGTCGGGCTCAAGTCGGCGACTCAGCGTTACGTCCACCTGAGCACCACACCCGAAAAGGCCTGGCACGTGAGCACCTTCAGGACAAATAACCCTCGTGTAATCGAGGTCGATGCCAAAAAAGCCCAAGAAGCAGGCCTTACCATAATGACGGTGAGCAAAGACATCGTAATCTCGGAGAACATTCCAGCTCAGTACTTGAGGCAGTACCCCTCAGAGAAGATCCAAGTCCCACAGAACCTGCACGAATGATCTCACATGTCAAACACTCTGGCCATCACTTGCCGAACCTGCGTTCTCTTCGCTGGTAGTCCCTAATGGCGCGAAGGAAATCGACCTCCTTTAGGCAGTCCCCGGCAAAGTAGATCTCCGAATAGGCCGTCTGCCAGATCATGAAGTCGCTGAGCCGTCGCCCTCCCGCTTGAATCACCAGGTCGGGTTTCGCTTTGATTCGCAGCTCAAATTCGATCATCTCCTCATCGATCTCTTCGGGTTCCACATTACCTGAACCCACTTTTTTGAGCACCGATGCTACGACCTCTGCAACCTCTTGCCTTCCGCCGTAACCCACGGATATCTCCAACTTGATCGGGCCGCCCTGACCCAGCCGGAAGGTCTCGCCCTCAAAAGTGTGAACTAATATGTCGGCTGGCACGTCTTTCAGGTCCTCTTTCAGGCTTAGGACCGCGGCAGGATCGCTCTCGCTCGCGCAGAGGACGAGTTTATCCACACCCAAAGAACCGCACCACTCCACCATGTACCAAGTCAACCTCGATCCATCTCCTGCGAGGTCCTTCGAGGAGAGCATCACGGCAATGCAATTTGGAACTTTGTACCTGGATATCTGAGTCTCCAGCATCTTCTTGTAAATTCGGCCCAGCATCTCAACCTCGATAGGAGTCTGCAGAGAGAAAGTATTTTTGCAATCATGTTCATCTAGCTGCCTGTGCAGAGAGATTCAGTGGCCAGGATCGCGGCGGGGCTGTCGGTTTTTCTCCTCCCTTACGCAGGGATATACACTGCCCTCCCCTTGGCATCCCTCTTCTTCCTGGAAAGGAGGGTTCGGATCCTCTCAGCCTCATTGATCGTGCTCCTCCTGCTAAGCTTCACGCTCGGGTTTTCAGGTCTTGAGCTACCCCTCTACCTCGTCGCAGTTTCGTTCGTTCCACCCACTTTTGCGGCTCTTGCGTCCCGCCGTTTCCAGGATTTGACCGAGAGCCTGGTGTACCTTGCCACCACCACGATCCTAGGGTATGTGGTGATCCTTTGGGCAGCTCCTTTCGAGCTGGAACCGGAAAGAATCCTCTTTCTTGCCACCCTTGCAGGCCTTAGCGGCGCATTTCTCCATACGGCTGCAACGAAACGCGACTTTGCGGTTCCTTTCGGGTCTTGCATGGTTATGTGGCTCTTCAGCTTCGACTACGCCCTCCCCTCTTTGGAGCGTATGGTGGCAATATACATCTTCGCCTTGGCACTCGGTCTCTTGGCCTACAAGGTTAAGGCCGCAGATCCCGAGGCCGTGCTCAGCGAGGTGATTATCTGTCTTCTGGTCATATTCTTCGCGGGGATATTTTGGTTTTTGCTTCTCTTGTCGTTCTACCTCTTAGGGAGCGGCTTTACCAGGTACAAGTATTCTCGAAAGCTAGAGCTCAGGATCGCTCAGTCGAAAGGAGGAGTGCGCGGATACAAGAACGTTTACAGCAACAGCCTCGTCCCCCTCGCAATGGCGGTTCTTTACGGAATCTACGAAAGCGACTTTTTCTTCTTCGCCTTTGTTGGAGCCGTGGCCACCGCTACTGGAGACACCCTGGCAAGCGAGATCGGTGAGACCAGTCGCTCCAAGCCCTGGATGATCACCACCCTGAAAAAAGTAGATCCCGGCGTAGACGGTGGCGTAACCCTTCTGGGAGAAGCGGCGTCCCTCTTCGGGTCGGCCTTCACAGGGCTCTTGGTTATGGTCACTAATATGGCAGGTTATCAAGGTCTCGTTATCGCTTCTATAGGCGGTTTTCTTGGAACCAACTTCGACAGCCTCTTGGGCGCCACCCTGCAGTCGAGAGGATTTTTGAGCAACAACGGGGTTAACCTGGTGGCCACCTTTTTCGGCGCGTTAGTGGGCGGGGCCGTCTGGATGACATTCAAATAAGGAGCATTTATCCATGAAAAAAGCATAGATTTCTCCGATGAAAGTTTATGGCGTCTTCGGCGATCCGATCGAACACAGCTTATCTCCAGCGATGCAGAATGCAGCCTTTGAGGCTTTGGGACTAGAGGCCTGTTATCACGCCTTCAGAGTGAAACCTTCCAGGCTGAAAGAGGCCATCATCGGGGCGAAAGCCATGGGTTTTGGTGGTCTTAACTTGACCATACCTCTGAAAGAAACGGCCCTCCAGATGGTCCAACCGGACAGGACTGCAAAGGTCATCGGGGCCGTAAATACGATAGCCTTCGAGGACGGGATCAAGGGCTACAACACAGACGGCATCGGAGCCCAAAAGGCACTTGAAAGATACGGCATCCAGATCAGGGGTAAAGAAGTCTTGATCATAGGTGCGGGAGGTGCCGCCAAATCCATCGCTTACCAGCTCAGCCAAAGCGAAGCTCGAGTGTCGATAGCCAACCGAAATCCTGAGAAGGCAAAAGACCTCGCAAGGAAAGTTGGAGGCAAAGGTTTCGGGCTCCAGGATCTGGGAACGCTCGTACCCAAGGCTGAGATCGTAATCAACGCGACCTCTGTTGGAATGAAGGAAGGCGATCCTCGCCTGGTAGACAAGACGTTTTTCCGAAAAAAACAAGTGGTCTTCGACGTGGTCTACAACAGAGAGACCGAGCTTCTAAAGGATGCTGCTTTTGCTGGCGCGAAAACTTTGGACGGGGTGATGATGCTGGTTTATCAGGGAGCTTACGCTCTAAAGATCTGGACAGGACTTGACGCGCCTGTTGAGGCTATGGAGATCGCGATCAGAGAGGAGCTGAGTAAGAGATGACGAGGATGCTTATAATCGGAGGCACCGGCGAGACTGGGAGCTGGTTTGCCCGTTACTTCAAAGAACGCAGATTTGAGGTCTCAGTCTGGGGACCAAGTGGCAAGACCGAGGTTGCAGAACGGCTGGGTGTGAAATTCGCCACAGATTTGTCGAAAGAGGCTAGCGAGTCTGATGCGGTTCTCCTGAGCGTCCCCATCAAGAATACAGCCAACGTAGCAAGAGAGATCGCTCCCCTTATGCGAGAGGGAAGCCTTCTCATGGACGTCACATCCCTCAAGACAGAGCCCATGAAAGCCATGTTGGAATATGCACCGGAAGGCGTAGAAGTTCTGGGGACACATCCCATGTTCGGGCCCACAATGCCAGACATCGCAGGCCAGACCGTGATTTTGGTTCCCGCAGAGGGCAGAAGTGAAAGATGGCTTCCAGCCATGAGAAAAATCTTTGAGGAAGATGGGGCCGAAGTCGAGGTTCTAGATGCAGATAAACATGACGAAATCATGGCAGTGGTCCAGGCTTTGACTCATTTTGCATACATCTCGGTGGGGGCAACGCTCAAGGCCCTAGACTTTGACGTGGATCATTCGAGAAGGTTCATGAGCCCGGTTTACGAAATCATGATCGATTTTGTGGGAAGGATACTTGCCCAAAGTCCAGAGCTTTATGCCAGCATCCAGGAAAACCCCAAGGCGAAAAGGGTGAGGGATACTTACATAGACGAGTGCTTAAGGCTCGCAAAGAAGTCAGAATGTGGTGACCAGGAAGGGTTCATGGAGATCATGAGCGAAGCTGCAGAACATTTCCAAGGGCGAGAAGACGCCCTAGCACGATCTGATCGACTGATCAATCTCTGGATTGGGAAGCGAGCAGAAGGGCGTTGATCTATTTATATCTAGGAGTTACGCACTTGATAATTAAAACCGAGCACATGAGAGCCGGTCAAGAATATCATGCTTTAGACCGTTTGGTGCTTCTTGCTACTGTTTTTCTGTTCAACTGCGTAAGTCCTAATGTCGTTAGACGCAGCAGCGAAAGAGTCGACTCGAATCGTCTCAACTGCCCACCAACAAAACTCTTACACGAACAAATAATATGTATGGATTGACCTTCATTATCTATCAGGAGAGATCCACTTGGAGATGATTCACACCACCTGCGTCTATTGCGGCTGTGGCTGCGGTCTTTTCTTTCACGTCGAAGATGGCAGGATCGTTGGGGTCTCGCCTTCCTCGCGCCACCCCCTATCGAGAGGGAGGCTATGTGTGAAAGGCTGGCTGGCCCACGACTTCGTTCACCATCCTGACAGGCTAAAGATCCCGCTAATCCGAAGAGATGGCAGGCAATCCAAGGTCGCATGGGACAAGGCATTGGACCTAATCGCCCAAAGGTTCGAAGAGATCAAGAACCGCCACGGCCCAGACTCCTTGGCAGTTCTCACCTCTGCAAAGGGCACCAATGAAGAGAACTACCTCCTGATGAAGATGGCAAGAGCAGGTTTTGGCACCAACAACGTGGACCATGTGGCAAGACTCTGTCACGCACCCTCAGTGGCGGGACTCGGCCTTTCCCTTGGAAGCGGGGCCATGACAAACGCCATCAAGAGCCTTCACCAATCCGAGACGATTCTGGTGACAGGATCGAACACCACCGAGCAGCACCCACTCATAGCCGCCCACATCCTAGAAGCACAATCTCGGGGTGCCAAGCTCATCGTGGTCGATCCAAGAAAGACCCAAATGGCAAAACTGGCCGACATCCATCTTGCTCCTGAACTCGGATGCGACGTTGCCTGGACGAACGGGATGTTGAACCTGATCATTGAGAAAGGCCTGATCGATGAAACTTTCATCGAAGAGAGAACAGAAGGCTTCGAGGACCTGAAGAAGGCGGTTTCCAAGTACACTCCTGAGGTCGTGGAGGAGATCGCCGGAATTTCCAAAGAAGAGCTGGAAAAGGTTGCAATGGTTTTCGGTTCTGCATCTTGCGCTTCAATCGTCTACGCCATGGGAACGACCCAGCACTCTAACGGGACCGATAACGTTCTTGCTCTGGCAAACCTGGTCCTGGCAACTGGGAACGTAGGCAGGGATGGGACTGGTATATACCCGCTCAGGGGTCACCAGAACGTTCAGGGAGCTTGTGATATGGGCGCTCTTCCGAACGTTTACTCAGGATACCAGAAGGTCGCAGACGGCGAATCCAGGAAAAAGTTCGAGAAATCCTGGGGCGTGAATCTACCCGAAAATCCAGGACTCACCGCCGTGGAGATTATGGAAGCTGCCGAAGAAGGCCGGATCAGGGCGATGTACATCTCCGGTGAAAATCCAATGATGAGTTATCCTGACCGGGAGAGGGTCAAGAAGGCTTTAGAATCACTGGATTTCTTGGTGGTGGCAGACATATTTCCCACCGAGACCACGGCTCTGGCCCATGTGGTTTTGCCGGTGGCATCTTTTGCGGAAAAGGATGGAACCTTCACATCTACCGAGCGCAGGGTACAGCTGGTGAGAAAAGCGGTCCTTGCGCCTGGCGAGGCAAAGTCCGAGTGGGAAGTGGTCTGCGAGCTGATGAAGCGGCTTGAACTGGATGCAGACTACACCTCGCCAAGAGAGGTTATGGAAGAGATTGCCAGGGTCACGCCCTCTTATGGTGGCATAAGTTACGAGCGGTTGGGAGTTTTGGGGTTACACTGGCCCTGCCCCAACTCTTCACATCCAGGAACCGAGATCCTGCACCAGGAAACGTTCCCCATCGGGAAAGCCAAGTTTCATCCTGTCGAGCACGAGGTTCTGGAACGAAACGAAGAGTATCCTTTCATATTGACAACAGGTCGGAATCTTTTCCATTTCCACACAGGCACCATCACCAGGAGAATTCAATTGCTCGACAGAGAAAGACCTCAGGCTCTTTTGGAGATCAATCCCAAGGATGCAAAAGACCTTGGAATCCGGCGCGGCCAGAAAGTGGTGGCAGAATCGCCCAAGCACAGCCTCGAAGTCGAGGTTCAGATAACACCAGACATTCCGCCCGGCATCGTCTTCATGCCTTTCCATTACCAAGAGGCGCCAGCAAACCTTCTCACGTCCCACAAACTGGACCAAAAGTCCAAGATACCGGATCTTAAGCGGATCCCCGTCAAGATAAGGAGGGTTGAAGGATGACCCCGTTTTTGCTCAGCCAAGATAATCTGGTCCTGCTGCTGGAGGAGTTGAGCCAGAACCTTGAGGTGATCGCGCCCGTGTTAGCAGAAGGCGAGCCGGTCTTCGCCACATGGAAGGGTCAACCTCTCGCCCTGGACAAAGAAAATCCGCTCAATTCTCCTGCAGAGTTCTTCTTGCCTCAAAGAGAGACACTTTTCAGGTACGTTCAGTATTCTGGAAGGTACACTTTCGAGGAAGATCCTCCAAAGTCGAGATTGATCTTGGGGATGAGACCCTGTGACGTTCAGGCGATCAGGGTACTCGACCAAATTTTCGGGTCTGGACCTGCAGACCTTCCTTACGTCAACAAGCGAAAGTCCACGATTATCGTCGCTTTGAACTGCACCAAACCTCAAGAGACGTGTTTCTGTGCCCAGATGGGTGCAGGTCCTCGCTCTGAAGTTGGGTACGATCTCCTCTTCACCGAGATCGAGCAAGGATACGTCGTGGAGTCGGGCACGCCTGCTGGGATGTTTATCCTGAAGTATTATTCACATCTCTTCGAAGAGGCCTTGCCCGAACATTTGGAGGAGATGGAAACGCGGCTAAGAGATGCCGAAAATGCGGTGAGGAAAAACCGGCCAGATATGTCGGCCGAAAGCATCCTTCAGGCCGCAGAGAACGTGGACTTGGACCGTGCAGAAAAAGAATGCCTTCAGTGTGGGGGCTGTTCCCTCGTTTGCCCGATCTGCCACTGTTTCAGCACGATGGACCAGGGAGTCCCTGATGGAGAACGCATTCGGTGCAGAGACTCTTGCGTGTTGGCGGGCTTTTCCAGGATGACCGGCGGCGCCAACCCGAGGGAGACTTTGGGAAAGAGGCAGCTCCATTGGTACCTGGACAAGTTTGTCTACATTCCCGAGAAGACCGGTATGTTGGGATGCGTGGGCTGCGGTCGGTGTTCCAAAGTTTGCCTCGGCAAGGTAGATAGATGGAAACTCTTGGAGGAGGCGATGAGACGATGAAGAGGGGCGAGATAAGCCAACGCGGCCAGACGGATCGAAGAGAAATAGGATCAATCCAGAGGGCAGGGGTAAGCGGTGGGATAAGTGGGTACGTTCCGATCCAGGCGGAAGTGATTGATATTGACGTTGAGTCCTCGAACACCTACCTGATATCTTTGCGGCTTCTGGACGAGAAAGGACAAGAGATCGAAGAGTTTCCCTACATGCCAGGCCAGTTCCTGATGGTTTCGGTTTTCGGCCTTGGAGAGTGTCCTATATCAATAACCTCTTCGCCCACAAGGCTGCCGCTCCAGATCTGCGTTCGGGAGGCTGGCGCCATCACCAAGGGGATTTTGAGCTGTCGGGTTGGGGACGTGATGGGCATTCGAGGACCCTTTGGAAACGGGTTTCCTGTGGAGATGATGAAGCGAGATGTCGTCATAACCGGTGGTGGCTCGGGCTTTGCCACTTTGCGCTCGCTCATAAACTACATTGCAGACAAAAGGGACGATTTTGGCGAGGTCACGGTGGCCTATGGCGCTCGCACCCCGCAGGACCTCTATTTCACGAGCGAATACGGGAGCTGGCAGGCAGCGGGAATCGAAGTCGGGATCACCGTCGACATGATGGATACAAGCTGGAAAGGGAACGTTGGCCTCGTTACCAGCCTTCTGGACGAGCTCGACCCAACACCCGGAGCTGCGGCCCTGTGCGGCCCGCCAATGATGATAAACGCCGTCGCTGCAGATCTCGTAAAGAAAGGGTTCGAAGAGCCTGACATTTACATCTCGCTGGAACGGCACATGAAGTGCGGCGTTGGAAAGTGCGAGCACTGCACTCTCGGGCCCTATCATGTCTGTCAGGACGGACCGATATTTCCGTATGACAGGGTAAAAGAGCTGCTTTGATGCAAAATTCATGAAAGAACCGATAGCGAGAGATATTTCGCTCACAAGATCAGAAGGGGCTTCGCATCAGATAGATGTTGGGTGTCGATAATGGTCTACTCCGCAGGGAAAAAGAGCAGTCGTTAATGGCAGAATTAAGGTTGGCAACATGAGTCGTCCGTTAGATCAGATCAGCATAAATAAGGCAACTTTCGCCCTCATCGTCATCGCCGTAACACTCATCTCAACCGGCGCTGCTTCGATGATATACGAGGTCGTACTTATAAGGGAATTTACAATACTTCTTGGCTCATCATATTATTCCGGATCGATCGTTTTGGCCGCAGTTATGGGCGGCCTTGCCGTCGGAAGTTATTTTATCGGTAAATTGTCTGACAGGGCAAAGAATCCATTTCTTATACTTTTTATTTTGGAGATTCTTATCGCCATGATCTCCCTTGTTATCGTTCCGGTTACAAGAAGACTTGCAGTTGCAGCTGATTGGATGCTCACCGACGTGATCATATCTACTTTCAAAATTGTCAACCTCAGCCCAACCTCGTGGCATGTTCTGTTGATTTACAGCTCGAGCATACTGATCATTCCAGCAATTCTTATGGGTGGTGAACTTCCCGTAGCCATAAAAATTCTATCGAAGCCTAACATAGAGAAAATAGGGGAAGTTACAGGGTTTTCGTATTTTCTGGACACGATCGGTGGCATCTTTGGAGCAATCTCTGCTGGAATAATAATGATCCCCGTCCTGGGATCGATAAAGACTGCTCACATGGGCGGTTTTTTAAATATAGTTGGGGCAATGAGCGTGGCCTTTTACATAATATTTGTTCAAAGAACTTGCGGCCACGATTTCGAGGAGACGTTGACTTCCGATAATAAAAAAAAGGTTACCCATAGGGGTGCTTTTTTTACGATGGCAATTGTGCTGCCCTTGATTGCACTTTTTGCCATAGGATACTACCAAGCAGAACAAATGGAGTATACGACCACCGCAGACCTGTACCCTGGACAGGTCATCCTTGAGCAAAGACAGAGCAAATTTCAGACGATAACGGTTGTAGACCACAATCTCCTTGGTCGTGTTCTGTTTTTGGATGGCAAAGAGCAGATATCCGAAAGTGATGACGAGCCCTATTCAGAGGCTTTGATATTGCCTGCAACCATCACACTGCTTTGCAACCAAGATGGACCACTTGACGTTCTTTTAATCGGCGGTGGAGATCTAGGTGGCCTCGAAGTTTTGACGAGGTTTCCTAGCAAAGATTTAGGAAGCATTACGCTTGTAGATCTAGATCCCGAGGTAATAGAGGTATCAAAGAAATACTTTGTGAGCATACACAATGACTCGTGGAAAGATTGCAGATATGAGTATGTAGAGACGGACGGACGCAGATATATCAAGGAAGCAATCGAAGACGAAAGAAAGTTCGACCTTGTAATTTTGGATCTTCCAGACCCAAATGATGATATTTTGGCAACGTTTTACTCTCTTGAGTTCTACAACGATCTTTACCTTTTGCTCGACGATGATGGAGTCATGGTAACTCAGGCAACACAGGCAGATTGGACGCTCGGTGCCGATGGATGCGTTGTGGTGGCAAATACTCTGAACCAGTCAAAGTTCCCGATTGTAAGAATGTACACTCAGTACGTTCCCAGCTTTGGCGAATGGGGTTTTGCAATCGCCTCAAAGGGCTATGATCCACTCCAAATAACCGAAGGAGGAATTGTGGAGGCTATAGCCGAGATCGAGACGAACACTTACGATGAAAAAGTGCATTTTTCGTTGTTCTCACTGCCACCGTGGCTCGTAAAGGATCTGGAGAGTGCACAATATGTAAACACGATCGATAAGCCTGTTATTATCAGGGAGTATTGAGGGATACAGCTGGGCGCGGCAGGAGGGCGCATTTACATGAGTGAAACATAATCTTTGCAATGAATCCGATGTGTGACAGTCTGTTCTGGCAAGTCAGTTTGCTCTCAACCGCATTTCGTTCCAAGTTCAACAGGCTGCAACTTCAAAGAACGAAGAACGGAACTTTCTTTGCATCATTTAGCCCCAGAAGGCCCTCCGCCACCTTTGATCGTGTACCCTGTGCCCCTTGGCACGCTAACCGGCCCCGATCCTGAGTGCTGGCCATACTTGTGAGGCGAATAATAACCACCACTGCTAGCCCAAAAGAAGCCCCACGGGTAGATTCTTGCCGATTGAGTATCTGCTGTTTCGTTCTCCGTGGAATTGAAAAACTCTTTTCGATACGATTCGTTTACTTCAACTTTCTGTTTTATTGCAAGCATTTCATCATACGATTTTCTTGCATCCACGTTAACCGCAGCATCTTGTGCACCAACATTTGACTTATGGGATGAACACTTTATCGCGTAGATTGTTCCTGCAAGCGGTGCTACATGCTCAATTGTTTTATTATCATTTGAGCTGAACTTAACGTTGCTTCTCAGACGCACGTGATCAAAGTCCTCGCCTTCATAACATTCGACATATATCTTGTATACGTCCTCTTCGTTCTCTACTGGTCCTGCTGAGATGCAGACACAATTATCCACGCCATCATCATATGAAGTTACGTATGCGATTATGTTGCCGTTTATTGCTGAAAACCAACTGTATGCCCAACCAAATCCGGTCTCGACTTCTACTTCTGTTGCGGAAAAGCCCAGATCTTCCAGTCCACGTTTCACCTTTGTTGTGAGGTCCCCATCTCTGGTGTCATATCCGTACAACAATCCAGCAACGCCATTTCCGTATGCTTTCTGGCTTTTGTAATGATGTATCGAGTCCTCCCCGAGGGACTCGTATCCAAGGTACGAAACCAGAGATAAGGCGTTTTGCTGGTCCGTGGTGTAGAAGCCCGGCTCCAAACAATCAGAAAAACAAATAATCAGAACTATGAATATCCCTACGGATACAATTTTACCTGATTTTCTCATGTTATTATTACCGCCATGGCCACAATGGAAACAGCTACATACACAATTCCAGAAAAGATTCCAGAAGCCACATTACCGTTGCTTATCGCCTCTTGCAGGTTTATCTTCGGCACCAGCAACTCGTCAAAGGCAAAGAACAGAATTGTTGCAACGAACGAAAAACCAACGCTCCATCCAATTGTGTCGAGTATATCGCCAAGAAGCGAACCCGCCCCTGGCGACATGATCGTTGCCGCAACCACAAGTCCTATGCCAAGAAGCATCATACCGAAGAATATTGCAACCGCACTATTTTTCTCCTCAATTGCCTCCTCTAAATCGAACTTTCGAAAGACGATTATATCATAGATCTTTACGAGCATCATGCTCAGACATATCCCGATCACCAGCCACAAGACCGATATGCCCATCGACTCAACCATTCCATTTACCATCTATTCACCACCTATCACATTCAGATCGTCCAAAATGATCTCTGCCGTGCCTTCCAAATCTTCTTCCATAATCTCAAAAACTATCTTTGCATCCTTTCTCCCACATGACATTACGTCCACAAATATGGTGCTCTCCTCTGGATACGTATGGACCGCAATATGGCTTTCGGCAAGCAGTGCCACAGATGTGAGTCCCTGAGGCGTGAATTTATGGCTGATGGATTCGAGTAACGTCAGGTCCATGAGCTTCGTTGCTTTTTCTATTTCTCTCTCGATCAGTTCAATGTCTTCCAGTTTCTCAACGTTGCAATTCCTTATTATCCCAGTTACCATCTGAATTTTAGGCATGTTCTAACCCGGAACCAAACCTTCATTCTTGAAAAGTAAAATCGCTTCGTCGTACTCCAGATCTTCTGGTGGAAGCATCAAATCGGGCTTTAAAAAAACATCATCTTCATCGAGCACTTCATCGATCTTGACATCTTCGCCTACAAGTAGTCCTTTTGATCTTATAGGCTCGAATATCTTCGGATACAACTCATTGAACTTATCTTCTGTGAGTTCGCCATTTTCGTTGAGATCTGAAATCCAATTATCTGGCTCATTTACCCTTTCTAGGATCTCTTCTTTGTCGTCGGCCAGAAATGCCCACGTTCCACCGCCGGAGATGCCTATTAAAAAATACATACGTGACATGGCCGCCATCAACCTTTGTTCAACTCATCATCCAGCGAAGAAAGCGCATCTGATTTTTTCAACTCCCGCTCTATGTCAGACATCTCAAGGTCGCCTGCATCGCCAGTGTTGATTTCTTCTAACGCTTCTGCCTTTGCTTCTTCCATATTGACCTTTTCGGCCATACGTTGCATTGTTAAATCGACATCGCCGATTTCGTCAGAGACCCCTGTGAGCGCTTCGTTGACCTTCTTATTTGCTTTGGCCATCGCATAATCCGCTTTCAGATCAGATCGTTTGTCGGCAAACCGCTGTACCTTTGCGTTGAGATCAACTTGTTTGTCTTTGAGCATCCTCACCTTCGTCTCGGCATTGGCAACGGATTGCTGAAGCGTTGGAATTCGCTCTTTTGTCCTCATCTCTTCTTCTAGAAGCTGTGTTGCCGCACTGTTCAGCTGCTCCACCTGTAACTCGGCTTTATCCCTCTTTTCGCCCTCCAGCTCGCCGAGCATCTCTTCCAGTGCAAGTGCCCTCTTTCTGTAATCAAGAGCCCTGCTATGTACAGATGTGGCTTTCTTCTGGACGTCATTTAGCTCTCGTTTCTTGATGTTCTTTGCAGCTATTGAGTCCCTTACCGCGACGTCTACCTTCTTTCTTTCTTCAATTAGCCTCTCATAGGCGTAATCGAGTTGTTCTGCAGGATCTTCAAAATGCTCAATTGCTTTACTTGCTTTGGCCATAGTGACATTTCTAAATCTCTCAAAAAGCGCCATTGTCCACCCCCCTAATAAATCCTCAAGCTATTTTTTGATAATTCGCGTCCCCTGTAAACCTCAAGCCTTGAACCGACAGGTTTCTCCAGACTCAGGACTTCGCCAGTGCGCTCGAAATTGCAATCGGCATATGTCACTTGCATTCCAGAAACGATATTCCACGGAAACGATCCACTGACAGAGGTGACCTTTGCTTCACCGACTTCGCTTACTCTCACTTTTTCGCCCTGAAGCTCAAACACATCTCCTTCCTTCAGGTTTTCAGGATCTGGCGCACCCAAGGATTTGATTTCCTCAAGCAGTTCTATTGTTGTTCCTTCCTTTGATAGCCATTTGTACTCTTCGGTATCTAAAAACTCCAGATAGAACTCTTCCCAGTATCCCCCTCCCCAGTCATAAACCAATCTTCCAAGCACGGTAAAGTCGAGTTCATCGAGTGAGCCGATAGATCCTTCATTAATTGCGTTATCATCGCCAAAATTGTCTATGTCGCCTTCTGCGGCGAGATCACGTCGCTTTTTTCTCTTATCGGTCCTTATGTCGACTACTTTCTTACACCTATCTAGGAGCCCCATTCTCTCGGCGGTATGCCGATTTACTTATTAAACCTTTCTGGACGATATATTATAAATAATCAGTATTTATATATTTTCTAATGGGAATGGATGCTGAAGGTGACGCACCCCGATACCAACTTTGGGACAGGCGACACCCATGGTCCCATTACCTTGCACCCTCGGGGCTTGCAGGCCCCCTCTACACCTTGAGCGAACCCAGGCCCGGATCACGCCTGCGATCCGATACCGTGCGCGCTCCAATCACCAGGCACGGGTGCAATGTGGCCAATCTCGCCACATAATCTCGTTGTGCGGATCTGAGGCGGGAAAGGTCAAGAAGTGGGGTGAAAAACGGGCCAGGGGGCAGCATGGCGGACCGCCGGATTCTACGGGCTACCTCAGCGTCCAGCTCAGATGCTCTTTCGCCTCTTTTGGCAGGATGCCCCGTATCGGGCCGAGACTTGTGGCGACCTCGGCGCTGAGTTGGAGGCTCGCCCTCGCCGAAGACGTTCCCGCTGGCATTTCCAGAATGGCGTAGACTATCTGGCTTCCCACCAGAGGATGAGCACCGCCGGAGGCGAAGACCCAGCGGGCGATGCTCTCGCCGATCCCGTCGGCGACAATCACAGGAACCTTCTGGGAAAGGTCGATCGTGGTCTCGGCCTTTGCAAGGGATAGGAACTTGAAGTCGAGGCCGACGCTCGCTTTGAATGTGCCGGTCTTATCCTCTGTCGTCACCTTGGGCAATAGGTCGAATACGATCGGCAAGCCACCTCCATTTTCTGCCTCAAGGCTCACCATCAACTCTGCCCGGCGCACGACCTTTCTCCCCTCAGGCCTCAGCGAGAAGGCGAAGCGCGCAAGTCCATAGCTGTTATCTCCCACAGGCTGTGTCCACTTCTCGCCCAGGATCGTTTCGCCCTCCCACCAAACGGGCTTTCCGATGCTGACCGTGGGCAGCTTCTCGCCAGGCGGCGCGAAGACCCCCTGGGGCGGGGCGAGCGCGCCCTCCCAGGCAGGCTCCACAGGATAAACGATCTCATCGATTAGCATCTTATGTTCTTCATTAATGTTTTATGGAGTTATGATCTACAGTACATTCAGGGGGGTCGTTTTTATTTGGACTTCAAAGCATCTTCGAGTTCGACAATCAGATTTTATGTTTTCAATACTTGCCCAGCCCCAGCCGGTCCATAAGCTTCAAACTTTTCCCTAGCAGACTGAGCATACTCCAAAGCATCGGATATCCGGCCTGCATTCCTAAGGAGAAGAGCAATGTCTTTGCGGCGTGTTGCTGCCAAATAAAGATCGCCCAACATATCACTATAGCGGACGGACTCTTGGTGGTGTCTTAGAGATTTATCGAATATTCTGGAATATTCATAAACGTATCCCAGCCGGTTATGCGACAACGCCAGTTCTTGCACAGCATTAGGCGGTAAGATATCTAGAGCCTGCTGAAAGTACTCACGAGCATCGCCAAGATACTCACCGCTTAGAGTCTCCAAGTATCGCTCTAGAGCTACATTCCCCAAGTTTGCAAGGCATCTACTCCGTCCAAGCACGTCAGACTCGGGAGTCAGATATAGACCGCACTTAAAAAAATGTTCGGCCTTGTGCAAGTCGCGGATTTCCGCTATAGAGATGTATGCATTGCCCACGTCCATGGAATATCCAGCAGTCATCGGCTCAAAACCATAAATCTCACTTTTCTCAATGGCCTCCTCATAGCTCTGGACGCATCCCACATCCCTTATTTTATATTGAATATGAGCCAATTCGCCTATCGAAACAATATAGTTCCCAATAGCTACCTTGGCGTCTTCATCTATCTTATCTGGGTCGACGGCCAGAAACGGCCCCACCTTCTCCCGCTGCTTTTCAATATCCTTTTTCAGCAGCCTCATCGCTTCGTTCCAACGCCGAGAATTGATGGCCATTTTAATTCGATAATCTGTGACCACGTTCCAATCAATCTCACGACCAAGAATTGGGCCATCGGTTTTCGGGTCTATAAAAATGGGTGTGATCTCATCGACTAGCCGTGCCCACTCCACCCATCGGCCGGTCTGAACATACAGCCAACGAAGACCCTGCATCGCTGCAACGATCGCCCTCGACCAGTCATTTTTCATGGCCAACTGCCGTGCATAGAGCAGATTTGCCTCCTCGGCAGCCAAGATCCGTACTACTTCTCGGTGGCCAGTCTGGTATTGATCGAAGTAATAGTTCCCCATAGAGCCCACCGCCTCGACGAAAGCCCTGACTGCCCTTTTATCAGATGAATGATGTTCCTCGAACAGATTCTTGAAGTACCAGGGAATAACTGGGTGGACCGAGTAATACCCACCGCCGTGAGACCTGAGCAGCCCGACCTCAGCGGCTCTGTCGAGGAGCGAGATCCAGTAATTTATCGTCAGGCCGCGCACCTCGGGAAGAGATAACTCCGCATCAGGGTTGCCCATCGCTTTCAAGACATCCACGTTCACAAATCCCTGGAATAGGTGGAGAAGAGCGAGCCTTTTCAGCTCATCTTCGTCGAAGGCGTGCTCAAAACCGTACCGAAGCGATGCAACCAGGGACTTGGATCTACCTTCACACTCGTCCTCCTCGATCTCGGCGGTGCCTGCCTGAAGCTTTGCAACGAACCCCTTGATCTCCTCTTTCGTCTCAAGCCCGTCCCGAAGAGCCTGGCCCACCACCACCGTTATCGTCAAGGGGTTTCCCTGGGTGAACCTCAAAAGCGGCGTCCAGTCTTTGACATCCATGAACCTCCGCCCACGCCCCTCTGCAACGGCCCTGGCAAGCTCCACCCGCTCCTGCATCGGCATCGGTGGGACCAGTACTCGGGCGGGAAGATCTCCGAGCCATCCGCTCTCGTCTCGCCTGGAAGTGAGCAGAAACTTTGCCTTTGTATCCCTGGCATCTCGCAGGAAGTCGAAAAGCTCCTTCTGCTCTTCATAGCTCCAGTCCAACTTCGTCCCTGACGGGAACCCTGCCACAGGTTCCACATTGTCCCAGATCCAGAGGATTGGAACTTGTTTTAGGATCTGAAGGGCTACATCTCGCCTCTCTTCATCAGTTAGAGTAAGCCAATGAATGTTGTTAGATTGCTCCAGCGTTTTGCCGAAAAACTGCTCGATTTTGTCCAGCACCCTGGCTAACGGTTTATGCCTTTCAAAAGTGGTGAAGAGAACAGGACCGTTCACGCCCCCGGTCAGCGAGTACCAGCGAGCGAACTCTGCAGCCGTGCTCGTCTTACCGCTTCCGGCGAAGGCGTGCAACAAGACGATCTTTTGAGCGTCAAAAGCGCGATCTAGTGATAGGAGAGTTTCATCCATCCCGAGGAACCCGGCGTCGGGCTTCGGTGGAAGGCTGGGGTCGAGAAAGCCTCTCTCCGGCATCGCATCCGCACGCCCGATCTTGATCTTCAGCGTCTCTTCATCTTTCGGCTTCGGGAAGAGCGGCATTGATGCTGCACTATAGACCACGGGCACTGTCCAGTCCTGGAGGGGACGTGGCTCGTAGGCGATCTCCCTAAGGGGCTGGTCATGCAGAAGTTTCCTTCCGAGGGTGGCCGCCTCGTCCAGAGTCTGACCCTGTGTGAGCGCAGCGTATAGGTCTGCAACAAACTGGGCTGCTGTCACCACGTAGACGTTGTAGCGCATGGCCACAACTCCGACTACTCCTGCGTCCATCACCTCCTGGGCCAGAGAACCAAAGGCACGTACCTTTTTGTGAATGTTTTTCTTTTCGGCCTCTTCTGGAGAAAGGGGCGCGTTAAGAGGCTCAGAGTGAGCTGATCTGCAGGCGTTGAGTATCAGAAATGGAACATCGGTTTCGACGAGCAAATTTCCAAGCGATGGGCCGCCCACCAGCTGAGCATTTTCTTCTACGGCGGGATTTTCAAAGAGGAGATAGCCGTGCGGTCCGGGTCGACCAGACCCCGCAAGCACCAACTTGCTCAGACCGCTGACGAGATCCCCCAATCCGCGGGACTGCTCCACCTCAGCGTAGGTTCCGTGGCCGTCGAAGTGGACGACGTGATAAGGCTCGCCCCTATCTTTTGCAGCCCTCAAAGTTCGGCCGAGATGCTCGAAGGTAGGCGGCCGGAGGACCTCCAGCTGGAAGCGAGCGCGCGCCTCCTCGCTCAGCCCTTTGACGATGCGGCTTGCCACCGACCTGAAGGGAACGTCATCTCTGGCGCCGGGACGGCAGATCACCAGCAAGATGCGGATCGGTCCGGTGGAGATTTTGGGAAGCTTCGGCCTTTGCGCCGCCTGGCTGTAAGCGCGTACGAAGGATCTTGCCCGCAGCGCCAAAGACACATCCGTTTTTGGGTCTCGGATCCGCTCCCAAGGTATGACCGTGGCCTCCTCAACCCCTGTTACGATCTCCACGCGGGTGTTGTTCAGCTGAGTGCGCAAAATGGCCCAGAGATCGCAGGCGTCGTCGTTTGCCTGAAAGACGGCCCTGAAAAGCTCAGTTCCCATCTCGACCATGCGCCTTTCGATCCGGTCGGCTCTCTTGGACGCTGGATCTTGTGGATATTGGAGGTAATCTTCGAGATACCAGCGCAAGTCTTCCTGATCCTCGGCTGAGAGGACGAAATCGAATTGGGAGACTGCAGTCTGGCGAGGCAGGTCGTCGCCTTCCAGCGCTATCTCGACGCGGTATCTGCTTGGACCTTCAGAACTTTGAGTTAAACGGAGCATGGGCATGGCGTAACCTCGTGCTTTCTCAAATCATCATTGCGTCAAGCCCGTAAAAATATTATGCCAGCTTCAGGACTACCGTCCTGCATCCTTCCAAAGACACCCCGGCTGCATACCGAGGAGGATACTTCGGCACTTTTCTTTAGCCGAAGCAGTATCTCAATTCCCTGAAATCCTCTGGCCAAGCCTGGTGTAAAACAGACTATAGACCTCAATAGTGCTCGTTCGGCACCCCACTTCTATATGTCCTGCACCCCATCCACCCACCCCAGATAGAACGTTGGTCCTACACGCTAGTCAGGGACACGAACCGGTTTTACGGGGTATATTCAGTCGTGCAGATTCTAAGTTGGCGATGAGTAAAAGTGACATGCATCATGAAGTACTTGTCCTCCCTGTCCGCTACGGCCCTCTATAGTCAGCCCCAGATCCACTTCATTTCTATATGTGGAAATTATATCAAAGTTGAATGTTCTACTCGATTTCTTGTGAGCTGGTACCGATGCATACTGCGTTTTATGGCCCGTTATGTGCCTGGGTGGTGTTAAAGCAAGTCGTGTTGCACGATCTCCCCGGTTATTATAATATACTTTCACCTTGATAACATCGCCTGGATTCACATCAACGGTAAGAGTATCTGATGAATATATGTCATATTGGCCCACAAACTCACCATTTACATATACTTTGAATTTATCGATTGTGGCATATCCACCAGCTAAAGCAGTACCTTGCCATATCAATCCCAAGACTAAAAGAGCCCCAATGATTTTCGTTGTAGTTATGTCTGACACCTCCTTTACAACGTAAGTAGATATGATATTTCTATGGTTTTAGATCCTACGGAATCTAGCAATGTGATCTTATCACGAATATGGCCCTTTTTGGGTCCGCTTTGACCAATACTGAGCAAACTCACACCTCCAATTATGACGAAATAACTCTACTTTCCAAGTTTTCCCTTGGTTGCACCCGGTTTATAAACTATCTCCCTGTCTCGCATAATGTGAGAACTGCATGAGGTTAAATGAGTCATACTTATTCAGCCGACCTTCGGCATGACACATTATAACATGGTCCTATTTTCTCTCGATATCGATTATCTTAACTATTTCTAGGCATACTCTATGGGACGATCTGTTTGGGAGGTATGCGAGTTGGATGCCACAGATATTCAGACGAGTTCCCTTGCC
>Ga0272443_10002071_pt1 | contig 26772 bp, 24 predicted proteins | sample SSMAcet12_FD_193581 | JGI IMG/M metagenome (GOLD analysis project Ga0272443, IMG submission 193581) | Marine sediment archaeal communities from Little Sippewissett salt marsh, Falmouth, MA, United States - SSM-Acet-12 | ecosystem: Environmental > Aquatic > Marine > Wetlands > Sediment ... | reverse complement strand
AATGGCACACCAAATCTTGGATCATATCAGCAGCCGGTTTTTATCGACTGGTTGAGAGGGAGCGAGCCTTTCTCGATGTCGTCGGGGGGATTAGATATTGGTCCGTCGACTCAGAACTGTCGCTGAGTGCAGGCCTGATAGGTTCAAGAGAAATTTCCAATAAAGAGGACTGGGTGGATCCGCTCATCGGCCTGAAAGGTTTGATGCCGATTGGGGAATCCAAGTTTTTTGTCAGCGGTGCTTTTGCAATCGGGGGGTTCGGTGTGGGGTCCGACTTCATGTGGGACGCCAATATCAATCTTGGCTACCAGTGGACTAAAGGCCTCGCAACAACCTTCGGCTATCGCTATCTGGATGTGGATTATGAGGAGGATGACTTTCTATACGATGTTGCCCAGGATGGTCTTGTCTTGGGGCTTTCCTGGCGGTTTTAAGAAATTCTGAAAGATCCCAGGTCATTAATAGAAAGGCAAATGATGAGAAAACTATCTTATCTTCATACCATGGTTACTGGTTCTGGATTGACGAGGCTGATTTCAGGTCAAAGTCCAGGTTTTCTTTTTTAATGATTCTCTTGAGCCTTGCGGAATCAGGGGAAGAACCAGCTGGCCCGGCGGTTACCATCAGTACAGGCTCCCAATAACCTTGAACCCCAAGAAAGGAGAACCATATGAAATCATAAGTGAATTCATTTATATTAGCCATAACTGCCATTCTGGTCACGACGGCATTGGCGCCCGGGTAAGATTGAAATGGTTAAATAAAATCGAGCAAATTTCCAAAAGGAGGAGAAAAATGAAGAAAATCACAATTATGATTGTGGCTGTCTCTATGCTGTTGATGCCTGCCACATCCGGCTGGGCGGAAACAATGAAGACCAAGATCGGAGAACTGCAGTTTACAAGCGGCTATCCCACAGAAAAAACAGTGCAGAAGCTTTATGACGAACTTGATTTTCAGCGTGCCGTTCAGGCCTATCTATGGGCTTTGCCCATGGCATCCTATGGGGCAATGGCCGAAGAGAAAATCCGGCTGGGCTGCGGCAGTAGCGCGGTCGTTGTCGCGGATAAATCCGCAGAACAGCAGCATCTTGTTCTTACCGCCAACCAGGATACCGTCTACATGTCGGGCGTCCTGGATTTACGCAACGGCCCCATGGTGATGGAACTGCCGCCCGGACTTCTCGGAACGCTGAACAATATCTGGCAGCAGCCCCTGTGCGACCTGGGCGGCCCGTTTTCCCCGGAACAAAACCGCGGCGGAAAATTCCTCATCCTGCCGCCCGGCTATGACGGGCCCATGCCGGACTTCCATTTTCATATTGTAGAGTCGGACACCAATATCGTGGTGTTTTACCTGCGGGCCATTCCGCAAACCCGGGATGATTTCCCCAAGTTGGTCGAGCTCATCCATACATACAAACAGTACAAGCTTTCCGAAGCAAAAGAGCCGCCACAGACGACGTTTATTTCCTTATCCGGGAAAGAAGCCGACATGCTGACCAATGAGGGTTTTGCCTATTTTGAAAGTCTGGCCCGATACATCAATGAAAACCCGCCCCGCTCCCAGGACATGGCCATGCTGGGCATGCTGGAAACCATAGGTATCGCCCATGGGCGTCCTTTCGATCCGGATCAGCGGTTGCGGGCGATCCTGACTCAAGCGGCTGAAGTGGGACGTGCCATGGCCAAGACCCTTGCCTGGCAATCACGGATACCAAAGGATGTCCTGTATGCCTACCCGGGGAAAAGGTATTGGAAATATATATTTTTCGGTGATCCGGCATTCCAGACACCGGATTACATGGCTATTGACCAGCGCAGCAAATACGCCTTTGAGGCGATCGGTACTGCAAAATCCATGGTTGTAGCCGTGCCGGGACAGGGGTCCCAATATATCGGTCTCTACATGGATGCGAGCGGTAAATGGCTGAGCGGCGAGCACACCTACAAAATCCATCTTCCGAAAGATGTGCCGGCCAACATGTTCTGGTCCCTGACCGCTTACGACAACGAAACCCGGTCCCTGATCCATAATGACCTGGGGCGTCCGCTCGTGGGATCGGTTCATGGGGCAAAGCCCAACAAAAACGGATCATTCGACCTCTACTTTGGTCCCAAACTTCCTGAAAACGTACCCGAGAAGAACTGGGTACAGACCAAACCGGGCATGGGATGGTTCGCTTATATTCGCCTGTATGGCCCGGAGAAAGCTTATTTCGATAAAACCTGGATTCCGGGTGATGCTGAAAAGGTGAAATAATCAACTTTAAATTTCTTCTAAAAAGGAGCGAATTTTATGATTTTTAAAAAAACAATTTATGTCGTGGTGTTTACATCGATAACCCTGTTACTTACTTTTTCAGCATGGGGTAAAGACGCTCAAAAGCCGAAATACTCCGCCGATGTACCGGAATTTTTGCTTACGCCAGACAAGGTAGAAACTGAACTTTTAGGCGACCTCGAATTTTTCGATGGTATGCCCAATGAAGCTACGGTTCAGAAAAGCTTTGACTTTCTTGACCTATCGCGAGGCGTAGAGACGTTTCTGAGTGGAATGCCGGCCACTTCCATATATGCCATGCTTGAAGGACTTAAAGAAGCGGGCTTAAAACCGGGGGACCTCGGGCTTTTTGGAGGATTGATGGATGCCCGCACCCTATTCTTGACTGCGCAATCAACGACTCCGTATGCTTTTTTAGAGGTTGACTTAAAAAATGGACCGGTTGTAGTAGAGATACCTGGGCCTGTACTGGGCTCACTTGACGATGCATTTTTCCGCTTCGTTGGTGACGTTGGCCTAACCGGCCCCGATAAAGGCAAGGGTGGTAAATATCTATTTATAGGGCCCGACTACGAGGGGGATATCCCCGAAGGCTACTTTGTGGCAAAATCCACAACCTACCGTCACTGGCTTTTCATGCGTGTTTTTGTGAAAGACGGCGATTTGAAGGGGTCTACCAAAGCGCTAAAAGAAGGTTTTCGTTGCTATCCATTGGCGAAAGCAAACAAGCCACCAAAACAAAAAGTCCTCGACCTCTCCGGCAAAAAGTTCAATACGATTCATGCTAACGATGAACACTTTTATGAGGAGCTTAATGCAGTGATTCAATATGAGCCTGCGGATGCATTTAATCCCGAGCTTGTGGGACTCTTTGCCTCTATCGGCATCAAGAAAGGAAAACCATTTGCGCCGGATGCACGCATGAAAAAAATACTAAAAGATGCGGCTGCAATCGGCAACGCTTCGGCGCGATCTCTTGTTTTCCGACCCCGCGATCCAGCTGTTTATTTCTATCCGGATCGTCGGTGGTATACATCCTTCATCGGCGGCCATGATTTTATGGACAAAGGAGAAATGAAGATTGATGGTCGTAGTATTTTTCACTATGTCGCTACCGGCATTACACCAGCCATGTCTATGCCTAAAGTAGGAACAGGATCGGCCTATGCCTTTACTCCCCACGATTCCGAGGGCAACTATCTTGACGGCGGCAAAACATATAAAGTAACCCTTCCCGCGCCCATTCCCGTGAACAACTTTTGGTCATTCATGGTCTATTCCGGTCAACATCGCTCCATGCTGGAGACCGATCAAAAATCAGCTGGCCTCGACAGCAACAGTCCGACCATTAAACAAAACGATGATAAATCTTATACGGTTTGGTTCGGTCCAAAGGCACCGAAAGGGCATGAAGACAATTGGATTCAGACTATCCCCGGTAAAAGCTACAATGTCCTACTGCGCCTTTATGGCCCACTGGAACCGTGGTTCGACAAAACATGGAAACCTGGTGATTTTGAGCTTGTGAAATAAACGGCACACGATACCGTGTGAGTCATTAACGAGTCGTAAAGATTTAATTAAGGAGAAAAAAGAAATGAAAATTAAATTTTTTGTCGCATTAGCCATAGGCATTTTTGCCTTTTCCTCTTGGAATCAAAAGACAAGTGCGGAGGCAGTTGTACAAACATTCAAACAAACCACAGACATTCCGGCAGGTATTCAAACCCCCGATAAGGTGGAAACAAGTATTGGAACATTGGAGTTTTTCGACGGTGTGCCCTCTAAAGCAACTGCCGAAAATGTGTACGATTATTTGGACAGAATGCGTGGCGTTGATGCTTTCATGAAAGGCATACCTGGCGCTTCAGTAAGAGGCTTGATAGTAGGTTTAGAAGAAGCCGGAGTAAATCAATACAATAAAGTAGGGATTACAAAATCATTGTTAGATTCAAAATCGCTACTCTTAACGGCAAATACCTCTACCATTTATGTTACTCCATATATTAATGTTAAAGAAAGCGGACCTGTTGTAATAGAAATGCCTGCTGGTATGCTTGGGGCTTTTAACGATGCATGGTTTCGTTATATTGCCGATATTGGACCATTTGGCGAAGACAAAGGTAAAGGCGGCAAATATTTGATATTACCTCCAGCGTATGAGGGCGAAATTCCAGAAGGTTATTTTGTAATAAAGTCGCCAACCAACAAAGTATTTGTTTTTACGCGCACATCCATTGCAAATGGCATAGAAAAAGCCGTAAAGATGATCGAAAACAATCTAAAAATATATCCATTGGCTGAAAAAGACAATGCTAAAAAAATGGAATTAGTAGACATTTCAGGTGTAGACTTCAATACGGTACATACCAATGACTTTTCTTTTTATGAGCATATAGCAGAATGGATTAACGAGGAGCATGTGGATATGCTAGATGATCAAACAAAAGGACTCTTTGCATCAATAGGCATTGAAAAAGGAAAGCCTTTTGCTCCTGATGAAAGAATGAAAAAAATACTTACTGAAGCTGTTGCCATAGGAAACGCTGCTGCCCGTTCAATTACATACTATCCACGTACCAACATGAATTTAGCTGGTGTTGAAATTTATCCCGATACAGAAAGTTCCTGGATAATGGCTTTTGCCGATAAAAACGTGTTCTTTACAAGCGAAACAGGAGGTATAAATATCGATGCACTGGATATGTTCCACTATAATTATACTGCCGTTACACCTGCTATGGCCGTTACTATTGAAGGGGCTGGTTCTGATTATGCCATTTCATTTCTGGATGGAGAAAAAAATCCCTTTGATGGCGCAAAAGAATATAAATTGCATATCCCGGCAAATGTTCCTGTTAATGATTTCTGGGCGGTAACCATATACGACACTCAACATCGCTCATTGCTACAGACCGATCAGAAATTTCCAACAGTCGGTAGTCAAACGGAAGGGTTTAAGCAAAACAAAGATGGTTCTTTCGATGTCTTTTTCTCCCCAAATCCTACTGTAGGTTTTGAAAATAATTGGTTGCAAACCATTCCTGGAAAAAGTTTTATAGTGATCCTTCGTGTATATGGTCCGTTAAAACCTTGGATTGAAAAAACATGGAAACCCGGTGAAGTTACTCTGATAAAATAAATTGGTGAAGTAATTTCAATGCATTTCAGCTAATAAATAAAGGATCTTGGACAGACACTTAACTAAAGTGGATAAGCAGATAATATAATGCAAAGAAAAACAAAGGGGTCCTGCCTTGAAAGTTGTGACCCCTATCTTTGCTACTACAGATGCTGAATCAAATTTTAGAGTGAACATGTAAATGATCCGGAATAAAATGATGATTATCGAAAGAGCGACGCGGGTGCTTTTAGTGACCCTCGTCTCTATTTCACTGCTTGCCGGTTGCACCGGTCTCGGGCCCCCAACAGTTGACCGGGACGTTCTTTCCAAGAGAACATTCTATTTTTTAATGCTGATGTTTTCATTTACAGAAAGAAGCGAAAACGTTCAGGCGCTGCCGGTCCTGACGGTTCCAACCAATTAAACATGAAAGGAGGTTTATGATGAATAAAACGGTCATTTTTACCCAAAAAACACTGATTGCTCTGATATGCATGATTGCCCTTATCGGGTGCGCAAGTGTTGACACCATTCAAATTCCTGCAAACGTTCCGGAAATCCATCCCGGTCTTCTGGCGGGCTATCTCCCGTCGGAGTCGCTTCCCAACAGTCTGGCGCTGGTTCCACCGCCGCCGGCTGACGGGTCTGCTGCACTTGCATTTGACACGGAGGTCAGCGAAAAAGCCCTGAAGTTGCAGGATACACCGCGCTGGGAGCTTGCAACGGATGACGCTAATTTGATGTTTCCGAAAGCTGCCGAAACCTTTTCGTGCGCTTTAGGCATTCAGATCTCAGAGCAGGACACGCCACATCTTTACATGCTTTTGCGCCGCACGTTGACTGATGCAGGGCTTTCCACTTACACGGCCAAAAACCATTATCAACGAAAGCGCCCGTTTATGGTAAACGGTGCACCTGTCTGCACACCGGAAGAGGAGGCGAAGCTGAGAGAGGACGGGTCCTACCCTTCCGGACATACTGCCGCCGGATGGGCATGGGCGCTGATTTTGACGGAGATTGCGCCGGAACGGGCGGATGCAATTCTCGCCCGGGGCCGCGCGTTCGGTGAAAGCCGCGTGGTCTGCAACGTTCACTGGCACAGTGACGTGGTCGAAGGGCGTTTCATGGGCGCTGCTGCCGTCGCGCGCCTGCACGCCGATTCTGCGTTCCGCGCGGAGCTGGAGGCAGCCAAGGCTGAACTGGCGGACATTCGCGCCAAAGGCGTGAAACCCACGAGGGACTGCCGGAAAGAGGCCGATGCACTGGTCCGACATTCGCCGTCGGCGCCATAATCTGTCGAAAAGAACATCCAAAAGGATTTAAAGTGCAGAAAAAACATTTCGCTATCATAAATTATGAACGACTTTAGAAAAAAACGAAGAAAGAGTGCAAAAGCGCATATGCAGATTTTGTCCTTTTGTTCACATTTGCAAACGTGAATCAGATAGCAACCGTCGAATCGATTTGAGAATTGGATCAGGAATGGACTGGTCATTTCGACGGGATGGCCGAAAGACACAGACTTCCGGGATCTCCAGTGAATATTGTGTTTCGGTGGATGAGTTTTGCAGCCTCAACAAGATTAAGGAAAGGCGAAACTGATACATCCAGGTCAGAAGCTCCGGTTCGTTTCTGGGAATTGAGTCCTTTTGAGCAATTTGAACTCAAAGTGACAAAACAAAAAAAAGGCTAGTGTCAAAAGTTTTATGAAAAAAAATGTCAAATCTATGAAAAGAAAATCATCGCTTTTAATCCGCAGAAAAATCACCATGCGCTCCGACGAGCTTGCTGGTGGCCCATTCTCGCGCATGATGATTTTCTGCTCCGTCCATCTCGGAGCGTATTTTTCAGGGTTAAAAATGTTCTAAAAACAGGGAGAAACCTCATTATGGGTTAACTTCTTGTAATTACGGCTAATGTAATGGATTCTATGGATATTTTTGACAAAACAAAAAAAAGGAAAAGGAGAAAAAGATGAAAAAAGAACGTAGGGTTCCACTCATAAAAAGAACAAGGCGGCCCAAAACTGTGTTTTGCTTTCGATGGAGCAAGCCGAAAGTGTTTTTCATCCTGATTATTGGACTATTGGTAGCGTTGAGCGGGACGGCGCTGGCTAAAGACCCGCCAAAGAAAGCGCAGCAGGCCGATGTGCGCAAAATGGCCAAAGAGACTTTAAGCAAGCTATACAAGATTCAGCCGGGTGCCAAGAAAGCGATTGAGAAGTCGGCGGGCTATGGGGTTTTTAGTAATTTCGGCATGAAGATCTTTTTTGTCGGAGGCGGAAAAGGCGAGGGCATTGTAATCAACAAAAAGAACAACAAAGAAACATTCATGAAGATGGTCGAGGCACAGGCAGGCCTCGGCTTGGGTGCAAAGAAATTCAGGCAGGTCTGGGTGTTTAAGAGCCAGAAGGCTTTAAATGATTTTATCAATTCGGGATGGGAGTTTGGCGGTCAGGGAACGGCCGCTGCCAAGGTGGGTGAGGCAGGCGGAGACGTGGCCGGGGCGATTTCGGTTGATGTAGATATATTGTTGTACCAGCTCACCGAAGAGGGGTTGGCATTGGAACTGACAGCAAAAGGCACCAAATACTACAAAGACGACAAGCTCAACTGAAATCGATCAGACAAGTACTGATAACAAAGAGAAGTGATTGGTTCAATGACCCGTTTGATGATTCAAGCACGATAGGGAAAGGGGAAGTAATGAAAAAACAAATGCCTCTGATATTAGTTCTGTTGATGTTTCTGGCTATTTCCTCGATTGTCCAACCTACCCAGTCCGGCGGCAGCCTTAGCTTGAACCGCCGATGTGATTTCCTGATTGAGGTGAGCAGCAATTTCGATGATGCCCGTCTGCTGGCCCTGTCGGGCAGCATTCGTTTTCAAACGGATAAATCCGGAACGCTTTTTCGAACGAGCGCGCGAATGAATGGAAAGGCTGGCGATGATCGATAGAATTGGTGGCAAAACGTACGCGAGTTCCGAAACGGCTTTGATCCCGATGGCCCTGTGGATCGCGGCGCTGGCTGCCCTTTTGTGCCTGCCGCTGGAAGCTGATGCTGAAGACGGGATGAAAGGGCAGCAAAAAAGCAAGAACTACGCTGTGGCGCCGATCGTGGTGTCCAACCCGACCATCGGCACCGGTGCCGGGGCCACGGGGATGTATTTTTACGATGTCGGCAACGACAGGGATGGGCAACCACGATCCAGTGTCCAGCTAGTGGGGGCCTACACCCATACCGACTCTTATTTTGTCGGATTGTTGAACAGCCTGCACGTTTTGCAGGATCAGGTGAGAAGTAAAGCCGGTCTGTTCCATGCAAAGATAAATAACGAATTCTGTGATCCACTCGGAGGAGAAGCCGATTTCTCGACTGATGTTTTGGCAGCATATGCGCAGGTGACCCACCGCATCAAGGGCAACTGGTTCCTTGGCATTCAGGGTCTTGTATCCGACGTCAAATACCGGCCGGACAACCCGCAAGACGGCGATTATCTGGATCGGGTCGGCGCCGAGGACACAACTTCCGGAGGAATTGGTCCGGTTTTTTCGTACGACTCCCGGGACAACATTCACTATCCCAGCTCGGGGACCCTGGCTGAGATAAAGGGTTTCTACAAGCCGTCATCCTGGGGCAACGAGGCGGACTATGCCGTCGGCGATATAGTAATCAACCACTTCATCCAGCTGACGGATGATCGCGTTTTAGCCTTGCGCCTTTTTGGCCGCACGGGAACGAATGATACGCCCTATTCGGACAAGTCCCGCCTGGGGCAAGGCAGTGATCTGCGGGGATTCAAGTCCGGTGAAATTTCGGGTCTAACTTTGCTGAGCGGCCAGATGGAGCACCGCTGGCAGTTTACCGAACGGTGGGGCGCCGTGTTTTTCGGTGGCCTGGCCAAGCTCTGGGATGACGATCTTGAAGCGTTGATCACCGAGGATCTCTACTACAGCGTCGGCGCTGGGATTCGCTTCATGATCAACACCGACCAGAAGATCAATTTCCGTGTCGATGTGGCCGTTGGCAACGGAGACAATAAAGGGATTTACGTTGGCATCCGGGAGGCCTTTTAATAAAATTCTTTCAGACTTATGAAAAAGATAGGAGGAGGCATATGAGAAAAGAAATAATGGCGATCACATGTACTTTGGTATTAACGGCTCTTTTTTTCCCCCTATGCCCGGTTGGGGCAGACGATACGGCACCCGGGCATAAGGATGCAGATTTAGCCCAGGAACTGTCGAATCCGATTGCCGACCTGATCACGGTGCCGATACAGATGAACTACGACCGCGGCATCGGCCCCCAAGACGACGGCTGGAAGCTGCAAACGAACATCCAGCCGGTAATCCCATTCAACTTGAGTGAGAACTGGAACCTGATTTCGCGAACGATCCTGCCGGTGATCTACCAGGATGATATTTTACCGGGTTCAGGCTCTGATTTCGGCCTGGGTGACATCAACCTGAGCCTGTTCTTTTCCCCCAAAGAACCTTCATCCGGAGGGTTGCTATGGGGCGCAGGTCCGGTTCTGCTTTTCCCAACGGCGACGGAGAAACTGCTCGGTGCAAAGAAGTGGGGGGCGGGACCGGCAGCGGTCGCGCTGACGGTGCGCGGGCCGTGGACTCTAGGGATGCTCGCAAACCACGTCTGGTCTTATGCTGGCGACAGCGATCGAGAGGACATCAGCAATACCTTTTTACAGCCTTTCGCAGCTTACACATGGGGGAGCGCATGGACCGTATCGATGCAGTCAGAGAGCACCTACAACTGGAAGACGGATAAGTGGTCTGTGCCAGTCAACGCCGCCGTTTCTAAACTGGTCAGATGGGGTAAGTTGCCGGTGAGTTTACAGGCTGGCGTCGGTTACTGGGTGGAATCCCCTGACACAGGTCCCGAAGGCTTTCGCTTTCGGCTACAGGCGAATTTCGTGCTGCCCAAACTTTTTTAAACGCTTCTGAATAAGAGGAGAAAAATTTACTGACAAAATGGTCAGCGTTCAGAATGGGACAGTCAGCTTAAACGCATTCCCGAGGAGAACCGGCTAGCCATCCTGCGCCACGACTTGGACTTGAGCTCTGGTTTCGGGTGTATGTGCCGGACCTGGAGAAGATGAGGACGTGGATCGCCCCCAAGGTGGGAGATTAGATGCTGAGAAAATTGATGCCACAAAGGGTGGCAAAAGAACGCAAAGCATTCGTTATTAAGGAGATAAGCCAAGGCTCGACTCCGGAACCGCGGTTTTACTTCATGGTTGTCATTTCCACGCTGATTGCCGCCAATGGACTTGTGGCCAACAGTCCGGCGGTAATCATTGGTGCGATGCTTGTGGCACCGTTAATGACGCCGATTTTCGGCATCTCACTTGCCATGGTTCGTAGCGATTCGTATCTGCTGACCCGATCGTTACGGGCTGAGATAGTGGGAGTTTCGCTGTCTATCCTACTGGGTGCCTTGTTCGGTTTGATACCCCTTGCAATTGACCCCACGCCGGAGATGCTGGCGCGCATTCATCCGAACCTACTGGACTTGTGTGTTGCGGTTCTTGCAGGGCTGGCCGGTTCGTATGCGATGGTTGACGAGCGGATAAGCCCCTCTCTGCCTGGCGTGGCGATTGCTACCGCCATCGTGCCGCCATTGGCGAATGCGGGACTTTGTCTCGCTCTTGGGGCTTATGCAGGGGCAATCGGCTCTTTTTTGTTATTTCTGGCCAACTTCCTGTCGATTCTGTTGGCATCCTCGGTCGTGTTTTTTGTCACATCGATGCATACCCGATTTGAAGCGGCCAGCCCTAAAATGATGCTGAAAAAATTCGGTGTGGCGATTTTCTCCTTTGCCCTGATCACCGTCCTCTTCACATTTTCACTGATAGAGCTTGTCCAGGAGAGGTATCTGCGCCAGACCATCGACCACATCTTGACAAAAAAGTTTTCGAAAATCCCGGGGGTGGTGGTTGACAAGGTTTTGATTCAGCATGAGCCTGAGCTACTCAAAATTCTGGCTGCGGTGCAAACATCGGCTGTGCTCAACCCTAATAAGGTTCGTCATTACGAGCGGGAACTATCCGAGTTGTTTAACCTTGATACAAGACTGATTATTCGCAACAGTCTCACCAAGGATATTGCCGCGACAGGTTCAACCAGTCAAACTACGGCCCCAGACCTTGACGGTGATTTTATCGATGAGAACCTGAGTTCTGAGGAACTAAAAGTAATGCTTGCAGAGCAGGTTATTTGGGAGGAGTTTTCACACTTGCCGGGATTTCAGGTCCAGAGTGTGGATTATCGAGAGGGCCCGGTTGGAAAATTTTTCTTGGCCTCTATCCAGTGTTTATATCCTCCACGCGCGGCAGAAGTTCGACGGTTGGAGTCGGATATCCAGGAACGGATCGGTGACCCAAATGTCCATGTGATTATAAGCTCGGAGGTATCATTACTGACGGGAAGCCGTGGCAAAATGTTATATGAATGGTCGCAAGCAAAAGAACTCACCGAAGCAAGTGAGGAAGCCCTCGAACAAATCGACCGTGCGATACGCGAACAAATCGAACGACACAAAGACTTATTTCTCGTGAATATTCATTATCGAATCAAAGATGAGCCCTGGCGGATTCTTATTGAGGTCGTCGGGCCGCAGATATTGCTACCCGAACAGCTGAAAGAAATAAAAAAGGCGGTAATTGCAAAAACAGGTAGAGAACTGGATGTGCAGGTCTGGTTTCGAAGCGAGGCGGTGGTCACAGAAGAAGGGTATCAGGCCTATGAGGACTTTATCAAGGAGCCGCTGATGGAAAATCAGAAAATGCTTCTTGATGGCAGTTCGCGACGGAACGAGCGAGAAAACTGAAATAGTTCTGTACAAAGACATTAAGCCTGCTTTTAGGGAAGCCGGGTTGCTTGTGGCTTTCCACTCAAAAACGAAACAATAGAACGGTGTATTGTCTTTCTAAACCGCATCATGGAGATTTCCTATGTTTCTGCTTTCTCTTCCACTATTCGCGAGTATAGCAATTGCGATCATAGGCTCCTCTTTGTTTTCGGTTGTTCTATACCATTTAGTCCATCTGTGCTGGGGTCGTGGAATCAGCCCTGAAACCAAAAAAACAGCAGATGTGGTTGCGAGACAGATCGGTGTGATTCATGCAGTGGTTATTGGGATGATGTTTACGAGTGTCAGGGTGGAATACAATCAAATGATCGTCGCCATAGAGTCCGAAGCCTCAGCCTTAACGAGATTATATAACGCCATAGAGCGTCATGGGGGTGAGGAATTGGGAAATACAAAGAAACGAATCATTGAATATATTCGTTTTGTCGTCGAAGACCAGTGGCCGGCCTTGAGAGAAGTGAGACTGGAACCCAGTGACCGTGAGCTCCTTGGGCGCGAGGTTTTGAATCGGGTATGGAAGGATCTTGATAAGATAGAATATATGCCAGGGGATGTAAACTTTAAAAGACTTCTTGATCAGGTTGAGGATTTCAGGAATCAAAGACTGTTTGACGCAAAAGGAAAACTGCTCCCTGTTTTCTGGTATATTGCCTTAATCGGGTATGTGTTCACGCTTTTAACCCTTTATTTTCCCCCACCCACCTTGAGACGATGTCTTCTGGTATCCTTTTACAGCAGTGTGGTAGCCGTGGTTCTATTGGGCATTTTTGTACTCACGCATCCATACAGTTATGCGGCAGGGGTTAACCCGGATGTATTCCAGTGGCTCCTGAGTGCGTCCTCGGGATAAGAAGTATGGTCGCCAAGGGAGAGACCTCCACCTGAAAGAGATGGATGATCGCTCAAAGGAAAAACAGTAACGAAGTAGACTGGCAAGAGGGTGGCCATGCGTATTTAAGCCTAGATGATTGGGAGGTGCGCCGGAAGTGGAGAAGATGAAGACGTGGACCGCGACCAAGGCGGAGAAACGCTAATCTCCTGGAATAACGCCCAGGGTGGGGATCACTATAATCCATCATTGCGTATCACTTTATTATAATGAGGAGGTGATGAAATCATGGATCGTATCAACAGAAATCGTTTGCATATTGATGCAAGCTGTTTTTGCAGGCCCGGTCCAGGCGGCTAAAAATTCCGCTATACGGGCCAGCCTGCAAACTTGTGAGCTAAGGACCCCCGGCGGGGAACTCCCTGTGAATCCCCACCGGGCTTTCCGTTTAACCCTATAAAGAGGAGGAATGTATCATGAAAAAAAGAGTTGCGATTATAATCCTATGTTTACTCATCTCTATCCCCATACTTTTCGGTGGTTGGGCTTGTGCCCAAATGACAACGACCCAGAAGGGAGCCGTTGGTGGGGGGGCGGTGGGAGCCGTTGCCGGGGCGTTGCTCGGCGGCGGCAAGGGTGCCTTGATCGGTGCGGGGGTTGGCGCTCTTGGAGGAGCCCTGGTCAATGATTCCTTGAAGAAGGGTAAATGATGGGCTTTTTGTGAAACAGATTACCGTGACTTAAGAAAGGAGATGCAGACATGAAATCTTTACCCAGAGGAAAAGCGACGCTCCAGGAGCGGATAGAAAGAATTGAGAAGCAGAATCGATGTTTGAAGAGCTGTATGGTCGTCTTGGTCCTATCTGTTTTGGCCCTCGCTGTGATGGGGGCCAAGGCGGGGCCAGGTGACGGGCATTTTCGTCAAATCATTGCGGAAGAGATATCCATTGTCGATGGTGCAGGCCAAGAACTTATACTCATTGGTTTCAGGAAAGACGCGGGGGCTGGAATAAGAATTCTTAACAAGGCGGGAAAAAGGGTCTTGGGTATAGGAATTGCCGCTGATGAAGGAGGGAGCGGTATTTTGGTCGCTGATAAAGAAGGAAGACCCCGAGTCGGTTTGGGTATGGATGAGGGTGTACCCAGCCTCGTCATGATCAGTGAAAAGGGGAAGAAGACCATAGGCATGGGGGGAGACGACAGAGGATACGGCCTTGTCATCATGGATGACAATGAAGTAGAACGGGTCGGTCTTGGCTTAAAAGAAGGGAATACCGGAGTCTTGATTTATGATGATAACGGGCAATACGTGAGAGGCATGATCCGGCAAAAAAACGGGACCCACTATTCTTCCTATATGGATGAAAATGGAAAAGAGATCATTGTGAGATGAAGCTACCCGCAATCCATCTGCAGAGGGGACATGGTATTCTGGCAAAATTTAGCCTCCCCGCCCTAAAGGGTGGCGGTTCTGCCTGACGTCAGTGTTTCGCGGCGGGGAGGATGCCGGTCAAATAAAGCAGTTGCCCCTTTTCTAACGTTGCCCAACCATTGTTTTAAGACCCAATCTCTATGAGGAGTCGGGACTTTCTTGTGGTTAGCGATCCATCATTAAATGAAAGGAGAGAAACCATGTTAATTAAAAAGAACAGCCTGTATATATTTTTCGCTGCCAGTTTAATATTTTTCATTAAACCTGCATTGGCCGAGAACCCAAACTCTTCTGATAAACCATGGAAAAAATTTAACGTAGATGTTGGGTATCTAATTTCAACTATTGATACCTCACTTAACCTTGGTGCCCAGGGATTGGGTGTTGAAGTCGATGTCGAAAAATTTTTGGGGATGGACACCACCAGCTCGGTATTTAAAATAAAAGGCTTCTGGCGCTTTACGGAGAATCGTCGACACAGACTTGATTTTAAATGGTCTTCTTATCGTAGAGATGGCTATAGAACGATTTTAGAAGACTTTACGTTTGAGGACAAAGATGGCAACGAAATAACGATTCCTGCCGGTAGTAAAGTAAACAGCAACTTTGACCTTGATATGTACAAGGCCTCATACAGCTACTCGTTTTTTCAAGATGATCGAATAGACCTTGCTGGCTCCGTAGGACTTTATTTAATGCCGATCGATATCGGGGTTAATTCCACCGGACTTATTGAAGTTAATGAAAGAGAAAATTTTAACGCGCCGCTGCCAACGTTTGGACTGCGAGCAGATTTTGCTATCACTCCCAAATGGTTTCTTAGAAGTAGTCTAGAGGTTTTTTATCTGGAGATCGACCAATTCAAAGGCTCAATCTACGAATCAACTATTGCATTAGAGTATCTTCCCTGGAAACATTTAGGATTTGGTCTTGCTTTCGATACATTTAATCTGCATATAGAAGCAAATGGAGAAGATTATCCTGAGATTGATTTCCAGGGTGAACTTAATTTTAATATCACGGGGCTATTGCTCTATGTGAAGATGTTTTTTTAGGAATTTGTATAGCATAGCAACATCTTTTCAACATTAATGGGTTTTGCAACAGTGTATATTGCGTCAGATTGTTGGATGGAAAGTGGACGCTTATGGTCAGGCAAGTGACTTTCATTTAAGCGGCTAAATCATGAAGAAATCATAATACAAGTGTTCCTTATTATTGAAAGGAAAATTATCAATGTTCTATTTTCACCTGATCCGATTAAGGACAAATAGTCGCAATTTTATAGTACCAATTTTGATAAAGATCGTAATCCTAACCGGTATATTTTTCTCAACTATACCTGAAATCGCGACAGCTGATAAAAAAAACCCGCGGGAGGAAATAATTTTTCAGCATAAAACGATGCAAGGTGATTTTGATGAGATGATTCAACTTCGTACGATCCGTGCTCTGGTAACCTATAGCAAAACGTTTTACTTTTTAGATCGAGGCCGGCAATATGGACTCTCCTACGAAAAATTAAAAGAATTTGAAAAATTTATCAACAAAAAGTTGAAGATCAAAACTCTCAAATTCCATGTTGTATTCATTCCTGTCAGTCGTGATGAACTTATACCTTCTCTGCTTAATGGACTTGGAGATATTGCAGTTGCCAACCTGACCATCACAACCCAACGTCAGAAAGAGGTAGACTTTTCTAATCCTTTTCTGAGCGGTGTGAAAGAACTGCTCGTCACCGGACCGTCGGCACAGCCGATAAAAAGTATCGACGATCTGGCGGGTAAGGAGATTCACGTTCGCCGGTCGAGCAGCTATTACGAAAGTCTGGTCCAGTTGAATACGTCTTTTAAAAAAGCCGGAAAATCCCAGATGAAATTGGTTCTTGCCGATGAAACGTTTGAGGATGAGGATTTACTGGAAATGGTTAATGCCGGTCTTATTCCGATGATTGTGATGGACAGCCACAAGGCTCAATTTTGGAAACAGATCTTCGACAATATAACCGTTCACCAGGACATTACCGTGAGAACCGGCGGTGAGATCGCTTGGGCCTTTCGCAAGGATAGCCCAAAACTCAAAGCTGTGGTCAACGATTTTGTAAAAGGCCACAGAGAGGGGACGATGCTGGGAAACATTCTGTTCAAAAGATACTTGCAAAATACCAAATACGTAAAAAACGCCTTGGCCGAAAAGGAACTGGAAAAATATAACTCAATGGTACAACTTTTCAAAAAATACGCGGGCGAATATGACTTCAATTACTTGATGATAGGCGCCCAGGCTTATCAGGAGTCTGGTCTTGACCATAGCAAGCGCAGTCATGCAGGTGCTATCGGCGTCATGCAGGTACTGCCGAGCACAGCGGCAGACCCTAAAGTCAACATTGCAAATATTGAAAAATTAGAGAATAACATACACGCTGGCATGAAATACCTGAGGTTTATTATCGACCGGTACTACAAAGACGAACCAATGGATGATGTCAACAAGCTGCTCTTTGCCTTTGCATCTTATAACGCCGGTCCGGCCAGGGTAAAAGAGCTCCGCACAAAAGCTGCTGCTATGGGGCTTGACCCGAACGTTTGGTTTCGTAACGTAGAAATTGTGGCTGCAAAATCAATCGGCAGGGAAACCGTTCAATACGTCAGCAACATTTACAAGTATTATATTGCCTATCAAATGGTTCTTATACAAGCTGAAAAAAAGCAGACAAGCCAGGTTTACCAAAAGGCAAAGGCGGAACGTAGTAAGCCGAATTAGGTAGCCGAGCTGGATAAGATCAGCATATGGTTACGGGTCTTTGAATTATTTGAGGTAGGATTATGAAATCCAGCAAATTCATGTTTTTGTTTTTGACCCTAATACTCACCGCTGCGCTCGTTGTTATCAATGATGGTGCGCAAGGCGTTTCTTCGGAAGAACCCATATCGACAGGTGCAACGGATACGTATTCTTTCGAAGAAGATATGGCCAGGAACCCTCTAAAGCCGCCGGATACCTCCAGTCCGCGGGCGACGCTGCAAAGCTTCTTAGAGAACATGAATCGAGCCTATCGTGTGTTGATGGCGGCACATGACAAAAATAAAAAAGCGCCCGGGCTTTTTACCTCCCAATCGGTACGAGACATGGTACGACGGGCAGACGAGCTCTTCATGCGCGGCGTTTACAGCCTGAACTTAAGCGGGGTTCCAAAAGCGCTTAAGGAAGAACTGGGGGATGAGCGGGCGCTCGAGCTCAAAGAGATTCTTGACCGGATTGAATTACCCCCTTTCGATGCAATCCCCGATGCCGAAGCCATCGAAAAGGCGCGAGAACAAGAAGAAAAAGCCGAGTTGGTCCGTTGGCGGATTCCCAACACGGATATCGTTATCGCCAAGGTCGAAGAGGGCCCTCGTAAGGGGGAATATCTCTTTGCCCCTCAAACCGTCGCTCGATTAGGTGGGTTCTACAAGAAAGTGAAGCATCTCCCTTACAAGTCCGATACATCTATATCGGACGGCTTTCTTGACTTCTACATTAGCACTGCCGGGCGGCTGCTTCCGCCCAAGTGGAACCAATGGTTGCCTGTCTGGGCAACTCACGTGTACCTCGGCCAGACCCTCTGGCAATGGGGTGCCTTTGCCGCATCGTTGATACTGATATTCTGGTCTAATATCGCGCTTTTCAGGAGACTTCAGTTTCGGGCCGTTGAGCTTTCACCTGTGAAACGCCATTTGAGATGGGTATTTTTTACCCTGTTTACGACTGGGACACTTACGGTCTTTTATTTTTTTGGCAAGCAAATCAATATCACCGGATCGGTACTCACGCTTTCCCGTACGATCCTGGCGCCGGTCTTTTGGTTTCTGTTGGGAGCGGGAGTCTTTTTTTTGGGACAAACCATATCCGAATCGATTATTGCATCTCCGAAGATCGATCCGAAAGGCATTCAAGCATCGTATCTGCGGGCTGTATTCGGTGTTGTTGGTTTTTTGGCGTCAGCAGCGATCATCATTTATGGCCTTTCTAGAATTGGCATTTCATTGATCCCGCTCGTAACCGGTGTTGGCATCGGCGGTCTTGCGCTTGCCCTGGCAGCCAGACCGACCATTGAAAATATCATCAGCGGTTTTATGATTTTTGCAGACAAACCGTTTCGGGTCGGCCAGCGAATCGTGGCCATGGGGGAGGATGGAATCGTGGAATCCATCGGACTGCGCTCAACCAGGATTCGTCTTTTTACCGGGTCTCAGATCTCCATTCCCAATGAAAAGATGGCCAGCGTGGAGATTGAAAACGTCGGGCGAAGACCCTACATCCGACGCCGGTTCAACGTCACCATCCCCTACGATACGCCGCCGGAAAAAATCAACCGCGCAGTAGAGATCCTAAGGGAAATTCTGGCCGTGCCCGAAGCGGCAGATCCGGAAACCGACGATGTCAGCGGGGAGCTGGCGGCTGCCGCCCCATCGAAAAACGAAGCGGAAAATGAGGCCCACCCCAATGAGGCGATCAACCAGCCGAAACGCCCTCCTCGGGTCTACTTCAACAACCTTAACGCGGATTCCCTGAACATCATGGTTCTTTACTGGTACATACCGCCCAAATACTGGGCCTATGTGAAGCACACTCACTGGGTCAACATGCAAATCATCGAACGCTTCAAGGCGGAGGGAATAGATTTCGCCATTCCTGCGCAGAGGCTGCACCTGGCTGATGACGACAAGCGACCCCTCACCATCGGTCAGCGAAGCATTTCAAAAGAAGCAGCCATCAATGACAACGAGGTCTCTGGGCAGGAGGCGACCCTCGATGCCCAAGCCGAGCAGTCTACCCCCATGCCAGAGGGCGAGTCTGTGCCCTCCCAAGCCAATGGGGCTGGCCTTTCAGGGCCGAAAGCTGTCGAGCAACCGACCGACGCAGCGGTTAAAAATGAATAGTTACAAGGTCATCATGAGGGCGAAGCGAAAGCCAATCGGAGACGTCAACATTGATCGCATAAAGGAGTATACGGATCTGTTACAGGAACTATAAATTCTGCGATACCTGACGCAACTGAAATAAATCAGGGGGTTACTAAGAGGGAAGGTGTAAATCACTCACTTTGAAAGGAGGCGATAATGGATATCGAGACTTTCGGACCTTGGATTTTTCAATCGATAACATTCAAAGAGCAAAAAAGGAGGTAAAATCATGAAACGTAAATTAGGAATGATGGTAATGATTTCAGGTCTGGTCCTGACGGGCCTTATTGCAACACAAGCCTTGGCTGCGCAAGCAGTTGTGGAAGAGAAAGTCATCGAAAAACCGAAAGTTATTGAAAAAGTGACTTTGGAAGAAAAGTATGTGAAGACCGCGGATAACTTCATTATCCTGTTCGATACCTCAGGCTCCATGGGGGACCCCTACAAGGACACGGGAATGAAAAAGGTTGATGTGGCGAAAGGGATCCTGAAAGAGCGGAACCAACTGCTTCCCGACCTAGATTGGAACGCCGGTCTGTACACCTATACGCCATTTAGCACCTACCTTGATATGCAGCGCTATTTCAAGGTGCAGGCGAACGCAGCCATCGATAAGCTGCCGACGGTGAAGCCCGGCACTTACAAGGAAAGGGCGACTCAGGAGCCGACGCCCCTGGGGGAAGGGATTCGGAAGCTTGATAAAATCCTTTCAGGGCTTTTGGGGCGAACCGTGGTGTTTCTTTTTTCTGACGGCACATACACGCTTCGGAGATACTTTGAAGTAGAGCCTGTACCGGAGGCACAGAAGCTGGCGAGCAAGTACGATGTCTGCTTCTATATTTTCAGCTCTGCCACGACTCCCAAGGCCCAAAAGACCTTGGATGACATCGCTGCGGTAAACCAGTGCTCCAGGGTGGTTCCCTTTGATGCGGTATACCAGCGACCCGAGTATATTACGGATGCCCTTTATGTGGTCAAATCCTACGAAGAGGTGACGACCGAGACGGTCATGGAGACTGAAGTGGTCGGTCAAGTGGTAGGGTTTAAAGTGGATGATGTTCTATTTGACTCCAGCGAGGCGAATATCCGGGAGGAATATGGCAGTGAGTTGGATGCTGTTGGCAGGTTTATGAACGACAACTCTGAGACCTATGCCGTGCTTTCGGGGTATTCGGACAGCACCCACACAAGGGAATACAATCTGGAATTGTCCCGGAAGCGGGCTGAAAGTGTTCGGGATTACCTGGTGAAGAACGCGAATATTGATGTTTCTCGACTGGTCCTGGGTTGGTATGGCAAGGACAATCCGGTGGCGGACAATGCGACGGTAGAGGGACGTGCAAAGAACCGGCGTGTCGAGGTGATCGTGAAGAAACCGTAAGGAAATTCATCGAATGTAATACGGGATTATGAAGGAGGAAAAGATGAGATTTATGAAAGTCATTTGTACGGGTGCGGTCACGATAGGCATCCTGCTTGGTAGTATGGCAGCCGATGCTTCGAGTCGAACGGGAACGGGTGCCCTTGTTGGCGCAGGCGTCGGTGCCATCGCCGGTGGGGGTGTGAAGGGGGCAGTGAAGGGTGGCTTGATCGGGGCCGGCGCTGGCGCGGTGACAGACAAAGGCAAGAAAGGAGAAGCAGCTCGCAAGGGCGGGGCTGTGGGTGCCGCTGGGGGCGCGGCGATCGGCTTGATAAGCGGCGGTGGTGTAAAGGGGGCAGTGAAGGGTGGCCTTTACGGCGGAGCTGCCGGTGCCACCATTGGCAGCGTCACAAAATAGTGTAGAAAGTCTTGGAAGGAGGAACGATATGAAATGGATGATTGCAGCAGTTTTTAGCTTTATGCTCATGTTTTCGGTTCGAGCCGAGGCGGGCCCGGCATATGTCTTTGAGGAGATATGCTACCTGTCTTGCGAAGAGGCCTGGGAGCAGGCCGAACAGTCAGTGGACAACGCAACCGAAATGATCAAAGTGCTCGGGAAATTCTCCCTGGGAAAACGGGGCTTGACATTTCCTGAGGATGAGGAGCTAGGGCGGCGGTTGGGCGAGCTGATCAAGGCTAGCTGTACCGACGAACCGGAGGACCTTTTGTTCAACGCGGTGGATAAATCGCTGCGACGCCTTCTGGTTAAATCGAAGGAGTAATAGGATGTATCATGGGCATGTCAAATTAATTCATTTATCTCAGTTAAACCCTATAGATAAGGAGAAAGATATGAAAAAGCTTAGTTTTTGTGTATCGTTAGTTTTTGGAATAATTGTATTGATTTTAACCAGTTCTGTTGTATTTGCAGTAGAAGACTATTCAAGCACTATCAATAAATTTAAGCAATCGCCCCAAGTCCAGCCTTATTTTAAGAACGCTTATGGATATGCCGTTTTTCCAACCATCGGTAAGGGAGGTCTGGGAATTGGCGGTGCCTATGGAAAGGGTCAGGTCTACCGAGGGGGAAAGGTGACCGGCATAACAAAATTAGTGAAGGTATCCATAGGTCTTCAGGCAGGGGGTCAGGCTTTCAGTCAGGTCATATTTTTTAAGGACAAGCGCGCCTACGATGAATTCACCAGTGGGCAATTTGCATTTGATGCCCAGGCATCAGCCGTGGCAATTACCGCTGGGGTTCAAGGGCAGGCCGGATCAACGGGGGTCACAGCAGGTGCGAGCGCAGGGCCAAAAACGGGTGCCCATGCCGAAACAAAGTATCATAAGGGAATGGCCATCTTCGTACACGTGAAGGGTGGCCTGATGTATGAAGCTGCAATTGCCGGACAAAAGTTCAGCTTTGAACCTTTATGATCGACACGGATTCTATGAGGTCAGATTTCCTTCGGGTATTGCCCCAGGTCGGCATTTGCCTTCATAAGCAGCGGTAATATGCCAGGGTGTCAATGCCCGACAGACCTCCACAAGCGCAGGAATCCGATCGTGGTGGCCTATGAGAACCCCCATCGCCTTGCTCGATGTCCATTGAAACCTATGCCCAAGTGGGATTATTGACGTGTTCATTATATCAATTCACCAGCAAGCGATTTATATTGGATAATAGAGAAACAACAGTTTAGAAAGCTTTTAGGCCAATGTGAATGAATAGGTCAATAGTACTCAGGATGTGATTTTTGGCATGTTGTATTTCTTTCACATGCTGACTGTATTTTCTATATTTATTCTGAAAACAGGTGTTTTATTCAGTTTCAAATTAGAGTCTAAAAAATGAGGAGGAGCTATGAAATTAATAAAGATTTTTTTAGTCGTCATCATAGGAGGAATGATCTTCGCCTGCACAAGCGCCCAAGATAATGCTTACAAATCTCAGGAGGCAGTGAACAAGGAAAGGCTCCAACTAATCGACGAATACAAAAAGTGTATGAAAAAAGCCGATAAGAACAAAGAGAAGGAGGCTGAGTGTGAGCAATATCTAAGGGCGGCTGATGCTCTTAAATAGGATGGTCAATACCACCGGTTAAGAAATTTTTTTAACTTGATTTATTTGGCGAGACTGTTGAAAAGCCATGTGGGAAAAATGTTGACATAGCGTTCCTGATAATGGTATCGAGAGATTTGGCCATTACGCAAGCAGCAATTTCGATCAGTTCGATAACTCACTCGAAAATCTTGGAGACTCAATGCCGACGATGCCAATGGGATGCGCTGGCCTGTCGCCAATGCAGAGCCATTGGACCGGTTCAAAATGACCGTTGGACAAGGTCAAATCCGAACTCCGATGCTCATTGCGGGCATGGTGGGATCGAATCCATAGACTCTCTGGATCAGCCGGGCCTGATTCCTGCGAAATGCCTCGTATGAAATGTCTGATTCGACCAAGGCCTGCACCTTGGGTTATCTATGCCGGCCTTTTTGCGTCGGCCGCGCGATTTGTTGAAGAATAGACATACGATCGGATCGTCTGTTCGTAAAGATTAGGGGTAGGTCTTACAAGCTGCGCCAACCAATCCAACGTATCGAACACTTTTGTAGTCCTGCCGTCCTTGGATCGGTAAACCATGTTGGCACTGTCGCGTGAGCCTGCAGCAATGAGAGTCATGCGCTACTGGGAAAGACAGGTGCCAATGACGTGCCGGGCCAGATCTTAATTACTCCAAAACCGGGTTTTTTGCGTTTTCGATCATTTCTGTCTGCAGAGAAATCAGGATAACATGTCACCGTTTCAAAAATTATTGATCGTGGCCATTGCGGGTATAAGCCTTTTAGGATGTAGCCCACTGGTCAGGCATGAAATGACGACAGAATTTCCGGCATCGGTCCTTTATGCAGTTGGAACGCCGCCGGCCAGCGACGGTCGCGCGCGCTTTCGGGATATCTTCTGTCGGCTTCTGGCTGCCGACCCTGATTACCAGGGGAAAGCGGGAGCGTGCGAAAATTTCCTGCTGCGTTTCAATGACGAACCTCTATCGGGTGACATACCCCAACCGCCGCCGAGCCAGAGCACCCGCTATCGGGTCATGGTTGTACCCGGATTGTTTAACGAATGTTTCGCCGACATTGCCCTGCCGTTTGAGGATGCAATAGAATCGCTCAATGACCACCGGTTTAAAATTGACGCGCTGGTCGTTAGCGGTCGTTCCAGTAGCGATTCCAATGCGGATTACATTTCCGCAACGATTGATAACCTGCAACTTGACCAGGATGAAAGGCTGGTACTCATCGGGCATTCTAAGGGTGCGGTGGATACCCTTCATTATCTGGTAAAATACCCGCAAGCGTCTCGGCGCGTTGCCGCCGTGGTCAGTGTGGCAGGTGCAATCAACGGTTCGCCCCTGGCCGCTAAAGGGGCCGGTATTTATACCGGCCTGGCCCGTCACTTTTTCTTTGGACAGTGCGATACCGGAGACGACGGCGCCATAAACAGTCTGCGACCCGCGGTCAGAATGTCATGGCTGGCCGCCAATCCCCTGCCGAAATCGGCGCGTTACTTTTCGCTCGCTGCGTGTACCAGGCGCGACAATATCAATATGCTTCTGAAGACCGGATACGACCTCCTGTGGACCTACAGCCCGAGAAACGACGGTCTGCTTCTCATTTCCGATCAAATTATTCCCGGGGGAACCCTTCTCGGCTATGCCAACGCAGACCACTGGTCGGTGGTGCTGCCGCTGGAAAATAAAAATTTATTGATATCCCAAACGGTTCACGCACCGCAAAAATTTCCCCGCAAGGTTTTGCTGCAGGCCATCCTGGTCTATGTCGCTGAAACTCTGGAATCAAAACAGGAGTAATGTTGAAACGATTTCCTAACCCATATCAATTTTCTTGTCTGGCGGCATTTGTTTTGTTGTTTTGCGGCTGCTCCCCGGCATTGATTCCTTTTGATGAAAAGGTCCCTGCCCAGGCTCTGAGCTATATCGGGGCCCCACCGGTTTTCGACACCCGTATGCGGTTCAGGGAAATCTTCTGTGAATTGCTGGATGACAATCGGCAGCGTCTTGGCTTGAAGATTGGATGCGACGATTACCTGTGGCGCTTAAACGATGAACCGCAAGCTGCCGCAAGTCAAAAAAGCCTGCCAGCTCACGATCCCGGCCTAAATATTCTGATCGTACCCGGCGCCTTTTCCGATTGTTTTGAGGATATCGGCAAGCCTTACCAGGAGGCGGCCGAACGACTCAGACAAATGGGCTATCAAATCAACAACGTCGATGTCAGCGGTCTGTCGAGCAGTCCTAAAAACGCCGAAATCATAGCCGGAGCTGTCGGCAAACAGAATCTGGGTCCATCCCAACCGCTGGTTCTCTTAGGCTATTCAAAGGGCACCACCGATATTTTGCATTTTCTGGTTACCTATCCGGAGCTGGCCCATCGCGTCACGGCGGTTTTGAGCGTTGCAGGCGCCGTCAATGGTACCCCCCTGACGGACCGTTTTTCCGAGGCTAAGTACGACAACTGGTTCGCCAGACTCTCCCCGGGTAAATGCCGACCCAACGACGGCGGTGTGTTCGACAGTCTGAGCAGAGTCCAGCAATTCCAGTGGCTGGCAACGCATCCGTTACCGGAACATGTACGTTATTTTTCTCTGGCGACGTTTGCAAGGTACGAGGACATACAGCTGCACCAGCGCATTACCTACAAATTCCTGGAGAAAATACACCCTTTAAATGACGGCCAGCTTTTATTTTTGGATCAACTCATTCCGGGCTCCGCCCTGCTGGGTTACGTCAATGCAGATCACTGGACGGTTGCCGTGCCGGTGGAGGAAAAATTTTCCGACCGGGATCCGGTTAAAAGAGCTGAGAACCGCAAGCTGCGTGGCCTTCTTTTTGAAGCGCTGATCCTCTTTCTGGCCGAAAGTTTGAGTTCACCGTTGTAATCTGAAATTTTCCGTTTTATCAATCAATTGTCCGCTAAAGAGCCAAAAGGGCTTGTACCTTGTATGGCAAAGAATATCATTGAAGTTTAAAGCATTTTCATCGAAACTGAACTTCCGGACACACTGACAGCCAAAAAAATAGCTGAAGCGTTGCCCCTCGATGGCTTCGTCAATGTCTTGAGAGATGAAGTTTCCTTATGATAAAGTGGACTAAACTGTTGATACCATTGATCAGGAGGATGCGCATGTCATGAAAACATCAGCCCGTCTAATCGCTATTGCTGTTTTAATGTTTCTACTTCTGATGGCCCTGGGCTGCGCCTCTTTTCGACCTTTTCCAATGGAGGAGGTCCCTTTTAAGAAACGGGCAGTGACGCAGTCCGATGACGATGTCACTGTCACGGTCGTGGTCCCGAGTCCTGAAGAGAGTGAAAAGATATTTGGTACGAAATTATCCAGCAGGGGCATTCAGCCTGTGTGGATAGAGATCCAAAACAAGGATCAAGCTCCATACTGGTTTTTTCCCATTCACACCGATCCCGGGTATTTTTCTCCGGCCGAAGTGGCCTATATGAAGCGTTTCCGCTGGTCACCCTCCAAGAACAACCAGATGAGGGCTCATTTCGAAAGTATGGACTTTCGGGTGATCATACCGCCGGGCGGGACGGTGTCGGGATTTATTCATACAAATATGGACCCGGGTCTTAAGTATGTCAACGTCAGTATGTTTAACTCAAAGGGGATGAAGACCTTTCATTTTGTGGTGGAGGCGCCGGGAATCAAAGCCGATTATCAGGAAGTCGATGTTAAATCCCTGTATGCTCCGGAGGCGTATATCGACTGCGATGAACAACGACTGAGAGCCGAGCTGGAAAAATTGCCCTGCTGCACCACAAACAAGAGTGGAAGCCGAAACGGAGATCCGTTGAATCTCGTTTTCATCGGT